>Ga0209317_1000007_pt1 | contig 321281 bp, 252 predicted proteins | sample RifGroB2_FD_183994 | JGI IMG/M metagenome (GOLD analysis project Ga0209317, IMG submission 183994) | Soil microbial communities from Rifle, Colorado, USA - Groundwater B2 (SPAdes) (version 2) | ecosystem: Environmental > Terrestrial > Soil > Unclassified | place: Rifle, Colorado | collected...
ATAATAAGCGTGTCGACATTTGATAAAACACCACTAAATGAACTACTTACAAACTTTTCAAAGAACGATGAAATCAAAGATATCTGTAATCAATTGAATTTGTTCGACTTATAACGCAACACTAATGACCGAAAATATAAAAGCAATAATTGATAAATTACTTTGGAAAATCCGTGTTCAATTGCAAAAGTCTTTCTTCAGGTTATTCTTTCGGAACTTTAAGTCTGTCGCCTGTTCCCTGAATCATGATTCGTTCCCATTCTTTTCCGTAACCGGGCTGTGCAGGCGCTTTCGGTATGTTTTTTCCGTTGCCGTTATCGAGTAATTTACGGCCATCCGAGTTTTTTACGTTTCCATCCATGTATTTCATGAACAGGTACTGGTAAAAAACTTTCCAGTCGGCGACCAGTTTGTTTCCGGTATAAACCGAATAGCTGGTCAGGTAATCGCTTGCTGAAGCCGGATTCTGCTTGTATAGTTCAGCCGCCTGTTGATCGGTTACTTTTACTTCATTTGCAAACTGATTTTCAAGCTGCGACTGGTATTTTTCAATTTCAGGATGGATGAAGTTGTAGCGCGAATAGGCCCAGTTGTTTACCTGGTTGAACGTCCAGAAAGCCGAAGTTTCCGACCAGGTAATCATTGAACCGTTACCAATCGCGTAACTCTCCGGAACACGCTGCATTCCGCAGTACATTGGGGCATATACGCAGCCATCGGTATCGTCAACGCCAAACCAGAAAATGCCGCCAATAGGAGCGGGCAGCCAACTGCGCGACTGAGCCACGAAGCTGTAACCGGTTTGCTGGGTGGCAATGGCGCGTTCGCAAAGGTACATGGCGCTGTCAACTACAAATTCCATGGGGCGCCAGCGGTATGGCGATTGGTAGGGACCGGCACCCGGATCGTTGCGCATATCGAGCGGAGTATCTTCGTAATGATCGCGCATGGCATCTTTAACTTGCTGAAGTGTGATTGGCGAATCAGGTTTTACCCACAATGGCATTCGGTTCGAGACAAATCCATTGGGATTCGGACTTTGGTCTTTCAGTTTCGAATCTTTGCTGAATTTTCCCATTACGTAGTTGGTGTAATCCTGACTTTCGCGTATCTCTTTACTGATTTTGCGGAAGAACGACCAAACGCGTGCATCGCAGAAACGGGCGCCTCCAAAATTCAACGGATTGTACACATCCGAAAAGCTGAAAGATTCATCAGTTCCTTTGTAAAATCCATGCTTTTTAGCAAAGCTGATTACGTCGGCTGAATGATAAACGGTTTGTTTCGGGTCGTTCCAGTTGTTGGTTTTCTGAAAGGGGAAAGTCGTAATTCGGGCCTGATTGGCGTGACCGCTCACATATCCATCGGGAATCAACCGTGCGACCCAAACGGCGCCTTTTTCATATTTGCCTTTGCCAATCAGTTCCATAATCCAGGCTTCGTTGCCATCAGAGATGGAGAACGATTCGCCACTGGTGGCATAGCCGTATTGGGTCATCAGTTCGGTCATTACCTGAATCATTTCGCGGGCGCTTTTCGAACGTTGAAGCCCGATACGCATCAGCGAGCCGTAATCGAGAATCGCTCCGGGTTGTTTGCTTAACGAATCCAATCCGCCCCAGGTTGTTTCACCAATGGCCACCTGATGCTCGTTCATAAACTGAATGACGGAATAGGTATGGGCAACTTCAGGAATGGTTCCGAGCAGTTTGCCATTTTCGTAATGATACACTTCGCACAAATCGCCGGACTGATGGTCGGCAGCCGGATAGAAGCCGAGGGTTCCGTATCGGGTATGTGAATCGGCAGCGTAGGTAATCATTACCGAGCGATCGGCACTGGCACCTTTGGTAACAATCAGGTTGGTACAGGCAAAAACATTGGAGATGCCTGATGCGATCAGTAAAATCAGACTAAGCGTGAGAATACGGTTTATCATGAGATATCTTTTTTTGTAAAAGTAGGGAAAATGAGAGTTTGACAAAATGATAAAGATTGAAATTAAGTATTTTGTCAAGAAAATCTGAAAGAAAAACAAAAACCTTTACCGGAAACAGCAAAAGGAAAACCAAATCTCTGATCTGCTTTTGCTTTTGGTAATTAGTAAATGTGGTATGGGATTATCAGCCGAAATTTGAAATACGAAACACAGCTCATTCGATGATGTCCCGAATTTGCATTTCAATTTTTTTGGCTTGAATAATTGCTGAATCCAGTGGCAAGCCAACTGCCATACCGGGCCGTTTGTGCCCAATGGCAGTTAACCATGAATCTTTGGTGATTGCCTGTCGTTGAGTTGTAAGCTTCAGAATTTCTTCTCCCTTTGGAAAAGATGCCAATGCTTCGTTTATATTTTTTGCATCTGCAACTTCCTTTTCACCCAAAAACAAAAGGATTTGCTGAGCCATGACCCAGTGCCCGACAGCGCCGGGATGAACGCCATCCTTTGCAAAATAAAAGGTAGAATCTGCTTTGCGGTACTCCTCGAGTGATTTTTGCATCGGGAAATGAACATCAGCAACGGCCCACTCCTGCTTTTCACGCTGCTGTAAAAGCCATTCAGAATAACTATCGAGAACTGAAGAATAACCTTTCACAGCCCAACTTTTCTCATCGAAAACCGGTGGAGTGAGGTGTACTATTTTTGCTCCTGTTTTGACAACTTGTTCGTGCAACCATGATATACCATCTTTGTATTTCTGAAATCGCATGTTATCGAGCGGCATATAAATACCATCATTCATACCGTAACTGGCAAATACAAGGTCTGGCTTTGTCTTTTCCAATACTCTGGTCAGCCGTTCATGCAAATCAGGACGTGGGAATTGACCACCTGCATGACCCTCTTCCGAAAGCCCTGATACTGTTTCGCTGGGCAAACCCACATTAATGATTTCGAATTTACGATTGGGGTATTTTGCGATCAGGTAGGCCTCAACATCGGTAATATACTGGCCGGAATAGGTAATGCTGTTACCCAAAAATACAATGCGATGAACATTTGCCGGAATGATGTATTGAGCTTTTGCGGAATTCAAAACTAACACAATAAAACCGACTAAAAGGAAGGATCGCATGAACTTCATAATCTTAATTTTTTCTGTTCACCCAGGCCTGTGGTACTGGAACAATACAGATATTCATTGATTTATTGTCTTCGGAAAGCATGGCCGATTGAATCTCTATTCGCGTACCATCGGGGCTGAATGTAGGGTGGGGATGATCAGCAGCGGTGGTTTTATGACCGGTTGTCAGTAAAATCATTTCGTGGGTTTTCCGGTTGATCAGGTACAGGTTTCGGTCGAAATCGTCGCCAACGGCGAAACGCTTGTCAGCCGAACCATTCACATGCCAGAAACCGCTTCCAAACGGAATTTGCCCGGCGATGCTCATTTCGCGTGTGTTGATATTGACGATTCCCAATCCGGTAGGTTTTTCGCGCGTACCACTTGGCCCCCATTCTGTTTCCTGGCCAGGATTCGCGCCTTTCACATCGGTTCCCGGTTTATTTTCGGTGGAAGTATTCGGAATTTTGCGGTGTCCCATAATAGCGATAGCTACTTCGTCGGGGCTGATAATCGCTTCATGAGTAATCCACTCATAAGTAGATTCAGGATAAAGCGGACGTAAACCGGTTCCGTCAGAATTTACAATCCAGGTGCGTTGAGGCGATTTTCCACCGGTTTCCCAGCAAAAAACGATTTGTCCCGGAACCCACGGATTAGTCTGGATATGTCCTACCTGAAAAGGAACTGATACCACATATTTCGTTTCACCTGTTCTGATATTCATTCCTGCAATACCAGCCGGCCCTGCGCCCATTTTACGCGGACCAAAAGCTCCTTCAATTTTTGTTCCTTCAGGCAAATGCTTTTGGGCTTCGTTTTTTCCCACACGAAACCAGACCCAGTCTTCATCTCCATCGAGCGCCATGTCGCCACCGGCTTCCCATTCAGGAGGTGTAGATCCGCAGATTCGCTGATAAGTTGATTCAGGTTTTAGTTTACCCAATTTACTGTCGTCAAACAATTTGGCCAAATCAACCTCAACAATATCAAATGATTTCGTTTCAGAAGCAACTTTTGGTTTCCGCATGAAATAGAGTTTCATGGACTTACGGGCCACATTCAGCATTCCGGTGTAACCGCCTTCACTCACCTGAACAATCTCGCCCGACTTTTCATTGACAGCCATTGCTTCGCCTTTCACCCGGTCGGACCGGAAAATGAGCCATTCACTGTCGGATGTCCACTGGTTGTGTGTTTGGTAAATTTTGCTATCGCCCGTAGGAGTGCTTGTTAAAAAGGTCAGTTCGGTACCAGTCACCGGATCTTTTACCACTTTGCGTTCAGAAGGAAAGCGGCTGCCAATCTGGGCCTGAACCGGTAGATTTCCGATCAGGCAAATGCCAGCCAGAATCAGGCTAAATAAAATTGAGGTTTTCATATATTCTATTTTGTTTGAACCACATAGACACATAGTTCAAATAGCTTTTCATATTTGTGATTCCTATAAGTTCTATGTGCCAATGTGATGAAATATCAGAATTTTTCTGATCCAGATAAAAATTTATTTGGCATCAAAGATGGCGCCGTTGGTTTTTACTTCCTGTTTATAGAACTGGATAGCGCTGTCGTTCATTTTCGGGAAATGTTTTTTCAGCATTTCAATCATTTCGGCTCCGGCAAGCAATACTGGTCCATAACCATGAGCTGCATAAACATTCACCGGACGATAATAATAAAATGCCGGATCGGATCCCATTCCGGTTCCCACGCAAGTACCTTCAACCTGTCCCTTTTCGGTTACTTTCGATGCGACAGCGTTCCAGGCCAGGCAAACCATCGGGCCGTAAACCTGATCGTCGATGTAGCCGCGATTGATAGCGCGGGCGATTGAATAAGCATAAATTGCAGTAGCTGAAGTTTCGAGGTATGAATCGTTTTTGTCGATTAACTGGTGCCAGAAACCTTGTGGTGACTGGTAATTAGCCAATCCGCGAATGTGGCGTTTTAACAAATCGAGTACCTGATCACGGCCAGTATAATCGACTGGTAAAACCTCAAGCAGTTCAACCATGGTCATAACAGCCCAGCCATTGGCACGCGCCCAATGAAATTGTGGATGTTCGGGCATTTCCTGAATCCAACCGTGCAAGAACAAACCTTTGTCGTAATTAAACATGCGCTTTGAGAATTGCAGTACCTGCTTGATGGCATCGTCGTAATACTTGGTTTGTCCGGTATATTTCCCCATTTGTGCCAATGCAGGAACGCTCATAAACAAATCGTCAAGCCAAAGTGAATTAGGCAGTGGCCGGTTACGGGCCAGAGTTCCGTCGTCGAATCGCTGTTGTTTATTGCTGATGAAGTCGATAAAATTATCAATCATGGGTTTCAGGCTAGTGCCTATCTTGGCTTGTTCTGCCTTAATCATTGCTGCACACATGGCTCCCGCATCGTCCAATGCATGTGGATGAATAACCGAAAACATAGCATGACGGGCTTCCGGAGTTTGTTGTTCCACCTTCAGGAAAGAAGGACGGATATCAGCCAAAAATTTCAGGCGTTTGAATGTGTAATTGGCATATTTCTGATCTCCGGTGGTTTGCGAAGCGAGCAACATACCGGCATAAGTAACACCCCACTCGTAGCTGATCAACCTGAAATCGCCTTGTTTAAATTTCGTTTGTGCGTTTACTTTGGCTAAGTCTGATAATTCTGATCCCGAAGCATCCGTCAATTGAGTGGGAGTTGTCGCTTCAAGGTAGTTATAAACCCGGTCGAGTACTTTTGTAATTTCTACGGCAGTGGGAACATTGTAAGGAGTTTCGTAGTTGGGCTGCATCAAATGTAAAGGTGCAGTCGCGTCGTTTTGCGGTTTTGCCGGTTGGTTCTGCGAAAATGCAATAACCGGAAACAGCATCAGAACTGCAAGAATATTTCGGATCATAGTTTTAGGGTTTTGTTTGGTAAATTATTGACAAACCTAAGAATAAAAGGGTTGTTTTTCTGAAAGCAAGGTATAAAAAATAGGAAGGCGTAAAGTGTCTTCCTGTTTTTTATAAGATGTCTGAATGAATTATTAACTAGTTGTTCTTTAGTTGTTATCTATTCAATTTTATATCTAAATCAGGTTATTAATATCGAGGATTTACATTGCCTGCTTTTCAACAGATGTCAAAGCCGCCCTAATTTCTCATCATGCAGTAAGTCCCAAAGTACTTCGCCCATGCCGATTACTGTAGATTTTTTGATTGGATTATTCATGATTAAGCTTGTTTAATTTTAGGAAAAACGCCAATAATAAGGTAGCTGACTAAAGCAAGTAAAACAATAACAGCGCCGACTTGTCCGCCCATTGTATCAGACATAACTCCCATGATCAATGGGAAAACGGCTCCACCGAATACGCCCATAATCATTAAGCCGGAAACTTCATTATTATATTTAGGCTGACACACAAGGGCTTGAGAGAACATGACCGAAAAAATATTCGCATTACCTAAGCCAAATAAGGCAATACCAACATAAATGATGGTTTTATCGGCAGTGAACATGGTTAACACGCCCATTAAAATCATCAAAACACTTACCAGAAATACTTTCCTGCCTGAGAATTTTGCGAGTATAGCTGAGCCGAGCAAACAGCCTAAAGTTCTGAAAATAAAATAAAAACTTGTGGCGTAACCTGCATCAGCCAGTGGAATATTCAACCGCTCAATCAAAAGTTTGGGTGCAGTTGTATTTAACCCAACATCGAGCCCAACATGCGCCATAATTCCGAGAAACAAAAAAAGTACAGTGGCATCGCCCAGAAGTGAAAAACTGGCTCGAAAAGATATTGATTTATTTTCGGCTTTTGGCTCATCGACTTTCGTCAGGAAGAGTAAGACAATTACCAAAACTAATATCGTCAGAAATAAAGGGAATAGGATCATTCGCCAGTCTGCAAAACGAACGACAGCCCAGGCCGCAAGAATTGGCGCAATGAAAGAGGCGATTGCTTTAACAAACTGACCGAACGTTAAGGTACTTGCCATCCTTTCTTTGCTTACCAAACCCGCAATCAGCGGATTTAGAGAAACTTGCATCAATGTATTTCCGATGCCCAGAAAGGTAAAGGAAATAAGCATCGTGACAAATGAATAGCTAATTAGCGGAATCAGTAATGCCGGAAGAGTTACCACCAAACTCAACAATACGGTGTTTTTTCGTCCAATTTTGTTCATCAGCATACCTGTTGGGACCGAAAAAACAAAAAACCACAAGAACACCATGGAGGGTAATAAGTTTGCCAATGTATCGGATAATTTGAAGTCAGCTTTCACGTAATTGGCAGCAATACCTACCAGGTCGACAAATCCCATGGTGAAAAAAGCTAACATGATTGGGACAAATAAAAGTGCAGATGATTTTTTCATATTGATGAGCTTAAGTTTTTAACGCCAGATTGACGATAGGTTCCTTAGTTTTGAGTTGATTACTGTTATTTCCTGATCGGACTTGATGTTTATCTGATTGTAAATTTCGTTCGGATACACAATATTAGTCATTTCCAGCAATCCGCCATCCATAAACAATTCAACTGAAGACTGATCAATAATTAATCTGAGCGATACTTTGTCGTTAATATTGGCCGGAGCTACAATATCGACCGGAAATTCTTTGCTGAATGAGGTTTCACCCGATTGATTGCGGTTAATTCGCATTTGCTGTTTAGCCTTATCAAGAACAATATCGAACACTTCATTTTTGCTGTTTGCTAATTGGACGGTAACCAGATTGGCCGCAGATAAATCGAGTTCGACGGAATAATCAAATGCATCGGCTGCACCCAGGCTAAATGAAGCAGGAGAACCCACGGCGAATTTCGTTGCTTGTGCTTGAAGATCGTTCCATTTTGGCCCGTAATTATCGAATTCGGAAGTTGGGTAACCGTTCAGCACAATTTCTCCGGAAGGAAGTTTTTTAAGTGTCAACTCGCGAGGCAATGTCATTGCACCGCGCCAACCCGGAGTTGGAACTTTGCTGGCATACTGCCAGTTGCTCATCCAGCCAATCAACAGCCGACGTCCATCGGTTTGCGGAATGCCCGACCAGCTTACCCCCGCGTAGTTGTCTTTTCCGTAGTCCATCCAGCGGGCTGCGGGACTCGGGCTTTCGTTATGGAATACCTTGCCATCAAATTCGCCCACGAAATACTGTGTTGCCGATCCGCCGTTCGGGCCTCCCGGATTGATGCTCACCAAAAGCACCCATTTCTCCTGATCCGTTCCATCCACTTTTAGCCTGAATAAATCGGGGCATTCCCATGCTGCACCATGTTGGCCAACTCCTTCGCCAAATTCGCTTTCTTTGGTCCAGTTTTTCAGGTCAGGTGACGAGAAAAAAGTAATGGTATTGAGCGTAGCCAAAGTCAAAACCCACTTTTGGGAGGCTTCGTGCCACATCACTTTCGGGTCGCGAAAATCGCGGATTCCCGGGTTTTTAACCACCGGATTGTGATCATATTTGGTCCAGGTCATTCCATCATCGTTGCTGTAAGCAATGGCTTGATTCTGAAAGGTATTTGTTCCTGCTTTTGCACCCACAAAATCGTGGTAGGTAAATATAGCCACCAGCGGTCCCTTTCCGTCTTTTCCCAGGCCTGAAGTGTTATTCACATCAGCAACTGCACTTCCGGAGAAAATACAACCAAGTGAATCGGGATAAAGTGCAACAGGCAAATGTTCCCAGTGAACCAAGTCTTTGCTCGTGGCGTGTCCCCAGTGCATGGGCCCCCACACCGAACTGTCTGGGTAATACTGATAAAACAAATGGTATTGACCGTTTGAAAAAAACATCCCGTTGGGATCGTTCATCCAGTGCGCCTCGGGCGAAAAATGAATTTGGGGACGATAAGGTTCGAAGTAATAACCCGACTTTACCGGCTGAGTTTTGTTGCAAGCGGCCAGGATGATTAACAATCCTAGAATGACGCTGTAAATTTCTGCTTTTTGGGATGTCATCAGTTTCGTTTTTTGTAAAAGTAGGGAAAAAGAAAGCTTGACAAAATATGAAAAACTGAAATAAGATTTTTGTCGAAAAACTGTAACAATATACAAAAAACCCCTTTGCCATTGACAGCAAAGGGGTAAACTTAAATTTTCGATCTATAATCTGGTTTAAAAGTATATTTGAGAATGTTAAACATTCTAAATATAGTCAATTGCAGGCTAATTCAGGATGCTTTTATTTCCCTGTCAAACTCTTTATCATATCCACTTCTTCCTGTTTGTATGGAGTTCCATCGGGATGGAAAATCTCGTGAAACCAGAGTGGGGGTTCCGATCCGTCAGCAATAGGTTCGTCCCACGCATATTTTGTGTTTGATTTGCCGGAAACCAGTCCCCAGTTGATAGCTCCGATATTTTGCTCTTTCAGTATCGGCATAATGTTGGTGAATAGGCTGTTGTTTCGGCGTGCCATGTACTCGGTACAAACCATCGGACGGTTGTATCGCTTCAGTGTATCGATTGCAGCCTGGTGTTTTTCAGGATTTTCGTAATTGTGGTAGGTGATGATATCCGAGTTTTCTACCTGAAATTTATTGAGATCGGATAAACTTAAATTCCAAACTCCTACCGACATTGGTTGCGATGGACGAATTTCCCAACCCCACTCAAATACTTTTTTTAACAAGGGCATCGATTTATTCCCGTAATTCGAGTTTCCCGGTTCGTTGTACAGGTCCCAGATGGCAATGCGTTTGTCTTCTTTGAACGTGGTAAGTACATCTTTTACATAGGCTTCCAGCGTTTTAATCAATGTGGTATCTGCGAAAATCAAATCGCCCGGATCGCGCACCCAGCCAGAATTGTGAACGCCCGGTTTTGGATCGGGTTGTTTGCCTGCCTGATAGGACGGATTCCAGCAATCGTCGAAAAAAACAAAAACTGTTTTGATCCCATGCTTATTGGCAATGTCAAGGTAAGTGCTCATCCGGCTTTTGAAACCTTCCTGATCAACTTGCCACGCCAGGTGATGAAGATAAACACGCATCACGTTCATTCCGATTCCCTGAGCCCAGCCCAGTTCGCGGTTAATGGTGGCCGTGTCGAACGATTCGGCCTGCCAGGTTTCCAACTGATTGATTGCAGTACTCGGATTGAAATTACTTCCACGCAGCCATCCGTTTTCGGCGCCCCATTGTTGTGCCTGTGCTTCTGTCCATTGGGTGGAAACGGGTTCTTTAACTTGTGGTTTCGGTTGGCAGGCTGCCATCAGGAACAAGCCGCCAATTGCTAATAGAATGATGTTCTTTTTCATGAGTTGAATTTATTTGGTTTGAATTTGATTTTCTTAAGGCAAAAATGCTCTGATCCAGGTAAAAGGCTGATCCTCTGCAGTAGAAGTGATGCATTCGGCCTCTGTTGTTTGAAGGACAAAATTTATTCCGACAGACTTATTCTGTCCAAAATTTTCAGGAAAAAGACTGAGTGGAATTGCCAGTTCCACTACTTGTAAACTCCCGTTCAGGCTTTGTCCGACTTTAATTTTTGTTCCTGATTGATCGGGCACCCACAGTCCATTTTGTCCTTGCTGAATTGGTATCAATCCATCCGATTTTACCCTGAACGCAAAAATACCAGTGTGCGGAGCCTGATAACTTTTCCTTTCAGTATCCAGCAAAAAAGAAAATTCATTCCCTATTTTATTCAGAACGGAGGATATTAATCCATCAATTTTTACAGCAACATATAGGTTCTGTGCATCTTTACAAACGTTCGCAAAAAGTTGTGTATTACTCGTTTGCCCAACAAAATAGGGCCATTCTCCCTGCCAGCAGGCATCGTTCAGCGAACCATCGGCGATTGAGCTTGCAACAGTTATCTGAAACTCCGGAATCACCCGGCCTTTCATCATCCAGACTTCAGTAGAAGTTGATGAATAAGCATTGGTCGAAGTAATTGCCACAGGGGTATTTCCGTCGATCACACTCAGTGAATTCCAGAGGCCGTGTTTTGACAACGGTACCTTAAAAGGAATCGATCTCCTGCTGAAATTACGCCCGGTTTCATCGCCAACTTCGACCGCCATCAATGATTTGTCCCAAATATTGTCTCTTTGCAAATTCGTTTGATAGGATAGGATAACCTCACCACTTTCAAGTTGTTCGAGGTAAGGAGCTCCCGCATAGACATTGTCGGCCAGTGGATCTTTCAGTGGGGCATATTCGCGTCGCGGATCGGTTGCCAGAATTGTTCCGTTTGTCCAGTTATCTGTCAGTTTCTCCCGAAAAATGGTTGGCTTAAACTGATCCTTTTTATTGTCCTCCACGGCAATCAGCAACTCTCCTTTGTCTTTCAGTAAAAGCGGCACCGGCATTCCGTCTCTCCGGTCTTTTCTGAAGCCAACAACTAAAGGTTCAGTTGACCAGGTAGTACCAAAGTCGGTTGATCTGAACATGGAAATATTTTGTTCGTTGGAAATGGTGTAAATTCCTTCATTGGCAAAAAACAATTGCACTTCACCATCCGGTAATTGAACCATGGACGGCTCCCAGCAACCATTGTCGAAAGTCGATTGCGCCTGATAAATCACTTGTTCTTTTTCCCAGCTTAACCCACCGTTGGTGCTTTTCCTGACTTTAATGCCAAACCGGCGGTCGTCGGAAAACGGCTCGCGTGGTCGCGGATTGCAGGCCACCAAAATGGAATGGTCGCTTAATTCAAGTATTTCGGGAACAAACGGGGGAATGTTGTTCGCCGTTTCAAACAGCACCTGTTTATTGCCCCAGGTTTTTCCCGTATCGGCGCTAAATACCAATTCGATGTTTCCGGCTGATGTTTCGTAAATGCAGGCCAAACGACCATCGAACAACTGTGTCATCCGGGCATAGCCAAAATATCCGGTGCGGCCATCCAAAGGCGCAATTCTGGTCAAACTCCTGAAGTCCCAGCCGATGCGGATGCCATCGACCGGCGCCTGAACTTCAGGTATTATGCCGGTTGGTGAATTGGATTCCTTCGCACAGCTTCCCATCTGAATGGTCGTTAAAAGAAGGAGAAGGGTTAAAATATTGTTGAACTTCATTTTGCGACTTAGAAAAATGCTCATAAAGTTTTCTCCCCGTTTATAATTCTCCTGAAGGGAGATTCAATTTTTGCCCTGCAGGAATTGGCTCGCCAAAATCAGGCGTTCCGTCAGCATTCCATTTGAAGGGCTGCATGCGCACATCGCGTTCCCAGCCCGGAGTGGTACTTTTTTTGGAATGGTAAATGATCCAGTCTTCGGTGTTATCGGGAGACGTAACAAACGAGCAATGTCCTACGCCATGAACCTGTGAATTTCCCTGGAATACAGGACCAGTCTTTTTCCAGTTGGCCGGATCGAGCAAATTGCCATCGGGATTTATCAACTGAAGCATTCCCTGCCGGTACTCCACCAACCACGATTCGCGGCATGAATAAATGACAAACACTTTTTCCCCGTTTTTCAGGATTTCAGGCCCTTCGTTCAGATTGAGTGGACCACCGGTTTCCCAGCTTTCAACAGGCGACGAAAGTTTAACACGTTTGCCTTTCATCGTGTAGGGGTTTCCCATTTCTGAAATATACAAATGTTGTGGTGTCGCGTCAGTTGTTTCCTGTTTGATCCAGCCCGACCAAATAGAATATAGTTTTCCTTTATGCTCCAGAATGGTCATGTCGATTGCCCAAACATTGCTTGAGGGGTCCGCAGGATTATCGCCGGTGTATAAAACGCCCATATCTTCGTAATCGCTGAAAACATCCTCGGTTTTCGATCGCAACACGCCTGTCCGCTGATGAATAAACGGAGGGCCAGACTCGCCTGCTGCATAATAAACATACCACCTGTTGTTGATGAAATGGATCTCGGGAGCCCATACACAGGCACGGTTCCAGCCGGTTGCAGGCGCCGTCCAGATATTTTTCAGTTCTCCGCGTTGGGTCATTTTTTTTGACCTGGAGAGAATAATAGAGTTATTGGACGAAAAACAGTAGATGTAATCGTCTCCTTGTTTGACCATCCAAGGGTCGGCGCCATTCCAAACCGGATTGGTGAAAGTCTTTTTTACGTTATCTTCCGCATTGATTCCGTTTTTACTGCACCCTGCAAATAAAAAAAACGAGAGAATTGTCGATATCAGAATTTTCATTTTTATTCGAATTATTTATTGACCCAGGTGGGAGTAATATAGTTTTTATCTATTGTCATTACCTCTTTCCCGGCTTTGTTTTCAAAGTTCACTGTGCTGATATACATGTGCCTTGGATGAATATTGGTAGTGCTGTTATGGGCATGAAATACAATCCGCAGCTTTCCTTCTTTATCGGTGAACATGGCGCTGTGTCCAACTCCCACAAGGTCTCCCGGTTTCTGAAAGATTGGATTGCTTTCATATTTTGTCCAGGGACCGGTAATTCTGGTAGCAGTTGCAAACCCAATTCCGTAGAAAGGGCTTTCGTAGCTGTTGGCCGAATAAGTCATGTAGTAAACACCATTCCTTTTGACAATGAATGAACCTTCGTTTACCCTCGGCCAAATTTCTTCCCAGGGCTGCGAAACATTGATGCACTTTTTCATCGTTCCGGGTTTGATGTCGATGAGGTTATTTTCCAGTTCAGCTACCCAAATATTCAGTCCATCGTTAAAACGGTCGAAAAGAAGATAAGGTTTCCCGTCATCATCGATGAACAACGAATTGTCGATGCACTTTTCATCAGCGATCATTGGTTTCTGAATTTCCTGTTTGAATGGGCCGAGCGGTGAATTACCTGTTGCCACACAAATGTGTTCATCAGCCGAATAATACATGTAGAATTTCCCGTTAACATGATACACTTCCGGCGCCCAGAACCAACGGTCTGCCCAAACATCGTCTTTGTGGAGCGCCAGACTGGTTGTGCTGCTCCATGTGAGTAAATCGTCGGAAACATATACAGCAATACCATCAGAAGCCAGAGTGCCATAGGCGTAATATTTTCCTTCCCAAAGCATAATGAACGGATCGCCAAACGGGACTTTATTCATTTTTTCAGGTTGAGTGGACGTGTCATCGGTGTTTTCTGCTTTGCAGGATACCACCTGCATGATCAGTGTCACGAACATCAATGCAAACAAATATTTCTTCATTTTAAGTAGTTTTATCAGAATAACTCAACGTATCTTATTTCTTTTCTTCAATCCCAAAATGGGCTACCAGCTTATTGTATTCGTCTCTGGAAATGGTAATCATGCAACCATGACGGACAGAAGCGGGCAAGCTGTATTTGTCCCAATCGCTGAAAAAAGTATAGCCTGAAGCCTGGAACCACGGTCCATTCATGTTGTCGGCAATCGACAATCCATACGAAATGCCAGGGTATTGTTCGTAGTAAAGATACCAGATTTTGTTGTCAGGCGATGGGATCAACATGGGCGCCTCCCTGAAATTGGGGCTGATGGGTGCTGAAGGTTCAGAATATGGGCCCAGAAGGTTAGGTGATTTGGCAATCCGGATGGTTTTACCGGTTGTCCAATAGAGCGTTGGATAGGTTTCGTCTTTCAGGACTGCAAAATACTGGTCGCCAATTTTGCGAATAAATACATCAATGGTTCCCATGTCCCAGTCGAACAACCGTGTTGGATGATCTGAAAAGGTTTTCAGGTCTTTCGATAATACATACAAAGTGCGCTGGCTGGCCCAATAACGCTCCGGGTCTTCTTTTGTACCTTCTTTGTGGGGTGTGTGCCAGGTTAATACGTATTGTTTCGAATCTTTGTCGTAGAACAATTTTGGTGCGCCAATGCGCTGCAACGCGTATGAATAATCGGGCGTACTTTTCAGGTTGGGTGTGAATGTGCTGTACTTCTCCCAGGTAATCAGGTCGGCAGAAGCCCAAATAGTAATATCCGGAGAAGCATCGCTGGTATTTCCGGCAATGTAATATCTTCCGTCGTGCCCTTTGCAGATGTCGGGATGACCCTTGTATTCATCGAATACCCTTTTTTTTCCATTCAGTGAATTCCAATGCAATCCGTCCAGACTGACCGAATAATACAAACGGCCATAATCCTGATGGGTCATGTGGGCAAACAGATAGGCCTGATTTAATGCGTCTTTCGGATTTGCGACTTGTCCGGGAGGATTAGGCTGCTGGGCAAAAGTTGTACCCGAAAACACAAGAAAAGCCAGCAATAAAATCCTTTTAAATGTCTGAGGTAAACTCATGATTTTAAAATTTGGGAAAGCAATAAGAGGAAATAATTGATAAAGATGCAGGGTCTTCCTTTTATGGAAAACCCTGCAATCAGTAATAATTATGCGTTAATAAAGCGGATTTTGCTTTAGGTTTGGATTGTTATCCACTTCACTTCGGGGAATTGGCATCCTGCTTGATTTGCCTACCACAAAATTAGAGAAGTCAGGATCGCGGCCAATCAACTCATTTAATCCTTCAGCAGTGCTCCAAAGGTTCCATCTTTTCAGGTCGGCCCAACGAACTCCTTCGTAACAGAGTTCCAGCGAACGTTCCATCTGCAACCTTTTCAGGAAACCAGCTTTTGTATTAGCAGCGCTGGCATAAAGGGTGCTGTTTTGCAATTTCGGTAATCCGGAACGTTCACGAACGCGGTTAACACATTCAACAGCCAAAGCTGGAGGCGTGCCACCCGAGAGTTCGGCCAAACATTCTGCATACAACATCAATACATCAGCATAACGGATAACGCGGAAATTAATCGGAGAATAATAATCTTCACGATTCCGGTAATAATCGCCCTGATACTTTCTGAAGAAACAATCGCTGCCCCAGCCAGCTTCCCAGTCGCGGCCATAAATCTTTTCGCCGGGATAATCTTTCTGTATTTCAGGATAAAAAATATTTGCTCTCAAACGAGGGTCTGTTTGGCCATCGGCTGTTTTCTCTTTTTTGTATTCATCAACCAGCCATCTTCTGGGCTGGCCATCACACCATCCGATTCCGCGCGGAGCAAAGAACTGAGCCCGGTTAGAACCAACGTTCGGGTTTGGCTGATCGCCATCGCCACTCGGATTGATGTCTGAAAACTGAATTTCGAAAACTGATTCAACATTGTTTTCAGTAGTGTGCTTAAAGTTGTCTTTATAGTTGGCAACCAGGTTGTAATTCGATTTGCCTTCGCCTTCAACCAGCCAGCCTAAAGCGTCTTTTGCTTTTTGCCATGAACGCATTTGCATGTGTACTTTCCCTAATAAGGCGTAGGCAGCACCTTTAGTCGGACGGCCTAAATCGCCGGTTCCCCATTGTGCCGGTAAACTTTTAACAGCATCTTCCAAATCGAGTATAACCTGTGCATAAACTTCAGCTTCGGTTTTTTGTTCCGGGGTATCTTCCGGGCTTGAAACATTCAAAACCAACGGAACATTGTCGAACATCAGGGCAAGGTTGTAATAATAGAATGCGCGCAGAAATTTTGCCTGAGCAAGAATTTTATCCCTATCGGCAGCATTGGCAAATTCAATTTCAGGAACATATGTCAAAACCTGGTTGCACCTGAAAATTGCTTTGTAATGGTCGCGCCACATCCAGGCATTTCCTTCCCAGAAGTTATAATTGAAATAGATAAAACGTGTCCATTCTTTTAACTCATTCCAGGGACTTTGGCTGTAGCCTTCGTCAGAGGTCAGGTCGTAACGGAAATAAATCCATCTTGTCCATGTTCCGGGTTTGTAGAACATGTTGTAAACAGCATCTAAACCAACCTGGGCATCTTCGGGACTCTGCCAGAATGTAGCAGTAGTTGGTGAATTTGGATTAGGAATATCAATCAATTCCTCGTTGCAGGAAATGCTTGTCAGCATAACCGCAAATAAACTATATAATAATATTTTTTTCATAATACTTCAGAATTAGAATTGAACAGCAAGTGAAAATACAACTGACTTAGGGGAAGGATATGAAGCGTCATCATGCCCTTTCACCCAAATGTCGGGCGCTTTGAATTCAGGGTCAAGGCCGGTGTATTTGGTTAGGGTAATCAGGTTTTGACCGGTAACTGATACACGCAGGTTGTCAAATACATTTTTAATCTGAGGAATGTCGAAGGTATAACCCAGCGTCAATTGTCTTATTTTAAAGTAAGAACCTTTCTCGATCCAACGGTTTTGGTCACCTCTGGCGTTGCGGTTATCAGCATAAAGCACCCTTGGGTTTCCTGTGTTTGGATTTTGTGGGGTCCAGCCTACATATCCCGATAAATGGTTGGTATTGTCAGAGAAACCACCCATCCAACTGGCAGCGCCATTGAACACATCCTGCCCGAACGATCCAAAACCTGCAAAGCTGAAATCGAAGTTTTTATAGTTTGCCTGTCCGTTTAATCCGATTTCGAATTTTGGCCAGGGATTACCACAAATTTCGCGGTCATCATTGTTGATCTGTCCATCATCGTTGACATCGTTATACCTGATGTCGCCTGGTTTTGCATTGGGCTGAATAACTTTGCCTGCAGAATTCTTATGGGCAAGCACTTCTGCTTCATTTTGGAAAATACCATCAGTTGTAATGGTATAAAACATTGCCAAAGGTTCACCAATTTCAGTTTTTGTAATCCAGGTGTATTGTTCAACTTTTCCATATCCAAACTCAAGCACCTCATTTCTTAAGCTGGTAAAGTTGGCTCCCAGCGAGTAGCTGAAATCGCCTTTTTTGTCTCTCCAGTTTCCGGAAAATTCAAGGCCTTTGTTTCTTAAACTGGCTGCATTAACATATGGATTTCCTCCGTCGTTACCGGTAGTCATCAATATCTGCATAGGAGTTAGTACATCTTTAGTAGTCGAAATAAAATATTCGGCATTGAACTGCAATTTATTATCGAAAAAAGAGATGTCTAATCCAAAGTTATCCTGAGTCTTTTCCTCCCATTTCAGGTTTTCGTTCACTAATTTGATCTGGGTCATTCCGGGCTCAAGGTGTTGGTCGTTGCCAAAAACTGCTACGGGAAATGAATTCAGTACAGCTACATAATCCCAGTTTCCAATATTGGCATTACCCAGTGTTCCGTGACTGAATCGCAATTTTAGGTCACTAATTGCATCCACATTGAAAAAACTTTCTTTACTGATGCGCCATCCGGCAGAAACAGAAGGAAAGAATCCCCATTTATTACCTTTTGCAAATTTGGAAGAACCATCACTCCTGAAAGTTGCACTTAAAATATACTTATCATCAAAAGTGTAATTCAACCGGCCAAAATAAGATATCAGTGAACTTTCGCCAATATTTCCCCAGGCATTTGGATCGGTTGTACCTGCATCAATCACATCAAAATATTGATCGCCAACCCGCACGAGGTTCTTTTTTTCGGCAGCAATCATTTCGTAATAAGTATTCTGGTAGGAATTACCTGCTACCACATTAATGTCATGTTTCCCAATTAGCTTTTTATAAGTCAGGGTATTTTCAATTAATGAAGAAACAAATTTTGCCTTGTTCTCATAGCGACTTGAAGGGTCATAAGGTTGGTTGAGGGTATAATTACCAACTTTCCGTAACCATTTATGATTGTCCCTGCTGGTTTCATAACCAAGGTTTATTTTGTACTGCAATCCGTCGATTATATCTAAAGTAGCATATAAATTACCACGGATGCGCAGGTTTTCGTCACTATTGAACATTAAGTCTTCCGAGGCAATCGGGTTTGATCCGAAAGTTCGGGCAGTAGCTTCGTTTCCGTAACCATAACCTCCGGGATTTTTTTCATCATAAACCGGGATTATGGGGAGCATTCTTAATACATCAATATGTTTTGAAAATACCGAGTTTTGGTTTTCAACAAATGTGTTACTTATGGCCAGGTTTTCACCGATGGTCAGAATTCCCTTTTTCCCTTCCGTATTTACCCTGAAGGTATAACGATTCATTGAAGTGCCATAAACAGTTCCGGGATTATCCATATAGTTCATGGAAACCAGGTATTTTTCATTTTTACCGCCTCCCGAAAAAGATAGGTTATGGTCCTGAACCACTGCTGTGCGGAAAACCTCTTTGTTCCAATCGGTATTCCCATTCATCCAGTTTGGAACACTGCGAACATCCGGAACACCATCAGCAATGGCATTCTGGTAAGCTTGATTGGTAATATTGATCCATTCGTCCCGACCCATCAGGTCCATCATTGGTAAATTATCAATACTCAGTTTCCCGGTATAATTTACTTTCATTTCGCCTGAAGCGCCTTTTTTCGTTTCAATGATAATTACCCCATTTGCTGCCCTTGAACCATAAATGGCCGCGGCTGATGCATCTTTCAGTATTTGGATAGATTCTATATCATTAACGTTAAAATCCCTGTTCCCGGTGGTAGGCAAACCATCAATAACATACAGGGGGTTGTTGTTCGTAAAATTCCCAAGACCCCTGATTTCAACAACTGGTTCACTGCCAATGCCTCCGCTTGAACGGATGTTTACACCAGAGACCAATCCTTGTATGGCATTGCTCACAGAAAGGACTGCAACGTTTTTAAATTCATCGGCCTTCACAATGGAAATAGCGCCGGTCAGGTCTGCTTTTTTTACCGTTCCGTAGCCGATGGCCACAACTTCGTCAAGGCCAATTGTTTCTTCTGTTAGTGTTACATCAACCGACGTCTTGCCTGCAATGGCAATTTCCTCAGTTTTCATTCCAACGAATGAGAACTGTACAATAGCATTGCCCGGGACCATAAGGGTATAGTTCCCGTTTTTATCAGTGCTGGTACCGTTGGTTGTCCCTTTTACCACTACTGAAACACCCGGAATTGGGTTACCGCTGGTGTCAGAAACTTTCCCTGATATTGTAATTCGCTGGTCTTGTTCTGAAGCGATGCTCAGGTCTGCAGTGGTTAATACGATCTGTCGGTCTTTTACCAAATAGCTGACGTTGGTGTTTTCAAAAAGGTTCGATAGGATTTTCTCGACACTTTCATTTTTTACATCCACATTGACCTGCCTTTCCACATTAACCAGTTTCTGGTTAAACAGGAAGAAAAATTCACTTTCATCTTCAATCTTGCTCAATACATCAATCACTTTTGCACCCTGCATTTTTAATGTTAATCGGGTTTGCTGTGAGTAAGTTACTGTTGCAAAGGTTTGTGCAACAAAAAGCAGTAAAAAAAATACACTTAAGCGCATAATTTTCCAGAGTTTAAAGAGCGCACGGAGATTTACCGGCACCCTGATTCGTTTTTTTTTCATAGATTTGAATCATTAAGTGGTTAAACAATTAATAGAGCGTTTGTACTACTTGATTTTGACAGGAGAGTGGTACGAACACTTTCCTGTTTTTTTTTATTTGAACTGATTGATTTTTGATTGGTTAATACGAAGAATAATTTTTCGTTTCTGAAATATCCCTTCCTGATCGCTTGTTCTTTCTTCTTCTTTATAGTTGATTGGAGTGGTAATCGAAAGTAATTTTAGTACCTCGTCCAGAGGTTCGTCGATAAAGGTGGCATGAAAGGTGTAATCATTGAGTAAACGGTCATCAACCAACACTTCGGCATTGTACCAGCGGCTTAAACGGCGGGCAACCTGCTGCATGTTTTCGTTTCTGAATACCAACTTGCCTTCTTTCCAGGTGGTATATTGAGAAGCTTCCACTTTACCTTTGGTAAAAGTACTTTTTTCAATATTTAAAGTCAGTTGTTCATTTGGTGCCAGAATCGATAGTTGCTTTCCGCTCTTTGAGAAAACATCTACTTTCCCGGTCTGCAAGACGATTTCTTCGGTCTGTTCGTCCTCATTGGCTATTACGTTAAAAGTTGTTCCCAACACTTTAATATCCAGATTCCGGGTGTTTACGTGAAAAGGAATTTCGGCATTATGAACCACATCAAAAAAAGCCTCACCACTGAGTTCTACTTTTCGTTCGGTGGTAAACTGTACCGGATATTTCAATCTTGATCCGCTGTTCAGAAAACCGGTAGATCCATCAGGAAGCTGAAATTTAGTACGGACTCCCATGGGGCATTGGATTTCGGCATAAGAAACCGGGATGGCAGTCTGATTGCTTTGCACGTAATAATAGGCAAGAAACGAAAGCAGCAATGGCAGGATTAAAATAGCTGCGACACGCTGGAAATTAGTCCACCAGTATAGTTGACTTTTATTGCTGGTTTCATTTAACCGGATTTGGTGATGTACACGGTCGAGAATAGGTTTCAGATCATGATCGTATATGTTTTCCGATTCGAGTTCGGCCTGCCAGTCCTGATGCAGGATTTTCTCTGCAGTACTGTTTTCACTGTCGGCCAGTTGTTCTGAAAGCTCAATTTGTTCCTTCAGGCTCATATCGCCTTCTGAATATTTCCGGATAAGATGTAGGATATGTTGCTTCATCGCATTAAGTTGCACATTTCTTTTTATTTCAGAAACAAACAGCTTCTTTTTTGTCTGCTTCATTTCTTATATCCAATGAGAGGTGTTTTCTCATGGGTGTTTTAGAAATAAAAATCAATACACAAACAAAACCGCAAAAAGCAATAATCCCAGATTTCCGGTATTCAGTTGGATGCGGATAAATCGAAGGGCTTCTGAAACCTGATTATCAACAGTTCCGGGTGAGATATTTAATTCGACAGCAACTTGTTTGGAGCTTTTGCCTTCCAGCTTGCTTTTCAGGAATATTTCGCGGCGACGTTCGGGCATTTGTTCGATAATAAGGTAAATCTGACGCAGGGTGGTTTCGTAATCGTCAGTCGTTACCTGATCTGAAAATTCAGGATCGTTTTGTAAACTTTCCAAATAGCGGAGCGAAGTTACTTTTTTGTTGAAATGTTTCCGGATCTGGTTCAACGCAATGGTGAACAGGTAGGATTTGAAGGAGAGTTCAGATTTCAACGATTGATGGTTCTCCCAAACCTTTACAAAAACTTCCTGAACCAATTCCTCTGCATCAGCTTCGTTCTTAAAATATTTTAGGGCGAAACCGAATAGCTTTGGACTGTAAACTTCAAAAAGTGAATCAAATGCTGCAACATTTCCTCTCTGAAGCAAATTTACCAAATGTCGATCATTGCCAGTTTCCATCATCCCAAAAACGTAAAATCAAAAATTTTTCGCGCTAAATGTAGTAAAATATCAATTAGAAGGTTTGGTCAAATGGTTCGATGACAGATCGCTGTTCTTTTGGGTTTAGATTACTACAGTCATGATTGAATGCGGCAAACTGGTTACAGGTGCGGCTTTGCCTGCAATCCACAATCTGAATGGGAGTTTATCGTCAGAAAGGTTGAGGACAACGACCACCATTTTACCGTCAGGATTGAGAAATGCGGTTGATTGCAGTTTATCGCGGTTGGTTGAGCAGCTTATGCGTTTGGCTCCGGGCTGGATGAACCTGGAGAAGTGCCCGATGTAATAATAGCTATTGGTATAAATCAGTTTCCCGGTTTTGGTATCGGCATGAATTGGCGCAAAGCAGAAATTACCCACATGGTTTGGCCCGCCATTTTCGTCCAGAAGAACGTTCCAGTCGGTCCAGGCAACAGTTCCACAATTAAAGTCGTTCACCATTGAGTTTCCGTATCGTTCACCCAGAGCCCAGTCATTGACCCGGTCCAGACTGAATTTTTCGACACATCCTTCAGTAAAGATTAATTCTTTCTCCGGAAAGGCTTCTTTCACACGTTTCAGGTTTTCGAATTGCTGGGCGCTGCCGGTCCATGTTTCGTACCAGTGGAACCCAATTCCCCAGATGTATTTGGCTGCTTCCGGATCGCTCAACAAAGTGGTTGCTCGCTGGTAGATCAAATCGCGGTTGTGGTCCCAGCAAATGAGCTTTTTATCGCCCATTCCATTTTTTTGCAAAGTTGGTCCAAGATAGTTTTTTACGAAATCGCGTTCATCTTCAGCCGTGTAAAGGCAAGATTCCCATCTTTGTTTGGCCATGGGTTCGTTCTGTACCGAAAGTCCCCAGACTGGCATTCCCATCGATTCGTAGGTTTTGATGAATTTCACATAGTGATTGGCCCAAACCTGAGCGTATTTCGGAAGAAGTTTGCCGCCATGGAGAACGTCGTTGTTGTCTTTCATCCAGGCTGGCGGGCTCCACGGACTCACAAACATAGGCAATGTTCCGCCTGCCGCTGCGATGGCTTTTTTGATGAATGGAATACGGAATTTCTCGTCGTGGGACACGTTAAATGAACTCAAGGAAGTGTCGTTATCGGAAATATAGCCATAGGTATCGCTTGAGAAGTCGCAGCTGGCAATGTTGGTTCGTGAAAAATTGTAGCCAATTCCTTTCGTGCGATCGTAATAAGCAGTCAGAAATTCTTGCTGAGTGGCATCAGGCAGTTTGGCAAAAACTTCGGCAGAGGCATCGGTCAATGCGCCGCCAATGCCAATAAAGGTCTGAAATGTGCGGGTCGGGTCGACAAACACGCATACCTGAGTTTCCATGGGTTGACCGAAATCTTCAAATGAAATATCCGGAGTTTGTGACAGTCTCAAAGTGGTGTCTTTTGCAGTGGCAAAAACCTGCGCTTTCACTGGATTTACAGTCGCAATGGGCTGTTCTGCAGGTTTATTGGCTTGTTTTGGGCTGCAATTCCATACAGCAAAAATCAGTAATACGATCAGGAATTTAAACTTGTTCATGATGGTGTGTTATGTCAAAACTGTTTTGAATTTGGTCTAAAACTACGAATTCCTCCGATATTACCCAATGCGCCCAACTTTATATGCGCTCAAATTCAATCTGACCGGCACTGTCTTTATCGAGGAACAAGCAGGCATTCGGGTGTTTCCTTAATATGGTTGATGGAAACATTTCCGAAATTTTTCCAGTCAACGTGTTGGCAACAGCTTTTGTTTTGGTCTTTCCGGGAACCATACAAAAAGCATATTGGGTATTCATCAATGCCGGAATTGTTAAAGTCAGGGCTTTCAACGGAACTTCATCAATGCTTTTAAAACATCCGTCGTTAACCTGTTGATTCCGGCATTCTGAGTCTAAATCAACTACTTTAACCAGGTAAGGATCGTTAAAATCGGCCACATGCGGATCGTTAAAGGCAATGTGCGCATTTTCGCCAATTCCCATACAAACGATTTCAGCCGGAAATTCTTTCAGCAGTCCGGCATACCTGCTACATTCTTCGTCTAAATCAGGTGCATTTCCGTCAAGATAGAAAACCGATTTAAACGGAAGTTTATCAAATATCCGTTCTTTCAGGAAATTCCCAAACCTTTGAGGAGCATCCATGTCCAGAACAACATATTCGTCCATGTGAAATGCGCGGATACGGCTCCAGTCAATTTCTTTTTCGTTGGTTAGGTTTTCCAGAAATTCATTTTGCGAAGGCGCTGCCGCAAAGATGATGTTAATGGTCTCGTTTTCTTTCAGTAATTGCCTGATTCGTTCAGCTGTGGCTTTGGCTGCAGCCTGACCCATCAAAGCCCTGTTTTCATAAACCTGAATGGTCAATTCGTCAATTTTATATTTTTCAATCATCCTGAAAATTATTTGGAGTAAACAATATTTCCATTCACCATAGTCATTTCAATATTGATCTGGTCGTCGAAAATAACCAGATCTGCATCTTTCCCAACAGCCAGCGAACCTTTCCGGTCAGCGATGCCCATAATCGTTGCAGGCGTTGCAGTGATCATTTTTACCGCATTAAATAAATTTACCCCAGCAAGATTGATCATATTCCGAACCAGTCGATCAGCCGTTGCCACGCTACCAGCAAAGGCCGTCCGATCAGTAAGCTTTGCTACTCCATCTTCCACAATCACCTTTTGTCCTTTTTTCAGGCTTCCCAGAATACTTTCACCCGGAGGCATACCCGCTGCCCTCATGGCATCGGTAACCAAAGCAATCCGGTCGGGCCCTTTGATTTTATAAATGAGTTTTAAAAGTGGAGCAGGCAAATGAATTCCGTCGGCAATGATTTCTACATTCATTTCATCAATAATGTAAGCGCTTTCAATCACCCCTGCATAGCGAAAAGCATTCCGGCGGGTTACTCCCGACATGGCCGAATAAAGATGAGTGATTAATGAATATCCGTTTTTGAATGCTTCTTCAACTTCCTCATAAATGGCATCGGTGTGTGCTATTGACGGAACAACCCCTTTTGAAACCAGGTACCGGCCAAATTCCATTGCCCCTTTTAATTCGGGCGCTGCACTCCATCGTTTGATAGCTCCCGAAAGGGCTAGCAAATCTTCATATTCCTTAGGATCGGGGTCTCTTAAATATGCAGGATCTTGTGCGCCACGCTGGTTGTATGAAAAATAAGGACCTTCGATGTGCATCCCGATAAATTGCGCTCCTTTTGAGTTCTGTCGGTCAGCTGCTTCGTAAGCCTTCAATGTTTTCACTAACTCATCCCTTTCGCTGGCGAGTGTTGTCGGCATCATGCAGGTAGTTCCATACCGGGCATGGGTTTCGGCAATTTTCAGGAACGATTCGACATCGGCATCCATAAAATCACAACCGCCTCCGCCATGCAAATGGATATCGATAAAACCCGAAGATATGAATTTTCCTTTGGCATCGATTTCAATAGCATCTTTAACAGGCACATTTCCTTCCTTTACTTCGGTGATTGTTCTACCTTCGATAAACACTGTTCCTTCAGGAATGATACCGGTTGAAGTGATTATCTGTCCGTTAAATATTTTGAGTTTCTTCGCCATTCCAAATAGTTTATGAATTAAGCAAATGCCATTTCCGGATGGTATGTCCATGAAAAGCATAATACATCAGGTACATGTAACAAGGAAACAATACCCAATAGGCTTCCCTTAAACCATAGACATCAGCAAAATGACCGTAAAACAGCGGCATAATGGCACTGCCGCACAATCCCATGATCAGCAAGGATGCACCAAGCTTGGTAAACCGGCCAAGTCCGTCGATAGCCAGTGGCCAGATATTGGCATAAACCAGTGAATTTGCCAAACCTAATAAAGCCACAAAATAGATCGACACATCGGCTGTATGCCCCAACAAACCAACCTGCCCTTTTGCAAAAATGATAAGCAAGGTAAAAATCCCGCCCAGGGTTGTACAAACCCGCAACGCATTAGCCTGATTGATGAATCTGGGAATAACAATGATCCCGATGACATAACCCACCATGGTGGCCGCGAGCGTGTACGACGGAAATATTTTTGCTTCAAGCAAAGGGATATTCATTGAAGTTGCATAGCCGATAATGGTATCAATCGCAATTACCTGTGTCCCAACGTGAATAAAAATGGCTACGGCGCCCAAGATGAGATGCGGAAACTGAAAAATGTTTGTTTTCCCGGATGTGGCAGAGGCAACTTCAGTGCTTTCATGTTCAGTATCGATTTCAGGAAGAGGGGAGTAGCGGATAAATAAACCTACGCCAACCAATATCGCGCCCAAACTTGCATAGGGTAAAATGACTCTACGGATTAATTCATCCAGTGCCAGCTTTTTCTCCTCAATTCCCATGGTTGGCAATTCCCGAAAAAGATGGTTGTCGGTTGCTTTCAGGATGATAGCTCCTAAAATAAGAGGGGCGAGTATTCCGGCGCCTTTGTTCAAAATTCCCATCATGCTCATTCGCTGGGCAGCCCTGTCGCGTGCGCCTAAAATAGTTATGTACGGATTGGCGGCAGTTTGAAGGATGGCCAGGCCCACTCCAATCATGAATAATCCAAACAGGAATATGCCGTAAGTCCGCGTATATGCTGCCGGAACAAAAATAAAAGCGCCAATGGCCATCGCCATAAAACCAATCATCATGCCTTTTTTGAAACCCACTTTTTTTAATAAATACGACGATGGTACCGACATGATGAAGTAGGAAATATAAAATGCAAAGGCAACCAGGTACGACTGGAAATTAGTGAGCTCGCACGCGATTTTAAAATAGGGAATCAAGATGGCATTGATCCAGGTCACAAAGCCGAAGATAAAAAACATGAATCCTACAATGGAAATGGAAATAACGGTTTGTGCCGTACTCAATGATTTGGCATCAACAACTTCTATTTTATGCTTCATTCGCGTAATCTGTATTTTGAAAAATGAATGAAATCAGTTCAATTAAATTAAATTAAATGAATAAATGGGATATCCCAAAATCATTGTTTTATTGACTCACCCCCTGCCTGCGGCGGGCAGGCAAGCTCGCAACGCTCTTTTTCCCCCTCTCTGCGAGTAGAGAAGGGTGACGTCCGCCAGCAGACGTGGGGTGAGTCATGAATAAAATACGAAAATAAATTACAATGTTGGTTCCCATCCCTGTTCGTACTTTCGGCTCCAGTAGGCCATGGAATCGGGATCGTTCAAAATATGTCCGTTCGATGAATCGATATTGAGTGTTTTTCCTGTCCTGAGCGCGATATTCCCCAACTGGCACATCAATGTACTTTGGTGTCCGCTCAGGATATCGGAATTAAGCTTAATTCCTTTACCAATTGCATCAAACAGGTTTTGGATGTGATACGCATCAATTACCTGTGAAGGATCGACCTGATTACGGGCATCAATCACCACTTCATTGTTCACTTTTTTGACTACTTTATTGTCTAAATCGTACACAATGTATGAGTTCCCATCAATGTATACGGAGCCTTTTTCGCCGTAAAAAATAGCGCCAACACTATTTCCTTCGTTGTTTTTTCCGTTGCAACTCCGACCTTCCCATTCGATCAGGGAATTGTTGTCAAATTCTAGGGTGATAACCTGCGTGTCGGGTGTTTCCCAATCATCTTTATACCGGTAACGTCCACCGGCAGAGGTTACCCTTTTCGGATATTCCACTCCCAGTCCCCAGCGCATGAGGTCGATCATGTGAGTTCCGTTATTCAGTGCTTCGCCAGTTCCCCAATTCCAGAACCAGTGCCAGTTGTAATGAATCAGGTTGTCTTTGAACGCTTTTCTAGGTGCAGGTCCCTGCCACAATTCATAATTGAGCCATTCCGGAACCGCCGCTTCTTTCCCGATTCCGATTGATGCACGGTTGTTTGTATACCAGCCTTTGGCATAATAAGCTCTTCCAATGGTTCCGTTTTTTATTTCCTGAATGCCTAGTTGAACATTGGGCCACGAACGACGCTGATTTCCCATTTGGATCAACCGGTTATACTTTTTTGAAACGGCTACAGCGAGTTCGCCTTCAGCCGGGCTGTGACTACAAGGTTTTTCGAGGTAAACATGTTTCCCTGCTTTTGCCGCAAGGATTGCAGCCGGTGCATGCCAATGGTCGGGAGTGGCAATCACCATAATATCGATAGATTTTTGATCCAGGGCTTTCCTGAAATCGCCATATCCTTTTGGACGGGTTCCGGTTATTCCGGCCACATCGTCCATGGTCTTTTCCATGGCACGCGAATCAACATCGCAAATTCCAACTACTTCGCAGTTATTCTGCCGGGCAAAGTTTTTTGCCAGGGCATTTCCCCTGCTGTTAACCCCCATTACCGCAACATTGTATTTTTCATTTGCTCCGGAAATAGCTGCATAACTTTTTGCACTGAATCCCGGCAATACTCCTCCTATTGAAACAGCAGCCGTTCCGAGGGCCGTGTTTCGGATAAAATCCCTTCTTGAATTCTTCATAGCTATAGTTTTTTGGATGCGATTTCTTTGGCCTTTTTCATAACCGGCTCCAGATCGACAGAAGTCCCGCCCTGCGCTTTGCTGATGTCGGCAGCTTCCATAAAAGCCAGTATTTCCAGGGTTTCTTCTTCCTTAACCGGAACAATCCCTGTTCTGAAATAGTTGATAATTTGAATCAGAAGTGGATTATACCCGGCATAAGACCCCAATACTTTAATCCCATCTTCGCCATAAACGGTTCCTCCATAATCGCCTTTCCCTTTTCTGATCCCGCGGAAAGTTCCAATTCGTCCGTCATTCCAGGTACCAACCACCATATCAGTATCTTCATTGGAAACCCTTACAACACTTTTGCAGCCGGTTCCCATTGCTGTAAACAGCGTTTCAACACCATGAATTCCATACCAAAACAGGTCGGGATGTGTTTTTTCCAACTTTGCAGGACTATAAGTTTCAGCTCCGGTTACTTTCCCTATTTTTCCTGAAATCACTTCATCTATTCCGGTAATATACCGTAACGATGAACAGGAGAAAACAGGAACATTATATTTTTTGGAGGCTTCGAAAATGGCAATGGCATCGGCCAGAGAAGCAGCCATTGGTTTGTCGATGAACATCCGTTTCCCGGCTTTTAAAACCGGCAATGCCTGCTCCAAATGCAGTCGGCCATCATTGGTTTCGAGCAATACAACATCGACTTTGGCAAGCAAATCGGCAATCGAACCAACAATTTCCACTCCGTATTTCTGAACTTCAGCAATGTATCCGGGGATTCTCGATGTGCTGCTTTCAATATCGTTACTTCCTTTCGGGTAGGCTGCAACTACTTTGTACCCGTAAAATTTGGCACCTGCTTCCGGGCTATTCAGTGTTTTGGTAAATGCGGTGCTGTGTGATGTGTCAAGACCGATAATGCCAACTTTCTTTCCTCCATTGGATGTGCTTTGGCCTTTTGCAGTAAAAATTCCTCCGGAAAAGCCTAACCCGATTCCTGTTAATGCGGATGTCCTTAAAAATTCCCTTCGACCAGTAACTTTCATAGGTTTAGTTTTTAGGATTAGTTTAGTCTAATATTTCATCAATCACTGATGGTAATAAATCTGCTTTTCAACTATAGTGGCTGAACAATTCAGTCCAGTAACAATTTCAATCCTAACTTTTGCCTTGTCTTACGTCTTCTGTTTCTTTTTCTTGGCAGCCGGAAATAAAACATTATTCAGAATCAACCGGTAGCCTGGCGAGTTGGGGTGTAAATTCAGGTCGGTAGCCGGATCGCCAACAAAATGTTGAAAATCTTCAGGATCGTGACCACCATAAAAGGTCCAGAATCCTTTTCCCAGTTCGCCGTGAATATAGCGTGCCTCGCCTGCCGCTTTGTTTTCTCCCATCACCAGAGCATTCGGCTTTACCAAATTTCGGTCGTACGCGGTGGTTTGTCCCATAAATCCTTTAATCATATTCACATGGTTTTGGCAAAGCATGGTCGGAACAGGATCCCATTTGGCCGAAAACTGGAACAGCGTGAAATAATCCTGCTCGCGGGGAACTTTCCGGCTGGTAGAAACATCGATATCCGAAAATTTATATTCGTAAGGGTTTCGGTTGATTTTAAAATTCTGAAAAGCGAGGGTATGACTGAAATCAAGGTGGTCGTTCATGGTTGGATCGGCCGGGTCGCCATCAAACATCGATTCGCAAATATCGGTTTCTCCGGCTGCACGGGTAATGTCGTAAGTATCGGTAGCAGCGCACATGGCAAAAAGGAATCCTCCATTGCTGATGTACTGGTAGATTTCGCGGGCAATTACCCGTTTCATTTCTGAAACTTTCATAAAACCCATTTTTTGAGCCAACTCTTTGTTGATGCGAACTTCTTCCTGGTACCAGGGAACATGCTGGTAAGCCTGAAAAAATTTGCCAAACTGACCGGTAAAATCTTCGTGATGCAAGTGAAGCCAGTCGTAATCCTTCAGTTTGCCATTCAGGATTTCTTCGTCGTAAATCACATCGAATTTGATTTCGGCATACGTTAAAACCAAAGTTACCGCATCGTCCCAGGGTTGTTTGTTTGGAGGGGAATAGACTGCAATTTTAGGGGCTTTCTGCATGCTTACTGCATCCTGATTGACATCTTCACGGGCAATGTCGGCAATCAAATTATTGGCTTGTCCATCAGCCAGGGTTTCGAAGCTGACCCCACGGACCAGGCATTCGCTGGCCAAGGCTTGCTGATGCTGAATGAGGAAACTGCCACCACGGTAATTGAGCAGCCATTTTACCTCAATGCCCTGTTCGAGTGTCCAGTAGGTAATTCCATACGCCTTCAAGTGGTTTGATTGTTTTTCGTCCATGGGAATGAGAATAAAGGCGGCATTGGCCGTCTGGACGAACAATAATAAAATCAGGAACAGCAGCCATTTTGAGCGTCTGTCAGAATGGAATGTGTTCGCCTCCTGAATTTTCATAATGGCTGAATTTATCGTTGTCGAACGAAGAATTGACTGAAATAGCACCTTTTTTGTAAGAATCGCCTGTGTCAACATTCATCTTTGATTGCAATTTCTGTCCATACTGACCACCGCCAATTTCTTCAGGAATAATATTTTCCATATCGGCGAATTTGGCCAGATTCTTTTTAAATGAGAGTCTCACATCGCCTACCGCACCGTTACGGTGTTTGGCAATAATGATTTCAGCAATCCCGATAAGCGAGTTGCCATCTTCGTCTTCGGTAATTCCGTAGTACTCCGGACGGTGGATAAACAATACAATGTCGGCATCCTGCTCAATAGCTCCAGATTCACGAAGGTCGGAAAGCTGCGGGCGTTTGCCTTCGCGCGATTCTACTGAACGGTTCAACTGCGAAAGTGCAATGACAGGAATATCCAACTCCTTGGCAATGGCTTTCAGCGATCTGGAAATCATACTCACTTCCTGTTCACGGCTTCCCCGACTGTCTGTTCCTGCTGTCATTAACTGCAGGTAATCGACGATTACCGCACCAATGTTGTGCTGCAATTTTAACCTTCGGCATTTAGCCCTGAATTCGAAAATTGAAAGTGCCGGAGTATCGTCGATAAACAAAGGGGCGTCGTCGAGAACGGCCAGTTTTCGGTGGAAATGGTCCCATTCCCATCCAACCAAACGGCCATTTTTTATTTTATCAGCGCCTAATTCTGTTTCAGCAGTTAGTAAACGGTTTACCAACTGAATGGAAGACATTTCGAGTGAGAAAACACCAACCGGAACTTTGTGCTCAACAGCCATGTTGCGGGCCATGGATAAAACGAATGCAGTTTTTCCCATTGAAGGGCGTGCAGCTACAATGATCAGGTCGGTTTTTTGCCAACCTGATGTTATGCGGTCCATAGCTGTAAATCCGCTGGGTACACCACTCAGGTGGTCGTCACGCTTCGAAGCTTCTTCAATCAGGACAGCTGCTTCACGAAGAAGGGTTTTGATCGGTAATGTCTCTTTCTTGATATTTCCTTCGGCAACCTGGAAAAGTGCTGTTTCTGAAAAATCGATCAGATCGTCCACATCAATCGCGTCATCATATGCTTTGGTCTGAATTTCAGTTGAAACCCGGATCATTTCACGCTGGATGAATTTTTGAGCAATGATACGGGAATGGAATTCGATGTGTGCAGCCGAAGCTACCCGCGAGGTTAACTGGGTAATCAGGAGAGGTCCGCCTACTAAGTCGAGCAGGTTTCTGTTTTTCAGTTCCTGGGTCACCATCAGCAAATCAACAGGCTTCTCGTGGGTCGACAGGTATTTAATGACCTCAAATATCTTTTGATGTTCTTCTTTGTAGAAACTTTTGGTGTCAATAATATCGGCAACGGTAATGTACGCGTCACGTTCCAGCATCAGTGCACCGAGTACAGCTTCTTCCACTTCAATTGCCTGTGGTGGAATTTTTCCGTATTGGGCATTGATTTGCTCAATGGTCATTTTTGCCTGTTGCTGGTAATTCTTTTTTTCTCCGGCCATGTTTCTGTAATTCAATCAATCAGATATTCGGGTTTTTCTACGAACTGGGTTTTCGCAGGGATTCAAAGGTAAAAAAAAAGGAGACCTTTTAGCCTCCTTTGCATATTAAATTAGGACAATTATTTTTGGTTGCCATTTAATAAAAAGCCAATCCTAAGACCCATGGACATGGCCAATGGGAAACCGCTACCCAAAGTGGTAAATCCGTAAGGATAGGTCCAATCCAGGTCTTTGAGATTATTATTTCCTATTCCAACTCCACTGTAAAGATCAATTATTAATGCATCATTAAATACCCATTGATTACCAAAAACCATTAAAAGCGCCCATTTAGTCAGGGTATATTTTTCCTTCTCTTGAAAGAGGTCTTTATTTCCCTCTATGCTATAACTGGCAAAATTAAATTCAAATTTCACATACGGACCTTTCATTATATGGGTATACCGCATTCCTTTCATATAAAATTCAGGGCTCCGTATGAGTTTATAGCCTCCTCTTAATAAAATGCCTGATGCATTATCCTCCTTTTCAGCAAATCCTATTCCGACCACACCCAGGGAAAACTCCAGTGATCTGGCAGGTTTCAGGCATCTTTCGTAGGTCAGGCAAAAGTTATTATTTACTAGGCCTATGAAATCCAGTTTAAGGGCATTTTTCTTTTGTATCTGAAAAAGATTCTGAGAATTCTGTTCCATATTTCCAGTTAATTCCGATTGGATTTCAAAAACCTGTATTTTCCCATCGGCATAAACAATTTTCGCGATGTCGTTTTTACTGATTGAAAACAACAAATCAGGATTATATTCCTTCCTGACATATTTTATTTCCGAAATGCCTATTTCTTTGACTTTACAAATTATTATTTCTGCGTTGCGTTGAAATATCGTGTCTTGCGCTTGTTCATCCTGAATAATATTTGATTCACCACTTAATTTTAAAGCCTCATATTCGGATGCTACTGATCTTAATGCAAAGACAAATGCCGTGAAAAGAATTGAAGTAAGGAAAAACATTTTCATGATGAGCAGATTTATATTTTTCAAATTGATTTAGGAAATGCTGAAAAAGACATAAAAGGGATCATTCAGGACACCCAAATAGCCTGATAAACTCACTCTAAAAAGTATTTCATGAAAGGATAGAACTTAATCGTGACTACGAAATATTAGCTTATTTGTTCAGATAAAATAATCTCAGTTATAAGTAGCAACCGTAAGTCATTCAGGTGGGTAGGATTTGCAGAATTCATCCTGAGAATTGATTTTTTGCAGGTAGACAAAAGTGTAATTGACTGGTGGGTTCAGCCAGATACCAAAGAATAACCGAATCGACATTGCTATCGCTTAATTCTTATAATATTGCAAAAGGGTTGTGAGCAATTTATGTGGTTTAATGAAATTCCGGACTCTGCCTGATAGGAAAGCGAAAATATAGACCTAAAACCGACACTAACAAATTTGACCTGAAGGAACTCTGTTTTTTTATTAGATATTTTATCTCAATTTATCTTCGATAATCAATCCCAATACATCACCTAAATTCCGGTCCATAGCAGCAATTTGCTGCGGAACAAAACTGGTGGCGGTCATGCCGGGGGTGGTATTGACTTCCAGAAAATAAAATTCATTGTCTTTCAGGATATAGTCGATTCGCACAATTCCGGAGCAATCACAGAGATCATAAATGCGTGACGAAAGTTGTTGTATTTTTTGAGTTAATTCCGGAGAAATACGTGCTGGCGTAATTTCGTCGGTCTTTCCGACGGTATATTTGGCTTCGAAATCGAAAAACTCGTTTTGCGGGATAACTTCGGTAACCGGGAATATCAGTTCCTGATTGGAGAGTTTGACCAAACCACAGGTAAATTCTTTCCCATCAATGAACTGCTCGACCAGAATATCGTGGCTTTCTTTCATGGCCAATTCGAGCGCTTCCAGGAGTTGTCTTTTTTCTTTCACTTTGGTTACTCCAAAGCTTGAACCTCCGGCGTTTGGTTTTACGAAAAGAGGTAATCCAAGTGTTTCGATCAAATGATCGGCATCCACTGTGTCGCCCTTAAACAACCTCACCGATTTGGCCATCAGTACGTTGAAATTGCGCAGGTAATTGCTGCAGAAATACTTGTTGAAGGTAAGCGCTGAAGAATAAACGCCACAGGTTGAGTATGGAATTTTCACCATGTCGAGGTACCCCTGAAGTTTACCGTCTTCACCGGGTGTTCCATGGATGGTGATGTATGCGAAATCGAATTTTATTTTCACGCCATTTTTGACAAATGAAAAATCTCCTTTATCAATGGGGGATATGATTTGATCATTTTCAAGAACGTCCCAGTTCAATCCTTTCATCTGAACTTTCCAAACGTTATAAATGTCAGGATTAATGGATTGGAACACATTAATACTGCTTTTTACCGAAACTACAAATTCGGACGAGTCGCCTCCAAATACAACTGCAATATTTTTTTTCATTTGTATATTTTTATGAACCACATAGGTCACATAGTTTTTTTCTTTAATCTTTTCTCTATGTGTTCTATGTGGTTTTATCTATTAGTATTATTCCTGCAAAGTTCGGTTGCTCAGATAATTCCGCCATTTTACAATTACATTGGCCAAATCATCCGGAAGTTCCGATTCAAAAACCATTTCTTCACCAGTGGCCGGATGTACAAATCCAAGCATCTGGGCGTGTAATGCCTGACGAGGAATCATGGCAAAACAGTTGGCCACAAATTGCCTGTATTTGGTAAATGTGGTTCCTCTCAGAATCTGGTCTCCACCGTAATTGTCGTCGTTAAACAGCGGATGTCCAATGTGTTTCATGTGAACCCTGATCTGGTGGGTGCGCCCGGTTTCGAGACGGCACTCTACCAGATTCACATATCCCAAACGTTCAATCACCTTGTAGTGAGTAACCGCAGGTTTGCCGTGTTCTCCTTCAGGGAAAACAGTGAAAACCTGTCTGTTTTTAAGACTTCGCCCAATGTTGCCGGTAATGGTGCCTTCGTTGTTTTGCAAATCGCCCCAAACCAGTGCTACGTATCTTCTTTTGGTTGTTTTTTCGAAAAACTGGAGCGAAAGGCTTACCTTGGCTTCCATGGTTTTGGCAACTACCAGTAATCCGGAGGTGTTTTTGTCAATCCTGTGAATTAATCCGGGACGGGGATCGTCGGAATTGAATAGTGGTAATTCCTTAAAATGATAAGCCAGTGCATTAACCAGAGTTCCGGAATAATTGCCGTGACCGGGATGGACAACGAGTCCGGCCGGTTTGTTCAATACGATCAGCGAATCGTCTTCGTAAACAATATTTAATGGAATATTCTCCGGAATGATTTTGAGCTCGCGGCGGGGGTAATCCATTACGATGGAAATTTCGTCGCCCGGTTTTACCTTGTAGCTCGATTTGACCGGTACTTTATTAACCAGTACTTTGCCTTCATCTGCAGCAGACTGCAAACGGCTACGTGTTGCGCCCATCAAACGGTTTGACAAGAATTTGTCGATTCTCAGCAACGATTGTCCAGGGTCAACAATCAGGTTAAAATGTTCAAAAAGAGCACCATCTTCGGTGTCTTCAATATCGTCAAATTCGTCGATCAATTCGTTTTCGTCAATCATTTAAAAAAATGAGTTATCAATTTTTGTAGAGTCAGGTTTTGCCTGAAGTTTGGTTTTATCAATGGTCAGCCATAAGTCAATGGAAGTTCCCTTAGGCACTTCAAATACTTCAGCAGGATCAGGACTTTGCTTATAGATCACGGCTTTAGCTTTCATCGACTCGTAGGTTACCGATTCGTCATAGGTCACTGTACCTACATTCAGAAAAGATTCACTAAGTGTAAGCTCTGCATCAGTAAGGTTGCGACCAAACAAAGTTGGAACCTGGCTTGACTCACCGTTGCTGTCAGTACCTAAAACTAAATCGATCATCGTACCTTTTGGAATCCTTTCACCTACTCTGATTCTTTTTCCGTTAACTTTTTGCTCAAGTACCAGATTCGGAAATTCAGAGGGTTTATATTCAATATTTCCGGTATTCAAACCCGAACTTTCAATCAGATTGAGTGCTTGCCGGTACGAAATGTCGGTTAACTGCGGCATAGGTAACATTTCCTGGCTTAAAGCGCACATGGTAATATAAACGGTTCGGTTTTCTTTCACCTTCGTTCCTGGTTTGGGGTACTGATCTAAGGTAGTGCCGGGAGCGGTTTCCTGCGAATAAACCGAATCACGAATCTGAAACCGAAGATCAAGATCATCCAGCAAAGCTTGAACTTCCTGGCTTGTTTTTCCTTTCAAATCGGGTATTTCAACTGAATTACCATGATCGGTATAAATCCTAAGTGCTAACATATTGAGTAAAATCAGCAAAATAGTAATGCCAATAACTGCGAGGGCATTGTACTTAAAAGTTTTACTTTTTAAAAAATCTTTCAGAGTCATGGGTTAAAATTCATGGTTCGGTGAATGAACACAAAAATAGGTTAAAAAACGGTAGGTCGGATTCCCAAATTCTGAATCATTTGGAAAACGAATTTCAATTCTGATTAAATGTTTTTTAGGAGAAAGTCGAAGTTGGTATAAACACAAAAAGGTAAAGAAAATTCATTCTTTACCTTCTGTATATTATTAGAAGTCCGAAAGTCTTTGACTATCTTTTGTGACTTGGTTCGTCAGAAACTGTCAGTTTTTTTCTTCCTTTTGCACGACGGGCTTTCAATACTTTACGGCCTGCTACAGTTGACATTCTTTCTCTGAATCCGTGTTTGTTTTTTCTTTTCCTGTTTGATGGCTGAAATGTCCTTTTCATCAGTATATTTTTAAATGATAGTATTCGTTTTTAATTCGGACTGCAAAAATAGTCCTTTTTTAATATTCTGCAACCCAATCTTCTCTTTATTTTACTTATTTTTTAAAGTCATGTGGATCAGTCTTTTGGTTTCAAAAAATTCTTCCTGAAAAAAGTCCTGAAGATCGTATACTTTGAGGTCTTGTTTATGCGGACTGATTTCTTCTTCAAAATCGCCTCCTTTCAGGTAAAGTATTCCGTTAGCCAGGTCGTTGTTGCTTTTGGCAGCCACTTTGTTCTGAACCATTTCAACAAAACGCGGGAAGGCTGTAACGGCGCGGCTCACCACGAAATCGAACTTTTGATGTACATCTTCAACCCTCAGGTGTTCGGCTTTAACATTTTGGAGGTTTAAAGCAGAGGCAACTTCATTTACCACTTTTATTTTTTTTCCGATGGAGTCAATCAAAAAAAAGGAAGTTTCAGGAAGCAGGATAGCCAGCGGAATACCCGGAAATCCACCGCCGGTACCAACATCCAAAACTGTTGTGCCGGACTTGAATTGGATGATTTTGGCGATAGCCAGCGAATGCAAAACGTGCCGCTCATAAAGTTGCTCAATATCTTTTCTGGAAATAACATTGATTTTGGCATTCCATTCTTCATATAAGGATCCAAGGCGGCCAAACTGATTTACTTGCTGATCGGTCAGACCAGGAAAGTATTTGGTGACGATTTCCATCATTTAATTGTGGGTTGAATTATTCTTCGTGGTCATCAATTTCGGTCGATTCGATCAATTTAAAGAGCATTTCCCGGGCTCTGAAAAGTTGGGCTTTTACTGTCCCGAGCGGCAAATTTAATTCTTTTGCAATTTCTTCATAGGAATACTCGCTAAAATAGCGCAGCTCGACCAATATTCGGTATCTGGGTTTTAGACGGTGTACAATCTTGCGCATCAGAAAAGCCTTCTGAATCCGGATCAGTTTTTCTTCCGGATTAGGTTCTGTTGATCGAAGTTTGATTGGGGTATCGTTATCACCGTTTTCCGGGTTATTCTCAATTGAGATATAAACACCTCTGCGCTTTCTGAGAAAATCGATGCAATTATTGGTTGCAATTTTAAATAACCAGGTACTGAAGGCATAGTTTGGGGAATACTGGTGCAGATTTTTAAAAGCTTTTCCAAAGGCTTCAAGGGTCAGGTCCTCTGCATCGTTTTTATTATTTACCATTTTCAGGAGCATAAAATAAATGGCATCCTTGTAGCGGCTCATCAGTTTGGCAAAAGCTTTTTCTTCACCGCTAAGAGCGGCTTCGACCAGTAAAAAATCGTACTGAGCCTTATCTGATAATTGTGGATTTAATTCCATCTGCTTCTTCGGTGAATGATGTACATTGACCAAAAAAACCACCAGTTAATGATAGGTTTTATTAAAATGTACACTAACGAAGATAAGAATATTTTTCGTTCATTGAGTCGGTTGATCAGCATTTTAACAATAATAGCCAGAAGAAGAATGAAAATAACCGGAATGGCCAAAATGGTCATCCAGTATTCAGGGTGTATTATAATTGCAGCGGTGGGAACTATGACCAGCAGTATTCTGGTAAAATCATCGGTAAACAAACTGATTTTTTTTGACCAGGAAAGACTTTGCCTGATTTGAACTCCTTTTTTTAGTAATTTAATGTGGTCGCCCCGGTCATCTACAATGTGTTCACGCACAGCCAAATCGGGGTTGGTTGTTATTTTTACCCGACCTTTTTTCATGTTTTCATTGAAAATCAATTCGAGATTGGCAAAATTCCGGTTCATTTTATGCCGGAATCCAAGCGTATCGAAATACATTGATTTTTTGAAAAGAACATTGTTCTCGTTGAAAACAAATGGTTTTCCGGCAAGAGTCCATGCTCCGCCAATGATGAACTGATTGAAACGTTCCAGCCGGCAAATCAGGTTGCGGAAGCCTTTGAGTCTTTCAATGTTAGTGTAGCCTACTACCAGATCAGTGTCAGGCCCAATCAAACTATTCATATTGGCAAGCCAACCCGGATTAATTTCCCCAGAATTCGAGGTCAATAAAACAATCCAGGGTGATGAAGCTCCTTTTAGGCCTATATTGATGATTTGTTTTTCGGAAAATTGAGTTTCCTGGCTCAGGCTGGTAACTTTTAGTTTGGAATTGGTTTCTGCCAGTGCATTCAGAACTCCATCTGTATTGTCCTCGGAGTGAACATTGATGACCAAAATCTGATAATCTTCAAATTGTTGCTCTTTAAATTTATCCAGAATCTCCCGGATATGTTGTTCCTCGTTTCTAACGGACAGAATTATCGAAATACGGTTTGAATTTTGATTGGGTTCACTGTCTCTGTGTCGTGCAAGTTTCAGATAGTATCTCAGAAGAAAATAAACCTGGATAAAAAACAGCAGTACCAGTGATGACAACAGGATTATATCGCTGATAGTGAGTATTCGAAAATCAATAATCTTCACGTCAGAATTACTTAGTTAATAATTGGGTGATCCTAAAAGTTAATTGGGCAAAATTAATAAACCTGATGGTTTAATCCGTGCTATTTTTTAATTAGATTTAACATTTAGCAATATTATAAGCTTTCTGCACCTACCACTTTTATAGCTATCTTTGGGCACTTTAAAAAAATCGGTTCATGCATTTTAATCTAAAACATACAGCCGGAGGCAGTAAAGCAAGGGCAGGTTCAATTTCAACCGACCATGGTTCCATTGAGACTCCTATTTTTATGCCGGTTGGTACAGCAGGTTCGGTCAAAGGAATTCATAAAAGAGATTTGAAAGATGATATTGGAGCACAAATAATTCTCGGAAATACTTATCATTTATACCTTCGACCCGGTTTGCCAATCATTGAACAAGCCGGAGGATTGCACCAATTTAACGGATGGGATGGTCCGATTTTAACCGATAGCGGAGGATATCAGGTATTCTCTCTGGGCGACATCCGAAAACTGAGCGAGGAGGGAGCAAAATTTCAATCGCACATTGATGGTTCTTCGCATTTATTCACGCCTGAAAATGTAATTGATACCCAGCGGACTATTGGTGCGGATATTATGATGGCCTTTGATGAGTGTACTCCCGGTGACGCCGAATATGAATATGCCCGGAAATCGATGGAAATGACCCAACGGTGGCTCGACCGCTGCTGGAATCAGTTTGCAAAATCTTCTCCAAAATATGGATATTCACAATCTTTATTTCCGATTGTTCAGGGCGCGGTTTACCCTGCACTGCGCGAAACTGCTGCGCGCAATGTGTTGCAATATAGCGCTGATGGATATGCTATTGGTGGCCTTTCAGTCGGGGAATCGGAAAAAGATATGTATGCCATGATTGAAGTGGTAAACGAAATACTTCCGGAGAATAAACCCCGTTATCTCATGGGAGTTGGTACTCCGGTAAATATTCTGGAAGGAATTGACCGTGGCATTGATATGTTCGACTGTGTAATGCCAACCCGAAACGGTCGCAATGGAATGCTGTTCACAAAAAATGGCATCATGAACATGAGGAATAAAAAATGGGCCGATGATTTTTCTCCGGTTGATCCGGATGGAACTTCATTTGTGGATCATCATTACAGCCGTGCATTTTTGCGTCATCTGGTCATTTCAGGCGAGATGCTTGGAGCGCAGATTGCAAGTCAGCATAACCTGGCTTTCTATCTTTGGCTGGTAAAGGAGGCGAGAAAGCATATTCTCGATAATACGTTTAAGAGCTGGAAAGAAGAAATGGTCCCGAAACTTTCTTCACGTCTTTAAATTTTTGATTTATGCTGAATAAAATTGATTTCTATATTATCAAGAAGTTTCTGGGGACTTTTTTTTATGCTATTGCTCTGATTATTAGCATATCCATTGTTTTCGATATTTCCGAAAAAATCGATGATTTCCTTACGAAGGATGTTACGGTAAAAGCTATTTTGTTTGATTATTACCTCAATTTTATTCCTTATTTCGCTAACCTTTTCAGCGGACTTTTTACTTTTATTTCGGTTATCTATTTTACATCGAAGCTGGCATACAATACCGAAATAATAGCCATTTTAAGCAGTGGCGTATCGTATAACAGATTAATGAGACCATACATTGTGTCGGCAGCTATCATCGTTTTGTTTTCATATTTGCTTGGCAATTACGTTATTCCGCCGGCCAATAAAAAACGGGTTGATTTCGCGAACATGTATATTGGAACCAGAAAGGTGGGAACTGAAAGAAATATTCACAGGCAGATAGAACCCGGGGTTTTTGTGTATATCGATTCTTATAATCCTTCGACCGATGCCGGTTATAAATTCACGATTGAAAAGTTCGTTGACCGGAAACTTGTTTCCAAATTATCAGCTACCTCAATCAAGTGGGATCGCGAAAAGAAGATTTGGATTGCTTCAGATTACACCATCCGAACCATAGATGGTTATACTGAAAAAATTAAAACAGGTTCGCAAATAGATACCTTGCTGAGTATGGTTCCAGATGATTATCAGGTTATTGATAACATTGTTGAAACCATGACTCTGCCCAAATTGAACGAATCAATCAGTACACTCAGGCTTCGGGGAGTGAATACCATTGATTACGAAATAGAAAAACATAAACGCCGGTCTGGTCCGTTTTCAGCATTTATTTTGACTATTATCGGCGTTTCGCTGGCATCACGAAAAATAAAAGGTGGACTCGGATTTCATCTGGGACTGGGCCTGCTTCTAAGCTTTTCATATATCCTGTTTATGCAGGTTACCACCGTTTTTGCAACCAGTGGGATGCTGGCTCCCTGGCAGGCCATGTGGATTCCAAATATTTTATATGGTGCACTCGCATTCTATCTGTACCGAAGGGCGGCCCGATAGGGTTGAGTCTACTCCGAAATGTCAACAACCCCTACCTGCCAGCCGGCAGGCTGGAATCCCCTAAAGGTGACTTTGAAAAGTTTATTGATTTTCAACGAGTTCCCCTTTAGGGGTTAGGGGTAAAGAAGTTGAAAATCAATAAACTTAGACTTTTCGAAGTTGAATCAAGGTTTAAAAATTCAACCTGTTAATAAAATAGTTCAAAAACAAATTGGTAAGCGAAGTTGCCGATTTGATAACAAATGTTTTATAAAAGACATCATGCAATAAAAAATTAATAATTTTGTCCCCTCATTACTATAGTAAATGTAATTGGAATTTATTTCCGGGATTATTTTTAATCAAAAAACAAAATCTATGTCACTGAAAAGAAACATTTTAGACCTTCGGAAACGAAAGGATGAAGTTCGAAAAGGCGGAGGCGATAAAGCTATCGAAAAGCAGGTTGCTCAGGGAAAATTGACTGCCCGCCAGCGTATTCTCGCCATTGTGGATGAAGGATCATTTCATGAATATGATATGTTCGTTGAACATGTTGGAACGGACTTCAATATGGGGAACAAAGTTCTGGCCGGAGACGGAGTAGTGATTGGAACCGGTACTATTTATGGTTCGCCAATATGTATTTATGCGCAGGATTTTACTGTTGAAGGTGGTTCACTGGGATTGATGCATGCCCGTAAAATCACCAAAATTATGGACCATGCGCTCAAAATGCGCGTTCCTTTAATTGGAATCAACGATTCGGGCGGTGCACGTATTCAGGAAGGTGTTAATTCATTGGCTGGTTATGGTGAGATTTTCTTCCGCAATACCTTGTCTTCAGGAGTTATTCCACAGATTTCGGTTATTCTTGGGCCATGTGCCGGTGGTGCAGTTTATTCACCTGCTTTAACCGATTTCGTTTTTGTAGTTGAGAATATTTCTAAAATGTTTATTACAGGTCCGGCAGTAATCAAAAGTGTACTGGGCGAAGATATTTCGATGGAAGCTCTTGGCGGTGCACGTGTTCATGCTGAAATAACTGGTAATGCGCATTTTTTTGCATTGAGCGAAGAGGAATGTTTTGATCAGATTAAAAAACTGATTACCTATATTCCATGGAACAATACCCAACGGGCCAAAGCATTCCCGCCAAAAGAACCAAAGACAAAATATAAAATCCAAAACATTGTTCCGCTTGATCCCCGCCTGCCCTATGACATTCGCGAGGTGATTAAATCGATTACTGATGGTTCTGAATTTTTTGAAATTATGGAACTTTTTGCTGCCAACATCGTGATCGGTTTTGGTCGTATGAATGGCGAATCCGTAGGTTTTGTTGCCAATCAGCCAATGGTGCTTGCAGGTGTGCTCGATTGCGACAGTTCTGATAAAGCTGCCCGTTTTATCCGCTATTGCAACGCTTTCAATATTCCGATTATTACCCTTGAAGATATGCCGGGATATTTACCAGGTGTTGATCAGGAACACGCGGGAGTTATCCGTCACGGAGCAAAAATTCTCTATTCCTATTCCGAAGCTACTGTTCCAAAAATTACCGTAATTATCCGTAAAGCCTACGGTGGTGGTTACATTGCCATGAACTCGCGCCATTTGCGTGCCGACTTTGTATTCGCATGGCCAACCGCTGAAATCGCCGTTATGGGACCTGAAGGCGCTGCCAATATCGTATTCCGTAAAGAAATTGCAGAAGCGGAAGATCCTGAAGCAATGCGCCAGCAGAAGATTCAGGAATACAAAGACAAATTTGCCAATCCTTATGTCGCCGCGTCGAAAGGATACATCGATGAAGTTATTGAACCGCAGGAAACACGCAAAATCCTGTTGCATGCCCTTCAGATTTCAACAAACAAAGATGTACCCGCCCCGGCAAAAAAACACGGACTTCCACCATTTTAACCAAAACTAAAGATTATGGCAGATCAGGAAAATAAGCAGTATATTATTGTACACAGTGCAAAATACGAAACCACTTATACGAAGAAGTACCTTAATCGTAAAGTATGGGAAGAGCCCAATTTCAATCAGATAAAGTCGTATATTCCCGGCACTATCATTGATATTCTGGTTAAAGAAGGACAGGTTTTAAAAGCTGGCGACAGTATTATTGTGCTTGAAGCAATGAAAATGTACAACGATATACAAATGCCTTTTAAAGGTAAAATTGTAAAAATCAATATCGAAAAAGGTCAGAAAATTCCCAAGAATTTTGTGATGATCGAAATTGAACCTGTAAAATAGAACGTATTTCACAGACGATATAAAGAGTGTTTCCGGAAGGGGGCACTCTTTTTTTTTGCCCGATGGGTGAAAGTAAAAGCTTGTAATATTTGTCGCTGGAGGTTGTCTCAAAAGTCAAAATACTCGCGAACTTAGTCATCCCGAATTCCAGCCTGCCGGCTGGCAGGTATTTCGGGATCTGATATACACTGCATTGGGATACTGAAACCCCACCTGCCAAGCGAGGGGCAGTTGCGGGGTGGGGGTTTATAGCTCAATCCTTTTTTCATGTATATTTCAAAACTGCAATTCATTCTAAATGATGCCTGTTAAACGTTTCTACCTCCAATGTTTTTTTTAACTTTACCTAAAACCTAAAATTCTTATGCCTTATGAAATCAGCTAATCGGATTATTCGCCTGGTACTTATTCTGGCAACCTTATCATTTGTCTCTTGTGAAGATTCATTGGATGCTTCAAGCGATAATCTAAGAATTTTGCCCAATCAAGTACTATCTGCCAATATTGATGCGAGTGGCAATATGTACTTTATGCCTCAAATGCTTATGGCAGAGGGAGGAAATCCATTTCACACCTATAATTGGTCTTTAGATGTTGGTTCAAATCCCCCATCAGGAGTTAGTATTGGCGCAATTGATGGAATTGTTACCCGATCAAGCACTTCGAGTACCGGATTTAGTAAAGGAATGGTCACTTTTAGAGTGAAAGTATCCGATGGAGATAAGTCAAGAACTGAATCGGTTGGATTAAATATTGGTAACTCGTCGATAAGTCCGGTTGCAGATGTGCAGCAACTTCCGGTAAATGAATTCCAATTAATGGATGCTAAAGTGAATTCAAAATATTGTGCTTCCCTGTTTGTCATGGGAGGAACACCGCCTTATACCTGGGTTATGGATTCTGAATTTTCTCCTATATCGAAAATGGAATCCTTTGGATTGAATGTCGATCCGATTTATGGAATTGTTTCGGGAACAATTCTGAATAGTGCACCTGAAGCCGAACTTAAATTCAAAGTTATTATCCGCGATTCAAAAGGTAAAACAGCATTATTTAGTCCTACCTACAAAATCCGTATTAATAAATAAGGTTGAAGACCGACTTTGCTGACGCGGATTTGCAGCTCGCCGTTCGTTTGTAACAGCCTTTCTAGATGTATATCGGGAAGGGGTAAATAGTCATGAGTTTGTAGCTCAATATCAATTTCATGCTTATGCCAGAACGGAAGTTGCGTCGCAGACGCTAAACAAAGAACCCCTCGTTTCCGCTATTGCTCAAACGAAGGTGCAGCTGCGGTTCTCCGCTGACGCGTCAACTAAGCAATGAAACTCGAAATCAGGGTATTTTGCTGTTATTGGGCGTATTTTGTTTACTTTCTTTAGAACACTATTTATTTTTCTATAGCATAGTTTAAAAATTGTATATCCTCTGGTGAAATTACTTTCACTTTTATCCAACCATATTTAAATCTGGAACCAATTTTCATTTTAATGCCAATATATTTTTCTTCATTTGTCAAATAATACCAGGCGCCAGAAGGCGCAGAACCAGAAGTTCCAATTGGAGGGACTGCCCACATAGATTTAGTAATAACACTTTCTGACCAAACTAAATCGTTATTAATTAAAGTTTCATAATTCAATGGGGCAACCCAACCAACCTGATTATATTGTCCCATTCCAACTGGATATGATTCAATTTTTGTTGCTACTTGTATGCCATTTTTTAAAATTAACCTTAAATATGGAAAATGTTCCCAAGTAGGAGTTCCGGTTTCAGCAGGAAGATGAATACGCTGATTGATGATTAGATCGTAACTTCCATCCTGATTAATATCGATTGAATCTTTCCAAAAGTAGTTGTCGGTTATAGGATCAAGTATTAATTTAACTTTTAATGGTGGTGAAAATTCATGATAGATAAAACCAGAATCGTAATTTCCAGCTGTTACTATTTTCCCAGTGTCATCTTTTGAACATGAACTGAAAATTAGCAGAATTATAAAAAGATAATGTAATAAGGTTTTCATCTCTGGTTTTATATATATTAATTCTAAACTCCCGGTGCTGCCCCTCGGTTGCAACGAGGGGTAAATAGTCATGAGTTTGTAGCTCAATATCAATTTCATGCTTATGCCAGAACGGAAGTTGCGTCGCAGACGCTAAACAAAGAACCCCTCGTTTCCGCCATTGCTCCAACGAGGGGCAGGTGCGGGCTTAATCAATTATTCCATAATTGATATTTATAATAAATTTCCAAGGTTCTGTTATAGTAAGATCTATAATACGATATTTTTGCAAGTCCCAATTGGTAATTTATCCCTATTGAAGATCTGTTATTTGTGACCTCGAAACCCATATTCACTCCATAATCCAACCTTTTCATCGGATATTCCGATCCCTTTTCCCAGGTGATCCTAGCTCTGAAAACTTCATCTTTAGAGATATCAGAATTTTTATAAAGATTTCCCCAAAGTGCATAGCCAAAATAACCACCTGCAAATCCGTATAAAGATAAATTCCTTTCGAAAATCTTTACTTTTAGGTTGAGAGGAACTTCCAGGTACGAAAGATTTAATTTTTCGAGATAGGTAGTTTCCTCATCCCATCCAGACTTGCCTTTATTTCTCAACCCTTTTGATGAATAAAGGACGCCTGTTTCAAGAGTTAAGGATTTAATTAAGGTGAAGCTGATTGTTGGCCCAAAATGAAAACCTGGTTTGAGCCATGGGTCATCAAAAAAATTATCGCCAACCATTTTTTCCGCCATATGCGAAATGTTTAAACCACCTCGAAGGCTGATTTCCTGTGCCGAACAGATGAAACTGACGCCCAGCAGAAGTGTACAAAAAACTACTTTCTTAACTACATTCATCCGATTATTTTTTTAGGATTGATTAATGCTTTTTTTGTAAAAAGATAATGATTGTTGGTTGAGGGTGGCGATTTTTCCATATTTTTTGTTTTTAGGGTGGAATGGAATAAACATATACAATTGCCGGTGCTGCCCCTCGTTTGCAACGAGGGGTAAATAGTCATGAGTTTGTAACTCAATATCAATTTCATGCTTATGCCAGAACGGAAGTTGCGTCGCAGACGCTAAAAAAAGAACCCCTCGTTTCCGCTATTGCTCAAACAAGGGGCAGGTGCGGGTAATGCTTTTCAATTTATTACTTTCCTGTCAATGAAGCTGAAACCCCCGGCTTGCGGGTAGCTTGCTGTTAGCACCTGTGTTTAGTTCCCATGAATTTCACTTGTCTTTTACAAGATAAAGTTTATAATATTCATTCTTGGCAAATTCAATATTACCATTTTCGAAAACGTCTATTCTTAGTACAGTTTTGTCTCTTTCAAATTTCAATTTTTCCGAAACTTCCAATTTATTAATTGGGATTTTGAAGTATTTGTCATTGCCAAGTTTCCATCTGCTAGTAAAATAATGAAAAGTATTGTCACTACCTTCATAGAAATATCCTTTAAATGTCGGCGATGAATTCATTATAAATGCTCTTTTCAATTCTTCATTTTTCAGTTCTGTAAAGTCATGGCAACTTATAAGTCCAGTAATTATTAAAAAGAGTCCAAATAATTTCTTCATGTTGCGTTTTTTAACATTGGTGCTAACGTGCCGCAGCTAGCCCTAGGCCGGGAGATTTACTCCGATGTTGCCGCGTGGTTCGCCGCTCAAATATGCACTTTCCTTCGTGCGGGTACCAAAACCCTGCTTAGGGCTAGCTGCTGTTGGCGGCTGTATTATTTTGTATTTCGATCAAATTTCTCCCAATTATCATTTATACCATTCAACCATTCCCAATAAAATTCAAGTATCATTGCAGACATTCCGTCTGGCTCGTCTTTTACTCTGTCTTCCATATATTTTTGAAATCTTGAACCACCCCATAATCCCCAATTATTTCTAATCCAAGTGCCTAAACCATGATGATATTCGATAGTACCGCTTTTGTTTTTGAGTTCTTTGATCTTTTGAATGTCTTCCTTTGGTAAAAGTTTATCCAGTTCCATAAAACATTCCTTAATACTCTTAGGAATGTACACTCCATTGATACTGTCTAATAGAAACTTTTTTAGATATTCTTCATTCTCCTGAGCTTCTATCTTTTTATATTTTGCTACTTCTTCTTTGAATTTAATCGGGATGTCATGTATTTTACGATAAAAAGTATGTAAAATTATATCTTGCATACTTTTTTGATACATTATTCCTAAGGCATTGAAATATCTTGTCAATCTAGATGCTTCATAAAAGTACCAATTGTGCCAAAAATCAGGTGCATTTTTAAATTTCTTTTTAATGTCATTCTCCGAAATTGTGAGAAGTAAAGATTTAATCTTACTATATTCTGGTTTTGAAAGCTCATTAAAACAATCCTCAATATCTTTTGGTATATAAAATCCATTAATCACTGCTTCATTGATATGAGTTGTATCAATTTGAACCCACTGAGCTCTTAACTCAGCTGAAATTAGGATAAAAAATATTACTACAAAATTTCTCATGTGCATTTTTTAATATAGCCGCCAACGTCTTAGCGTTGTATTTAATGTTTCCCTAAAATTAAGTTAATTTGGCGAGATAACCATCCTGTTAAGTAGATATTTATTTTTGGAAAACGGGGGAAATATTGAATACAACCGAGTTGAACGGAGCCACAAGCTATGGGTATAGTATTGCTTTTTTCTTCTTGATTCGAAATTGGTTGGTATTTGAATCCCCTTCGCTGGCTCGGGTTTGTAACTCGTGCCTCTGATGCTTAAACTCCCGGCAGGTTTCGAAAAACCCGCCGGGGGGTCAGCCATCGTTTATACTTTGGCCAGTTGTACATCCACCGTTGTCAACTCTCCTTTGTTCACAAAAATAGTCAGGGTTTGTTCGGTATAGCCCACTTTTTGCAGGATAACCCGGTATGTTCCTGCTGGCAGCGAACTCACCTGGAATCCTCCTTTTTCAGCCGTCTTTTTCACCAGCGAAGCTTCGCCGGTTACGGCGGCTTTCATTGCATCGCCATCTGGCCAGAACGAAATTGTCACCCCCGGTACAGGCGCCCCGGTCAGCGCTTCGGTAACAAATCCCTTTACCGCCAGTTTGGTGTTGCCCGATTCAATAATTTTCCGGGACAGTTTATATCCGGAATAAAAATTGGGCTGGGTCAGGCGCACAATCTCAACCACTGCGTCCATGTTTGCAAGCGTTTCATCACCTGCCACAAACAATTCTACCAGCTGTTTAGTGGCTTGTTCCTGGCTTATTTTCTCAACGCGTGGGGAGGCCAGCGCCTGCCTGTAATCGGCAATGGCCTGCAGCAGGACCGACTGGCTTTCGGCAGTAATCAGGTAATTGGCCAGCGAAGGCAGGTTTGCTTGGGCGCGGTCGTATATAAGCTTGGCCGTGTCGGGCAAAACCGTGTCGGGCAAATGCCTTAAATCCGATTCGGTGTTACTGATTTCTTTCAGCAACTTCTGGTTTTTGGTCAGTTTGGCAAAAGCTATCAGTTTACGAGCTGTATCAGCAGCAAGCACAATCAGGTTTTCTTTTAAAACGTTCTTGTCGGTAGTTGTTCCGCTGGTGTCAGCCGCCTGAGTTTCTACAATTACGTAAATCCGGTCGCGGATAGTTTTCAGGTTTGTAAGGTTTGTACTGAAATTGGGTAGTGGTGTGGTGATGTCGGTGTTCAGTTCACAAAAATCAATGGTAGCAAGGTACATGCTGAAACGGTTCTCTTGTTTTTTGTTCATTTGGGTTGAAATTTAGTTTTTAAATCGGGTATAATACACATTATCAACTAAATTACAACAATACAACATAAAAGTCAAGTGTCTATCTTGTTATTTTTTCAACAAAATCTGTCAATTTTTCTTCCTGAAGCTGCAATCTCAACCCGCAATCTCACCGGCCGTATGCCTGTGTTTGACTGTCGTCCGTCAAATATCACTTGTCGTCTGGCATATATCGCCTGTCGTCTGGCAAATATTATTCATAGTTCATCAAATATCACTTGTCGTTCGGCATATATTGTTCGTCGTCGTATAAATATCACTTATCGTCTGGCATGTATCGCCTGTCGTCTGTCAAATATCATCCGTCGTCGTGCAAATATCGCTTGTCGTTTGTCAAATATCACCCGTCGTCCATCAAATATCAACTGTCGTCGGGCATATACTGCTCGTTGTCTGACAAATACCACCTGTAGTCTGACCTATCTTAAAATACCTGTAGAAGCAATCCAACTTTCACAAAGAGATGGAATCCTTTCTACAGATTGGATTAAAATTCATAAAAGACATTTATTTTACATTCCCTTCAATTAACGCCAGTCACGATGAGTAAAACAGGTGCATATCACGAGGAGCAGGAGAAAGATAAAACCCCTTCCATAGTGTTATCATGAAAGGGGTTTATCGGTTGAATCAATTGCTCAGAAAATTCCGTTATGGCCCAACTGCCCCTCGTTTGCACCGAGGGGTAAATAGTCATGAGTTTTTAACTCAAACTAGTTTTCATACTTGTCCCAGAACTGAAGTTGCGTCGCAGACGCTAAACAAAGAACCCCTCGTTTCCGCTATTGCTCAAACGAGGGGCAGGTGCCTTTGAAATACGATTTAGGAATCCTTACGGTTTTGGTTTGAATACAACATCAACCACATCAGCTTTCGAAGTGAATGTTTTTACGAATTTTTGTACCTGGGGAATGGTCATTTTCTCCAAAATGGTTTCGAAGTTTTCAGGTGCTGTGGTATTGATGTTATATGTGTAGAATCCGGTTAGACCTTGAAGCCAGTAACTGTTGTGGAGTTTGGACTGCTCACGGTTCTTTTGCAGGTTCTTCACTGCCTTGTCCAGGTCTTCGGCAGTTGGTCCGTTGGCAGCAATTTTATCAATTTCACCGTAAAGAACCGATTTCAGGTGTTGTGCTTTTTCCGGATCGGTATCAAACATCATGGTTAAGCTTTCTTCAGCTTTTGGAAATTTTGATGAACGGGTGGAAACCCTCACACCATAAGTTCCGCCTTCTTTTTCACGGATTTCCGCGTCAAAGCGAAGATTCAGAATATCGCGGAAAACAATCAGCAGCATGTTTTGCTCCGGGGTATATTCCATTTTTGCATCGTATATCACGTTGACGGTGTTCTTTTTCACTTCCAGCGGAATTTCAATTTCACGAACAGTTTTACCTTTTGGGCCTTCCACATTGCGGTCGATCCAGTTTTCTTTTCTTGGCAGATTGGTTAACGAACCGATGTATTTTTCAGCCATGGCTTTGGCAGTTGCTTCATCAATATTCCCGACAATAATATAGGTAAAATCGCCGGCATCAACAAAACGGTCTTTGTAAATGGCTTCAATTTGTTCCAGTGAGATTTCGTCGAATAATTCAGGAGTCATTAGCTTGGTCCGTGGATTTTTAGAGGTCAAGATCAACGAGAGCGAGTCGCTCATAATTTTCTGCGGATTGTTGGCCATGTTTGCCACATATGCTTTGTAGCGTCCCAACATCGCTTCGTAGGCTTCTTTGTCGAACCTTGGATTTTCGAATTGCAGGTAAAGTAACTGCATCATGGTTTCGAAATCTTTCGGGGTACTCGAACCATTGAACGATTCGTTCAGGTCGGAAAGACCCACATTCAGGCTTACTTTTTTCCCTGTCAGCGCTTTTTTAAGCGCGGTTGCGTCGTAGTCGCCCACACCGAACGAACCGATAAATGCGTTAAGCATCATGGCCGATGCAACTTTATCGTCATTTACTTTCGAACTCCCGCCATTACTTACGGCAGTCAGCGAAACCTGGTCTTTTTCGTAATCGGCCTTGCGAAAAACAACTTTGGTTTCGTTATCTAAAGTCCATTCAACGGCATTAAACTCCGGAAGTTGTTTTGTAGTTTTTACTTTTGATCCTTTCAGTTCTTTGCTGATCAGATTGGTTGAAACTACCTCATCGGCATAGGGTTCAATTGTGCTATTTTCAACTTCAGCTATAATAGCCAAAGCCTGATCTTTCGAAAGATGTTTAGCTTCCGGTTTATCTGGTCCAGTAACAACAATTACACGATTTTCAGGGGTCATCCACTGTTTGGCTTTGGAAGAAACTTCTTCCGCTGAAATGGTGGGTACAATCGCCTGGGCAAATTGCCAGTCAAAATCAATGGAGGTCAGAGGTTCGTTTTGAAGGTAGTTCCCTGCATAATCACGGGCATACTGGTCGTTGGTAATTTTGTCCTTTTGTTTAAACCTGCTTTCCAGTGAAGTCAAATAATTGGTTTTGGCTCGCTCCAGTTCACCTGCAGAAAAACCATATTTAAATATCCGCTGCGCTTCAGTGTAAATCGATTTAAAAGCGACATCATCCTGATCGGGTTTGGCGGTTGCAGCAATATACAGCGCATCATAACCATCGACAAAACCACCATAGCTGATGCTTCCCATAATAAAAGGTGGTGTACCTTTCTGAAGCAATTCAGTAATGCGGTCACGTGTCATCATGCCATATAAAGTCTGAATGGTTTGTTCCCGGATATAGTTCATGTTTTTTTCCTGAGGCTTAACCGCGTCGTGTTTGATGAAAAGTGACACTTCATAACTATCTGCTTCTTTATCGGTCGTAAGTACATACCGGATTTCTTTATTCTCAGGAACAGGATAAAATTCACGTTTTTTTGGATTTTGTACTGCTTCAATTTTCGAGAATAATTCTTTCACCTTTTGTTCAACCACATCTACGTCAATATCCCCAACAATGGCGATGGCCTGCAGATCGGTGCGATACCAGTCATGATAGAAATTCCGGAGGGTTTCGTATTTAAAGTTCTTGATGATATCCATGTTTCCGATGACATCGCGAACCATATATTTGGAATCCTGAAGCAATACCTTAAAATATTGGTTACGCATGCGCTGATCGGCATTCTGGCCGGTTCGCCATTCTTCGGTAATCACCCCACGTTCGGCATCGATTTCCTTATCGGTTAATAAAAGGAAATGCGACCAGTCGTTTAAAACCAGCAAACAGGTATCAACCAAACCTACATGTTTGACAGGAATATCGCTAAGGTTATAGATGGTCTGGCTTAAACCGGTGCCCGCATTGATGTTCCGGCCAAATTGCACTCCATGTTTTTCGAGCGTATTGATAATGCCTTTTCCAGGGAAATGTTTGGTGCCATTAAAGGCCATGTGTTCCAGGAAATGCGCCAGCCCATTTTGATCATCGTTCTCGAGTAGCGCCCCTACATTCTGAATAATGTAAAAACTTGCACGTTCTTTTGGTTCTTCGTTGTGACGGATGTAATATGTCATCCCATTTTCAAGCTTGCCTATCCGGACTGCCGGATCGGTCGGGGCAGGCTGATTCAATGGATTTTGGCTGAAAACCATTCCTGAAAGCTGCACCAGTGCAATGATCAGGATTAATCTGAATTTGATCATACGTTTGTTATTTGGTTAAAACTTAATAAATCTCCTTTTTTGACAAGTTGTACATTGGTCGCTTGTCATAATACAAACAAATAGGTAACTTTCTATAGTTGAGAATTACAGTTGACCCAAATTATTTGCAGTAAAGTTAAGGAAAGTGAAACTATCAGGAAACGCTTAAAAACTGTTGATTTGATTTATTTACCATGAGTCATTGTTCAACCCCTACAGGGTTGCTAGGTTGTATTGTTCATTTTCCGTGGGTAACACCCACGGTTATTAAAATAAAACCCTTTCAGGGTTTTAACGAGCCAGAAGTCCGAAGGACTTGAATTTGAATAACCTCCGGTGAAACCGGAGGCAAACGAACTAACTAGTTTGAGAACCCCGAAGAGGGTTCAATATAAATTTAAACAGTTTCGCTGTGACTATTGACTTTACCCAGTTCGTTAATAGTTATAGGTGTAAGTAACGGTGTTGGCAATACCTGATGAGTTTCTTGTATTTAAAACAAAGTCGGTTTTATTTTTACCTACTTCCTTAATTCCTGAAATATCGAAACTGTATTCTTTGGTGATTAATGCTTTACATCCATCTCCATTGGCATCGTGCCTGATTTCGAAGGTTGGGGGTGGGAGAGGAGGAGTTCCGCATTCGGGTTGAATGAATGCAAGGTCAATTTGATGCTCCTTACACCCACCACCATATTGTAGAGTCAACATCAGACAATCGCCATTAAATTTTACATCAATGATGGTTAAAGGATCAGTTTTTAGGCTGTCGTAGTTGTAATAATTCAAAGTGACATATTTAGGACAATCGTTTGTGCCGGAAATTTCCTCTTGGTTCGTACAGCCAGCAAGGAATAAAAACAATAATATGACAAAGAGTACAGATTTCATGAGCAGTTTAATTTTAACCAAAATCACATGTATTAATTCTGTTTGGGGTCCATCACTTTTCCAATAAACAAGATGGCTTTGGTATCTTTTTCACGAATGGCAAATATAAACGGATGATCAACCCTGAAAGAATTGTCGACGGGCATAGAAGTTACGCCAACGGTAATACCGGTAACCGCAGCGGCTTCAGTTCCGCGTTCGTCAACTTTAATGTATGATTTATGCATGACTTCAGAAATCACCATTTTGGCAGCATCAGATATCCCGCTCAAGTTGGCTTTAGCATCGTTGAAAGCATCGGTCATTCCTAAAGCTGCAAGCTCATCTTTCAGGCTGTCATCAAATTTGAACTCGAATTTGGGTAGAAAGACTTCTTTTTTTTGTTCGGTTAGTTTCGAAATCCAATCGTCCACATTTTCAGCAGTGATTAGTGAAATTACATCATCGGTCTTTCTACCGTTTTCGGGCAGGAAAATGAGCATCGAATATTTACCGCTTCCGTATGGCATTTCAAGCAATTCAAATTTTTGGTGGCTGTAATAATTAAACGGGTTTTCAATAGTCATGGTTGGCACCTGAACCGTTGTTTTATCCTCTTTCGTAAACGGCATATCTAGAGTTTCTTTTGTATCGAAACGATATTTCCATTCACCATTAAAATAAATGGCGTTCAGTAAGTACATGATGTCTTCCTCTTTTACCTCCTCGATAATCTGATCGATTTTTCCTTTTGTTTTGGTATTGACCCACCCATTCACCTTATTTAGTGTTTCCGTTGTTTTTGAGAAATCAAGGCCGGAAACTTCAGCCTGATAATAATTTTGATTGGTCGTTATAAAATCGTTTTTAACACTGAATGAATTCCGGTAGAAAATAGCATTGGAAATCGACAGTTCCACTTTCGGATCGTGACTTTGAAGAGCAGATACCAAATCTTTATAACTTTGGTTAATATCAGCCGGACTTAGATTAGCCTTGTGCAGCATATCTTCCATTTGCTTTTTTGTGTTGCCGGCGGTGCCATTATATACCATCGCCAAAGCCAGCGAAACACTCATAGGAGAAATCATCGTGTTTTTAGGTTCATCAAGCGATGCGTTTACTTTCTGAAACAGTTCGAATCCAAACTGATTGTCGGCAGCTACAATCTTAGCCGATTTTTCGGAAAGGGTTAAATCGGTTACCGGTGAAATTTCATTATTGTTTGTGCAGGCAATCACTATTATTGCCAGTGCAAAAAATGAGAATAATCGTTTCATGGTATTTAAGTTTATGAATTAAGACGGATTAAATGGGATATAGGTTGCGTTGCATTCCGGATAATAGTCCTGAAAAGTAATACAATCAATCGATACAAAAAATAACTGGTTCAACGCAACTAAATCCTGCCCATCATCATCTTAGGATAAATTACCTCTGTAATTTGGTGAGACTGAACAAAAACTGGTAGTGAAAGAAAGCTGCCGGAACAGGATAATAAAAGGATAGATGGATCAAAGCAGGTTTAATTTGGTTTAATTCCATTAATTTTGGATGAGTAGAAAATAGCGCGTACTTGGAAGATTATAAACCAATCATATCCGATTGTATTGATGGGAGCCGGAAAGCTCAGTCGATGCTTTATCATCATTTTGCACCGAAAATGTTCGGGGTATGTTTGCGCTATGCCAAAGATGCAACCGAGGCCGAAGATAATTTGCAGGATGGGTTTATTAAAGTCTTTGCCAACCTTAAAAATTTCAGGCACGACGGATCGCTGGAAGGTTGGATTCGGCGGATCATGATTAACGTATCGCTCGAAAAGCTCAGAAAGCAACATTTGCTTTATCCGGTTGAAGATGTTGCAGTATATGATTCGGTCAATTTTTCGGATGATGTAATCGCAAAGATTGCGGCCGACGATTTGATGAAGATCATTCAGCAGTTGCCTCCCCGTTACAGAATGGTTTTTAACTTGTATGTAATTGAGGGATTTTCGCATCAGGAAATTGCCAAAGAAATGTCCATCACACAAGGAACTTCTAAATCAAATCTGGCGAGGGCACGAGAGATATTAAAAAAGAAAATTCAGGAAAATTTTAGTGAATTGGTTGGACAAAATAATTATACCGCATAAAAACAAAACAGAATAAGTACTCATTGAGATGACAATAAAATATGCATACAACCATCTGGCAATTAAAAACAAATTATTAGCAGATGAAAAAAGATAAAAATTTGGACGAATTGTTTCGGGACAAACTCCTGAATTATGAGCAGGAACCACCTGCCTATATTCTCGACCATGTACTTGCCGGTGTGGCTGGCGCCCGCCGCAACCGAAAGATTGTATTTTGGAGAATAGCCGGAGTTGCGGCTGCCTTGCTTCTGGCTTTTATTGCCGGATGGCAAATCAACAGCCGGGATGGTCAGCCTGGGAAACCTGCGGTTATCGTAAGCCAGCAAAAAACTCCTGAGATATCAACTGCGGCAAAACCCGAAATTGCCGCTAATGAAAGTGGAAATCAACCCGGAAACCTGCAATCTGAAATTGTAAATAAACCCGGAAGGGTCAATCTTCAATTAGCAGAAGTTGCCAATGAAAATCAAATCAGTAAGAGCAGAACAGAATCATCGACCAGTAATTCAAAATCTGAGCAGATTGCTTCTGCTAATGAATCTTTGATAGTTGCCAAAAATGAAGAATCAGCGCTGCTTAAACCGGTTAAAAGTCTGTTTAGACTTATCAGTAGTGGTTCACAGAATGTAGCCACCAACCTGCATGAGATTAAAAAAGTTACACCTCAGACCGAACAGACCGATAAAACAATTGACCAGCAGATTATGGAACAAAACAGGCAGGTGATGATGGCTGAAAATCAAACAAAAGGTAAAAGCCGGTGGTTGGTTGGTGCACAGGTTTCACCTGAGTATAATGTTTCAAGAAGCAGTCATTCGCAAGTCTATGCCAGCAACATGCTAAACTCTTCACCAAATCCGGTTGATGTGGGTGGAGGTATTTCAGTTGAATACAAAAAAGGTAAACGCTGGAGTTTACAAAGTGGGATTTATTATTCAGGAATGGGACAATCTTCAGGAAATTCGAATTCCAATTCAGCAAAGAACTTTACACTTGCCGGCGCTGACCGCGGATCAGAATATTTCAATACCAATGCGACCATTGATGCCAGTAACAGTAAAATGATGATGAACAGTACCGCCGGAGTGATCGAATTTAAGGGAATTCCTTCAGGAATTGTATTGGGCACCAATCTTGAAGACAAAACTCTGGCATCGAATGCAGTTGTAGTTTCGGATGCCCGGTTTATCCAGAATTTTGAGTACATCGAAATACCCTTGTATTTGAGGTACACCCTTATTGATTCGAAGTTTGATGTGGAAATGTTGGGCGGTTTCAGTTCGAACGTGTTGGTGGGTAATCAAACTTTTATGGAAAGCAGTGCAGGAAAAAGCCTGATTGGCAGCACGAAAGATATGGAAAGCATGAGCTACAGCGGAACTCTCGGCGTTGGGCTGAAATATGGTCTTTCCAAACGCATTTACCTCAATGTTGAACCTCGGGTTAAATATTACCTCAATTCGCTGAACCGCAATTCTGCAGTCACCTACAAGCCTTACACCATAGGTGTATTTACCGGATTAAGCTACGAGTTTTAAAAGAGGTCAGTCACAGTGTTCATTTTTCAAGGAGTCGGAAGACGGAAGACCGGAGACCGAAGATCGCACGCCGTTCCCTGAGCGCGAAGCAGTCGAAGGGAGTGTTCTGTCTCAGTCTCAGTGATCAGTCTCAGTGATCAGTGATCCGTTCTCAGTGGCAGTTAAATCGCATCAATGACTTTAATGACATTAAATTAGAATACTTAACCATTAACCATTAACCTGAAACTTGGAACTTGAAATTTGTAATTTATTTCTTCTCCGCGCAACCCTTTTTTCAGTCAACGCATCTTCTTTACAGTACAAACAACCGAAAACAGATAATGAACTTCACTCAATGTTCAGAAAACTTAAAAAACCAAAGTCAAATGAAAAAAATTCTAATCATGATTATTGCCGGCTTATTTCTACTTCCGGCATACAGCCAAATCTCGCGGAAAGCTGCAGTGTACCTGAAATCGGGCGGGGTTATCAAAGGGAAACTGATTATTAATGACAGTGATCGGGTTAAAATTAATTCTGCCGGGAATGAATGGGTTTTTAAGGCATCAGAAGTGGACAGTGTAATTGCAAATCAAAAACCAATCCATGAAAATGAACAAACTCTGAACTATTTCTTCGATACTTCGATGGGCGTCTTGCTGGGCAACTCAGGAAACAACCAATCGGCGCCATTCTCATTTACCAGTTCACTGAACTACCAGATACTTGATCGTTTATATGTTGGCGCCGGGCTTGGTGCCGAGTTCTTCGACGAATCGTATATGCCGGTTTTCGGTCAGCTTCAATATAAATTCAGAGACACCAAATTTACTCCATTCTTTAATTTACAGGCCGGATATGAAATCGCACTGGAAGATGGCAACCGGCAGCATTACAGTGATCTTTATTCCTCAAGTTCTTCCACTTACATTTATTATCCATATCCCAATAATAACGAAAAGCTGAATGCTGAAGGTGGTTTGATGATCAATCCCTCAATCGGGTTCCAGCGGTTTACTTCCGATAATTTTGGCTGGTTCTTTTCATTCGGATATCGTTACCATCAATTAAATTATACTGGTGATAAGGGTTATAAACTCGAAACCAACTTTTCGCGCCTGTCATTAAAAATCGGATTCATCTTTAATTAAAGCAACCATGAAACAACTAAAAAATATCTATCCGGTTTTGGTGCTCCTATTGGTATTTGCATCAGCCTGTACCGACCAGATTTTTGAAACTTTTACGGCCAATTCACCGGTTTATTTAAGTTATACCGACTTACGATCAGCAGTGAAAATGACTGCCGCCCGTGAGATGAACAACCCAGGGAAAATCTACTTCAAAGATCAGTACATTTTCATTAATGAAAGGATGAAAGGAGTGCATGTCTACGATGTCAGCGATCCCAAAAATCCACAGAACAAGGGATTCATTGAAATTCCCGGGAATGTTGACATTGCTATTAAAGACAATATTTTGTATGCCGACAGCTACGTTGACCTGGTCTCGATTGATGTTTCCAGTTTTTCGGCGATTAAAGAAGTGGGTCGTGTTGAAAAAGTTTTTCCCTACACGTTGCCCAAATACGATACAGGTTATCCACTTGCAAAGCTGGATGAAGATAAGGGTGTAGTAACCGAATGGGAAGTTAAAAGTGTCCGGCAGGAACTGGAACAACGCTATTATCCAACTTATTACAGATACGAAGGTGCAAACATGGATCTGAACTTCGCTTCTATGGGAGGCGTGACCGGAGCTTCAGGAACAACCGGCACAACCTATGGTGTGGGTGGCAGTATGGCCCGTTTTGGCTTGTACAAGGATTTTTTATACATCGTCGATCAGTATCAGTTATATACTTTTAAACTGATTTCGGCTTCCGAAGCTAAATTGCTTCAAACAACTTCTGTTGGATGGAATGTGGAAACCATTTTTATAACCGATAATCATTTGTTCCTGGGTACACAAAATGGAATGATTGTGCAATCACTGGAAGTACCCGAAAGACCATCGCAAAAAGGCACATTCTCGCATATGACGGCCTGCGATCCCGTAGTTATTAAAGGAGATCTGGCTTTTGTTACCCTGAAGGGCGGAACCACCTGCCGGGGAATCCTCAATCAGTTGGATGTTGTCAGGATGAGCAACAGCTACACCAAATTTGCACTGATCGCATCCTATCCGATGTATGGCCCGCAAGGCCTTGGAATCGACGATGACCTGCTTTTTATCTGCGACGGCGACGCCGGTCTAAAAATTTATGATTCATCCGATCCGCTAACAATTACCCAGCATCCTGTTGCCAGTTTCCCATTAATAAATGCATATGATGTAATTCCAATAAATAATTACCTGTTTATGGTAGGGGAAAAAGGGTTTATGTTGTATGATTATTCAAATATTCAAAATATCAAACAAATTGGCATAATTCCTGTAGTGAAAAAAACATAATCAGTTCGTATTACCTCGAACTTTTAGTAATCTGTGGTATCCTCTCATAAAAAAGCCGGTCGATTTTTTTCGTCCGGCTTTTTGTATTACAATAGGATATTTAATAATACCCGTAGGAGCCTTGCTCTAATTTTATTGTATCCATCGAAAATGGAATAAACTTTTTCTCGTATTCAAGCTTAACTTCGTCGTTATAACCAGCAAATATCCCGATGCCATTCTTAATATTCGAATAAATCGGAACTGGCTCTGCGAAAGGATTATCGTGATAAAATCTATACAATTTAAGGTATTTCAGGTAGTTATAAAAATCTTTCGAAAGCTTTTGAATGTGGATTTCGTTTCGCTCATAAATTTGAGTTCCATAACTGCCATAAGAGTAGGTATTTCCGAAATAGCCCGGAGTTGTTCTGAATCTGACTGAGTACTCTTTCCCATTGAAATAAGTATCGGGGAAGATGTGGTAATCGTTTCCGGGACCGTCAATTATTTCATCGCCAAAATTGTTATAAACGCTTTTAAAGACGGGGTCATCCGACGCAATTCCTGACTGACTGTAGCTTCTGTAATACTTTCTTACTCCATTGGAGTCCTGAATGTACGAAATGGTTTCCCACATGTATACAATCCGATAATAATCGTCACCTTCAGGATCTTTTATTTTCATTTTGATAAGAATGTTTCTCAAATTGTTGGCAGATTTTACGGTTGCTGTGTCAACTGAAATTACATCGACCTTATTGGGGAGAATTGTTTCGGCTTCCAGTTTTTTACCTTCCGAAGTAATAACCATCCGGTAGGTTTTCCCGGCCTTGGGCGTAATATCGGTAGCCGAGAAACCTCCAAGTTGAGTTGGGAATTGCCTGATCAAGGTGCCATCCTCATATAAATCCATTGATCCTTCAACAGGAGAACTCGAATGGTCATTTGTCAGAATAGAGGTGCTTTTAGCCGTGTAGGCTGTAAAGTAACTGTTGGTTGAAATGGTGCTGTTTATTACAATTTGATTGGCATATTCTTCGTCATCAAAATCAATGGTTTTAGTACATGATAATGCAAATGTTAATATCAGGAAAATGATTATCTGTTTTTTCATGAAAGTGGTTTTTAAAATTTGTAACTGTACGAAATGGAAGGAATAATTGGGAAAAGGCTCAGTTGGGTCAGCTTTCTCGATTTCCCGGTCTGTTTATATTCGGCTTCCGTGGTCGATTCGAAATAGAGAAAGAAGGGGTTTTGGCGCGAATACACATTGTAGAATCCAATGTTCCAGGTTCGGATACCGTGTTTTTTCTGCTTGTGAAAATTAAATCCGACATCCATCCGGTGATAGGCCGGCATCCGGTAATTGTTTCGTTGTCCGTAATACTCGTAACTAGTATCGCCCCAAACAGGCACATAGGGAGGTTGCGCCGATGATACATTTTGAGTTGGAAGTGTAACAGCATTTCCGGTGCCGTAAACCCAGGTTAAGCCTACATCAAACCGTTTCGAAAAACGATGGGTCAGCACAAAATTTATATCGTGACGCCGATCATACCTGGCGTAATATTTCTGTCCCCAATTCAGGTTATCAAACTGCCGCTCTGCTTTCGACCAGGTGTAGCCAATCCAACCGGTTGTCTTCCCGATTTTCTTTTCAAGCAAAAACTCAAGACCATACGACCAGCCTTTGCCCATTTCCACTTTATCTTCCCATCCGGTAGTTGCGCCAACGAATGATGCTCCATCTTTGTATTCCAGTAAATTGGACATCGATTTGTAAAAACCTTCCACACTTAAGTCGATGGACGAATTCACCTGATATACTCCCCCCAATGCAAATTGATTTGATGTTTGTGGTTTAACTTTTTTCGTGGTGGGCAGCCATAAATCGGTTGGCAGGCTTATTGTTGACGAGGAAAGTAAGTGAATATTCTGACTCATTTTCGAATAGGCCGCTTTAAAAGAAAGCCGATCGGAGGCCATAAAACGCGTTGAAATTCGCGGTTGTAATGATGGGTAGAATGTGTTATCTACAAAAAATCCGGAAGCATGAAGTCCAAAATTTACGGACAGTCTGGAACCAAGATCAACATTGTCTTCCAGATAGGCATAAATATCCTGTGCCCGAATGTTTGGATTACCATAAGTTGTGTCAACTTTCGAGCTGATGTCACTTTCTTTAAAAGCTAAAATGCCAGGTCTGAAGGTGTGATCAATAACACTTCCTCCGAATTTAACCCGGTGGTTTGGAGACGGGAAATAATCGAAATCAACTTTTAGGCTAAAATCTTCAATGCCTGATTTGTAGGCTAATCCGAATTCATCGCTATTTTTACCAGTGGTCAGATTTTTTTTTGTCGTGTTTTCCTGAACGTCAAATAAGTAACGGCTATAGGTTAAGGTTGTGTTTGCAAAAAGTTTATTGCTGATGAGGTAATTCCATCGTAAGGCAGTGGTAATATTGCCCCAGCCCAGATGAAACTTATCTTTGGTTTGCCATTGTTCGTTGTCCTGATTATCAGTGTAACTTGAACGAAAATAGGCTTTGTCTTGCCCGGTATATGCACTCAGATAGATTCGGTTCCGGTCTGAAAATTTATGACTTAACTTAAGATTCAGGTCCTGAAAGAAATAACCGCCAACATCATTTCCATTAGAGTTTTTTTTAAGAAATGGTTGAGCCAACAGATCTGCATATGTTCTTCGGGCAGAAAAATTGAATGTAGTTTTACCTTTTATAAGTGGACCTTCGAGATTCAGTTTTGAGGCAATTAACCCAACCGAAAAATTACCATGGAATTCCTGATCGTTCCCGTCTTTCATCCGAATGTCGAGAACCGATGAAAGCCTGCCTCCGAACCTTGCGGGAAAACCTCCTTTGTAAAACGAAACGCTTTTTATGGCATCAGGATTGAAAACCGAGAAAAAGCCAAAAAGGTGTTCGGCATTGTAAACCGGGACATCATCGAGCAATATTAAATTCTGATCAGGTCCACCTCCACGGACATACAAACCGCTAGTGCCTTCGGTTCCGGATTGTACTCCAGGCAACAGCTGTATCGTTTTTATCACATCGGCCTCACCCAGAAACCCGGGCAGACTTTGAACCTTATCCATCTGCAAATCAACTTTGCTCATTTGATTGCTTGTTAGCTTGGAACCCTCCTGATGTCCGACAATAGTGACCTCTTTTAAATCAGTTTTTGCAGCAAGCTTAAAATCAACTACAGTATCTTTTTTTAAGTCAATTTCGAGGACTTGAGTTTGGTAACCCACGAAAGAACAGGCAATAGAGTAGTTGCCTTTAGGTAAAGTCAAACTGTAAAATCCGAAGTTATTTGTGATGGTTCCACGCAACACCTTCTTTTCAAAGATGTTGGCATTCAATAACCGTTCGCCATTGGTTTGATCAGTTACATAACCACGAATAGTAAATGATTGTGAAAATGCGAGTTGTGTAATAGAAAATAGAATAAAAAAGGTGGATAGTTTATACATGACTGTTTATTGGGTGAATTTTTGGATGTATCGGTACAAATATAACGGTGTATAATATTTAAAATTGTTAAATAAAAATAAGTAAATATAATAATTGGGAAATGCCTGCGTTCCTTTAGTGCTAGTGTGTTCAATGCAAATGGACTCTCGAAATTCTGTGGTATCCTCTCATAAAAAAGCCGGACGATTTTTTCGTTTGGCTTTTTGTTTGAATTAAAATCAAGCTTTGTTGACTGACGAAATTAAAACCACTACTTTTGCAAATTGTCAAATTTTGAAACACTATTATGAAGATTCTAAAATACCTGAGGTTGATCAAATTGATTTCCTTTTTCCCTCTTTTCCTTTTCGGTACGTTAACAGCCTGTTCAAATTCCTCCCGACAATTACCGGATTCGGCGGGAACTCATTTGTTTACTCCTGTCGAACTGCCAGGGAAATTAACTTTTGCCGGCGAAGAGGTCCCTATGGAATATTACGATGTGCGCGAAAACCTCGACCGGGAATTACTTTCAACTGTTTATTTCCATTCACAAACCATCAGGTATATAAAAAATATGCCTAGATATTTTTCTATCATCGAACCAATCCTGAAATCAAATGGGATTCCTGAAGATTTTAAGTATTTAAGCGTTGCCGAAAGTGGTTTTGATGCGCGTGCCGTTTCGCCTGCAAAAGCAGTGGGAATGTGGCAATTGCTCGAATCGGCTGCAAGGGAAAATGGCTTGGAAATAAATGCTGAAGTTGATGAGCGTTACAATATAGAGAGATCGACTGAAGCGGCATGCCGCATATTTAAATCGGCCTACCAGAAATATAAAAGCTGGTCGCTTGTTGCAGCTTCCTATAATGGCGGAAGGGCTGGTTTGGACCGGCAAATGACCAATCAGAAGGCTAAAAGCTATTACGATTTGCTTTTTGTCGAAGAAACTTCGCGATACGTTTTCAGGATTCTTGCAATGAAACTAGTAATGGAAGACCCGGAAAAGTACGGTTTCAGGATTGAAAAGAAACAACTATATCCGGTTATTGAAACGAAAACCATCGAAGTAAAAGGTCCGGTTAAGGATTGGGCAGCTTTTGCAATCGAAAAAGGGATTACTTATAAAACACTCAAGATGTTTAATCCCTGGCTGCGGGAAACTTTCCTGAAAAATCCGACCAGGAAAACTTACACATTAAAAATTCCTGAAAAAGGTTTCCGGACACAATAGCCGCCCCCTTCCCGTTCCCCCAAATGGGGGAAAGCTTTGGTATCGTCTTGAAGTTGTTTTCCCTGAAAGGGATAAATGTCAATAGCCCTGGGTAAGTGAGGAACGAGCGCCACCCAGGGTTAGGAAAAGAAACAAGAATTCCGTCTGCGGAACAAAATTGATTAAAGAGAGGTCATTATCTCGGACGGAATAGATTTCGCCTTCAAAAATGAAATTAATGATATTCAGATCAGCTAAAAACTGACTCGAAACCAAGACAAATATGCAGAACTCAGTAAATATACATTCCCCTGAAAATCTTGACGAGGAAGATGGCAAGATTGTAGTTCACGGAGCCCGTGTTCACAATTTGCAAAACGTCAATGTTGAGATTCCAAGGAATAAACTGACGGTTATTACCGGATTGAGCGGAAGTGGTAAATCGTCGCTGGCATTCGATACCATATATGCCGAGGGCCAAAGGAGATACATTGAAACATTTTCAGCTTATGCCCGCTCTTTTCTGGGCAATATGGAGCGCCCCGATGTTGATCTGATAACAGGCTTGAGCCCGGTCATTGCTATCGAACAGAAAACCACCAATAAAAATCCCCGATCGACAGTTGGAACAGTAACCGAGATTTACGATTTTCTGCGCCTGTTGTATGCCCGGGCTGGCGAAGCCTATTCATACAATACCGGCGAAAAAATGGTGAAATATACTGATGATCAGATTTTATCGCTGATTAAATCTTCTTTCTCCGGAAGAAAAATTCTGATTTTGGCCCCAATGGTTAAAGGCCGAAAAGGGCATTACCGAGAGTTGTTTGAGCAAATCCTTAAAAAAGGTTTTCTGAATGCACGGATCGACGGAGAAGTTACCGAACTGAAAGCAGCCATGCGTTTAGATCGTTACAAAAACCACTTTATCGAAATTGTGATCGACCGGTTGCTGGTTGATGAAGCAAGCGACAAACGCCTGCACGATTCACTTCAGGTTGCCATGAAGAACGGACACGGTATCTGTATGATTCTCGATCACGATACCCAGGTCGCCAAATATTACAGCCGACAGTTGATGTGCCCAACTACAGGTATTTCATACAACGAACCGGCGCCGCACAATTTCTCGTTTAACTCACCGCAGGGAGCTTGTCCAAAATGTAACGGACTCGGAATGATCAGTGAAATTGATCTCGAGAAAATTGTTCCGGATAACACTAAAAATATTCAAAACGGGGGAATCGCAGCACTTGGTGCGCATAAAAATACACTGGTTTTCTGGCAGATTGAAGCTTTGGGTGAAATGTTCGGATTTAACTTAAAAACTCCCATTAAAGATATTCCTGAAGATGGACTGAATGCCATCCTCTTTGGGACGAATGAAAGGATACAGCTTAAAAACTCGCCGCTCGGAGTTTCCATGAACTACATGATGACTTACGAGGGGGTAATCAAATACATTGATGCGCAGAAAGACGATAATCCATCGCAGAAAGCGCAAAAATGGGCGAACCAGTTTGTGCGCGAAACTCCCTGTCCCGAATGTAATGGGATGAGGCTCAAAAAGGAATCGCTGTATTTCAAAATTGATGGAAAAAACATTTCAGAATTGGCCCGGCTCGATATTTCGGAACTCAGTCAGTGGCTGTTTAATCTGGAAGACCGTTTGACCGAACGCCAGAAAAAGATAGCCGTTGAGGTTATTAAAGAAATCCGCGACCGGATTACTTTTCTCGAAGATGTTGGGTTGAATTACCTTTCGCTCGACCGCACTTCACGCACGTTGTCTGGTGGCGAATCCCAACGCATCCGTCTGGCTACTCAAATCGGTTCACAATTGGTCAATGTGTTGTACATTCTCGATGAGCCAAGCATTGGGCTTCATCATCGCGACAACCTCCGGCTCATTAATTCGCTGGAGCAATTGCGCGACACCGGTAACTCGGTGATTGTAGTCGAGCACGACAAAGATATGATGATGAACGCCGATTACCTGATCGACATGGGCCCGTTTGCCGGACGACATGGCGGCCATGTGGTAGCCGCCGGAACTCCGCAGCAGGTCTTAAATGCCGGAACGCTTACATCTAAATACCTGTTAGGAGAAGCTCAGATCAGAATTCCGGAGAAAAGAAGGAAAGGAAATGGCCATATGCTTTCGATAAAGGGCTGTACCGGAAATAACCTGAAAAACATCTCGGTTGATTTGCCATTGGGGAAGTTGATCTGCATAACCGGAGTTTCAGGAAGTGGAAAATCCACTCTGATTAATGCTACGCTGCAGCCGATTTTAAGCCAGCATTTTTACGGATCGGTGAAAGATCCGCTTACGTATTCCGAAATTGTTGGACTCAATCACATTGATAAAGTCGTTCAGGTCGATCAGTCGCCGATTGGACGCACTCCACGAAGCAATCCTGTAACTTATACCGGTGTCTTTTCTGACGTTCGCAATTTATTCGCTCAGTTGCCTGAAGCCAAAATCAGGGCGTATCAACCAGGTCGATTTTCGTTTAACGTAAAAGGCGGACGTTGCGAAGACTGTCAGGGCGGTGGGCTTAAACAAATAGAAATGAATTTTTTGCCTGACGTGTATGTCCATTGCGATACCTGTAACGGGCGCCGCTATAACCGCGAAACACTGGAAGTCCGCTACAAAGGCAAATCAATTGGCGATGTACTCGATATGACCATTAATCAGGGCGTCGAGTTTTTTGAGCATATTCCATCCATTGCCCATAAACTAAAAACCATTCAGGATGTAGGGTTAGGATACATTACACTTGGGCAATCGTCAACAACCCTTTCCGGAGGTGAATCGCAGCGGGTAAAACTGGCTACCGAGCTCGCTAAAAAAGACACCGGAAAAACCATGTACATTCTTGACGAACCAACTACCGGACTTCATTTCGAAGACATCCGCGTACTGCTTGAAGTGCTGAACAAATTAGTTGACCGTGGAAATACGGTAATCGTTATCGAACACAACATGGATGTGATCAAAGTGGCCGACCACATTATTGATATTGGTCCCGAAGGAGGAAAAGAGGGTGGAAGAGTGGTCTGTATGGGTACTCCTGAAGAAGTAATCAAAAACAAAGAATCATTTACTGCGATTTACCTGAAGCAGGAAATGGGCCAGGAATAATAAGAAATATGAAACTTAACTAATATGAATACAATCGATATTTATTGCGTCAACACGGGCGAGAAAAGAATTTATCCGCTAGGTGTTACCTTGATGGAAATAAAAGATGATTTTAAGGTTAAACTTAATAATCCAATCCTGGGAGCACTTGTGAATAACAAGGTGAAAGAACTCTCGTTTGTATTTGTAAAGAATAAAAAAGTTGAATTCATCGATTATTCGCATCCTGATGGATTACGGTTGTATGTCAGATCACTTTTTTTTATTCTTTATGCAGCAGTTGGAAAATTATTCCCAGAGATAAAGTTAAAGATGATGCATGGCATTTCGCGAGGGTATTATTGCGAAATGGCAGGTTTGGAACGACCGGTTAATGCTAAAGATATTACAGCAATTAAGCGTGAAATGCAGAAGTTGATAGAAAAAGATATTCCTTTTGAAAAAATAGGATTACCCACTGAAGAAGCTGTAGAAATTTGTAACAAACAAAATCTTCGGTACAAGGCTAAACTTTTCTCACAGCAGGGGGCCATGTTTTCATACCTGTATTTCATGGGTGAAAAGGCAAATTATTTCTATGGACATCAGGTGCCATCTACCGGATATGTTCAGGTTTATGATTTGGTACCTTATTACGATGGTTTGCTGCTTCGGATTCCTAATCCGAAAAAATTCACTGAACTTCAACCCTATTCCAAGCATGATAAGTTGTTTGAGATTTTTCAGGAACATAAAGACTGGGCCGAGATTTTAAATGTTCCAAATGTGGCAAACCTAAACGAAAATACATTAAACGGATTGAGTGGCGATATCATTAAAATTTCGGAGGCGTTGCACGAGAAAAAAATTGCAGAGATTGCCAATTTGATAAACGATAGACGGGATAAAATCAAAATTGTGTTGATTGCAGGGCCATCGGCTTCAGGAAAAACTACTTTTAGCAAAAGGTTGATGGTGCAACTGGCAGTGAATGGACTGAGACCAACCATGATCTCATTGGATGATTATTTTGTGGATCGCGAAAAGACATTAAAAGATGAAAATGGAGAATTTGATTTTGAAGCTATTGAAGCCATCGATGTTGATTTTTTTAATAGGCAACTGAATCAGCTTTTCAGGGGAGAGACTATAGAGTTACCCAAATTCGATTTCGCGACAGGTCAAAAATTTCCTTTTGGGAAAAAACTTCAGATGGGACCAGATAGCATTCTGATTGTGGAAGGAATACACGGGATGAATCCGGGATTGATTCCTCACATTAAAGCTGAAAATACATTTAAAATATTTTTATCGGCCCTCACCCAAATTTCAATCGATGATCAGAATCATATTTCAACAACTGACAACCGGCTTATACGCAGAATGATAAGAGACAGTAAATATCGGAATTATTCAGCTGCAGAAACTATTCGCAGGTGGCCAAGTGTTCGTGCTGGCGAAGACAAAAACATATTTCCATATCAGGAAAATGCAGATGTCATGTTTAATTCTGCTCTTATTTACGAATTGGCCGTATTAAAGAAATACGCGGAACCACTACTAAAATCAGTAACTGAAAGTCAGCCTGAATTTAGTGAAAGCAATCGTTTGTTAAAGTTTTTATCTTATTTCAAAGCCATCGATGATTTTGAAATCCCTCCAACTTCAGTTCTTCGTGAGTTTTTAGGAGGAAGTAGTTTCACCTACTAAGCAGTTTCCAGTATGCCTATGGCCAGATTGATTGATTTAAGGAGAGCCTTTAATTCAACTGGCAGTGTTAGCTTTTCTATTTCCAAAGTGAAACAGATTGATTTTAAGCTTCAAAAGAATTATTGCTAACCTATTAGGATGATTTAGTCCCAGTCACTTAGTATATGCAGTTCTTTATGATATTGATTTTCGCTATCAGCAATAGAATAAATTGATAAAAAGGTGCAAATTAAAAATTGGAAATTTTCTAATTTAGTCGTAAGTTTGCATAGGAGACAAAAGAGTATCTAGTCTTTATATATTTAAACAATGTTGGTTACGTGTTATATATCAGGAAGATAGAACTTGTTGCGTGTCTTGTTGTTTTGATGTATTCAAACAGCCATTCTAATTGTAATTAGAAAAACTGGAATTTTTAGTACAAATTAAGAAATCAAATTATGATGTTAGCCAAATCAAATTATCAATGGTATGCGATTTATACCAGGGCAAATTCTGAGAAGAAGCTTTTCGAAAATTTGTGCAAAAAGAATATTGAATGTTATTTACCTACGAGGAAAGTATTGAAATACTTTTGTGATCGAAAAAAATGGGTCGAAGAACCTTTGTTTAGGGGATATGTTTTTGTAAAAGTTAGTAACAGAGAATTTTTTGAAGTACTTAATACTACGGGCGCAGTGTGTTATATTAGTTTTGGAGGAAGAGCACAATCTATCCCTGAAGTTCAGATAAAATCGGTTAAGGCTTTCCTCGCTCAAAGTGAATGTGAAATTACAGTATCCTATGATCGAATTCAGAAAGGTGAGTCTGTCGAAGTTTTATATGGCGCCTTTAAGGGAGTTCTTGGAGAAGTTGTTTCTATTCTAGGACAATCGAGATTGCTCATACGGATTGATTCCATGAATTGTAGCCTTTATGCAAACATTGCAAAAGAAGAAGTTATGCCGATCAATGAAAAACAAGGAATTAAATACAAAGCGTTGGCTTAAATGGAGGCTTTAATTTACTAGTCTTAAGATTGATTTCAAATTATTGAGTCTTTTCAATTTCCTAATCTCTTCCAAAATTCTTACCTCAATCATTGACTTGTTCTATTGGATCAAGGGACTCTGCATTTTATCTATCAATTTAAGAGAATCGAAATTTTATGCATTACGGGAAGTGATTGTGAGTTTTTTTAGCTATAAAAATTTGATTAAAAAAAAACTGTTCTTATTTGGAAACAATTTAAATAGGTGCTATGTTTGTATAGAAGATATGAGAGTCTTTAATCTTAAATAAAACCAAATGGCATTCGAATTAAAAAAGTTACCATACGCTTTCAATGCACTTGAACCATACATCGATGCACAAACGATGGAAATTCATCACGATAAACATCACGCAGCATATACTACTAATTTGAATGCTGCACTTCAGGGAACTGCTTCTGAAGGAAAAAAAATAGAAGAAATTTTGGCTAATATATCGGCTCAACCTGTAGCTGTCCGCAACAATGGAGGAGGTTTTTACAATCACAATTTATTCTGGGAAATTATGGCTCCGGGCGGTGCCAAACAACCTGAAGGCGATTTGTTAAAAGCAATCAATACAGCGTTTGGGTCTTTTCAAAATTTTAAAGAAGCATTTACCAAAGCTGCGCTCACCCGGTTTGGGTCTGGTTGGGCATGGCTGGTAAAGCAGGGTGATAGTTTGGTGATCTCATCCACACCTAATCAGGATAACCCGTTAATGGATCTGGCTGAAGTAAAAGGAGTACCGGTACTTGGAGTAGATGTGTGGGAACACGCATATTATCTGAAGTATCAAAACCGGCGACCCGATTATGTTGAAGCCTTTTACAACGTGGTTAATTGGGATGAAGTCACCCGACGGTTTAAAGGTTAGTTGATTTTTGGTTTTTTTCCGCCCGGAACAGAGGTTCCGGGCGGTTTTGTTTTTTATAGGTTTGAAGTATCGATCGGTTATATTCCGGCAATGCTTTCTGCTAACTGAGACTGATCACTGTCAACTTTTCCCTTATTCAGAATCAATATAAATTACTCTTGAAGTATCGATTTTCCAAACCTTTTGATTCGCGTTTCTGTTATCTTTCTGAAAAACTAAAAATCATTGTTTAACCAAAAAGATAACCAAAATGAGCTTTACATTACCCGCATTACCCTATGCCATTGATGCTCTCGAACCTTTTATCAGTGCCCGAACACTGGAATTTCATCATGGCAAACACCATCAGGCTTATGTAACCAATCTCAATAACCTGATTGTTGGAACAGAATTCGAAAATGCTGATCTGGAAACCATTATTAAAAAAGCTGAAGGTGGCATTTTCAACAACGGCGCGCAGGTTTTTAACCACACTTTTTATTTCGAACAATTTTCGGCTGCTGCGACGACCGAACCTTCAGGAGAATTAAAAACTGCAATTGAAAGCACATTTGGTACATTTGAGGCTTTCAAAGAAGCCTTCAACAAAGCTGCTGCCACTCAATTCGGATCGGGTTGGGCGTGGCTGGTGAAAGATGCTGCCGGAAAACTAAGCATTGTCCAAACCAGCAATGCTGGCTGTCCGGTTCGCGATGGATTGATTCCGCTTTTAACCTGCGATGTTTGGGAACATGCCTATTACCTCGACAAACAAAATCTTCGCCCGGCTTACATCGCCGATTTCTGGAAAATAATGGACTGGAAAGTTATTGAAGCCAGATTTTAATTCGTTGTTTTTTGCATTTTTGTAATTGGATTGAACCGTAAAATTTAAAATTTATGAGCGCAGAAAAAGTATTGGCAGTTATGGCTGCTGCCGGAAAACCGTTAAAAGGTGGTGAAATTGCTGAATTAGGCGGAATTGATAAAAAAGAAGTAGACAAAGCCATTAAAAATTTAAAAGCGGAGGGTAAAATTACTTCTCCGAAAGTATGTTATTACGAAGTTAAAAAATAAAACTTCGGAAAATTCTTAAAGGCCGCTATTCGATAGGAGTAGCGGCCTTTTTAGTTTTTGAAGTAATTTACCTAAGCGATTCATTAAAAAAAATAAATAACTTCGTCCTGCCAACCAACTAAATCAGATTCACATGAATACCTTTAAAAAGCTCACCTTATTTTTTATAGTCTTTCTTCCTTTGTGTTCATTGGCCCAATTTGTAACTGTTAGTGGAAATAAGTTCCTGGTTGATGGGAAAGAAATTGTCATGAATGGAGCCAATACTCCCTGGAACAAATGGAACGATTTTGGAGGAAATTATATCAGCTCGTGGTGGGATACCGAGTTCCAAAAGATAAAAGCAGCCGGTGGAAATTCAACCCGAATATGGATTAGCTGCAATGGTGAAGTTGGGCTGATAATTTCGGCAGATGGAACCGTGACCGGAGCAACCGCTGCATTTTGGTCGAATCTTGATGATATGTTTCGACTGGCTCAAAAGAACAAAATTTATATCAAAGCCACTTTAATTTCCTTCGATCATTTTAAAAACAGCCACCCCAATCATCAAAGTTGGCGGAATATGGTTTTGAGTGACGCTAAAGTGACTTCGTTTGTCGATAATTATGTCGTTGCATTTTTGAACCGGTACAAAGCAAATCCATATTTATGGGCCATTGATGTTTGTAACGAGATTGAATGGGTCAATCAGGATGCTGCAATGGGAAATATTGCCTGGAACCGACTTCAGTATCTGGTTGCCCGTGTTGCTTCTGCGGTGCATGATAACAGTAAAGTGCTGGTTACACTTGGAAGTGCAGCCATAAAATGGAACAGCGATAAGTTTGAAGGGAATTATTGGAGCGATGCCAAACTGAAAGCCCAATACAACAAGGATAATGCAAGGCTCGATTTTTATTCTCCTCATTTTTATGGTTGGGTAGTTAAATGGTTCGGAAATTTTGCATTGAATAAAACCCCTGCGGATTACGGAATCAACGACCGCCCCTGTGTGATTGGTGAAAATCCGGCCAAAGGCGTTTTCAACGATGGAGAAAGTCCGACACTCGAAGTTTCGGCGTCGCAAATGTTCCTTGGCGCCTACAATAAAGGATGGAAAGGGCTGATGCCCTGGACTTCGAACGGAGTGGATTCAAATGGAACGTTGAAAGATTTCGAAAGTGGTTTGCAGGCATTCAAAACTGCTCATCCCGAATTGGTTGATCCGACTTATACAACCGGAATGATTCCGGAAATAAAACGAAATAAAGGTCAGTCAATCCTACAGAATATCTTTCCAAATCCAACAGGTTCAGGAGTTTTTAATATTGTATTGTCCGAATACGAGGATGTCGTTCTTCAACTTACAGATTATCAGGGGTTTCTCGTTTTTAATAAAATGGCAGGGAGTAAGGAAACAAGCTTTTCTTCCAATGCACTTCCTAAAGGAATGTACATCCTTTCAGTAATAAAAGATGGTTGGGTTGAAAGCCGTAAGTTAGTTCTGAATTAAATCGTGAACTTTCACTACTTTTCAACTTAAACGTTAGAGCCCTTTCTATGAAAAACTACCTGATTCTTCTTGGCAGCATCTTCTTTGTTTCCTGTTCTTTGGTAAAACCCAATTCCTGTGAAGATGCCATTCAGTATAAAAACATTGAAAAGCACATTGCTGAATTATCCTCCGACCGATATTTGGGACGGATGCCTTTGTCGGCAACCGAAGGAATTACCGTTGACTATATTGCTGAACAAATGAAGGAAATTGGCATTGAACCTGCCAATAACGGAAGCTATTTTCAGGATGTTCCTCTGCTGGCTGTGTCATCGGCTATTTCGAATACGCTTGATTTTGAAACTCCGAGAGGCACATTGAAGTTGAATAAAATGGTTGATTATGTGACTTTCTCCCGAAAAATGGAAGCTGAACAATCGCTAGATCAATCGGAACTAGTATTTGCCGGATTTGGAATTACTGCTCCTGAATTTGATCGTGACGATTTTCAGGGAATGGATCTGATTGGAAAAACCATCCTGGTTTTTGTGAATGATCCGGGATATGGAACAACAGGCAACTATTTCAAAGGAAATACAATGACTTATTATGGCCGCTGGACTTATAAATTCGAAGAAGCTGCCCGTCGGGGAGCAAAAGGCTGTTTGATTATTCACGAAACAGGTCCGGCCGGATATCCCTGGAAAGTGGTTGCCAACAATGGCGAAACGACCAAATTATACCTGAAACCTGAAAATGGCTATCAGGATCGCTGTGCTTTCGAGGGCTGGATTTCGCAATCTGCTGCGGAGGAATTATTCACAACTTGCGGAATGACTTTTCAGGAGGCTAAAAAGCAGGCTGTGCAGAAAGATTTTAAGCCATTTTTATTGCCTGTAAACGTATCAGGTGGAATGAAAAGTACCTTCGAAACCAACACTTCTCGTAATGTTTGCGGACTCATTCGCGGAAGCAAATATCCTGATGAAGTGGTTGTTTACACCGCGCACTGGGATCATTTGGGGGTTGGAACTTCGGTGAACGGAGACAGCATTTACAATGGGGCAACCGACAATGCCAGCGCGGTGGCCTGGATGTTGGAAATTGCCCGAGCATTCAAAAACGGTTCGGTTCCCGAACGTTCGGTAATGTTCCTTTCAGTAACCGGCGAAGAATCCGGATTACTTGGTTCAGGATATTATGCCGAGCATCCGTTTTTTCCAATAAGCAAAACAGTTGCCTGTATCAATACTGACGTGATGCTGTTTCTTGGAAAATTCAAGGATGTGATGCTTACCGGATCCGGACAGTCTGAGCTTGATGAGTGGGTGAGAAGAGAGGCGGAGAAACATGGTCGCTATATTGCGCCTGATCCTAATCCAGAGAATGGAATGTATTTTAGAAGCGATCAGTTTCCATTTGTGAAACTTGGGGTTCCTGCTATTTATGCCAAAGGTTATGTGGATGCTGAGAAGCTCGGAAAAGTTGAGACCATGAAAATCGTTGATCGATACTGGAAAGAAACTTATCATAGTCCGTTCGACGAGTACCATCCGGAAACTGATGATCTGAGCGGAATTGTTGAGGATGCCAAGCTTCTTTACAAAGTTGGGCTGAACCTTGCCAATTCAAACGAATGGCCGGACTGGAAAGAAGGTTCGGAGTTTAAAGCTGTAAGAGAAGAGTCAATGAAATAATACCGGTTTATTGAGTCGCAAGTAATTTTCTGATGTTTCGGTGAACTTCTTTTATTGCCTTTTTGTGGTAGATTGGGTAAAGAGTTTTATCGCGCAACCAGTTTTCGGTTTGATGAATACTCAAATGAAGAATTTCGGTTCCTCCGTTTCCATCGTCAATCAATCTGATTGTTTGCGAGCCTTTCGATGGACCTGACGAAACGTAGCTAAATGTAATCGCCTGTTTGTTTTTGTCGATTTTAGTCACCATAAAACATACAGGGAACTTTACTATTCCGCATAAAACCCGCATCTCGATGAAGAAAATTTGTCCGGGTTCCAATCCCGGATAAGAATCGTCATGGAAAATAACACGTTTGTTCACAGGCGAATATATAAATCCACACGAAACAACTTTCCCTTGCCAGATTCTTGCAGGATGAGCCGTCAGATAAGCATTCCATCCCACTTCAGGAGTTTGCAGAAGGCAGAAATGATGGATGTTGGAATCGAATTGGCTTGAATCTGTTTGTGTATCAACGGATGGTTTGAAATCCTCAAAGTTTACAATCCCTTTCTCTATCTGGCTTTTCAGAAAATTACGGATGCTTTTTTGTTTGATACGACTGGTATTGATATCACTGAGGTGGGTTTGAGCCTCACCGGGAAAAGATGCCAGAGTGAAAATGGTCAGAAGTAAAATAATGCAATTGGAATGGGTTCTATTGGTTACCATAATCAGCAACTGATCTTATTTCGTTTTGATTGGACCTTGCTCAAGAAGTTTGTCTAAATATGCCCGTTCTTCTTCATAAGTCATATCTATTATTTCAAGACTTATTTTGTCACGGATTTCACGCATAACTTTTATTGCATCAAACCTTTTTTTTGATTTTTTAGTTTTCGTTTCCATAGTTTGTAATTTCTTTCGGTGTTCTGATTTCTATCATATTGTGCCCATTTTGATAGTTAATTCCATTGTAACCTCTAATTCTGGTGAGGTTTACAATGTGTTTAAAGTTCCAGCTTACTAAAACATCAGCTTTACTCAATGTCGCTATGGCAATATGTTGACAGTCACCTCTACTTGTTTTTCCTACAACTTTTGCGGCAATGTACTTGTCCGCAAGTTCAATAGCTTCAGGTGAAAGTTTAATCTTTTCAATTTGTTGTTTCGGAATGCTTAACAGTAGTTCCCTGACGAATTCAGGTGCCCATAAAAGTTCTGCTTCAAGCAGGTCAGAAACAATTATCATCAATTCACCATTTTTTACACGTTCAAAAAATGCAACTGTATCAGCCGAAAATTCATCGTCAAAATATCCGCCAACGACCGATGTGTCAATGTAAATTCGTTGTTTCATTTCATCTCTTAATTCCCTACGAATTTACGATTTATTTTCTGGTTTTTATTTTCAAATGAGTATTGTTGCAGGTTTGGTTGCATAACCCACTGAATTGGTATTTGGGTTTCTGAAATCAAAAAAGCCGCCCTTCCGGAGAAGTAGCGGCTTTGAATTGTATTTTGATTGATTTTATTTTTTCCAGAGTTTTTCCATTTCTTCCAGGGTTTTGCCTTTGGTTTCGGGAACCATTTTCCAGACAAAAAGAAACGAAAGAAGACTCATTAATCCATAGAAACTGTAAGTCAATCCACCACTAAACTCCATCATAGCCGGATAGGTTGATGAAATAAAATAGTTGGCAGCCCATTGAGCAGCAACGGCGATAGCAATGGCACGTCCACGAATCTTATTTGGAAATATTTCAGAAATCAGAACCCAGCATATCGGACCCCACGACATCATGAATGAGGCGGTGTAAATAATGATGAATACCAAGGTGCTGATGCCAATCACTTTCATGAAAGCCAATCCGCCAATAGCAAACATACCAACAGCCATACCGATTGAGCCGATCATCAGCAAGATTTTCCGTCCGTATTTATCAACGGTAACAATGGCGATAACGGTAAAAATCACGTTGACTAAACCCATCACAACGGTTTGAAGCATCGATGAATCTTTGGCTGCGCCCATACTTTCGAAAATGCGTGGAGCATAATACAGCGCAACGTTTATTCCTACAAATTGCTGAAATACAGACAACAGAATGCCGATAACAATAACAACTTTGCCATAAGCAAATATGTTTTCAGATGCGGCATCGACTGATGTTTTGATATCCTTCAGGATTAATTTTGCTTGTTGGATTCCGTTAATTTTGGTCAGGATTTCCAATGCTTTTCCATCGCGGTTGGTCAGGGCGAGGTAGCGCGGAGTTTCAGGAACAAAGAATAATAATACTCCAAATATTCCTGAAGGTATTGCTGCTGATAGGAACATCCATCTCCAGCCGGTTTCATTGATCCATTCAATGGTTTGACCGTGAGCAATGAAATAGTTCACAAAATAGACAACCAGCATTCCGAAAATAATTGCAAACTGGTTGATCGAAACCAGACGACCACGAATATCGGCTGGCGCAATTTCACCAATATACATCGGACAAACGGCTGAAGCTAATCCTACGCCAATTCCACCGATAATGCGATAAAAATTGAACATGTAGAGCAATCCCATGCTTGGTTCTCCTCTTTTGAAGAATATTAATTCAGGGTAACCTGAACCAATTGCTGCAACAAAAAAGAGAACTGCGGCAAGCATCAATGATTTTTTGCGGCCCAGTTTTAAGGAAACAATTCCGGAAAGCATACCACCAATGATACAACCGATTAAAGCGCTTGAAATAGTAGCGCCATGTGCCAATGATCCAAGTCCAAGGCTGGTAATTAAATAAGCCTGAATTGATTTTTCAGCCCCTGAAATTACCGCAGTATCGTAGCCAAACAAGAGGCCACCCAGTGTTGCCACCAGGGTGATCCCTATGATATAAACCGTGTTACGTTCTTTCATCGGATTAAATGTAACAGTTAATCAGCTGTTCTAACATTTCCTGTTTGCCGCTGATTTGTTTTGGCTCACCAACTTCTTTGGCCACGTTGTAAAGATCAACGAGGTTCAATTTGCCAGCTTCGTATTCTTTGCCTTTTCCTGAATCGTAAGAAGCATAACGGTTGGCTTTTAATTTTAGGTAATTCGAATCTTTCAGCAATTTGTCAGCAATAACCAGTGAACGGGCAAAAGTGTCCATTCCTGAAACGTGAGCAATGAAAATATCTTCCAGATCAGTTGAATTACGACGGGTTTTAGCATCAAAGTTGATACCTCCGGTTGTGAAACCACCAGCCTGAATAATTTCGATCATGGCTTCGGTTACTTCGTAAATATTGGTTGGGAATTCGTCGGTATCCCATCCGTTTTGGTAGTCACCTTTGTTGGCGTCGATTGAACCAAAGAAGCCATTGTCACGGGCAACACGTAATTCGTGAGCAAAAGTGTGACCGGCTAAAGTAGCGTGGTTCACCTCAATATTCATTTTGAAATCGTTTTCCAGACCATGAGCTCTCAGGAAGCCAATTACAGTTTGAGTATCGAAATCATACTGATGTTTCATTGGTTCCATTGGTTTTGGTTCAATCAGGAAAGTTCCTTTGAAACCCTGTGCACGAGCGTGATCGCGGGCGGCAGCAAGGAATTTGCCCATATGATCCAATTCGCGTTTGGTATCGGTGTTGTGTAAGCTCATGTAGCCTTCACGTCCGCCCCAGAATACATAGTTGGTTCCACCCAAAGCGATGGTCGCTTCCATGGCATTTTTAACCTGAACGGCTGCATTGGTCAGCACGTTGAAATCAGGATTGGTTGAAGCTCCGTTCATGTAACGTGGATCGCTGAATACGTTGGCAGTTCCCCAAAGCAATTTGATACCGGTAGCAGCCTGACGTTCTTTGGCGAAATCGATCATGTTAGCCAGTTTCTTTTCAATTTCGAAAACCGAACCACCACCAACAACATCGGTATCGTGGAAGCAATAGAAAGGAGCACCAATTTTGCTGATGAATTCGAAAGCAGCATCCATTTTTTCTTTGGCTGCAGTCATTGGGTCAGAAGCGCCAACCCATGGGAAAATCTGAGTTCCGGGACCGAATGGGTCGCCACCGTCGCCGCAGAAAGTGTGCCAGTAGGCCACTGCAAAACGAAGATATTCTTTCATGGTTTTGCCTAAAACTACCTGATTGGCATCATAGTATTTGAATGCCATTGGATTTTTTGAATCCGGTCCCTCGTATTTAATCTGATCAATACCCGGGAAATACTCTTTGTTTCCTTTAAAAGCTGTCATTTTATTCTGTATTTGTCCTTCCGAAAAAGGAGTTGTTAATAATTAATATTTCTATAGTAATTTGAACCATATAGACCACATAGGAAATATTCTATTTTGCTCTATGTGTTCTATGTGACTATTTGGTTAACATCTTTTTACATTGCCTTGTCAAGTGCGGCTTTCCAGCTTTGGTAAGCAGCTTCGTATTCGGTTCTTTTGCTCAAATCCGGAGTTACAGTATCCAGTTTTTTCAGGCTGGCAAAAGCTTCTTTAGCTGAAGCATAATAGCCTGAGCCAATTCCGGCACCACGTGCTGCACCAACCGATCCATCGGTATTGTACAATTCGATGGTTGCTCCGGAAACTCCGGCAAGTGTTTCCCGGAAAATCGGACTCAGGAACATGTTGGCTTTTCCGGCGCGGATGACCTGCGCTTTGATGCCGATTTCTTCCATGATTTCCATACCGTATTTAAACGAGAAAACGATTCCTTCCTGGGCAGCGCGAAACAAATGAGCATCAGTATGGGTATTAAATCCCAATCCTGAAATTTGTGCGCCAATATTTTTATTTCGGAGAACGCGTTCGGCGCCGTTCCCAAAAGGCAGAATGCTCATACCTTCAGAACCAATGGCAACTTCCGAGGCTTTTTGGTTCATTTCTTCGTACGAGAAAGCTTTGTTCCCAACGTTTTTATTCAGCCATGAATTCAAAATTCCGGTTCCGTTGATGCAAAGCAGAACACCCAGACGATTAGCTCCTGAAGTATGATTGACATGTGCAAAAGTATTAACGCGGGAATAAGGATCGTATTTCACTTCGCCGCTTACACCGTAAACAACTCCTGAAGTTCCTGCAGTTGTGGCAATTTCGCCCGGATTCAGCACATTCAATGAGAGTGCGTTATTGGGTTGGTCACCAGCACGATAGCTGATTTTGGTTCCTTCGGCCAATCCTAGTTCGGCAGCAGCTTTGGCATTCACCAGGCCCTGAACCGCGAATGTTGGGACGATTTCAGGAATGAATGATTTTTCAAATCCATAATAATCGAGCAATAAATCGGCCACTGCATTTTCCTTGAAATTCCAGAGAATTCCTTCCGACAGACCGCTGGCGGTGGTTTTAATTTCTCCTGAAAGTTTCATGGCAATGTAATCGCCCGGTAGCATGATTTTGTCGATTTTGGCATACAATTCAGGTTCATTGTCTTTTACCCATTTCAGTTTCGAAGCGGTGAAGTTTCCGGGTGAATTGAGCAAATTGGCCAGACATTTTTCTTCGCCGATTTCGGCAAAAGCTTTGTTCCCAAACTCAGCAGCACGGCTGTCGCACCAAATGATGGATGGACGCAAAACCTGCTGGTTTTTATCGACCACTACCAAACCGTGCATCTGGTAGGAGATACCAATTGAATCAATGTTTTTCGAATCAACTTTAGACTGATCCAAAACATCGGCCAAAGCCAGTTTCAGGTTAGCCCACCATTGTTCAGGTTCCTGCTCAGCCCATCCAGCCTGAACAGCTGTTATCTTCATTTCCTGTTTCGGGTAAAATGCCGAAGCCGGGCAATCGCCAGATTCTCCGTTAATTAATGAGGCCTTCACTGAAGAACTACCTATGTCGAATCCTAATAAATACATATTGAAGAAGTTATAAGTTATGAATTATGAGTTAATAGAAAAAGTCATTAGTCATTGGTCATTAGGAAAGGGAAACGAGAAAAAAGGAAAGGGGGAACCCTTTTCTAATGACTAATGACTCTTTCCATGTATATCGAGCCGTTCTGTTCTGGTATGCCCGACAAAACTAGGAGTTGCAAATCCATTCTCAAAATTAGCTGTAATGTTTTAGAACATTAATCAGATGGATTTTCTAACCGTCAATTTTGAAGGAATAACCAAATTAATTTTTTCTCCTGTGTTTACGAATTCTGCAATCTTTTGGCCCATCAATTCAAAGTCGGTGGAGATTACTGTAATCCCTTCCTTCACATACTTTTTCATTGGTGTTTCGTTGTATGAAATTACGCCAACATCCTGCCCCAATACCAGATTTTTCTGGTGGCATTGATCCAGAAATTTAGCCAGAGTCCGGTCGCTTACCAATAAATAGAGTTCACCCTTTTGCAGGTCAAATTTTTTGAAATCGTATAACGTTTTGTAAACGATCTGGTGATCGGCACAAAACTTTTCGAAATACGTGATGGAGATTTTCGGGTGATAAGTAAAAGATGGATACAGGTATATAAATTTGTCATATTTACGAATGAGATCGATCCCGCTTTCAAGCGAATCATAAAGTGCCTGACCGAAATCCTGATGAATAGTCGATGTTCCTTCCTGTGCATTGACGTTCCAATCGATCACCAAAAGTTTATTTGCCGGAATCTGCCTGGTTATTTCCGGCACACGTTCGTGGTCGAAATTCATGATGATGTACTTGGTATATTTGCCCAGACTTTCCTTGATTATTTTTTCGAAATCGTCGATATTGTAATGATGAAAGTGCAGGTCGATCGCGATAGTTTCAGGAAGGTTTTCCAGAAATGCGCCATATAAAACCTCTTTGTAAGCTTTAAAGGTATCCAGAAACAGGAACACCTTGGTCACTGCCTTGGATACAAAATATCCACGGTTGGGAACTGATTCAATGACTCCCCGGGCTTTTAGTTCGGCATAAGCTTTAAACACCGTATCGCGAGAAAGGGCGCTCTCTTTACACAACTGGTTTACTGATGGCAACAGGTCGCCAACCTGAAGTAAATTCCGGCTAACAGCCTCGTTGACAGAGTCAATCAATTGCTGAAATTTCAATAAGTTGGATTGAGGATTAACTGTAAAATGAAATTTACTCTCCATGCCATTCTGTTTAAAAGTGGTCTGTTCTGGTATGCAAACATACAGAATACATAGGAAAATGCAAAGTGGAAAAGGAACGGAAAATGGAAATAGAGAAACGACTAGATTATGTGTCCAACGCTGAAATTGAGTCAATCCATTCAACTGGTTGTATTCAAATCAAATTGTGGCTTGCCCCCAGATTTGTATACGGTTTTGTATCTGAAATATACCCAAACTTAAAGTCGTTACCTGACCATTTAATTTCATCTTTTCTTTCTAAATTTACCCGACCTAAACCTGATGGACTAATGAAGAAATTTTTCCTTTTCCTTTTTCCTCTTTTTCTTGCAGTATATGCTTTTCCACAAAAATATGTAAAAGTCTGGGGCGACGAATTCAACTCTCCAGGCCTGCCCGACAGTACCAAATGGGATTACGAAGTTGGCAAAGTACGCAACAGCGAATTGCAATACTACACCTATAAACGTTCGGAGAATGCCCGTATTCAGGATACCGTGCTGATTATTGAAGCCCGAAAAGAGACCTATCAGGGAGCAGGATACACTTCCGCAAGTCTTATTTCAAAATACAAGGGTGACTGGCAGTACGGTAAATTTGAAATACGCGCCAAAGTTCCTACCGGGAAAGGCACATGGCCAGCCATATGGATGATGCCTACTTACAGTGAATATGGCGGATGGCCCAAAAGTGGAGAAATTGACATCATGGAATATGTGGGTATGAATCCGTCGAACTTGTATTTTAATGCCCATTTTGGATCAGATTCAGGTACAGGGCATAAAAGCTCGGGAAATTCAACAACGGCAATTAGTCAGCCATACAACAAGTTCATCACTTTCACACTGGTTTGGACGCCCGATAAACTGGAATGGTATGCTGATGGAGTGAAATATCATACCTATACCAAAACCTCTGACGACTTCAAAGTGTGGCCTTTCAATAAAATGTTTTACTTCATCCTGAACCTCGCCTACGGAGGAAGTTGGGGAGCTCAGCAGGGAATTGACGACACTAAACTTCCGCATAAATTTTATATCGATTATGTCCGGGTTTACCAGTTACAGGAAACAGCAGGACCATTCTCGCTTAAAGTTGATCAGGCTTCAGGTGGAACCGTTGAGGTGTCACCCAATCAACCAACTTATGCTGAAGGAACGATGGTGACACTGACAGCCAAGCCTGAGGTCGGCTACGAATTTGATAAATGGTTGCATCAGGGTGCAGCCAACCCAATAAAAATTGAAGTTTCGAAAGACCTGAACATGACTCCGGTTTTCAAAAAAAAAAATGAACTGATCGCAAATGGAGACTTTAATTCAGGATTAGAAAACTGGGGCAATTTTTATTTTTATTCTGCCCAGCAGAAAGCCACTGCCTCGGTCATTGATGGGATCTACATATTAAATATCACCAATTCCGGAACAGCAAACTGGCACATTGTTGACCAGTATTTAAATCTTCCTTTTATTCAAGGCACTACATACAAAATTACTTTTGATGCCTGGTCGGAAAATCCAGGGGTTGCTGATGTTTTCATATCCAAAAACTACAGTGACTACGGAAACTATTATTCTACAACTAAGAACATTTCAACAGTTAGACAGAGTTTTTCATGGACTATAAAAATGGATAAGGCTTCCGATTTTAACTGTCGGTTTGGTTTTGGATTTGGAAAATTTATCGGCAAAGTATATCTGGATAATGTAAGCATCGAAAAAGTGGTTCCAACCGTTGCTTCAATTTTGCCTGAAAATCTGGCCGGTTTCAGTATTCATCCGAATCCCACTTCAGGAGTTATTAAAATAAGTATTAATTCGTTTTATCCGACGCCAGTTACAGTTAAGCTATACAATCTTCAAGGACAGTTAATTGCCACTTTGTTGAAGGAAGAACATTTAAATACCGGAAATACTGCCCATGTTAATCTCAATGAACTGGGGCTGCAAAAGGGTATTTATTTCGTAAAGTTCTCAACAGTGGAAGGATCGGGCAGTCAAAAAATAGTTTTCAGGTAAAAATTGGCGAAACATAAGTGCTTTAAAATTAACCTTAATCTAAATGAACAATGAAACGAAATTCAATTTTATTTACCGGACTTGTTATTGGCATTTTAACCTGTTCAAGCCTGTTTGCACAGTCACCCTACCAACCAACCTGGGAATCGCTTGATTCGCACCAGATGCCACAGTGGTATGACGACGCCAAAATTGGATTGAGCATGCACTGGGGAGTTTATTCAGTTCCGGCCTGGGCCCCTCGCGAAAAGGAAATTTCATATGCCGAATGGTATGGAAGAAGGATGAACGATACGAAAAATCCAACTTATGCCTATCATCAGGCGAAATACGGGAAAGCGAGCTACGACGATTTTATACCGAAGTGGAAAGCCGAAAATTACAACCCTGATGAATGGGCCAGGTTTGCCAAAAAGATGGGTGCAAAATACATGTTCATTACTTCGAAACACCACGATGGATTCTGTCTGTGGCCAAGTAAATACACTGACCGGAACGCGATGAAAATGGGTCCCCAAAAGGATATTCTTGGAGAGTACTTCGCCGTAGCCCGAAAAGAAGGTCTGAAAGTTGGCTTGTATTATTCCTTGTACGAATGGTATAACCCGCTTTATACTGGCAAAGATATTCCATATGCCGGACTGAAAAAGGTCAACAATTATGTGGATGATTTTATGATTCCCCAGATTAAAGAACTGATAGACCTTTACCATCCTGATTTTTTCTTTTTCGACGGCGAATGGGATCATCCGGAACCGTTCTGGAAAATGAAGGAAGTGGTTGCCTACTTCTACAACGAAGCTGCAAAAAGAAATCAGGAAGTGTTTGTGAATGACCGTTTCGGAAAGGAAGACCGGGGCAAGCACGGCGATCTGTATAATGTGGAATACAGTTATGAAAAAGGAAACGAAGGTTTGCTCACCCACAAATGGTCGTTCTGGCAGGGAATTGCCAAAACCTTTGGATACAATCAGGATACGGATATGGAAGATTGTTTGTCGCCCAAACAGTTCATCGACAAAACGATTGACGGAGTTGCCCGAAATGGTAATTTTGATATTAATGTGGGGCCGACTGCTGCCGGAATCATTCCTGAATATGAACAATACCCTCTCCTGAAACTGGGCGAATGGCTTGCTACCAATGGTGAAGCCATTTATGGCACCCGTCCCTGGACCACACAAATCGAAGGCGATGCAAGGTTTACCTCAAAAGGTGAGTTTGTTTATGCCATTTTCCTGAAATGGCAGGGCGAAGAATTTAAACTTAAATCAGTAAAACCGGTAACCGGATCAAAGATTACAATGTTGGGCGTTCCCGGAAACCTGGAATGGAGTTGGGATGCTTCAAACGGGTTGATTATTCATTATCCTCGCGAAAAGGCACGACCAACTTCATGCAGCTATGCCTGGTCATTTAAAATTCAAGTCAAGTAGAAATAAAATCGAAATTGCTTAATGTTTGCGTTCGCCGTCAATTTGAAATAATTATGAGCGCTAAAATCGAAAAAAAATCGGATGATAAAATTTAAAGGTGGAAGGGTACTCCTGGTTCTGGTGATTATTATTTTTTCTCTGAATCAAGTTCAGGCCCAGCAAAATAAGGTCAATCACTGGGAATCGGTTGTAATGGCCGATGATGTTTGGAAATATTGGGTAGCAACCACATCAGGACCGGCAACGAATTGGAATTTAACCGATTTTCAGGATTTGAACTGGAGCAGCGGAACTGGTGGAATTGGTTATGCTGATAATGATGATGGTACCGTTATTCCTTCGTCTCCAACGCCACTAGCTGTATTTATTCGGAAAACTTTCGAGATTAAAGATACTTCGAAGATTGCTTCGGCTATGCTAAACATGGATTATGACGATGGTTTTGTTGCCTACCTCAATGGTACTGAAATTGCCCGGGCGAATCTTGGGACTGATGGCGTTTCAACATCCTTTAATACCTTCGCCACCGACCATGAAGCGCTGAATAATAATTCCTTGCAACCAGAATCATTTTTGCTTCTGAAGACTAAGCTAAAAACTTGTTTAATAAATGGCACCAATGTGTTGGCTATACAAGTTAATAATGCAACGGCAAATTCGAGTGATTTAAGTTCGAATGCATGGTTTTCGGTAGGTTTAACGTCGTCCGAAATTGCTTATCGAATTGTTCCTACTTGGTTTACCGATCCTTTTAAAGATATTCCGGGTTCAAAATTGCCTCTTGTTATGATCCGGACAAATAATCAGCAAATAAAGGCAGATGTAAAAATTACCGCTGACATGGGTATAATAGACAATGGTCAGGGAAATCTGAATTATCCGACTGATGCCTGGAATCATTACACTGGAAAAGTGGGAATTGAATACCGCGGATCATCATCGATGGGGTTTCCGAAGAAGAATATGGGTTTTGAAACCCGTAATGCCGACGGAACAAATGCCGATGTTGCTTTACTGGGATTACCTGAAGAAAACGATTGGGTATTGCATGGCCCGTATTCAGATAAAACACTTATTCGAAACTATCTGGCTTATAATCTGGCTTTGTCGATGGGAAAGTACGCTCCCAGAACCAAAATGTGTGAAGTGTATATCAATAGTGTTTATCAAGGCCTTTACATTCTGGTAGAAAAAATAAAACGCGATAAGAATAGAGTTGATCTGGCCAAACTGGAGGCCAAAGATGTTTCAGGAATTGCCCTCACAGGTGGATATATTGTCAAAATCGACCGGTCAGCAGATGGTTCTTACACGGATGGGTTCTTTTCGGAGTATGACGGAACTGGAACCGGCGGTGGTCCGCAGAATAAAAAGGTATTTTATGCCTGGTCGTATCCCGACCGTACTGAAATATTGCCCGTACAGAAGGATTATATTACCCGAAAAATTCGCGATTTTGAAAATGTAATGGTTAGCTGGTTTTACAACGATCCGAATATGGGTTATACCAAAGTTATTGACGTACCTTCCTTCATTGATTACTGGATTATGGTAGAGATCAGCAAAAATACAGATGGATTCAGGCTAAGCGCATATTTGCATAAAGACCGGGACGACAGGGATCCGCTTATTCACATGGGACCGATTTGGGATTACGATCTGGCTTTTGGGAACGCCAATTATTTGGAAGCTGCGAATACCTGGGGTTGGAATTACCTGGTTCCGGCTGATGGATGGGGAAATCCGATCTGGTGGAACAAATTAATGAATGATGTTGACTTCAAAAATAGATTGAAATGCAGGTGGCTCGAATTGAGAGGCACCATTCTCTCTAATAATTCAATTAGTTCAACTATTGATGAGGCAACAACTCTGGTTGGTGATGCGGCCACCCGGAATTTTGACAAATGGCAGATTCACGGAGTCTACATATGGCCCAATCCTTATGTTGGTAAAACCTATACCGAAGATGTGAGTTACATGAAAGATTGGATGCTTAGAAGATTAACCTGGATTGATGCCTACCTTGGAGGTGTTTGCAGTACAACCGGAAGTGAACAATTAATCAGCCAGATACAAGTAAAAGCATTTCCACAACCAGCAGACGATCAGCTTACGATTGAAGTACAGAATAATTCGGCAGATCACATTCAGATCGATGTTTTTAGTTTGAACGGACAAAAAGTATTCTCACAACAATTTACGGATGATCCGCTGGTTTCCGTTCAGCTTAAACTTCGTCCGGGAATGTATCTGGCAAAGGTTTCATGCTCAAAAGAGGTTCAAACTTTAAAACTAATATTTAGGTAATTCTGCCTATTTTGAAATTTAATAAACTAAATTCAATAGAAATAAAAAGTTAAAATAATTGATAATCATCACGTTAATAAGGTTGTATTGACGCCATATTGGATTTCAAATAAGGTTTAAAAACCTTATTTTGCCCTTTTAAACCTCAGCAGAAAGCCATTAACCAACAAAGCCAACCTTATTGCTTTATTTATAAAAGCGTTGGAACTGAGTCTTGTGTAGAACTCATGTTATCAGGTTTCCATTTCCCTAAACTGTTAAAATCGTCAACATAATGACTAAATTACTAGTAAAATCGTCAACGTAATGACTAAATTACTAGTAGATTTGTCAATATAAAAATATTTTGTATGTTTGTTTGACGCAATACTCACAGGAAATGACCACATTAGATCGTATTTTGATGCAAAATATCAAAACTAAGCTTTTGCCAAACAAAGTGGTGTTGATTTTTGGCGCAAGAAGGGTAGGAAAGACTGTACTAATTCGTCAGGTAATTAAGAATTTTGAAGGGAAAGTTTTGATCCTGAATGGTGAAGACGACGACTCGGTGGCGCTTCTGAAAGAAAAGAGTATTTCCAATTATCGAAACCTCCTTAAAGGGATTGACCTTCTGGTAGTTGACGAAGCACAAAATATTCCCGAAATTGGACAAAAGCTTAAATTAATGGTCGATGAAGTCGATCAAATCCGCATCATTGCAAGTGGTTCATCTTCCTTCGATTTGAACAACAAGGCTGGTGAACCATTGGTAGGACGAAGTTTTACCTTTCTGCTTTTCCCTTTCAACCAACAGGAACTTTCAGCTAATGAAAATCTTCTTGAAACACGAAGGAAACTGGAATCAAGACTAATTTTCGGAACCTATCCGGAAGTTGAAATGATGGATAACGATAGCGATAAGACGGAATATTTGAAAAATTTGGTAAATTCCTATCTGTTGAAAGATATTTTAGCCATCGAAGGTATCCGGAATTCAGGAAAGATGAAAGATCTTTTGCGGCTTATTGCCTTCCAAACAGGCAATGAAGTTTCGCATGATGAATTGGCAAAACAATTATCGATAAGCAAAAATACAGTTGAAAAATATCTGGATTTATTATCTAAAGTATTCATTGTTTATCGGTTAGGGGCATTCTCCCGAAATTTAAGAAAAGAGGTAACCAAAGCCGGAAAATGGTATTTTTTTGACAATGGTATACGAAATGCCCTGATTTCTAATTTCAACCCAATTGCTCTGCGTCAGGATATTGGCGCGTTGTGGGAAAGTTATTTGATTTCGGAGCGTATTAAAAATAAATATTTCAACTCCAGTTCAGTTGAGCATTTTTTCTGGCGGACATACGATGGACAGGAAATTGACTTGATAGAAGAAAATAATACACAGATATCGGCGATTGAATTTAAATATACAGAAAGGAACATGAAAGTTCCACGGGCTTTTAAGGATAACTATCCGGAAGCTTCATTTTTACAGGTACATAAGGAAAACTACTTACCATGGCTTTTAAATAGTCCTGGCAACCAATCATGATTTTCTGATTGCATCCAAGTTGCAATTTTCTATCTTTATTGCAAACTAATTCACTAAACGCTCATGCCATTACTTATTGTTGGAATCGGAATCCTTATCCTTCTGCTTCTTATTAGCAAATTCAAGATTAATGCTTTTTTAGCACTGCTCATCACATCCTTTGCCGTTGGCTTGTTAAGCAGTATGAATCCAATGGACATTCTCGATTCGGTGCTGAAAGGTATTGGTGATACCATGGGGAAAATTGTGCTGATTCTTGCCTTTGGCGCCATGCTCGGCAAAATACTGGAAGAAAGCGGTGCGGCGCATACCATTACGTTCAGGATGACCGAATTTATGGGTTTGAAAAATATTCAGTATGCTTTGCTGATAACCGGGTTTTTGGTGGGTCTGCCTATGATGTACAATGCAAGTTTCCTCGTTTTGATTCCCCTGATTTTTACTTTTGCCACCACAACAAAATTACCTACGATTTGGTTGGCTTTGCCTTTATGTTCGGCATTATCGGTGGCACATTGTTTTTTGCCTCCTCATCCCGCCCCCACTTACGTTTCGTTTATTTACGAAGCCGATGTAAACAAAGTATTGTTATACGGACTAATACCAATGGTTCCGGCTTGTCTGATTGGTGGAGTCTGGTTATCGCGGTTCACTAAAAAGATTGACGTTAAACCGCCGGTTGAACTCTTTACTGAACGTCAGTTTGCAAAAAATGAACTTCCCGGATTGGGAATCAGCATCTTTTGCGCCATTACACCAATCATTTTAATGTTGCTTGGCGCCTTGGCAGATTTGACTTTTGGACCGCCGCCCGCTAAAGCTGAACTGACCAAACTGGGGATCGAAAACATCACCGGTTTTTATCAGCATATATTTACAGACAAAGGTTTTAGTTCTGAATTAGTTCATCTTTTCTCCGGAATACTTACCTTTTTTAAATTCATGAGCGATGCCAATATTGCCCTCTTTATGGCTGTGATTGTGGCCATTTTTACGCTTGGTTTGCGTAATGGCAAAAGCATGGACGAAGTGATGAACAGTTCAGCCAAATCAATTGGCGCCATTTCGATGATTGTCCTGATTATTGCTGGTGGAGGAGCTTTTTCACAAGTTTTAAAAGACAGCCACGTCATCGAATACATTCGCTCCATTTCCGATAATATCCAAATGAATCCGCTACTGATGGCCTTTCTGATTGCTTCCATTTTCAGGCTCGCAGTGGGATCGGCCACTGTTTCAACACTGACCACAGCTCCCATTATGTTGCCCATTGCCCAGCAAACAGGTACTTCTCCTGAATTAATGGTTTTGGCTACCGGCGCCGGAAGTGTAATGTGGTCGCATTTCAACGATTCCGGATTTTGGATGTTTAAAGAGTATTTTGGGCTCAGTGTAAAGCAAACTTTTCAAACCTGGACCGTAATGGAATCAGTAATTGGAGTAGTTGGAATTATTACCGTTTTGATTATGAGCATATTTGTTTGAACCAATAAAACGAACTACCATGAAACGAAATTATTTTTTCCCCGGACAAATCATCTTATTTTCCTTTCTCCTGATCTGGACCTTTCAGTTGCAGGGCAAAACCAATGAAAAACTTCCGGCAAAACTGAAGACCAGCCTGAATGCATACTCTTTTAATGTCCCTCTGATGAAAGGTGACATGAACCTGGATCAACTGCTCGAATTTTGTGCTGCCAACCAGATCGATGCGGTTGACATTACGGCTTATTATTTCCCCGGCTATCCTGAAGTTCCTTCGGATGAATATATCTATCATATCAAGCAAATGGCATTTCTGCTCGGCATGGAAATAAGTGGAACCGGTGTGCGCAACGATTTTACTGATCCCGATCCTGTGAAACGAAAAGCCAGTGTAGAGTTAGTGAAAAAATGGATTATTGCCGCTGAAAAGCTGGGTGCGCCCGTCATTCGGGTATTCTCCGGTACCGCTGATGTGAAAGACATTCCGCGCGAAAAGGTAGTTGATTACATGGTTGCCAACCTCAAGGAGTGCGTTGAATTTGGGAAATTACATGGGGTAGTGGTGGGAATCCAAAACCACAACGATTTTATCAAAACTGCCGATCAGGCTATACAAATCATCAAACGGGTTAACTCCGATTGGTTTGGCTTAATCCTGGATGTTGGAAGTTACCGCACAGGCGATCCATACCAGGAAATCGCACAATCCATACCTTATACCGTTAACTGGCAACTCAAAGAAAATCTTTTTGTCAACGGGGTGGAACAGAAAACTGATTTGAACCGTATCATGAGAATCATTCAGGAGAAAAGATACCGGGGCTACATTCCGTTGGAGACACTCGGGGAAGGCGACCCGAAAGTGAAGGTCCCCCAATTTCTGGAAGAGATCAGGGAGGCTATGAAAAAGATTGGAGAATGAACTAATTGACTGGAAATTTGTCCTATCATTGAGCCTACTCCGAAAAGTCAAAAACCCCTAAATCCCCTGAAGGGGACTTTGAAGAGTTTATTGATTTTCAACGAATTCCCCTTTAGGGGATAGGGGTAAAGAAGTTTAAAATCAATGAACTCTTACTTTTCGGAGTGGCCACATCATTTAAATTCTCAATATTTATTAAAATCCGAAGGATATGAAAACAAGGAAAATGATTGGACTAATTTTTTGTCTGCTTGTTCTATCTGTGATTATTCCGGAACAGGCAGAATCTCAGGTTTTGAAAGAAAACCAGGTGCTTGACGAAAAAGTAAAAAAGTTTCTTTCTGATCATGCCGGGCAATGGCATGACATGAATGTTCCAAGTACTGACGGACAGACGCTCTATGATCTGATTATAAAAGGGAATTATAAAAGCGCGCTTGAGATTGGCACATCTACCGGTCATTCAGGAATTTATATTGCCTGGGCTCTAAGCAAAACGGGAGGTAAACTCATTACCATTGATATTGATGAAGACCGGCATAAAATTGCTCTTGAGAATTTTAAAAAAGCGGGCCTTTCAGAATACATTGATGCCAGGCTTGCTGATGCACATACATTGGTTAAAGAACTTAAAGGACCTTTTGATTTTGTATTCAGCGATGCGGATAAAAACTGGTATACAAACTATTTTAATGATGTTGATCCCAAACTAAAAGTTGGAGGTTGTTTCACCACTCATAATATTTCGGAAACAAGGCGCATGGGTGAGGGCAATTATCTGGAATATGTGAGAAGCAGAAAAAATTATGAATCCAATTTGAATACTGAAGGTGCCGGCTTATTAATAAGTTACAAAAGAGCTGAAAAATAACTGGTCACATCATGACTGGAGATAACCTGCAAAGGAAACTGGGACTTTTTCCTGCCACCAATATTGTTGTTGCCAATATGATTGGCGCAGGGATATTTACCACATCTGGACTTCTGATGGCAGGGCTGAATAATCCAATATTAATGTTGTCGTTATGGGTAGCCGGAGGAGTAATTGCGCTATGTGGTGCTCTTTCGTATGGCGAACTCGGTGCGGCAATGCCGGGAGCAGGAGGCGAATATTATTTTCTTTCCAAACTATATCATCCACTTTTGGGTTTTCTGAGCGGATGGGTCTCTTTCATCGTTGGATTTTCTGCCCCGATAGCTGCATCGGCGATGGGTTTTAGCGAATATTTGTGCAGGGCTATACCAGCAATTCCAGACTGGTTCGAGAGTGAAGGAATCATGAGTCAGGACTCTAGCCGCACTTTTCTTTCAGTAAGTGTCATACTGGTTTTTACAATTATTCATTACCGCGGAATTAAAACAGGTGCACTCATTCAAAATATCCTTACACTTCTTAAAGTAGCGCTTATTGTGTTTCTTCTCCTGGCCGGATTTCTCTCAGGAAAAGGCGACATCAGCCATTTCAGCGCTGGCAGCGGGATTTCGTCAGGATTTGCAGGATGGAAGACAATTGGTCTTTCGTTAATGTGGATCATGTTTGCCTATAGTGGCTGGAATGCTTCTACTTATCTTGGCGCTGAGATCAAAAATCCGTCGAAAATACTACCCCGTTCATTAATAACAGGAACAGGAATTGTCATGTTCTTATATCTCGGGCTGAATGCATTATACGTTTATGGAATCAAACCTGATGAAATGAAAGGAGTCATTTCAATAGGTGGGCTAGCCATGGGAAACTTGTTCGGGCAATCTGCCGACACGCTCTTTTCATTGCTAATCGCATTTGCCCTGTTTTCTTCGCTGAGTGCGTTTATAATTATTGGCCCAAGAGTATATTACTCCATGGCAAAAGATGGGCTTTTCTTTAAATCTGTTGCAACGATCCATCCGAAATTCGGGGTTCCTTCCAATTCAATTATTCTTCAGGGTTTAATCGCTACCATTCTTGCACTTTCTGGAACTTTTGAACAGGTATTAACCTACATGGGATTTGCGTTGGGAATATTTCCAATATTGACGGTGGCAGGTGTGGTCAGATTAAGAAAAGTCAATCCAACAGCATTAAAAATGGGCGGATATCCGATTGTCCAGATTCTTTATATAACCAGTGGAATTCTCATCCTTTGTCTGGCATTTCTTGAAAGGCCTGTCGAATCATCAATTGCTTTGTTTACTGTTATTATTGGGATTCCGGCATATTATATTTTCAAGAGGATCAATAAAAATTTGGGCAGTTATTTCCCACAAGTTTAACTGTTAATTCGTTTTTCCTGAAGAAGCTTTCTGAACCGAAGTTTTGCCCAATAAAAATTCAACGGGAAAATGAAGTCGTTTACTCCATGCTACTTCGTTATGCTCGTCTTTATCAAATACTTTTATCTGGTAATTCGTTTCGTCAAATCCTTTTCCTTTGACAATTAAATCAACAAACGATTGGGTCAGTTCATAGTTTTCATCACTTTCACCAGTTCCGTAATCCATGTAAATCCGGTGTCCGGCGGCTGATGCCAGATGGTGTTTCAAGTATTCAAAGGTTGCCGCCGGAATTTCGTAATTGGGTTCGATGGAACTCAGCCATGCCGTTGATAAACAGGCTATACCTCCAAAAATTTCGGGATACTCATTGATGGCATACAGGGAAATGGTAGCCCCCAAACTCGAACCCATCATGTAGGTGTGATCTTTGTCGGGATAAGTTGAAAAATGCTGATCGACATAGGATTTTAGCTCAGTTGCCAGAAACCTCAGGTAATTATCGCCATCGGCAGGTTTTCCACCGGTATATTTTCCGGTGAATGTGCTTTGAGTTTTATTCTCCAGTTGAGCGAATATTTTATTGGGAAAGTATTCCGAAATCCGGTTGCTGCCTGTATTCCAGATCGCAACAATGATGCAGGGATCAATTTTCCCTTCTTTGATTAATCTTGAAAATGTTTCATCCACTCCCCATTCCTTTTTGTTCCAGGTTTGCGTGCTATCAAAAAGCATTTGTCCGTCGTGCATATAAACAACGCTGTATTTCTTCGTTGCATCATACCCGTCAGGCAGCCAAACATCCACATTTCGTTCAACCACAAATTGCGATTTAAAATTTTCAATCCGGGTGATGGTTCCTGAAGAAACTTTCGGAAGATTTTGGGAGAATCCGATTGCACTTAAAAAACCGAATACTGCTGTTAAAATTCTGAATTTCATGATGTTCGATTTCTAATTGTTGATTTCATTGCTTCTGACTGGTCATTTTAACTTTAACCAAGCTTTTACAAAGGTAACTTTCTCTGTTTTTTAATTACACGTATCTTTATATCTAAATTTAGTTTCTTTTTTTGTCAGGCATAATTGAATAATTACCTGAAGGTCGCGTTAGCTTTCTGTTCATTTCCGATACTTTTAATTGTTACTTTTGTAAAAAAGCATATCATGAAAACCAATATATTACTCTTTATAATTCTCTTTTTAAGCTTTTCGTGTACAGACAAAAATCAGCCGGGTTATGAAGATCCGATACCCGAAGAAAAACCCAAATACCATCTATTTACTCCGGATGAATTTGCCATGGGGGTTGATCTTTCGTATGTTAACCAGATTGAAGATCATGGTGGAGTTTACCGTGATTCCTCAAAAGTGCGCGATCCTTTTCGCATTATGAAGGATCATGGAGCCAATATGGTTCGTGTCAGGTTATGGCACAATCCAACATGGATAAAAACTATTTATGGAAGCGATCAGACGCCTTTATACAGTGGATTTGCCGATGCTCTGAAAACCATTCAACGGGCCAAAGCTTTGGGAATGGCCGTTAGTCTCGATGTTCATTATTCCGACACCTGGGCCGATCCGGGCAACCAGAAACCACCATTAACCTGGGAAAATATTACGAGTTTGCAGGTTCTGAAGGATTCGGTTTACAACTATACTTTTTCGGTTCTGACTAAGCTGAATAACCTGGGACTGATGCCGGAAATGATTCAGATTGGTAATGAAACCAATTGTGGGATGATGATGACTAGAACAAAGACTGGCTTCCCAAACCTCAACGGATGCAATAATCATTGGCAGGAATTGGGTACAATCATCAATAGTGGCATAAAAGCAGTTCGTGATGTTTCGGCAAAGTCGTCGGTGAAAACTAAAATCGCACTTCATGTGGGTGATCCTACCACTGTTTACTGGTGGTTTGGGAAGATCACCACTTCCGGAGGGGTAACCGATTTTGATATTATCGGGATGTCGTACTATCCGCTTTGGCACACCACAGTTTCATTTGCCAACCTGCCGGCTTTAATCACCAAACTGAAAAATGACTTTCAAAAGAAAGTGATGATCCTGGAAACCGCCTATCCGTGGACGTTGGAATATGCTGATTCCTATATTAATAATTTTGGAAGCCAGCCTCCTTTGTCCGGATATCCGTTTACCAAAGAAGGACAGTCTAAATTTTTGATTGATCTTTGCCAGAATACGATATCAGCCGGAGGAAGCGGAGTCATGTATTGGGAACCGGCATACATCACTTCTCAGGCAAAAACAGAATGGGGAACAGGCTCCAACTGGGAGAATGCTGCATTTTTCGATTTCAGTGGAAATACTATTTCTTCCATTGATTACATGAGATATTTGTACACTATTCCGAAATAATTTTAATTAACCTAAAAATGAAAGCTACAACAAACCGAATTTTAGTTTCCATCTTTCTGATCATCCTGCTGACAGGATACAGTAAAGTTGGAACTACTCAGAACAGTAAGGCTGATTCATTCGCAAAAGGAGCAGATATCAGTTGGTTACCACAAATGGAAGCTACCGGATATAAATTTTTAAATGACAGTGGTGTGGAGGAAGACTGCTTTAAAATACTGAAGGATCATGGTATTAACTCCATCCGGCTGAGGACGTTTGTTAATCCTACGGATAACAGAGCCAGCGGGCATTGCAGCAAGGACGAAACCGTTGCAATGGCAGTCCGTGCGCAGAAATGGGGCATGCGGGTGATGATTAACTTCCATTACAGTGATAGTTGGGCCGACCCGGGAAAACAAAGGAAGCCGAAAGCCTGGGAGGGACATGATTTTCCGACTTTGCTAAACGATATTTACGATTACACATTTGACGTGATGTCTGCACTTAAATCTGCTGGTGTAACTCCGGAATGGGTGCAGGTTGGAAACGAGACGCCCGGAGGTATGATTTATCCTGAAGGAAGTACCGATAACTGGCCTCAGTTGGCACAACTGATCAACAAAGGTTACGATGCCATCAAGGCGGTAAGTCCTGAGTCAAAAGTTATCTTGCATGTCGATCAGGGAAATAACAACGGTCGTTTTCGGTGGTGGTTCGATGCAGCAAAAGCAAACGGAGCCAAATATGATATGATTGGCTTATCTTATTATCCATACTGGCTTGAAGGAAAGCCTGATTATACCTTATCAATTGACGATTTGGCCGCTAATCTGAAAGATATGGCTTCGCGTTACGGAAAAGAAGTGATGGTAGTTGAAGTGGGCGGTGAAGATATTAAAGTTCAAAATACTTACGATATGTTGATTGCCGTTCTGAAAAAAGTAAAAGAGGTACCTGAAAATAAAGGCATGGGTGTATTTTACTGGGAACCTGAAGGAGCGAGAAGTTGGAGCCGATATGCCCTGAGCGCTTGGGGAGATGATGGCAGGCCAACAAAAGCTTTGGATGCTTTTTTGGAAGAATTTTAATAATCACGAATTAATACACCAGCAATGAAATACCGATTTATCTTTCTTTTGCTTGTTCTGGCATTGTTTCACGGATGTAAACCACAGTCTAAAATTATTTTCCCCATTCTCGAAGGCAATTTTAACTCCGGATGGGAATTCGTAAAAGATCCCACTGACAGTATTTCTTCGGCACTTTTCCTGAAAGATGAAATGCAATCGGTTTGGCAAAAAGTTACTTTACCACATACGGCCAACATTGAAGCCGTTGATTCGCCTGAAAAACAGTGGCAGGGAATTGCCCGTTACCGCAAGTTTTTTACCATTCCTGATCAGTTTGAAGGCAAATCGGTTTCGCTTCATTTTGGCGCTGCCATGCAGGTTGCTAAAGTTTTCTTAAACGGTGAGTTGCTGGAAACTCATTTAGGTGGTTATTTGCCATTTGAGGTAAAACTAGATGAGAAAGTAAAGTTCGGTAAAGAAAACTGCATGATAGTTGAATTGGATAACCGCGACAATCAGGTAATTCCGCCCGGAAAGCCATTGGCCACGCTCGATTTTAATTATTACAGCGGTTTGTACCGCAATGTGACCATTGAAGTAAAAGACAAGCTTCATATTTCTGATCCAATTACAGCCAACCGGGTGGCCGGTGGTGGTTTGATGGTGACTTACAGCGATGTTACTGCACAGTCAGCTAAAATAAATGTGCGGGTTGATGTTGAAAATGAAAATCAAACAGAAAAGTCTGCTTCATTGAAAATTAGTTTGGTTGATGCTTCAGGAAATACACTTGTTTCAGACGAAGTGGTAGCAGAAAATGTTCCGGCTTCCGGATTTGTTCAGTTTAAAAAGCAGTTGTTCGTTCAAAATCCAAAACTATGGTCGCCCAACAGCCCAAATCTCTACCTCCTGAAAGTTACTGTAATGAGCAATGGATTGGCAAATGATTCATTATCAGAAAAAATTGGCATCCGTACGTTTTCATTTTCGGCCAAAGATGGGTTTGTGCTAAACGGACAAAAACTGAAATTGCGTGGAACCAATCGCCATCAGGAATATCCATACATCGGGAACGCGCTTTCCGATAATGCTCAATTTCGCGATGCCTTTAAAATCAAACTGGCAGGATTTAATTTTGTGCGTTGCTCACACTATCCCCAATCGCCGGCTTTTCTGGCTGCCTGCGACGAGTTGGGAATTTTGGTCATGGACGCCATTCCCGGCTGGCAGTTTGTGGGGAAAGAAGAATTTCAGAACAACAGTATTCGTGATGTGCGTGAAATGGTTCGCCGCGACCGCAACCATCCTTCCATCATTCTGTGGGAAGCCTCGCTGAACGAATCGGGAATGCCCAAACCGTTTATGGAGCGTGCCCATCAGGCCGTTCACGAAGAATTGCCGGTTGCCGATGTTTATACCTGTGGCTGGATTGATGATGTGTACGATGTGTTTATTCCAGCACGCCAACATTCCAAACCGCTGTATTACTGGAATAAATATGCCAAAGACAAACCTATTCTGATTGCTGAATACGGCGACTGGGAATATTATGCGCAGAATGCCGGGTTCAATCAGACGGCCTATGGCGATTTGCAAACCGAAGAACGGAACTCGCGCCAATTGCGTGGATTCGGACAGAAGCGGCTGGCACAACAGGCGCTAAACTACCAGGAATCGCATAACGATAACCTGAATGGTTCGGCCACCGGTGATGCCAACTGGCTAATGTTCGATTACAAACGTGGTTATGCACCCGATATTGAATCCTCGGGAATTATGGATATTTTCAGGCTTCCGAAATTTGCCTTTTACTTTTATGCGAGTCAGGCAGAGAAGGCTGATCCGATGATTTTCATTGCCAATTACTGGAACGATCCAAACTTCAGGGATGTGAAAGTGTACAGCAATTGCGACGAAGTTGAACTTTCGCTCAACGAGAAAGTGGTTGCCCGCCAGAAACCTGATCAGGACAGGAATTCGACCAACCTGAAGCATCCGCCGTTTACCTTTTCAATTCCTGAATTTGTTGCCGGAAAGCTGGAAGCAAGGGGATTTATCGACGGTAAGGAAATGGTAAAAACACAGGTGAGAACCCCATTAAAACCCGAAAAAATTGCATTAACTGTTGATTTGAGTGGCAAAGAATTGCAGGCAGGTAAGAACGATATTGTGTTTATTTATGCATCGATTACTGATGCCGATGGAACAATTATTCCGGACGATAAACGGGCTGTAACTTTCACTGTTGAAGGTGATGCCGAGCTGATTGGCGATAACCCCCGTAGGGCTGAAGCTGGTTTTTCAACGATTTTGCTGAGGGCAGGAAAAACTTCAGGAGTGATAAAGGTGAAAGCAAGTGCGGAAGGGCTGGCTTCAGGCGAAATAGAGATTAAAACTCGTTAATTAAAGGCTTCTTTTTGATTAAATAGTAAAACCTGTAAGGATTTATTTTGATAGTCTATTCCCAAATTAAAGTCTAAATATGGGAATATAATCCCAAATTCAAGTCTAAATATGGGAATATAATCCCAAATTCAAGTCTAAATATGGGATTGACAAAAATAAATTATTATTTTTGTCAAAAAAAGATGATTTCGCGCATTATTCAGGATCAGATTACTCAAAGGATGGGGAAGGGCAAAGCTATTCTTCTGGTTGGTCCGCGTCAGGTAGGCAAGTCAACCCTTTTGAAAAGTATTCAGAAAGAGCAAAATCAGGATACCCTTTTATTGAACTGTGATGAGCCGGATATCCGTCATATGCTTGAAAATGTGACCACTGATCAGATCAAGGCTTTGATAGGGAAGAATAAGTTGGTCATGATTGATGAAGCTCAAAAAGTAGAGCACATTGGTTTGACTCTAAAGTTAATTGTGGATGGTCTCAACGATGTGCAGGTAATTGCCACAGGTTCTTCTGCCTTTGAGCTTCGGAATAAGACCAATGAACCGTTAACCGGGCGTAAATTCGAATTTAACCTGTTCCCGTTTTCGATTGCGGAAATGGTGAATCATCATGGGAAATTAACAGAGAGCAGGATGTTGGAGCGGAGGTTGATTTATGGTTTATATCCTGAAGTGGTGAATGAATTGGGCAACGAACCGGAAAATTTGCTCGAATTAATAAACAGCTATTTATATAAAGATATTCTGGCATTTCAAAATATCAGGAGGCCTGATTTGTTGGATAAACTGCTTACCGGACTGGCATTACAGATGGGGCAAGAGGTTTCGTACAACGAACTGGGCCAATTGATTGGAGTTGACAAAGCTACAATAGAGAAGTATATTGAATTGTTAGAAAAATGTTTTGTGGTATTCCGGTTAAGTTCATTTAGCAGAAATTTGCGGAACGAATTGAAGAAAAGTCGGAAAATCTACTTTTACGACAATGGCGTAAGGAACGCCATTCTTAACAATTTTTCGCCACTGGCATTGAGGCAGGATGTTGGCTCTTTATGGGAAAATTTCATGGTAAGCGAACGCACTAAACAGAACTCGTACAATCGCGATTACCGGAAAAATTATTTTTGGAGAACGCAAACTCAACAGGAAATTGACCTTTTAGAAGAAAAGGACGGGATTTTGTATGCCTTTGAGTTCAAATGGAACGAAAGCAAAAAATCAAAATTACCTCAAACATTTGCAGATGCTTATCCCGAACATCGTTTTGAAGTAATTTCACCGGTAAACTACCTGGACTTCCTCACTACTCCAATTCCAGAATAATCTCATCCAACCCGCGTTTCGGGACATGATGAACCTGGTTTTCGTCACGCCAGTATTTGATGTCACCGTTTTTCAATTCGTCGAGAACTATTGTTTCTTTTGGTTTCCCGAGGGCAAGAACATACAAGATGTCGTATTGCTCCGAAAGATGAAGGATTTCACGAAGCTTATTCCGGTTCACCGAATGGATGATGCAGCCTCCAAAACCGGCTTCAGTTGCCCCAAGCAATATGCTTTGCATGGCAATTCCATCATCGCAGAAATAATTTCCTGAAACGAGTGTATCGTTCAGCAACACCAGGTATGCTGAAGGTCGTTCGCCTTCTTCGGGACCTTTCCAGGTAGTGAGATAACCGGCCCAGGCCAGTTGTTCGAAGATTTGAGCATTGAGAGATTCGTTGGTGCTAAGAATATATTTCAAAGATTGCGAGTTTCGGGCTGACGCTGAATTGCGGGCTAAATCAACCCATGCGCGTAACTGCGCGGTACTTATTTTTTCAGATTGATAAAAACGGCGGTAACTACGATTTTTTAGAATTAGTTCTTTAAGCATAATCTTTCATTTTTATTTCAGGATAAGAATAATCAAATATGATGATCAAATTCTGGGAACTATATTTATTCAACGATCAAAATCTTTTTCACTTCAGTAAGGCTGTTGTTACGAATATGAAATAAATAGGCCCCCGGTTTTAGTTTAACCTCACATTTTCCTTCAACAGCAATTCGTTTATAAACTTCAACGCCTTGTGAATTATATATATGAATATCAGATGGTTGTGCTGATTGTGAAAGATCGATGGTAACATTTCCCTGCGATGGATTGGGATAAATAATGAATTTGTTGTTTTGAGCGTTAACTATCTGATTACTATTGGTGATGTCTTTAAGCAAATATTCATTCGAAATAGTCTGACAATCATTGTATGCGATACAACGGAATTTGTATCCGTTCAGCGATTCAGGAGCATTGAAAATACGAAGGTTGGAAGAAGCCTGATTTCGGAATGAAGTGCCCGTGATGTTTTCCCATCCTGAACCACCATTCATTTCCCATTTATAATTGACCTGGTCACCGGCATCGGCCAATAGACTTATTGTATTTTCGGCTTTTATTAATTTTATGTTTTCAGAAAACTCAGGACACGAGAGGGCCACGTCAGGTAAAATATTGACGTCAATTTTTTTTGCCTTTGGTTTCCCCAGCCACTTGATTTCGTCGGCGCTCATAGCGTAATTACGCAATTGGATGCTGCTTACAAAAAGCGGATTGGTCTCTCCGTCATCGTCAGAGAAAAAATTGGATGATTGCACGCCCCAGTTATTATTCAGGCAGAATCGTCCGTTTTTACTGTTTCCCAGCTTAATAGTTCCTATATAATTTCCATCCAGGTATTGGTCTATTTTCTCCCGATACAAGTCGAAAACCAAAGCCAGCCGAACCCAGGTGCTGTCGGCAAAACTACCACTGTATTGCTCCAAAACGCCGAAACTATTTTTTTCTCCGGAAAGGAAAAGGTCGGCATCGTCGCTGTTATTGTTACTCGTTTGAAGAATAGCTGTATAGAGGTTTTTGCCTGATGGCTTGAGTAAATCGAAAATCAATGAATAGGTATTATCGCAATCGAGTCCGCCGGGAATACCTTCAGGTGCAATATTCGAGAAGAACTGCAATGCATGTTGTGGATCGAAAGCAGGGATACGGGCAATGTTTACCGGGCTGTTTTCGATGGAAGGCAGATGGAACGAAGCCGTTGATCCGAATTGGATAGTTTGTCCGGCAGTTGTTTTATCGCCTATCACGGCCAGTTGGGACCCGATTGTTCCGTTTAAGGTTTGATCAAAATCCCATTGGGCAGTAATTCGCTTCTCCGGAAAGAATCCTCCATTACCGTTACTGCAAAAAACCTGGTAAGCTTCCGATGGCCGGTCGGTTTCCAGTGCATCGATCCCAAAGTTTTTTAAAAATCTGAAATAAGCCGGGTCGTTGACTGTGTATGCCCATAATCCAAGTTTATAGGAACGAGCCATATCGCGTAATTCTTCCATGCGGTGGTCGGTCGAATTATAAATATAATCGGCGGGAATTTCGATGGCAATAACTCCGTTGTTTTTAAGAAGCGAATAAAATTCGGGATCTTTAATATCTTGAGGCAGATCTCCAAAATAAACCAGGGGAGTGTTCGGCAGAATCTCATGATAGGACTTCACTTTTTCCAAATCATCGGGGTCGAGTAAAACAATGTCTTCGGGTAAATTGGCTTCTTTTAACGTACGTGCAATCAGTTTGGGCGCAAATACCTTCATGTTTAAATAGAGCTTTTTCTTGTATTTGTTGGCCAGTTCCAAAGCCTCTTTTAATGTTGGAACCTTGGCTCCTTTATATTTTGGGTTCTTCCAGCTTCCGGCGTCAAGCGTTTTCAGGTAGCTCAGTGTAAGTTTCTCAACTTCCCCAGTGCCATTGGTCGTCCGGTCGATGTAATAATCGTGCATTAAAACCAATACACTGTCAGCCGTAAACCGTACATCCACCTCAGCAGCATAGATGTCTTCAATAAATCCTTGTTCAAGCGAAATTAAGGTGTTCTCCGGAAAATTATAAGACGAACCTCCCCGGTGTCCGATCGGTTTGAAAGTGCATTGCGCATGTGCAACATAACCAATCAAAACAAGAGCGACACAAAACAGAAGTTTATGGCCAGTTTTTGTTCCTGATAATATAAAGTGATGTTTCATAGATGTCAGTTGTTCCAGGATTTAAGTTTTCACTGATTCTCAAAATATATAACAGTGACCGTGATTTGTGTGCAGATGCAGCATTCGGTACAAAACTAACAAAATCGGAATTGAGATGACTATTTTTTCCGGCTTGTTAAGACCGGCGACAGCTACGGTTTTTCAAGATAAATTCTTTCAGTTTGAACTTTCTTTTTTATTTCCATATAAAAATAAACAAATCTTAAAATGGGATCTAGGCTTTAAGGAACAGATAAACAACAAAAGAGGCTGATTCTTTTGTTGAATCAGCCTCTTCGGAATCTTATTTCTTAACTTCATTACTGAACGAATACGGGAAATCACCGTCATTAATTCCTCTTTGCGTATTGGGTGTGGTTCCCATTTTGAAATCAATTTTGGCACCTTTCATCAGTTCTGAATGGCTTAACCAGTTTTTGCTGTATTCTTTTCCATTGAAACTGGCTGACTGAATGTATTTGTTTTCAGCGCTGTTTTCAGGAGCATTAATCACAACTTCTTTCCTGTTTTCGAGTTTCACCGTGATTTTTTTGAAGAGCGGTGCGCCTAAAACATACTGGTCGCTTCCGGGAGTAACCGGGTAGAAACCCATGGCTGAGAACACGTACCAGGCTGATGTTTGTCCGTTATCTTCGTCGCCGCAATAACCATCAGGAGTGGGAGCGTACATGCGGTTCATCACCTCGCGTACCCATTTCTGCGTTTTCCAGGGTTGTCCGGCATAGTTGTACAGGTAAATCATGTGCTGAATGGGCTGATTGCCATGTGCATAATTGCCCATGTTCATGATCTGCATTTCGCGGATTTCGTGAATCACCTGTCCATAGTACGATTCGTCGAAAATTGGCGGAACCACAAATACAGAATCGAGCATGTGAATAAATTCTTTTTTGCCACCCATCAGTTCAACCAATCCCTGAATATCATGAAAGACTGACCAGGTATAATGCCAGCTGTTTCCTTCGGTGAATGCATCGCCCCATTTGAATGGGTTGAATGGTTTCTGGAAGGTGCCATCCTGATTTTTACCGCGCATCAATTTGGTTTTAGGATCAAAAACATTCCTATAGTTCTGGCATCTTTTGGCGAACAAATCGATTTCTTCCTGGGGGCGTTTCAGTTCTTTGGCCAATTTCCAAATGGTCCAGTCGGCAAAGGCATATTCAAGTGTTCGAGCGGTATTCTCATTAATTTTCACATCATACGGTACGTATCCAAGTTTATTGTAATAATCAACGCCTTTGCGGCCAACCGACGACATCGGACCTTCGGTCTTTGTGTTTTTGATGACAGCTTCGTATAGGGTTTTGATGTCGTAACCACGGACGCCTTTCAGGTAGGCATCGGCAATCAGTGTTGCAGAGTTTGAACCAATCATACAATCGCGATGCCCCGGACTGGCCCACTCCGGAAGGAATCCGCTTTCTTTATAGGCATTCACCAAACCTTCCTGAATTTGCGTATTCAGGCTTGGATACATCAGGTTGAAGAATGGAAAAACGGCACGGAAAGTATCCCAGAAACCATTATCGGTGAACATGGCGCCTGGTAAAACCTGTCCGTTGTAAGGGCTGTAATGAACCATTTTGCCATCTTTGTCGAACTCGAAAAATTTCCTGGGAAACAACATGGCGCGGTACAGGCATGAATAAAACGTACGGGTTTGGTCGGTCGTTCCGCCTTCAACGGCAATGCGCGACAGTTCTTTGTTCCAGATGTCTTTCCCTTTTTGGCAAACCTGATCAAAATTATCCTTGCCCAATTCTTTCAGGTTTAGTTCGGCCTGATCGAAACTGATAAACGAAGAAGCTACCCGGGCATGAACCTGTTCTCCTTTTTTGGTATTGAACCGAAGAGCAGCCAAGACGTGGTTGGCTTTTAATTCCGAAATATCAGGAACAATTACTGAGTCACTACAAATCAGATTTTCAACAAAGGATTTATCGAATACAATGACAAAATAATTTTTGAAGTTCGCCGGAACCCCACCACTGTTGCGGGTAGTATAACCAATCACCTTATTCTCTGACGGAATGATTTTGATGTACGAACCTTTATTAAATGCATCAATTAATACCGTTGATTTTTCGTTTTGAGGAAATGTAAAACGAAACATGGCCGCACGTTCGGTCGGGGTGATTTCAGTAGTTACATCGTAATCAGCCAGGTAAACACTGTAATAGTAAGGTTTGGCCATTTCCGCTTTATGTGAGAACCAACTGGCACGTGATTTTCCTGTAATCTTAAGATCACCAGTCATCGGAAAAAGTGAAAACTGACCATAATCGTTGATCCAAGGACTGGGTTGGTGCGTTTGCTTGAAACCCTGAATTTTGTTGGCATCGTAGGCATACACCCATCCATCGCCCATCCTGGCGGTTTGCGGAGTCCAGAAATTCATCCCCCAAGGCAAGGCAATTGCGGGGTAGGTGTTTCCGTTCGAAAGTTTATACTCCGAGTCGGAACCCATCAGGGTGTTAACCTGATCAACCGGTGAATTCTGTGAAAAGGTAGTAATGGTAAGACAGAGTAGGAGCGAAGCAAGAAGAATTAATGATTTCATGTATTTTCTTTTATGTATAAGTCTCAAGTATTATTTATTCCAAAAATTTGGCATGCCGCCATGCCCACGCGCTTTTACAGGCGCCTGCTCAACTGGTTGGATTTTGTCATTATGAATTTCGAACAACCGTTTTGCTGTTTCCATCATGGCTTCAACCTGGTGCTGGTAGGGGCGGTCGGTTACGTCAACCAAGCCGCAGTTGTAGTTTTCTCCATCGAAACGACCCGTCAAATCCTGATCACACCACTGGAAATAGGCCGAGCCAATCAACCCGGGATGAGAATAAGCCCGCTCGGTATAATACCGGTAAGCCACTCCGCGTTCCTGCTGCGAGTTAACCTGCCACAGCGATTGGGCCATGCCCCGGTCAACCGTTCCGAAGTGATATTCGCCAATGATCATGGGTAATCCGGTAATTTCGGCGGCGCGATCCATCATCTCTTTTTTCGGGTAAAGGTCATAGCAATTAAAACTGAACACATCGAATACATCTTTACAGATTTCCAGTATTTCGCGGTCGATGCCCATAACGTTCCCGAAACGGATTCCAAGATTGAGGTGGTTCGGATCGTATTTTTTGATGGCACGATCAACTGTTTCGAGGAAAATACGGAAAGTTTTGAAGATAAATTCCTTACGGCGTTCATGAGTGTCGCCTTTTGCCAAAAAGGTTTTTAATTCAGTTTTTATGGGTTTGTCTGCCCCTTCCAGGATCAAATCGCAGAGCCTTAGTTCCTGTTCAAGCCAAGAAGGTTCGTTGCCTGTAAAATAACCAATCAGCCAGAGATTGTCTTTGTATTCCTCAACCGACACTTTGCAGCCTGCATCCACCTTTGTAGCAAAATCTGCGGCGTAAACGTCGGGCAATCCCATTAGTCCGCTTTCGATTCCCACACCACGCAGTTGAAACATGAAAGCCTTTCGGTTCATTTTCATAACTTCCTGGCTCGACCAGTTGGCAATGGTGTTCAAGCCCCATTTGTCCATTCGTTTGATGATCATTTCACGGGATTTAACCTGATAATCTTCGCCATATCTGCGGAATAAATTCCAGGTTCCAAAAGAAGGACCGCCTCGTCTTCCCTGATTTTGACTGATGTTTTGCGGGGGCACTTCTTTATACATGCCATTTCGTTTATCCAGATCGCGGATGTTTCCTCCACCGCCCGGACTCACACAATCGACACCATGCGACAGGAATAAATAACCCTCAGGATCGACAAACCACCAACGGCCATCAATTTTTTCGGTATGGAAAAAACCTGTGGCTTTTCCTTTCGCCTGAAGATAACCACCATATTTTGAATAGTTGTATTGATTTACGTCGACAATTTTTATCATCATCTCACCGGTAGTTTCATTTTTGCTCTGATAAGTTTTTGTTGTGATAATTTCTTTGTCTTCTATGGCCCATTCTTTTTTCAATTGGTCGAGTGAATGGATTTTTCCTTCGTATTCGCACAGGTTCGATTGACCGAATTCGTCAACGGCTGGTTGATCTCCCAGGTATTGATCTCCGGGGTCTTCCACCGAAAGAGCTATGGAGCGAAGTTCGAAAGTTGGATTGTTGATTGGCGCATTCATCCGGATACCTATGGAATCGACTCCATGAAGCGGACCACGTTTCCCTCCCAGATTAATCCATCCGGTGTAACGAGGCTGGTTGTAAGTTGCAGCCAAATCGAGCGCTGCATCGGGCAAGCGGCGATAAAATTTTAGAGGGATAGCCAGCTTGCTCCATCCATTCGGAGTATAACTCATTACGCGCAGTTCATTGTAACCGGTTTCGGTTGTGAACCCAACATGGAATCGCTGCGAAGTAGTGATCTTAAATTCGAGTAAGACAAAATTGTAATCATCCCAGTTGGCGGGCAATCCGGGAGTAATATCGCGAATGGCAAACTTTTGTCCGGAGACTTCTTTGTTACTGTCGAACTTAATTTTTACGGATTTTTGAGAATGAACATCTATGGCAGCTAAAAAAATCAGGATAACTAAACTCAGGGATAGTCTAAGTTTCATGGTTTTGGTTTTAAGTTGGGTTCTGAATGCTTTAGATGCTAAAAATATGGATTTTTTCAAAGCATTGAATTAAAACTTTCTATCAGTTTTTTGCATTGTAAAAAATCAAATTGCGGCATGGTTCAAAATAAATAACCAGCAGAAAGGGCTGAACACATGGTTCAGCCCCGATTGTTATCTCCTTAACACCGAGATGTTATCCAAATCAGATTTTTCCTTCTTTCACCAGTTTCAGTACCAATTCGCCAAACAAGGTATTTGCCCAGGCAAACCACGATCGGGTAAAGTTTTTCGGATCGTCTTTGTGAAACGTTTCGTGCATAAAACCCGTGTCGGCATCGGTGGAAATCAATGTTTTCATGCAATTAGCTATTTCGGTATCGCTGTTGCTGGTCATGGCCAGCATGATGAGGCTCATCGGCCAAACCATGTCATATCCTACATGTGGTCCGCCAATTCCTTCTCCGGCTTTACCTTTGAAAAAATACGGGTTGTCGGTACTCCAGACCAATTTCCGGGTATTCTGGTAAATCGGGTCGTTTTTATCGACACATCCCAGATAAGGTAAGCCCAATAAACTGGGTACGTTGGCATCGTCCATTAGGGCAGTATTACCAAAACCATCCACTTCGAAAGCATACACTTTACCGTATTTGGGGTGATTCACAATGGCATATTTCTGAATGGCTGTTTCCACTTCTTTGGCCAACGCGGTGCATTGATCGGCAAAGACTTTGTCGTTGGTAACTTTGGTACTGATTTCAGCCAGTTGACGAAGTGAAGTCACGGCAAACAGGTTCGACGGAATCAGGAACCCGTAAGTGGTGGCATCGTCCGAAGGACGGAATGTAGAATTGATCAGCCCGACCGGTTTCAGTGGTTGTCCCCATCCTCCATTTGAAACGGTGTCCAATTGGCGGTCGGTCTTCCGTAGAAATTTGTATGGCCCCAGACTGTTTTTGCGTTGTTGCTCAATGAACGTTTTGTAGATCAGTTTGGCTGCTTTTTGCCAGTCGGTATCAAAGACAGCGGTGTCGCCGGTAGTATTCCAGTAATGGTAAGCCAAACGAATGGTGTAGCAAAGCGAATCGATTTCCCATTTGCGTTCATGCAATTCTGGTTTCATATCAGTAATGTCAGTTTTCCACTCCGAGCCGGTTGGACCTTCATTGAACGAATTGGCATACGGATCAATCAGTACACATTTTGTCTGGCGATTGATCACTCCTGCAAGCAAGGATTTCAGCTTGGGATCTTCGTTGGCAAGCGGCAGATAAGGCCAGACCTGTGCCGCAGAATCGCGTAACCACATGGCATTGATGTCGCCGGTGATGACGAAAGTATCCGGTTTGCCGTTTTTGGTTTTGAATTGAACGGTTGTGTCGAGCGTATTCGGGAAACAGTTTTCGAACATCCAGGCCAGCTTGGGGTCTTTCAGTTTGGCCTTGATTTGCTGAATGACTTTCTCGACTGCAGGTGAGGTGAAATTCCGTTTTTCAGGAGTAGGACGTTTGCTTATATAGCTCATTCCATTTAATGTTGATGCCAGCAGTTTACCTGATCCGGCGATGGTTAGTCCTGTGATTGTTAAGCCGCTGGTGCGTATAAAATTTCTTCGTGTAGTCATATCTGGAATATTATTTGTTTTTTGTTTCAAGCAGTTTTATAAAATATCCGCCAACGACCGATCTGGCCTGAAATCCGACCTGTTTGGCATCCGGAGTTTCGTACCAATCGGACATCGGGACGCGGTCAGGGGTTTCGGTAACAAAAGCATGTACCGGATCAATTAACTTTTGGAAAGTTTCCTGATCTTCAGCTAAAGTCGCTGTCCAAACTATCCAATCTGCCTTGGTATAAGTACGACGATTATCTAGCGGTAATCCGTATTTGTTTTGTTTGGTCAGGTAATAGGCAATTTCCTTTTGGGCTATTTCTTTCGGGAATATATTCAGATCAAGTAATTTGTCCCACACCAAATTGTACTTCTGACTCCAGGTTCCGGGCTGGTCAAAAGTCAGGCGGAAATGATCGCCATCATTGGCCATTTCAACCCATTGGGCTGCCATTTCTTTTGCCCTGGAAGTATATTTTTCCGCGATCTCAGTCTTGCCCAACATGCCAGCCAGTTTTCCATAACCGGCAACACCCATAATGGCTTTTACCGACAGGTTTACGTTGTGGGCAAAGTGTCCTGCAAAATCGTCGGTACACAATTGGTTGTCCGGATTGAGCCCGTTTTGCATTAGGTAATCGGCCCAGACTGACAATACATCCCAGTGTTTGGCCGCATATTCGGCATTGCCTTCAGCCTGAGCAATGGCTGCTGTCAGAATTACCATATTTCCGCATTCCTCAACCGGCATGTCGCCTCCGTAGGTTTGTCCGTTTGCCAGCGGATAGGTTCCCACATCGTGTGCGGCAAAAGGTTTGGCCCATTTGCCACTTTCCGAAAAATAGAAAATCGGGTTCAGCATTCCTTTCAATAAATCAGGATTGTATTTCAGAAATAAAGGAGCCGATGGATAAGTTACGTCAACTGTTCCAATCGATCCATTACTGAAGTTTTCTTTCGACAGGAACAGAATGTTACCCTGCGTATCTTTTACCAGTTTGTGGGCTGCAATTGACTGGCGGAAGGCCAGCACGCAAAGGTCTGCATAGTTTTTCCCACCTGCTTTTAACGTTTCATTCCAAAGCTGGTTATCGAAATTGGCACAGCGTTCCATAATCTGGTCGTGCTCAGCTGACGCTGCCTGAAGGGCATCGTTTATCGTTACTGTTCCGCCGTTGGTCCACCAGGCTTTTAGGTTGTCACCAAAATACTGGATGGATTCCAGATCATCGTAACCAATCATCAGGTAGCCATTTGAAGGTTTAGAAGAAATGCTTCCGAGATTTTCAATGCAGGTCATGGCCGGCATCGACTGAGTCATTTTTGTAGTCAGTTCGTTTCCCCCGTCAGCTACTTTTCCACTTTCGGCAAAAGCTTTTTTAGCCGTAAAATAATTTCCAATTTTAACCGAGCTGGTTTCGTTTTTATTGGCGGCCAGGTAAATGTAGCCCCAGTCGATACGAATGTTGTCGCCCTTCTTTTGCAGAATGGGTTGTTCAGTCGTTCCTGCTTTCACAAAACTGATGTTACCGGTTTCGCCTTTGGTAACCTGAACCTCCTGATTCACTTCATTTACCGCCCATTCAGGAGTGGTTTCGAAATAAACCTGAACATCGTGTTTCCCGCCGTCATTAGCTGTCACTTCATAATTGATGTAATTCACCGGACGAGACAGCAAGTTCAGATCATCGGGCAAAAGCGGTGACACAAACTGAAGATCCAGATTTACCGGTCCGCAGGTAAAATTATAGTGTGTTTGAGTTGCTGAAATAGCAACCTTATTCTGAACAGCAGTTTGTGCAAAAACTTCTTTCTGATCGCTTTCGGTGTAAATACCAAAATCGACATAGGCCAGCCCACCACTGTTGAGACAATGTGCTGCAATGATATTTTCCCCTTCCTTACTGAGCAAAGTAGCATCAATTTTCAGGAGAACATTGCTTTTTGCGGATCTTCCGGTATTAACCAGTTGTGTTCCATTGAGATAAAGTTCAAAATCATCATCGTGCGAATAAATCAGGTAAATTGGCGAACCCGGTGCAACTTCAGGAAGTACAAATTCACGGCGAACCCAGATTTCCTTGGTATTCCAATCAGTCACAACAGCCTGCATTCCGGGAGTTCCGAAAGCGGCTTTGCCTGTCAGCCATTTGCTATGGTTAAAGCTGTTTTGCTCCCAGCCTTTTAAAGGTATACTGGTCATATATTGTCCATCCCAGGCTTCCTCATTGGCCATTGGTACCAGTGTTTTCAATGGAACATCTTCCTTTCCGAGGAAACGATAAACCTGTCCGTCAACCCGAAGGGCACCTATCAGGGAATGTGTTTTACCGGTCCAGTGACGAACTGGACTATCGAATAATTGATCGGTTTCAGACCAGGCGCTGGTGTATGGGTCTATCGTGACCAAGGGATAGGCCGGGGCGCGCAGTTCGGTGGTGACGGTTTGAAAGGTTGGTTTTGCAGATTGTGTGCACGAAAAGCATACAAATCCTGCGATTACCAATGCAAAGGCGTGTTTAAAAGATAATTTCTGCATGAGTTAGAAGTTATGTTAGTTCTTGAAGTTTTGCTTTTGTACCCGCTTTTTTATTCGGTGGTAATAATCAGCGTTTTTCCCTTCTCCAATTCGCTATGAGAGATGAAATAGCCATCTACCTTTTTATTGTCGTAGGTAATATTACTGATTTTCTTTCCTGAACCATTTTTGATGATGGTAAATTTCTTTTCTCCCAAATTGAATTCAACTTTGTCGAACAAAGGCACAGAAACAATGTATTCGGGGTCGGCAGGTGAGAAGGTATACAGGCCAATAGACGTCAACACATACCAAGCCGAGTTTTCACCGGCATCGTCCATTCCGGAGTAAGCCAGTTTGTCTTTGCCCATGTCGTAAAATCGATCCATGATGCTGTCGAGCACCGCCTGCGATTTTTCCTGTTTGCCCACAAAATAATACAGCCAGGGGAAGCTGTGGTCGGGCTGGTTGCCGTGACAATATTGTCCGATAAATCCTGAAATATTATAGGCTTCGTCGCCTTTGTACGGGATTGTGAAAAGATCATCCAGTTTCTTCTCGAAATCGGCAGGACTCTTGTAAAGACCTATCAATCCGTTTACATCGTGAGGCGCAAAGAACGAAGATTGCCAGGCATTGGCTTCGCGATACATGTATTCGTAGTAAATAAACTCCGGATCAAAATTCTTAATCCATTCGCCGTTTGATAATTTGCCGCGCATAAGTCCGGTTGAAGGGTCGAACATATTTTTGTAATTGCCAGTGCGTTTCATCAGCATATTGTAATTGTCAGTGTCGCCCAGAGCTTTGGACAATTGAGCTACTGTGTAATCGTCGTAGGCATATTCCAGCGTTTTGGTCACCCCGGCAGCAGCCACCGTTTCAAGCTTCGGATCGGCCAGATCGGGTTCTGAGACGAATCCTTTTTCAATGTATTCCATCCCCCGTGGTCTGCTTTTATTTTCCATCGTGGCATTGCGCAGAAGCAGGTTGTAAGCGCTCTTCACGTCAAAACCTTTGATTCCGCGGAGGTAGCTTCCGGCGATGAACGGGGCTGCATGGTCGCCATGGAAAAAGGTCGGCATAAAACCGGTCTTTTCGCCTTTGTCGATCAGCGATTTAATCACGTCTTCGGTTACTTTTGGCGATACCATGCCCAGCAGAACCAGTTTATTGCGGTAATCGTCCCACAGCGACGGTTCAGTGTAATAATTGAAACCTTTATTCACAACGTTTCCTCTCTGGTCGGTGAAGTCGCCGTTGATATCGCTTCTTAAAGCCGGCCACAGGAAAGAACGATAGAGCGTGGAGTAGAATAATCCCTTCTGCCTTTCGGTACCTCCGGAAACCGCAATTTTCGACAGCAGAGTTTCCCAGGTATTGGTGGCTTCGTTGCGAACCTGCTGGAAGCTTTTACCAAGCATTTCTTTTTCCAGATTTTCTTTGGCATTGGCTATGCTCACAAACGAGAAACCAATCCGGATTTCAAGCGGCTGGTCCGAATCCGCAAAATTGACTAATGAAATTTCGTTCTTTTCGCTTTTCTGCGATTCGATATTTTTTATTGTGTGGTTGGCAACGGCGTAGAAATACATTTTTTCGCCGGTTTGCTGGAAGCCTTTGAATACATTTTCGCCTTCCTGATTGATTTCCCAGCCCCGGACCCGTTCGTTCGAACGCGATAAGTCGGCAATCAGTTTCTTACTTTGTCCATCTTTGAAGGTGTATTTATGAAAGGCGCAACGCAAAGTAGAAGTCAGTTCGGCATTTACGCTGTAGCGTTCGAGATAAACCTGGTAGTAACCCGGATGTGCCGATTCGTTTTTATGACTGTATTTTGAACTGTAATTATCGGTGGTGAATATACCGGTTGCGGGCATCAACGGAATGTGCCCTAAATTCCAATGACCTTTGCTGGTATGAATAAAAGCATAAATGACGGTGTCTTCGTACTGGTAGCCCGAACCGCTGTGGTATTGCGTTACCGGACTGAGTTGTACCATGGCATTGGGCAGTGATGAGCCTGGAAAAACTTCGGCTCCCCAAGTGCGGTGAGTGGGTTTATAGCCAATGTCGATGCTGTCCCACAAGGTAGCAGTCCCTAAAAATGGGTTGACATATTTTGTGAACTGTTTTTGGGCGGGCGAAGAAAAGGCAACGGCCAGAAACAGTATGGTTGCAAAAATATTTTTCATGATACTTTGGTTAAAAGTTAGTTGGTTGGTTTTAGTGTAAATTGAGTGTACCATTTCCTTTCCGGAACTATGTGTTATTTGGTGTTATTTCATTAGCAACGGCATTTATGCCGTTGGATAGATTGATGCCACGCGTGGGCTTTAGCCCGAATTGATTATCTGTTGGGCTAAAGCCCGAATTGTCTGCACATTTTACCGTAGCCTGAAGGCTACGGCTATTGAGGAAGACCTAATAAACCAATAAATCCGTTTTTTTTCCTTAATTGGAACGTGTTTTTCCAATCGTTACTCAACTTGAATTGTCTAATTTCCTAATAATCCTTCTTTATTCAACAAAGCAGCAGCTTCAATCAGCATTGCTCCACTGGTTTGTGTGGTTAAATCGGAGGTGCTGCCTGGTTTTGTTTTCCAGTAAGGACCGAATAAAATCAGTTGTTTATTCGTTCCGGTTCTCCAAAGTGTTTCGGCGTTAAGTTTAAAAAAAGCGATATATCGATTTTTTGTGGCTGTATCCAGATCAGGATTTAGAATCAATTGGGTGAAATAGCGAATGAAAACGCCTTTAAATAATCCGCCGTCACCATTTCCTTCACTTTTCAGTAAACGGTCGTTACTGTCAACCAGGTTGTTCAACGTATAATCGGCAGCTTTCACGGCATCATTCAGATAACCTTTTTCTCCGGTGATTTTGTATAGTTCGAGGGCTGATCCTAAGAATGTTCCTTCATTGTATGTAAATATCCATGATTTCTGAACAAATCCGGTGCGGCTGTCAATGTTGTCGTAAACCGCTCCATTGGCCGGATTGAACAGATTTTCTTTTTCCCAGCCGTAAATTTTAAGTGCCCATTCCTTGTCTTTGGCATCGCCGAATTGTTGAAACAAACGTGCTGCAAGAATACAGGCTGGTCCGTTTGAACAGGCATTTTTGCTGTAGGGCTGATCTTTTTTCCAGGAAATTCCACCACCCGCATTGCTGTTCCATCCGGTTTGAATGTCTTTCCAGACTTCGATAGCGCTGGTTTTAAATTTTACATCCTGAGTTGCATTGTAGGCACGAAGCATGGACAGTGCGTTCCATTCCATGTCGTCGTAATATTCATTCAGGAAAGTGTTGCCATTTTTCTTTTTCACGCCATCGTACCATTGCATGATGGTGGTTTTGTAGAAATTGTCGTTGGTACGGGTGTAAGCATCAATGGCCACATCCAGCGCATGGGCTTGTGGCCAGTAATGAAAGTCTTTCTGTCCACTGTTGTTGTAATTGAAATAGCTGTCGGCAGCATTCCAGTACGACATCACAAACGCATTGCTGCTGCTGTCGGCCGCTGCGGTCCAGCTGATGGTGTATTTTTTGTCGTCGGTATTTACCGGATCGTTGTCTTTACCACAGGCCTGCGATAGAAGAATGACTGAAAACAGGAAAAAATAATAACATTTATTCATTTCTAAGTTTTTGTATCAGTGAATATTGCCAGATGCCGGAGGCATCAAATGTTTATAGAAAAAAGATATGTGCATAGGTTCGACCCCAACGGGGTCGAATATCTTCGCGTCAAGCATTTTCTATAAACATACCAACCCCTCGGGTTTATAAAATTTTACAACTATTGAGTAAATGCCTAATTCAATTAAATGTTTTTATTTAAAAACAAGGGCAGACATTGCGCCTGCCCTTGAAAAGAATAAATATTATTGGTTTCCGACCTTTTTGATTTCATGAGTGTATGGACCTTCAGCTTGCAATAAAACGGATACGTCAGCCAAAGAATTGTCAATTTCACCGGCAAATTTGAATTTACCATTCCACTGGCTGTTATCAACCGGAAACAGGTAATAGTATGATGCCGGACTTGATGCAGTTGGACGGCTGTCGGTGTTTGGTGTACCTAACCATTCTTCAACGGTTTCGCCTGCACTATTTACAGTGGTCATTTTGAATTTGTAGCGCTCGTCGCGTCCCCAACCTTCTTGTTTGAAGGTAATTGGTTTGCTTGCAGCTTTCCATGCACCTTTTGCCTGATAATCCAATGAGAACAGGAAGGCATTGGTTGGACAGAAGAACAACTGCATATCAGTAATCTCAGTGTAAACAGATGACCCAACGTTGAAGTCGATTTTAATGCGGTAAACACCTGTTTTGGCAACTGTACTGGTTGTAGTTCCTTCTTTCACTAAACCTTTGTCGGTGTAGAATTTACGGGGAGTGCCAACTTTAGCGTCAGTAAAATAGTAGGTTTTGCCAGCAGTTAATTTGGTGTAAACTTCAAATTCGCCATTGGCTGTTGCTTTCATGAGGTTCGCTTTCGAAAGGTCAGTTCCACCTTCTGAAGCTTCGCCGGTAACATATACATCAACAGGAACTTCAGCAAAACCGGCTAAACGGGTAATTTCCATGGTGCGCGATTCAGCGGCTTTGATATCGTTGATCCCTTTGGATGAAAATACGGTCCAGCTTAATTTTCCGGTTGCAGCCGATTGAATTCCGGCCATAGCTCCAATTTTATTCAGCTGTTTGTGAGAAAGTGTTGCATGATTGTATCCACCGTTGTTATCAGAAGCCATGCGGTAAATTGGATTTGAAAAATCGCCACCTTCTTTATCGAATGCAATTTCGTATAATACCATGCCGCTGTCTTCAGCTTTGGCAGGTTCCCATTCGAAATAGAGCGATGCCGAAGCAGAACTTTGCAAAACGACTGATTTTCCGTTTGTGGGCTCATAGAGGGTTTTTACTGCGGTTACTTTGGTGTCTTTTAATTCGTCGTCTTCACATCCGGTGAATGCAAAAAATAAGGAAACGATTATTGTCAGTTTTATTAATATGGTTTTCATAATTGAAATGTGTTTATTTTTTTAATTCTCGTTATAATTCTCAAAATACGATTTTAATAACCAGTGTTTTGACCCAGAGCCGGATTCAAATCCTTTTCTGATTGGGGAACTGCCCATGTATAATCACGGTCTTTATTAAATGAACGTTTGTCCAGACGGATGTATCCGTTGTCAATACTGGCGTCGCCATATTTAGCGCCATGAGGATAGCCGTTAAGGGCAGTTTCGGCAGTTTTCCAGCGGCGAAGGTCAAAAATACGCAGACCTTCCAAAGCTAATTCAACGCGCCGTTCGCGGCGAATGGTTGTTTGCAGTTCTGTTTTTGTTGCAGTGGCATTGAAAACCAAGGCTCCCGGATCGGTAAATCCTGCACGTGCACGCAATGCTTTGATTGTCGTGTTCCAGATACTTTCATTCATTTGACTTAACTCATTTTTGGCTTCAGCATACATGAGTAAAACATCGGCATAACGAATCAATATCAGGTTTAATCCTGAAGTCATACTCGCCAATGCTGTCGGATCGTAGTATTTACGCATGTAGTAGCCGGTTGATGTAGAGTTGGTTCCCTGACCTTTGTATTCATCAACAGCAGCAGCCTGATTAGGAGCAGTTGCGGGTTTAATGTAAATGGTCTGAAGGGTTCCATCTGGTTTTTTCCATTGGAATTCATGATAAACAACTGTGGCGCTAAGTCTTGGATCGCGGTTTTTGTAAGGCGAAGTTTCGCTGTAGGCAGATCCGGAAGCATTGATGTCTTTGCCATTCATCATGATGTAATCATTGACCAATTCCTGTGTTGGAGCCAGGGCATTAATACGTGCGCCCACCGAAAGCGGGGCATAGTCGTAATAATTTCCCCAGGTGCGCAACGATGGCACATAGTTTAAATCCAGAATAACTTCACTGTTGTTTTCGTTTGCTGGCAGGAACAATCCTTCATATGAATTGAATAATGCATAATCGCCATATATTTTGGTATTGATCAGCTTTTCGCAGGTGGTAACCACATTGGCCCAATCGTTACTGAAAAGGTATGTACGTGCCTTCAGTGCAACAGCAGCACCCGAGGTAATACGGCCTTTATCATCGACTCCGTATTTCTCTTTAGCCGGAAGGATTTCAGCAACAGCATCGAGTTCGCTGCGGATAAATGTTAAAACCTCAGCCTGTGGAGTACGTTTAATGTCCTTTGATTCAGAAAGTGTTAAGTCGTGATCAAACATCGGAACATCGCCGTACCAAGTGGTTAAACGGAATAACAGATAGGCCCTGATAAAACGGGCTTCCGCTTTCATCCGGTTTTTTAACGCCTCATCCATTGCGGGAATACGGTCCACATTTTCGAGGAATACATGACAGGTTTTGATTCCAGCATAACAATCTTTCCATTCTCCTGAAAAACGGCCGTTTGAGGCATCAGCCTGGCCGGATGAGATTGCTTTCTCGCTGGAAGAACCACGCCCTTCATACAAATTATCCGACAACGTTTCAGTTTTGAAGAAATAATCGCTGTTGGTCATCTGGCTGTATGCCATAATTAAAACCATATTGGCTTTTTCAGGCGAAGTCCAGTAGGTATCTTCCGTAAATTTGTTGGTAGGCGCAAGATCTAATTCGTTGCACGAAGTGAGCGATAAAAGAGCTGCACATGCTGCAATGACACTATATTTTAAGATTCTATTTTTCATGGTCGTTCTCTTTTAAAATTCAACATCTAATCCAAATCCGTAATATTTCAATGTTGGGTAGTTACGTCCGCTGTTCGCGCCAGTACCTCCGGTTCCCCCCATATTGCTGCCGAATTCAGTCGATTCAGGATCGATAAACGAGACATTCGATAAAGTGAACAGGTTCTGTGCGTTCACGCTTACCCTGAATTTCTGTATCCCGACTTTAGAACTGATTGCTTTTGGTATGGTATAGCCCAACTGAATGTTTTTCAAACGCAGATAAGCGGCGTTGAAAATGTAAATGTCAGAGCCTTTCTGGTAGTTATTGGTGTTTGAAGCCGATCCGGGAGACGAAAGTCTTGGCCACCGGGCATCCAGATTGGTTGGTGTCCAGAAATCCAACTGATGTTTGTAAATCACATAGGAATAGTTGGAATGGAAAGGTTCGACCAATTCGCCCCTTAAGAACATGTCGCGTTTTCCAACACCCTGAACCATCATGCTGAAATCAAATCCTTTCCAGTTCAGTTCATAGTTGATTCCGAAGGTATAACGTGGAAATGCATTTCCGAGAATCTGACGGTCCTTTTCATCAATCACTTTGTCGTTGTTGAGATCCTTGTACTTTACATCGCCTGGCTGCACCGTTGCTCCGATTGGAAGTGCGCTATTGGCAATTTCTTCGTAGTTTTTGAAATAACCATCCGTTTTGTATCCGTAATAAGAACCTAATGCTTCACCTTCCCGAATGATTTTAGACATTTGGTCGTTTGAATCAATCTGTTCATGCTTGCCAAATTCGACCACTTCGTTTTTCGAGTCAGCAATATTCAGGCTTACGTTGTGCTTGAAATCTCCTGTTTTTGCACGGTAACTCAAAGTTGCTTCCCAACCACTGTTTTTCATTTTCCCTGCATTTTCTTTGGCTACAGCTCCACCAAACACGGTTGGAACAACCGGAGTTAATAAGATATTGCTGGTTAGCTTATTGAAATAATCGAGTGACACAAAGAATTTGTTATTGAAAAAAGAAGCATCAGTACCCAAGTTGAAGTTAGCCGATTGTTCCCATTGCAATTCTTTATTCCCAAAACTAAATCCGGTTCCGGATACCGCTTTGTTGTTGAATCCGTATGAGTTGGTGTAAACCGAGTAAGTAGTGAAGTACGAATAATCGTCAACATTCTGGTTGCCCAAAACACCATACGATCCTCTGAATTTCAGGTCCCCAAACTTTTCTTTGTACGAAGTCATAAACCCTTCTTCAGATAATCTCCATCCGGCTGAAACTGATGGGAAGAAACCCCAACGGAATGCTTCAGCAAATTTGGATGAACCATCATACCGGAAACTGAATTCGCCGTAATATTTACTTGAATAAGAATATCCGGCACGTCCGAACAGTGAATAAATGCTTCGTTCCTGTGTTTGTGCAGGCGTATTGTAACTGCTTGGATCAATTTCGGTTGCCGATTCAGGAAGTCCTAAATCCCTGTCAGTGTATTTTTTCTTGATTTCGTTTGCCTGACGGGTGTATGATTCATTGGAAACACCCAATAAACCGCTCACCTGATGCACATCTTTAAACGTGCGACCGTAATCGAGTAAAAATTGAGTATTCAGAATGTATTTCTTCTCGTTGTAGTCTTCGGTATTTCGCGTACTGTTTGCAAATGAGTTTGGTACTGTAGCTGTTTCGCTGGCGTAGAAAGGAACTTCCAGACTCCTGATAAAACGGTGATTAGCGCTAAGGTCTAATCCAACGATACCTTTGGCGGTAAGTCCTTTTGCCAGTTTTAAATCAGCGTTCAAACTACCCAAAAAGTTGTCGTCATCTTTTTTCTGGTATCCGCCTGCTTCAAGAAGTCCGAGAGGGTTAAATTCAGAAAGAACATCATTAATCAGATAATGGCCATTGTCAGCTTTCATCTTATAGTTGTAATAATTCGGAATACGAGAGCCGTCAACAATCAATACCCCGGAACTTGCATTTGGTGCATTCTGTTTGGTCCGGTTGTATGCCATCAGGGCACTGATCTTTAATTTTCCGTATTCGCTCACCAGGTTTGTCCTGAAGTTGTAACGTTTTACGCCAAAGTCGCCAACGAAATTGCTGCCCTGATCATAGTATCCTGCAGAAATCATGTAGGTTGATGTTTCGTTACCTCCTGAAATGCTGGTATTGTAGTTTTGTTGAAGTGCACTTTTCATGATTCCATCGAGGAACCATTCACCCTCGCCGTTTTTCTGAAAATTCCGGATTTGTTCCGGGGAATAAACGGGAGAAGAACCACCATTGATTAATGCCTGATTTTTTAGAAGAGCATTTTCAAATCCCATGACCGGCGAGAAAAGTACGTGAGGATCCTGGACACCAACCATTGAACTGAACTTAACGGTGGGTGTGCCACTTTTTGTTCCTTTTTTGGTCGTAACCAAAATTACACCGTTCGACGAACGTGAACCGTAAATAGCAGCGCTACCAGCATCCTTCAAGACCGACACATTATCGATGTCAGCTGGGTTTAGCTCGTTAAGGCTTTCCATTTCAGTAATCATTCCATCGATAACGATCAGCGGGTCATTGTTATTCATGGTACTAATCCCACGAATGTTGATGTTCATGCTGTTGTCGTTCGGATTCATGCTTTTTTGCTGAATGGTAAGGTTGGCAGCAGCACCCTGAAGGGCCTGCATGGCATTTCCAACCGGTCGGTCTTCTATCAGGCTCGCACTGATCTGATCAACAGAGCCGGTCAGGTTTTTCTTTTGCTGTGTACCGTAACCAACAACAACTACCTCTTCAACCCCGATAGTCTCTTCTTCGAGGGTAACATCAATCTGCGTTTTATTGCCAATAAACTTTTCCTGCGTTTTCATTCCAATAAACGAAAACAACAATGAAGTATTTTCAGAAACGTTTGAAAGACTATAGTTTCCGTTGGCATCTGAAACTGTTCCGTTTGTTGTACCCTTTATGACAATAGAAACACCCGGTAATGGAATCCCGGCGGAATCGGTCACTTTTCCTGAAACACTTTTTTTCTGTTGCGAAGAATTTTGTTGCATTTCGGATTGAAAAAGCATAATATGCCTGTCGTTAATGGAATACTTTACATCGGTACCACCAAAAATAACCGAAAGGGTTTGTTCAATACTTTTCCCTTTGACATCAACATCAACTTTACGGTTCATGTCGATATACTCAGCGCTGTAAGCAAACCGGAACTCGCTTTGGTTTTCGATGGCTTCCAATACATCGACCACCCGTGTATTGCGGAAATCCAGGCTGAGTTTGGTCGACTGGCTGTAAAGGCTGGCTGAAACCTGCATCAATCCTGCAAAGAGGAATAGAAATGTTAATCGCATAATTCTAAAACATTTTTTGTTCCATATCGGAGGAATAGATCCTCTGATACCTGATTTTTTTTTCATAGTTTTGAATGATTTTGTAATTAATAAATTCCATCATCAACTGATGGGGTTAATTGACCGGGAAGCGTTGCCGCGCTTTCCGGTTTTTTGTTTTCTAGCTTAATCTGTCTGTATTTATTTTTTGTTTTTGTTGTGTTTTAACTCAATAACGTTTCCATGCTGAATGGCATCAACCGGTGTGATCTTTTCCATCAGGCTTAAAATGCTGCTCAGTTCTTCATTCTTGATGGTGAAGGTGTATGGAAGATTTTTGATTGCATCATCAACCATAAATTTCTGATTGTACCTTTTCTCCAGTCTGAGGACCAACTCGCTCAGAGGTAAGTTGTAAATGTTAATCAGTCCGTCTTTCCAGGAGGTGTACAGATTGGTATTCACAGGATCGATTGATAACTTTTTCTGCTCTATATTGAATGAGGCTAATTCTCCAGGGTTCATTTCCTGTTTGAATTGCGAATCTGAAGTTGAAGTCAGTTCTACCTTTCCTTTTTCAAGAACAACCTGGATATTTGCTTCTTCCGGATAGGCCGACACCGAGAATTCTGTTCCAAGAACCTTTACATTCAAAACCGAACTGCTCACGATTAAAGGAACCTCTGCGTTGTGCTTTACCTTGAAATAAGCTTCTCCGATCAATTCAATATCACGGTTTGTGTTCGAAAACTGATTGTTGTATTTAATTGTCGAACCGGAATTAACCCACACAACTGAACTGTCAGGCAATACCACTTTCGAGATCTGACCGTAATCTGCAGCCACAGTGGTATAAACCAGTGGGGCAGAAGTTGGCTTTTGAAAAAAGATAAAAAGGAGTGAAGGAACGGCTATTAACGCCATGAAAATTGCAGCATACCTGAAGAAATTCAGAACCCGCTGTTTTTGCTGAACTTCCTGCTTCAATTTTTCCATCATTTTGCTTTGGATCGTATTCCAGTCCTGAATAAACTCGATCGGCATAGTCTCTTTTCTTACTTCAGTAGTCCATTCCTGCTTAATCCGCTGAAATTCATTCAGATTTTCATCGCTTCTGATCCATTGAAGCAAGGTTTTTTGCTCCTCTTTCGAGCATTTTCCTTCCAGATATTTTTTGATTGTTGTTTCCATTTTATCAAGTTTCATGATGAGTACACGAATTTTAGAAAAACCCTACCTCGGGGAAAAAAGTTTCAAGTTTCAAATTCCAAGTTTCAGGTTTCAAGTTCCAAGTTGTCCATGATTTTTTGTTAGCAGGATTGTGAATTGTATTGAATACATACATCTTACCTGATTTATACTTTGCCGTTCGCCTTTAGGCAACGGTCTTGTGTATTTTTATTTCGAAGTTATTTCAGGAGCATTGCAATCAGAACTGCCAAAAGCGGGAATTTCACAAGCATTTCTTTGCGGATTTGTTCTTTGGCCTGGGAAAGGTGTTTTTCAACTGCTTTAACCGAAATGCTCAGTTCTTCGGCCACTTCTTTATTCTTTTTGCCTTCAATTTTGGCTTTCGTAAATACCAGCTTTCGTTTTTCCGGAAGGTTATCAACCGACATGCGAATAGCTTCAATCAGATCTTCTTCCAGCGTTTTCTCCTCTTTCCCTGCAAAATCCAATTGATAAAGATGTTGAAGGTCATTTTCCCCAATTAAGTCGATACTTTTTTCGGATGAGTGCAGTTTTTGGTCACGCAGAAAATTCAGACAACGGTTTCGGAGCATAACGAATAATAAACTTTCAACCGACTGCGAAGTGCTGATTGTCATTCGTTTTTCCCATAACCGGACAAAACATTCCTGCACCAGATCGTTTGCCTGTGGCTGATCATGGATAAAAAGGCTGCAATATCCCAACAAACGCGGATAGGTTTGTTTAAACAATTCTTCGTATGCCTGCGAATTGCCTTCTTTTAACCTGATATTGAATTGGATATTTTGCACGGGGTACAAAGGAAAATGAAATTTTGATTCCAATGACATTAAAATGCTACCGAATTTTAGAAAATGAATTTCGATTGGCAGCCGGAAAATAAAATTCAACAATTTTTACCATTTATCTGTTTCAGAAACAACAATATTAAAACCTATCCAACAATGAAATTTTTATCCATTTTTATCTTTCCACTTTTTGTGATTACCGGAGTTATATTCATTTCTCCTGAACCGACACCGTCAGGTTCTGAATTGCAATCAATAACCAGTATTGGGCAACCTTCTGCCAAAGACAATTTCTTAAAATATTGCGCAGGTTGTCATGGTACCAAAATGGAACGTTTTGCCGGAAATACCTGGGAAGCTTTTAAATCAGGCGGAGATTTGACCCCAGTCATCAAAAACGGGCTTCCGGTACTGGGAATGCCATCGTTCGAAAAGGCATTTTCTGATGCAGAAATGAAAGCCATTTCAGACTATATCCTGGAAATGAAAGATAAAAAAATCGCTCCGGTGGCAACCAAATTCCCGACAATGGTTCGCTCCAAACATCAATCGTTCCGGATTGACACGGTTGCCCAGGGACTCGATGTTCCGTGGGGTATGGCTTTTTTGCCAGACGGCGATATGCTGGTGACCGAACGTAGTGGACAATTGTTCCGTTTCGGAGGAGGCAAATTAAAAGCCATTATTTCCGGAGTTCCTGAAGTTATGGCGCAGGGTCAGGGGGGATTAATGGATATTGTTTTGCATCCAAAATATAAGGAGAATGGTTGGATTTATATTTCGTATTCAAAAAAGGCTCCGGATGGGGTAGGCAGTAATACAGCAATTTTCAGGGCTAAACTAAAAGATAACAAGTTGGTTGAACAACAGGAGATTTTCAAAGCCATGCCCAATCCGACCACTGCGCATCATTTTGGTTGTCGCATGGTTTTCGACGATCAGGGTTATCTGTTCTTTTCGGTTGGCGAGCGGGGCAATAAGGAGAATGCTCAAACCCTTACAAATCATTGTGGCAAAATTCATCGCATTTTCGACGATGGACATATTCCGCCCGACAACCCATTTGTAAATACTCCCGGAGCCATGCCAAGCATTTATTCATACGGGCACCGCAATCCGCAGGGAATTGACATTCATCCGGTTACCCGCCGAATTTACAACAACGAACATGGGCCACGTGGCGGCGACGAAATTAACCTGGTGGGAAAAGGCAACAATTACGGATGGCCGGTTATAACGTATGGAATCAATTACGATGGAACCGTCCTTTCCAAATTTACTGCAAAAGAGGGAATGGAACAACCAGTATTTCAGTGGACACCTTCGATTGGTCCAAGCTGTATGAAATTTGTAACCGGCGACCGTTATCCGGGTTGGAAAGGCGATATCTTGAGCGGCTCGCTAAGTTTTAGATACCTCGAACGTGTCCATTTGGAGGGTGGAAAAGTAACCGAACAGGAAAAATTGCTCGAGAATGCAGGCCGGGTGCGTCATGTTGCATTCAGTCCTGATGGGTATATTTATGTTGCGACAGAAACTCCGGGAATCATCGTCAAACTGGTTCCGGTAAAATAAATTTGATTTAACTGTTGATAACACTAATTACCCCAGATTTATTATTTCAACTCTTTTGTGAACGAGAGTGTTTGTTTTACTCAGTTTATTGAGTAAATTTACTCAGTTTATTGAGTAAATCGTATTATGAATTTTGAAAGACATCATAAGTTGCTGTTGTTTAGTAGGTTGACGGTTGAAAAGCGGCAGTTTGTTCAAGTTGTATATGGTCCCCGTCAGGTTGGAAAAACAACTATGATTGGTCAGGTACTGAAGGAACTTGCAATTCCATCTCATTATGTCTCAGCAGATGGGGTTTCTTCCAGCCAACAAGTCTGGATCAGCCAACAGTGGGAAATTGCACGACTGCTTGTAAAACAATCCGGGAAAAATGAAGGACTATTGGTTTTCGATGAAATCCAGAAAATTGAAAATTGGAGCGAAGCGGTTAAACGTGAATGGGACTTAGATACGCTAAATGGATTAGTGTTGAAGGTTGTACTGCTGGGCTCATCGCGTATTTTGCTGCAACAAGGGCTCACCGAATCGCTTGCCGGCCGTTATGAAACGATTTATATGGGGCATTGGTCGTACCCCGAAATGCAGGAGGCTTTTGGGTATGATGAAGATCAATTTATCTGGTTTGGTGGTTATCCGGGAGCTGCATCGCTGATTCAGGACGAAAAGAGATGGAAACAGTATGTGTTGGACTCATTGGTTGAAGCGAGCATTTCGCGTGACATTTTAATGCTTACAAGGATTGACAAACCTGCTTTGATGCGCCAACTTTTTGTTTTGGGTTGTCATTATTCAGGTCAAATTTTATCTTTTAATAAAATACTGGGACAACTTCTGGATGCCGGAAATACAACCACCTTGTCGAATTATTTAAATTTGCTTGACACTGCAGGCTTGCTAAATGGCATCGAAAAATATAGTCCGGATTTGATCCGCCAACGATCTTCCAGCCCGAAATTCCAGGTTTATAACACTGCATTGATGTCAGCCCAATTTGATTTAAATTTTCAGGAGGTGAAAATGAAACCTGATTTGTGGGGGCGATGGGTGGAATCTGCTGTAGGAGCTCATTTAATTAACTGTTCACGCGAGGGAGACTCTACTGTACACTACTGGCGCGAACGTAATGATGAAGTTGATTTCATCATTCAATATCGCGGAAAAGTTATTGCAATTGAAGTGAAAAGCGGGGCGAAAACTCAATTATCCGGGATGGAAGCTTATAAAAGGAAATTTCCTCAATGTAAAACATACTTGATTGGTTCCGGTGGCTTACCTGTTTCTCAATTTCTTAAGATGAATCCAATAGATTTGTTTTAAGATTTAAACAAGGAATAAATCTGTATTTTATCAATTCACAAAACCTATTGTCAAACAGGCTATTTTACGAAACTATAAGTTTGTCTTTTCTGTAAATGTGAAAAATTAAAAACGAAAGGAGTTGATTATGCCCGACAGTGTTTATAAGATTATTGAATTGGTTGGATCAAGCAACGAATCATGGGAAAAAGCTGCAGCAAATGCTATTTCCAAAGCTTCCGAATCACTGCGCGAACTTCGTATTGCAGAAGTTATTTCGATGGATGCCACCATTAAAGATGGTAAAATTGAAAGTTACCGCACCAAACTGAAGGTGTCGTTCAAATTTGAAGGTCACCATTAAAACTAAACCGCTTTAAAAACAAACAGGACGAGCCCGCTAAAATGAGTTCGTCCTGTTTGTTTTATTTATTATTTCGTCACCAAAACGATTTCAGTTCCGGTCAGTCCGGTCGATTCGGCTTTCAGTTTAATTTCTCCTGAAGTTCCGTTTGGTCTAAGAATAACCAGGCACTTTCCTCTGAAACTATTTACTTGTGGTTGATGAAAGCTTTTCATATCGGTTGGATTACCGTTTTCGACTGCAGCCAGTCCTCCTGCTCCTTCAATTTTAAACTGAACAGAAAGTGTTGCATTCGGAACCAGAGTTCCTGCTTCGTCGGTCACTTCAACAGTCACATAGGCAAGATCGTTGCGACTGGTTTTCAGTTCCGAACGATCGGCCGTTAAACGGATTTTGGCAGGCTTTCCGGTTGCTTTCAGAACTTTGGTTTCCATTTCTTTACCATCTTTCAGCGCAATGGCTTTCAATTCGCCGGATTCGTATGGCACTTCAAAAGTCGCAGTGAGTTTGGTTTCTGCAGAAACCGGCTTCGTTCCAATCACTTTCCCGTTCAGTTCCAGTCTGACGTCAGGATAATTGGAATAAACATTTACCTGAAGTTTTTTTCCTTCGTTATCCGGCCAGTTCCAGCTTTGTTGTTCATCGGGCCAACCCCAGTAACTTACATGCTCAATCTTTCCGGCAGGAACCGGAACATGAACAGCCATTTCAAGGTTGCTGATTTTCCAAACCACATCGCGGAAATACGATTGTGGTTTTTTAAACCCGCAGATGTCGATGTCACCGCAATAAGCATTGTACCAAGGCCAGCCAGGTGAGAATTGTGGTTTGTCGGTCGGCGAGACCAGCAGCGAATGGCCAATGCCCGATTCACCCAGGTAATCCATGGCCGTCCAAACGAAATCCCCCAGAACGAAAGGATGTTTTTCGACTATCTGCCAGTTTTCAAATGCCTCTTTGGGAACCGATTCCGTGCCGATCATCATCCGATTCGGAAAAAGTACATGGTCGCTTTCATAACGTTTCCACTGGTAATTGTAGCCGCCCACATCGAGCAACGTAAATGCCGGAGCTGTGTCTTCCCACGGTTTCCCTTTGATGTCCCAGAATTCACAAATGGCAGCAGTAACTGGTCGCGTTTGATCTATTTTCTTAATGATGTTGCTCAGATTTTTGGTGATTACCAATCCTGAAGAATCGGCTCGCTCGTTAATTTCGTTTCCAATACTCCAGATGATAACCGACGGGTGGTTTCGATCGCGCAAAACCATGGCTTCCACATCTCGCTGATGCCATTTATCGAAATAGAGGTTGTAATCTTCAGGATTTTTTGGTCGTTGCCATTGGTCAAATGATTCGTCGATAACCAAAACACCCAACCGGTCGCAGGCATCCAAAAACTGTTTGGAAGGTGGATTGTGGCTGGTACGGATGGCGTTGAACCCGAACTTTTTCATCAGCTCAACACGGCGTTCTTCAGCCCGGTCAATGGTAGCCGAACCCAGCGGTCCATTGTCGTGGTGCATACAACCGCCTTTCAGTAATACTTTTTCACCATTCAGCAAAAAGCCTTTTTCGGCGCTGAATTCTATAGAGCGAATCCCGAATGTGGTGGTTTGCTGATCGACCACTTTTCCATCAAAACTGACTTCGGTAATTGCCTGATACAAATAAGGCGATTCGGGCGACCAGAGTGAAGGGTCATTGATCTCAAAAATCTGTTCGGCTCCACCTTTTTCGAATGAATCGATGGTGGTAATCGCTTTAATATTCTCAGGCTTACCGGGTAAGATAATTTGTGTAGTTACCACCAATTTACCTGATTCGTTCGTTTCGTTGGCAATGTCGATGTTGAATTTTACTGTCGCTTTTTCTTTATTTACTTCAGGGGTGGTAACTGATATTCCCCAAATCGGGATATGAACCTTATCAGTAACCTGCAAAACCACGTGCCTGTAAATGCCCGATCCGCTGTACCAACGGCTGTTTTTGCCATTGTTGTTCACTTTTACCGCGAGAATATTTTGTTCGCCGACTGGTTTCAGATGCGGTGTCAGGTCGTAATAAAAGGGAGTGTATCCGTAAGGATGAGCGCCCAGCGATTGGCCATTGATCCAGACTTCGGAGTTCATATAAACGCCATCGAACAGGATTTGTACTTTTTTACCTTCCGACGATTTGTCCAGCGTAAATGTTTTACGGTACCAGCCAATTCCACCCACAACGTTACCGGTTGAACCTTTTCCCTCACTGTCTTCGGAGAAAGGTCCGATTTGTTTTTTGCCTTCAGTTGCGGATAAATCTTCGATACTCCAGTCGTGTGGAAGGTCGAGGGTTCGCCATTGTGAATCGTCGAAAGTTGTTGATTCTGCACCAGAAACATCCCCACGATTGAATTTCCATCCTGAGTCAAAATCTTGTTCGCGCTGACTGAAATCGGATTTTTGAGTGCTGCACGAAATGAATAATACTAAAGCAAAAAGAAATAAGAATCCGATATTGAACCGATTCTGTTTTCGGTGGGTGTGGTTTAAAATCACAGGTTTTTTCATATGGTTAGTTTAATTTTTAGGTTTTTCTGTTGTTGGCGGTGTGGCAGGGAAGTTTGTTCCGAAAGGAGGAGGAGTGACTATTCTCACTTCAGGAAAAGTAAACGGAAATTTTTGACTGGTTGACCAGGCCTGATTGTTTTCGAAGGTTGCTCCTGAATAATTTCCACTAACCAATGAAACAGGTTTGCCGGTAATCATGAAAATATTATTCCTGAAGTTGAATCCCGGATAATTGCCTGGTTCAAAACTCACTGCATAACCGTAACAGTTTATCACTGTATTTTCATAAATTTCGCAATTCGACATGGGTTCGGGCGAACCGTTTGCAATCCACATCAGGAATCCTGCCTGACCGTTTTTACGGCCATCGTTGTAACTGATGTTGTTCCGGATGATGTTATTTTTCCAGACTGACGCGCCATAGTACTGAAACAAGCCGTAACCGGCGCCTTCATTATTGGCAGAAAAATTGAATTGCATGACCGAGTTGGTAATTCCGCCGTCGAAATCGAAGCCGCCGCCGTCTTTCCCATTTTTTGAGGTTTGGTTGTCGTGTGAATAACAATATTGAATGGTGATGCTATCGCTTTGGTAGGCCCAGATTCCAACCGGACCATTTCCATCGCGTGGCATATCCCATCCATTCTTCATGGCTTCACAATATTCAATGATTCCATTGGTTACCCCGCCTATAAGAATGCCGTTTCCTGAGTGGTTTTCCTTTACTTCCGGACAACCCGGATTATTTTCAGCCACACAATTGGCAATGTAAAGATTTCGGAATGTTTTTCTTCCTGATCCTTCCAAACCTCCGGAATCTTTCCCGTCGGATTCTACATTGATGCCCGCGAAACCATTGTCGTGGGCATATACATGCGTAATACGCAGATTCTGTCCACCCACCGCTTTTACGCCTGACCAAAAAAATCCTTTGGCTTCAATGCTGTCGATGATGCAATTTTGCGTACTCCGTAATTCCAACCCACAGCCTCTGTTTTTGGAAAGTCGTCCGTTTCCGGTTAAAATCAGATTTTTAATCTGAAGCCATGAACAACTGTCAGCCCGCACTGCAGTGTCGCTTCCTCCGTTCAGGATTGCACGGCCATTGCCAAACGAACCAATGACGATAGACTGGTCTTTTGTACCAACCATACTTTTTAACCGGAGAGTTCCGTTAAAGGTTTGTCCTCCGGCGAAATAGACCGAATCACCAGGCTGAAGCTTCAGCGAATTAACTTTTTCGATAGTCTGAAAAGGCTGCTCCAGCGTTCCGGAATTGGAATCGTTTCCTGATTGTGAATCGACGTAAAAGGAAGTAGCGTTTAACCGGAAGTTCGTAAGCATAATTATGAGGATTGCCGGAAAAAGAAGTATTAATATTGACCGCATAGGTTTAGATTCAATGGATGAGAATGGTTATTTTGTAGTTGCTCCTCCTATTACAGTGAAAACGCTGTCAACAGGCTCCCATAATTCAATTTTATTACCCTCAGGATCTAAAATATGAACAAATTTTCCGTAATCAAATTCCTCAATTTCATCGACAATGGTCACACCGTTTTCCCTGAGCTTTTTTAATAAACCTACCAAATTTTGCACCCGGTAGTTAATCATAAATTCTTTCTCAGAAGGGTCGAAATAGGTAGTTTTTTCGTTAAACGGACTCCACTGGAGATAATTGATTTCATCGGGCCTGTTTGCATTTCGAAACTCGAAAGAGGACCCATATTGATTGATTGCCAGACCTAAATTTTTACCGTACCATTCCCTGGCCTGGACAGGATCTTTTGAACGGAAGAAAATTCCGCCTATACCTGTAACTTTTGGTGTTTCATCATTCATGATTTCTTCTTTTTGTTTGGAATTATTTGAATTGGAAGTTGCGTTGCTGGCTGTCATCATATTTTGTTCTTTCAGAAATTCAGTCATTCGTTGCAAGGTAGGCAAAAAGTTAGGATTACTCACAGGCCAGTCGCACGAATGATCGGCATCTTTTACTGGTATCAGTTCGCATACATTTCCAGCTTTTTTCATTTGTATGGTGAACTTTTCGGCTACTTCAAAAGGAGTGGTTTGATCCTTAGTGCCATTCGATAAAATGGTTGGAGGCCATCCTTTTTTTACGTGCAGAATGGGCGAAAATTCAGGATGAACATCGAAAAACTCTTTACCAAATCCTTCGCCCAGCACCGGATTGTGTAAAACAAGTGCATTGGGTTTAGAGCTTATTTTTAAATCTTCGCCCGGAGTGTCACCACCGTCAAGAAAAGTACATGCAGCCAGATGTCCGCCTGCCGAACCACCTGCAGCAATAATTTTGTTTGGATCAACACCCAATTCTTTGGCATGTTTACGTACAAAACGGATGGCCGATTTGGCATCCTGAATACATTCAATGGGTGAGGTTCCATGTCGCGATTTGACCCGGTAATCGGCTTCAATGCCAATAATTCCATGATCGCGAAACCACGCGGGATTGGGAATCTGTCCATACACATTTCCTCCCACCCAGCCGCCTCCGGTGAAATATACAATAGCTGGCAAGGCCATTTCTGATTTGATTTGTGGGCGCAGAATGTACAAATACAGGTCTTCCTGGGGTGTTTCTTTGTATAGAACCTTCTTAGCCAAAGCTGCCAGGTGATGTCCGGAAAGTTTGTAACTTTCCTTAACAGTCGATAATGAGGTCGCCGAGTCGGGTTTTTCAGTAGAAAAAGGAGTCAGGGCCTGAATCGTGCTTGAAAATAAAATTAAAAGAAGGAAGAATATTTGTTTCATGGTTGCTTTTATAAAATCTGTTCTATGGCACCGAAATGAATTTAACTGCTTCGACTAAAATTTGTTCGTCGACTCAAATCATTCTTGATCGTTTTACCCCGGCTTGAAAGCCAGGGCTACAAATATGCCGTCCCGGCGGGACTTTAAGAATTCATTCTTCAATTATATGAGCAGTCAGAATCCAGTTGCCAGAAGCCTTTTTTCAACTTTAGGCACTCCAAACTTCAGCACACTTTAGGCACTTTCTTTACCATTTATCCGTCCGGAAAGGCGCTAATGGCAAACCTTCGGTGCTGAAAACGTCGGGCATAGTTGTGTCGTCGAAGCAAAAGCGCACTGCAACCGGAGTTTTTAAAAGTTTGGATGAAAGAACAATTGTTGATCCTTCAATTTTAGCTGTAGCAGGAACAAAGTTGCGGTCCTCACCCGCAATCTGGAATTGTGCAGGTGTTTTACCGGTTGATTTTAAACCGGTCAGCAAATTGCTGAACGATAAGCGAAGTTTATCTTTTTCTGCCAGCATTGATTGGAAAGCCGGACTTTTGTATGCCCCTACATTTTGCTTGTAAGTTTCAGCCAAAGCATAATTGGCCAGCCGTTTTCCGACGTCCACTTTATTACGGGGATGAATATCCTTGATGTTGTCAACCAAATCAGAAATTACGATCATCCCGGTGTTTGGAACCGTCTTTGTAATCAGCTCTTGCTGTTCACGTAAAAATTCAGAGGTGCCTTTATCCCCGTATGTATAAGGTGCAATTTGAACGAGGTAAAAAGGAAAATCTTTTTTGAAATCGCTGCGCCAGTTTTCGATGAGGGTTTTCATCAATGAGGAATAAATTTGATAGTTTCCGCAGTTCGATTCGCCCTGATACCAGATCGCGCCTGCAATTCCATAGGGAATGACCGGCGCAATCATCGAATTGTAAAGTACGCCGGGCTGTCCGGGCCACCAGTCGAATTTTTCGTTGTACTTGTGATTATTCAAGGTTGCATTATTTTCGATTCGGCTTTTTTCGATCCAGACTTCTGCAGGAGTCCCGCCCCAGGCAGAGACAATGATACCCACCGGAACATTTAGTTTTTGCTGGATTTCTCGGGCAAAGAAATAACCAATAGCGCTGGTCGACCGCATGGTTTCGGGAGAACAAACCGCCCATGTTGCGTTACAGTTTTCCTGCGGATATTGGGCGCCAATTTTCTGAATGTGGAATATGCGGATGTCTGGATTGGTCGCTTTGGCAGCTTCTTCTTCGCCGTTTATGATTTTGGCATTCACGCTCCATTCCATGTTCGACTGGCCGCTGCAAATCCAGACTTCACCCAGCATCACATTTTTTAGTTCAACTTTGCTGCTTCCCAAAATCCGGATGGAGTAGGGCCCCCCGGCACCAATGGTTTTGATGGTAGTTGACCATTTTGAGGAGTTATCAGCTTTTGCCTTGATAGTGTCTTTGCTGTTCCAACTGGTTACAATTTTAACGGTTTCGTCCGGATCGGACCAACCCCAAATGGCAACCTTGGAATTTTGCTGTAAAACCATGTTGTCGGCAAATACCGATGGAAGGATAATTTTCGCGAACATCGTAGAACTGATTGCAAAAAGAATTGTCAGTGTAAAAAGGAGTTTTTTCATTGTTATTTTTTTTAGTATGTTTTTAGTTGTTGATCTGATTATCATCGATTTATTCTTTGCCGTCACATTCATGTAATGGATAGATTTCAAAATCGAAATGGGCTTTAGCCCTGCTTTTTGCGACTCCATGTCAGTTGCCTGAAGGCAAACAGCAAAGGATATTGTTTTGTATGGACTTTCCTCCATTCCGTCCGAAACAATATTTCAGCTTTGCTCAACATCTTTTCGCGGACGGGAAATCGCCTTTCAAGCTGTTTTCTATAAATATTTAGCACCTCTGGTGCTATTTCAGTTTTCAGTTTCCTTTTTCCATCAATGTTTCCTGAGCTTGTCGAAGGACCAGTTATCTTTCCAGTACAATTTTGGTACATCTCCTTCAAACACAATCGGCAGCCAGATGTAACGACCGTCAATCGGGTTGTCCGGTGTCCAGCGATCGCCCATAAAAATAAATGAGTCTTTTTTCCCTTGAACTTTCAAGACAAAAGTGCTTTGGGAATGAAATGTAGTTTCAGAATCGGCACCAATGGCCGGATTACCGAGTTCCGTCCAAGTACCGAAAATTTCGTCAGCAACCGCAGAGCGGGCAGCGTTTGGAGTCCATCCGGTACAGTCGGATGCAATAATGTAATATTTACCGCAGCATTTAAACAGAGTTGCTCCTTCCATGTATCTTCCCGCAAATACGCGGAAATATTCGCCGGAGCAGGAGAGATAATCGTCGCTTAACTTTGAAATATGAAGGGTACTGTTTTCTTCTGAAGAATAAATGTGGTAGGCCGAGCCGTCATCGTCAACAAAAAGGTTCATGTCGCGCGCCATTTGTCCGCCTTTGAAATCGCGACCCAACAGGTTTACCGAATCGACAGGAGCGGGCAAACATCCTTTTCCGCCGCAATATGAATCTTTGACGGTTGGGGCAACAGTTTTTTTGTGGCAAGGCTGAACGTTTACTGGCCAGTAACCTGCATTCGGACGAAAGCTGTTTACAAAGGTAAATGGACCTGTAGGTTTATCACTGACAGCCACTCCGCTTCGGGCCGCGTAATATCCTTTGCCTTTTAACTCCAGGTGAAACCACATGACGAATTTTTTGGTTTTCGCATTGTAAATCACCTTCGGACGTTCGAGCACACAACCTTTGGCAATGTCGCTTTCAGGATTGGTCTCATCTACTTTGAGGGCAATACTTTCATCTTTCCAGTTATACAAATCTTTTGACGAATAGCAACTGACGCCAACCTGCGCTGAGTTCCCAATCTTTCCGGCGATTTTGTGCTCGCCATACCAGTAATAAACGCCTTTGTGGAAAAGGATTCCGCCACCGTGGGCATTGATGTGTTTGCCGTTGTTGTCGTTCCAGATTTCGCCGGGGATAAATTGTTTTACTTTTTGTGCACTCAGGCTTAAAACACAGCAAAGAGAAAAAAGAAATAAGGAAAACTTGAGAGTCATTTTGTACTGGTTTAGTTTTAGAATTGGATGGGTAAAGTTAAAAGCTTCAGGCGAAACGACAAGAAAAAAGTGTCATTGAGGCACTTAAAAAAGTTTGAGAGATTCCATCCTTTTTTGCAGAATGAAATCCCTTCTCAAACTTTTTGAGCGTCTTATTTATTTGCTGCTGTTAAAATAGTTGCTCATGAAAAGCAACTGGAACTTTACCGCATTGGTCCAGTAAGGCCATGTGTGACCTCCCGGTAGGGTTATAAAATCGTGTGGAATGTTGCGGTACAACAATTGTTCGTGCAGGTTTTCATTCACTTTGAAAAAGAAATCGTCGCTTCCACAATCGATGATGATGGCTAATGAATTTGGAGTAAGCAGGTTCAGTATATTAATCACAGTATTCTTTTCCCATCGCTCCGGAAATTCGGCGTAGCTTCCGAGTCGTTTGTCCATGTCCCAGTTATTCGGAAACGGGCGAATGTCAACTCCGCCACTCATACTGCCCGCTGCGCCAAACACATCCTGATGTTTGAATGCCAGGTACAATGCCCCGTGCCCGCCCATACTCAGCCCGGTTATGGCCCTTCCTTTTCGATCAGAAATGGTTTTATATTTGGCATCAATCGAATTTACCAACTCCTTTGAAATGTAAGTTTCGTATTTCGAAGCCGTATCAACCGGACTGTCCCAATACCAACTGCTGAAACCACCATCGGGACAAATTATAATCAACTTATACAGGTCGGCAGCTTTTTCGAAACCTTTGGCTTTGTTAATCCAGTCGAGATGGTTGCCACTGTATCCATGCAACAAATACACCGCAGGTAATTTTTGTGCCGAAGCATAATTATCAGGAGTGATCACAACAACTTTAAGGTTTTTATGCATCGATGGGCTAAAAACCAGAATGGTATCGACGACTGCTGCCTTGACGGACGTAAAAGCCAAGACAATAAAAAGGACAGAAAAAATACGTTTCATTTTAGTATGTGGTTTTAAAACAGCTTATATTTCTGTTCTTCGTCAGGCACGAAGAATTCAACTTTTCCGCATTTTGGGCACAGATACAAATCGAAAATTTCTTTATTACTGAAGACTCCGGTCAAAAATCCTTCATGAAACCTGTAATTGCCTGAATATTTCATAGGGACAGCGCAACGAAGACAATTGATTTCTTTGCTTCCCCCGGTGAATTCTTTTATTTCGACTACTTTATTTTCATCGAAACTATAGTTACAGTTCCAGCATAAATCGAAATGATCTTCAACTTCTGAATTGCAGTTGGTGCAGATTTTCATAACTGTGCTTTTAATTACCAGATACTCAAAATTAATCCTGAGATGCCGAACAAAACAAGGTACATTCCGGCATCGATAGCCAGTAGTTTCAGCGAACGGTTGGCAAACAGGTAGGTGGCTGTCATGGGCGGAAGAACCCAAACGAACCAAATCAGTATTCCGGCGTGCAGACCATCCTGCCATCCAGCATTGGAAACGATAGCGCTCAACGCAGCAAGCGCCAGAAAATGCATAACTGCCGTTAATCCAAAGACTAGCGGAATGTTCATTTTGTTTTGCAGGTTTGGCTTGTTCTCATCTGTCCATGTTTTGCCAAACAGAAACTTCTGGTGCCAGACTGTGCCCAAGGCAAATGAAACAATCGTCATCACAATGACCGGAATCCAGTGGATGTTTGAAAGAAGCGAATGAAAATTCATGGTATTAATTAAAAAGATTTTTAAAGGTACAGTTATCTGGCTTGAGTAATCACTACATCAATAACTTTTGCTATAATCATGAGCGATATTCCCAAATAGGACAAATACCAGGCATATCTGTATTTTATGGTTCGTTGTTCTCTTACTTTTAAAAGTAAATCAATGTGTTTTTCAAGATTATCCAGATCAGACGATGAAGACCAGTGTAAAAAAACGGTAAGCAGACATAACAACGACGAGATCAGGAAAAGGATCAGAATAAAGGTATAAACGAAGAGAAATACACCGGTTGAAATGTTGGTTGTCCAAATGGCAAGTACAGCTATGATCAGGGAATTAAAGGTTAACAGTGCAGATGATTTGGAATCGATAATATTCAAATTGTCGTACATAAACTGAAAGGTATCCAAATGGATTTCATTATTCTGTAAAGCTTTTAAATGTTCCAAATGCTTTCTCCGCTCTGTTTCATTCAGATTTAATCCGATTTTAGTTTTCAGTAATTTCATGAGTGTTTTTTTAACTGAAACCGACGATTTTAATTTTTGTTTGGAGAATCAATTACTGCAGCAAAGTTATACATCTGAAACTCTGTCGTCATTAATCTTTAGTCCTGATCACCGCTATCCAATCCTTCCCATCATTCATCAACGGCATTCCAATTGAAACTTTTCCGCCACCTGTCAGGGTTTTGATAGAGCCATCCATCAATTTTCCTCCGGTGCGTGGATTAAACCATTTGATGGTATATTTTCCTTCGGGCAAGGTGATTTTGGTGGCTTCGGTTTGGGGAAGATAAACAACATACACTTGGCCCGGCTTGGCCAGACAATAGGCATTCGCTGAGCTAACCAATTCGTTAGCCGCTTTCATTTCTGCCAGCGGAAGATTATTCAGGAAAAAGTCGGTGGCGATTTTGGTTTGTTTCCACCACAATTCACGGCTGCGAAAGTCTTCGCACATCAAGTCGTTGTGCGGGTAACGGTAGCCAAAGTACCATTCAGCACCGGCTGCCCCGGTCATCAGGCTGCCCCAAAGGGCGTAGTGGCGAACGGTGTCGTGTTGCGCGTCAAATTCATCAGGCATAACACCTTTGTGCGCCGGGCCCAATTCGTCGAACATCACTACCCACGGTTTTTTCGTTTTTGCCGATTCGCGAATGAAATGAGCTGTCCGGTTGTTGGTGTTTTCAATATTCCCAATCTGCATCGAAGGGCCGTCAAGCGATTCAAAACCCAGCAACGGATTGAGAACTAAATCCTGATGTTCATTGTCAGAATGCGTGTGTACCACAACAAAATTGGGGTAGGGGTTAACCGATTTCAAATAATTGGCCATGTCTTTGCGCATTTGGTCGGTTTGCCCAACGGGCGTCCAGTCAGCCGGGCCGTTTTCTTCGCCCATGTTCCAGGTTACGCCCAAATGATGCCCAAATCTCGCAACCAGTTCACGCAGATAGACTTTACGCTGAACGCCTGTGTGTCCGCCATCGAGTAAACATTCATTTTCAGTTTCCTGAAGCACGAAATGCATCATCACACCCAACTTATCCATGTGGCTGAAAACCAAGTCCCACTGGGCCAGCTTCGAGCAGTCAAAACGATACCGCTCGTCATGATCGGCATAAGGCCACACATCTTTGCCGTCGCCCTGAATGTTCATGGTGAGCATGTATTGTGAATTGACGCCCTGCGTAGCAAGATAATTCAAAGCCCCGATTATGCCTTTGCCTTTACCTCCCTTCCAACTAGGGTCGCCTGTTTTCCAGTCTTTAATATGCGTTTCATATTTATGGCAACTTTCCTTCGGATTGGCTTCGCCTTCGCGGAAAATGGCTTTATTTCCGAACCGATAAGTTTGGTCAAAGTCGATATAAGCCAGGAAATTCTCCGGACTGTCGGCTCCGTTCTTCAGGAAATATTCTCCCGATTCATTGAATTTCAGGTAACGTTCGCCGGTGTAAACTATCCGTCCTTTTGCCTGAAATCCGGAAGCATTTTTGTCTGTTTCTGTCACTTGAAATGAACCGGAAAGACCGTCAGGAGCAAGGGTTTTTCCTTCATTGGCTTCATTGCTGATGGAAATATTGTTTCCGCTTCGGAATGAAACACGATAATTCCAGGTTCCAACTTCATCAGGCACGAAATTCACCTGCCACTGATTTCCTGAGGTTGCTGAGGTTTCGGCAGCATTGCCATCAGCCGCAAAAAATCCGGGAACTTTGAAGGTTTTTGCCCCTTTGGTAAAGGTGACTTCTAGCCGGTAATCGAGAAAAGGATTGGGTCTGAAATCGGTTTCGCTGCATTGAGGACCATCGAGCAGCATGCGGATGGTATGCCATTTTTTGAGTTCACCCTGAATTTTGGGAGACTGGGCAAAGAGCATGGGGCAAAGGGCAATGAGCAGGAAAGTTGTTAGCAGAGATTTTCTCATATCTGATCGGTTTAGGAATAATTGTAAATAAGATTTTGCTTAATGCTTTGTTTTTTAATACGCTTTATACTCTGTATTCATAACATTCAGTGTTTGCTTAATCCAAACCCGGTAACGGGCTTCTCGCTCCCAGGTATTTCCGGCAGACCCAAAATCGCAAAAGTGAATTTGTTTAGGTTCTCTGAACTCACCTTCCAGGTCGGTTCCCAGCACCAGCGGAGCCGTAAACGACATCCAGATATTGGTTGGTTTTTCTTTCGCCGGAATTAATTCTACCCAATTATCTTTCTGACGGATAATGGCAGTTTCGTCAACAAAACCGTCATTAAAGCGGCTGTCACGGGCCAACAGAACCGGCCCACGCTGAATAGCCTGATAACCGTTAAGCAAAACCAAATGGCCGCGAAGATCAGTTTTTAGCGAAACCCGATCACCTTTTTTCCATTCGCGTGAAATTTTGAGATATGTTCCGGCAATAATGCCATCGACATTAGTCCCGTTAACCGCAACAACCGAGTGTTTGCTCCATGCCGGAATCCGGAGGTTGACCTCAAATATTTCTGATTTTTCCGGATCAATCGAAATTTCGATTTGATCAGTCACCGGATAATTGGTTGCCAGTCTTATTGCTACTTTATTTTTTGTATTGAGCTGAACACTGGAAGCCATCTGGCTGTAAAGATTTATAAAGAGTGCGTTGCCTGAAGTTTGAACAGCCATAGTTGGTATTAAGGTAAATGCCCGGGGTCCGTTGGCATTGCAGCAGTTGATGTGCATGTCGCACTGTTCTTCGCCTGCGTGCCTCATCCCTTCCAGCGGACTGTATTTAGCAATTTGCGATCCGTCAAATTTCATTGATGCCATGAGCGCATTATATACGGCTTTTTCAATCTGGTCGGCATAAACCGGATTTCCGGTCAGACGGAGCAGATTGTTGCACAGTTTGATCCAGGTGAATGTGACACAGGTTTCCATCGTGTGATAGGTCGGCTCAGTTTGCCGGTTGCCTCCATGATAAAAACATTCAAAAGCAGTTCCTGAACCGGCTACATTAATTTCTGTATCGATGATACTTTTTACTGCCAGTTCCGCTGATTTCAGGTATGTAGGTTCTCCAGTGAGTCGGTATAGTTCGAGCAAACCTTCGTAGCACGACATCATTTCATAAGCTTTTTGTCCGTTTTCCCACGACCACCAGGTTTTCGGAAATGGGAACCGTTCTGCGACCGGAATGCCTTCTAGTGCTTTGCTGATTAGTTTTGGACCATCAGCTGTTTCCCACTGTGCAACAATGTATTTGGCAAAGTCGAGGTATTTTTGTTCGCCGGTATGCCGGTATAAAAAGACCATCGGTTCAAGAACTGAGCTGCTGGGCATTCCGCGGTAATTACCTGTTTTTACAATGTCTGCTTTCCCGGGGCCAACCTGCGACAACAGAAAATCAGCCAGCCGCTTAGCTGCATCGAGTGCTTTTTTATCCTGAGAAATGTCGTAATAAGCTAGTAATCCAAGCAGCGTATATTTCCGTCCCCAGATATCCCAATGTTGCAACTGGGCATCTTTCGAATAATTTCCGATATACCCGTCAGGAGTTTGGGTGGCAAGCAGGCCGGAAACCGCGTTCTGAATGATTTTCAGCATTTCCGGATCGCGGGTATATTCATAAGAAGCAATGGCGGAGAGAATCCATTTTCCCCAGAACTCAGTTTGCCACAGGCGGGTTTCTTCGCGATGACGGAAGGGCTCAATCAAATGATCGACATCCTGTTTTTTAATTCGTTCGCTGATGCAAAGATCGATTTTTTCGCCAAGAAAACCCTCCAGATGAGTGGCATTAGCCGTGTTGGAAAATAATTTGTCCGAAACAACCGGGACAATTTTTGGAGAATCTTTGGCCACCGAAATAAATGAAAGTCCGGCAAATACAAGAATCAGGATTAGTCCTGAAAACCGGTGTATGGAAAGGTTCCGTTTCCTGAAAACTGATTTCAATTTCATAATAGGTTTGGTTTAGGTAAAGTCAAAAATAGTGGATTTACCTCTTAGTTTGTATATACAATCAGGAAATAAATTATGGGTTGAGAATAAGAGATTGTTTAATTTTATTTTTTGCCCATAGGGTATTAATATCATTAGAAAAGTTACGATTAAATCTCTTGTCCGCCAGGACATTAACAGATGAAATATTAATTCCCTATGGGAAATCTGGTTTATTCATGTGCCTGTTCTATTGACATTTATCTCCTAACGGAGAAAATTTAAACTGATACTAAGAGACTGTTTAAATTTCCCAATTTGATTTTTCGTGTTACCCCAAAAACCCTGAAGGGAGCACGAAAAATCCCAGCCTGACGTCCGGCAGGAAAAATCACCCTTCAGGGGCGGGGTAAATTTTTGATTTTTACTCTTCCAAATAAATTTTAAACAGTCTTTATGAATTAAGAGCGAGCTTTTACCTGATTTTATAGTGATCTTCCAAGATCTTTTTAAACCATTTTCCTGGTAAAACATATTTTAGTGCTACTGCCAGTTTTTGTTCGAAAGATCCAATGATATAACGATGTCGAGGATTTTTGCATTCCACAATCCGGACTATTTTTCGCGCAAGTATTTCCGGTCTCCATCCATTGGCTTCATCTTTTTCAATAGCGGCTAAACTTTTAACAAATTGAGCCTGGTAAGGATCTGAATCATCGGTGGGTGCTAAAAAATGCCGGCGGTTAACGGAATTGTTGGTATGGAAATCTCCCGGATTGATTAAAACGACCTTAATGTTGAATTGTTTCACTTCCATTCTCAATGCTTCACTGAATCCCTCAATGGCGAATTTGCCGGCTGAGTAAAAAGCCTGGAAAGGCAGACCCATTAATCCGCCGATAGAACTGAAATTGATGATTGTCCCGTCCCCCTGTTGTCGCATTACTGGCAAAATTTCCCGGACCAGATGCACCATTCCGAGGAAATTGGTGTCCATTTGCAGTTTGATGAGTTCGATGGGCATTGTTTCGATTGGGCCACCTGAATGCATTCCTGCATTGTTTATCAGCACATCGATGCGACCTTCTTTTTGCAAAACAGTAGAAACAGCATTTTGAATGGAGGTGAGATCTGTCAGATCCATTTCCAGTTGATGAACCAAATTGTCAGGCTCGGTTAATTTTCTGACCGTTCCATAAACAGTATGTCCTTTTTCAGCCAGAAGTTTGGCTGTTTGCTTTCCGAAGCCAGAAGATATTCCTGTAATGAGGATGATTTTATTCACGAATAGGCATTTTGTAATTCAAGAATATCCAGCATTTTCGCGGCTTTTGTTATTTTTTCAATCGAAATTTCTATCTGTTCTTTGGTGTGAGTGGCCATTAGCGAGTACCTGATCAGGCTGTCTTCTTTTGGAACGGCTGGGGCAACAACCGGATTGATGAAAATTCCATCGGCAAGCAATAATTTGGTTAATTGCAAGGCTTTGATATCGTCGCGGATAAAAAGGGGAATAATGGGAGTTTCACTTTTCCCGGTATCAAAACCAGCTGACTGAAATCCTTCACGGGCGAAAGCGGTTATATCCCAAAGGTGTTGGAGCCGTTCTGGTTCATCTTCCATGATTTTAAGTGTGGCAAGCACGGTTGCAGCTGAAGCCGGGGTCATGCTGGCGCTAAAAATCAACGATCTGGAATTGTGTTTAATGAAATTGATGACCTCATGGTCTCCTGCTATAAAGCCTCCAAGTGAAGCAAAGGACTTTGAAAAGGTTCCCATGATCAGGTCAACCTGGTCTGTCAATCCAAAATGAGCCGCAGTTCCGGCTCCGTTTTTTCCTAGTACGCCCAGCGAATGAGCATCGTCAAGCATAATTGAAGCTCCATATTTTTCGGCAAGTCCGACCACTTCAGGTAATTTCAGAATGTCGCCTTCCATTGAAAAAACTCCATCAGCGACAATTAGTTTTAAGCGACCCGGGCAACAGTTTTTAAGTTTGTTCTCAAGTGCATCCATGTCGTTGTGTGCATACTTCAGTACATGCGAAAAAGAAAGACGGCTGCCTTCAATAATAGAAGCATGATCGAGTTCATCCAGCAGAAGGTAATCGTGGCGACCGGCAATAATGGAAACAACACCCAGATTTACCTGGAATCCGGTGCTGTAGCAGAGCGCCGCATCTTTGTTTACAAATCGCGCCAGTTTGTTCTCCAGTTCAATATGAATGTCAAGAGTTCCATTCAAAAATCTGGATCCGGCACAACCAGTACCATACTTGTCGATTGCTGCCTTGGCAGCCTCAATAACTTTAGGATGATTAGTCAGACCGAGGTAGCTGTTCGACCCAAACATCAATACCTTTTTGCCTTTGATAATTACTTCAGTGTCCTGATCTGATTCGATTTCCCTGAAATAGGGGTAGATGCCGGCCTGCATAACTTTTTGCGGGGCATCATAAGTTGAAAACTTGTCTTTTAGTATTCCCACCAGTCAAATTATTTTAGGATAACTTAATCTTTGAGTAAAGGACATGTTTATGGGATAAAGTGTTGTTTTGTAGGGTGTTGTGTTGTGATAACAAACTTTTCTCCAATTTGATGTACATCAAAATTAATAAGTATGTTGAATAAATGACAAAAAAGGAAAGAAAAAATCCAATTAATCGGTTTTTTTCTTTCCTTAAAGAAATGTTTCAAATTTCATTTAAAATACCTTTCCTTCTTTCTGGTACTCCCGCTCAATTCCGGTTTTGATCTGTTCAACAGTGATTTCTTTTGAATTATTTGCCAATGATTCCAGACAACAATATTGTACAACATTGACAATTCCTGCCCCGGTTATTTCATATTTCTTGGCTATTGACAATAAATCAGCTTCCGATGGGCGTTTCTGATCGGCAGTTTCAGGCAAGGTTTTTTTCCAAAGCAGGAGGCGTTCTGCCACTGAAGGTAATGGAAAATAGATGACCGATTGGAACCGGCGGATAAAAGCCTCGTCGATATTTATTTTGAAGTTGGATGCCAGAATGATCAATCCATTGTGGTTTTCAATTCGCTGTAGTAAATAGGCTACTTCCTGATTGGCATATTTGTCGTGTGCATCGCGTACATTGGTCCGTTTCCCGAACAACGCGTCAGCTTCGTCAAAGAACAGAATCCAGTCTTTATTTTTGGCACGGTCAAAAAGCTGCGAGAGGTTCTTTTCAGTTTCGCCAATAAATTTTGATACCACCATCGAAAGATCGATCCTGAAAACATCCCGGTTTGTTTTTTTACCCACAATCAATGCAGTCAGGGTTTTGCCAGTTCCGGGAGGTCCATGAAACAAGGCCCGGTAGCCGGGTTTTACCCACCTTTTCATGTTCCATTTGTTCATCAGAGTGTCCTGATGTTTGACCCAATTTTCCAACTCGGCAATTTGCTGGTTGGTAGCCAGGGGTAGCACCAAATCGTCGCTTGTTAGTTCTGTAGTGATGTATTCGGCCGGAAAATCCATGCTGAACTTGGGGTGCGATATTCTTCCGGATATAAACAACTCAATGTATTCGGGCGCCATAATCAGTCTGCCACTGAATTGCGGTTCACCGGATAATGCATCTTCTATAGAAAGAACGGTGAGTGTTGCAAGCCGGTGATCTTTCTCGAATAAATCCAAATATTCAAATCTTTTTTCAAGATCAACTCCTGCCAAAATAAACAGGACTGTTTCAGCTGTTGGCAAAAATCCACGATGATTTCTCCCGCGAACTCCACCAAATTGAGGGAAATCGCCCTTAACCGGAAGATAATCTTGTATGAGCTCATCAAAAAAAACCGGATCGACATGAGGTGCAAAAGCCACCAGAAGCATGATGATTTCGCTGTTAGTTAGATTGTTATTCCTGATAAAAGCTGGAAGAGGAGAATGATCTGACTCATCGTCAGGTAATAGGATGGAATCGAGATTGAAGTTTGTTCCCGGTGTGAAATGTTCGGTTAACCGTCCTTGTATGACCTGTTTCAAGTAATCCAGATAGGTGCTGATAGAGGTGCTGGTTTCCATGTTCTACTATTGATAAATCTTAGGAAAAGTACTGATTGATTTTGTTCTGAATGTATAACGGTTAATAAATGTTTTTGTTAATCAACTGGATTCAAAAATTACCTTTTTTCTGAACAGAAAACACCTCCACACAATCCATCGGTTTTATTACCTAATTTTTCATCAGCCTGACAACATAACTGAATGGCATATTTTCCAGCCTCCTGAATCTTATACAAGTCAAATAAATTGACATCGTACTGTAAATATGCCCCAAATTATTCATTCTGCCTGGCAAGTTTTCCCTCCAAAATTTCTATGCTGATTGGATTGGTTGAGATTGTACCCTTACAAACCGCCGCAGGTCTGTTTTTTAGCGCTTCATCGGCTTGATAAAAGATGGTAATGTTATACTTTCCGGGCTTTCGGGGATGGTAATAATGGAATAAATCTATTTTTTTCGTAATGGATTTTCCACTTTGCAGCAAGGAATAATCTGTGGTGACAGGATCATCACGGTTGATTTTTACGGGTGAATAAACGGCATTTTGAGGAGCTGTTTCGTCAACAAGTTCGGCATATAGCTCCCTGGAAATGCTTATTTTATAACCCATTGCAAAACGTGTATTGATGAGCAAAGGAGAATCGCCTGTATTTTTTAAAGTAATTGTAACCCATAAAGGCTGGTTTAAATAAGCAGGTACTGATTGAAAATTTGCGGTTAATTCAAGCATTTTCTTATTGTTATTTGTATATTTTATATCGGTTTGGCAATTGTTTAAAAAGTATAGAATAACAAATTATTGTTTACGCAATTCCAAATTAAAACGTTCTTAACAGCTTTATACCTACGATGGTTTTACCGTGGCGTTGTAGCGTGTCATCAATACCAAATGAATTAACTTCTCAGCTGCTGTTGCGGCAGCAAAACGGCGCCTTACGGCATTTCTAACTGCTAAAAACTTAATCCAGTTCTTTTTTTGGTCCGGCAACTTCATTAAATCCCAATTGTCCATAGCCCTACCGGCATCGTCAAAAAAACCGGCCACATCTTCATCGGGCATGTCTTTGCTGATAATCTCGATGGATTCGCCTAAGAACTCAGATAAAGGAATATCGGCAATTCCCAATTTGTTTTGGCGAACATGTTCCAATTCATGGGCGATGGTATGCACCAGACCGGCATAGCCCTGTGCAAAAGCCGATGGCCCTATCTTTACAATGTCCGGGCCTGGAATGTCTTTGCTCGGCGTTTCTGCATTGGCACCAGTCAAAGTTGGGTCAAAAAAGATCTCTATCAATGCTCCAAAAGTGTTCATGTTATAAAAATCCATGATCAGTCTGATGGCTGTATCTTGCTGGTTTGCCACATTCAGTTGAGTTACAATCACGCCCAGTGTTTGTTCCCCTACTTTTCCATCAATTGAAATTCCGTTGGTTGATTGAAAATCAGCGACCCTTTCAACCGTATCGCTATCAAACTTCCCGTTAGGGGTGGCTCCTACCAACCCTTGTATGGCTCGAACAGCACGTGAGTCCTGATATTTAATGCGATTGTAGCTGATGGCGCTTGTTTCTTTCATGGATGAAAGCAGCGTTGGTTTTGGTCCTAATGCCGGAACAGCGGGTGGCGTTTTCAGCAATTCAATTCCAATTATTGCTTTTAAAAACGTGGCGCTAAGAAAAGCAAAGACACCCAGTGTGACGACACGCATACCTCCGGGTTGAAATACAGTATCAGATAAAATGATCGCAGGGTCAAAATGGAAATTTAGTACATCCGTTCTGTCAAAATTATTGTAATCAACCACCAACTGAATAGCATGTTCCTGCCGCCCGAGAGTTACCCTATTTGTAAACAGGGCATCCAAGGTAGCATCATCTACCTTGCCGTCTGGTACAAGACCATTGGCCGTTTGAAAGCTGGCAATGGATTCTGCAGTAAGAGGACCCATATCACCATCCACTTTACTGCCAGTAATGAGTTGAATAATCATTACAGACTTATTGTCGAACAATTTACGGTTATGTGCAATGGCTGCTTTTTCTGCAACAGCATTCAGCAAGGGCATCCGTTGAACGGTAGAGTCGTTGGTATGGCTGCCCAGATTATTATTAGCTTTCCGTTCCTTTTCCTTTTTAGATGAACCTTGCTGCACAACGTGTGTCAATTCGTGAGCCATCAGTCTTTTTCCTTCTGTTGATTCAGGATTGTATTGACCCTCATTAAAAACAATGTTATTTTTCACCGTATATGCTTTGGCATTCAGCTCTTTGGCCGAATCGGCTGCTTCGCGGTCGGTATGCACTTTTACATCACTGAAATCGTAGCCCATTCTGGATGAAAAGAACGCGTTGGCATCGGCTGGTAGCTGATTGCCTTTACCATTCATTGAACTGATGTAATTTCCGGTTGTTGGCTGCGGCGAAGCTGAGGATTCTTTGCGCTGTAATTTGGATTCCTCTTTTTTATCCTTCTCCTCCTCCTTTTTCATTACTTTATCTTCATCTTTCTTTTCTTCTTTTTTCTGAACCTTCTCTTCCTTTTCCTCATCAATGGCTTTCTTCTGGACTTTTTCTTCTTCTTTTTCTTCCGACTTCCGATGTACTTTCTGGTCCTCTTCTTTTTTATCTTCCATCCGGTGTATTCGGGCAGTCTCGTTCACCGGGTCAGAAGTTTTAAGCTGAACCGTTTGCCCAGCCTCCATACCGTTTGATGGTTTAAAAAAAGGATCGTGCCTGGATTCACCAAAGAACGTTTGTTCTTGTTGCTTGTCTTTATTAAATGATGCGGTTTCCCTGCTGGCAGGGTGACGGCGAACGCGGCGGTATATAGTAGGTTTCATAAAAAATATTTTTTTACGTTATATTTTCAGTTATCCAAAGTGTTAAATCACTATTTTTCTCATGAGCTTCAACTATTATTTTTACCGGATCATCACTTACAAGGATCTTTTTAGCATCCAACCAAACAAGTAAATCATTTATGCTGGAAAATCTTTTTTTCGATTCAGCCATTAATTCATCAGCACTTTTTGTAATCTTTTGCCTTACTTTTTCGAGTATAGTTGAATCGCCCATATTATTCTCGATAATTGAAGCAATAGAATAGATAAAACCCATCCCATAAGGTAGAATTGAAAGAAACTCTTTTAGGTTTATACTAATAACAATACATGGTGATCCCTCGCTATCAAGCCATGCCACAGCTGTTTCTTCAACCGATGATTTGTTATTTTTTGAATAAAAGGCTAATAAAGAACCTGATGCATGTTCACCAAAGGCAATCAAGCGTTTATTTGAAAAGTCACCCAGCAATTCAATTACAGGTTCATCTTTCGGTTCAAAAAAATCACATTCAACCAAGCTTCTGTTATTGCTGAAACCAAGCCACTCTTTATAAAATTCTGTTTGTTGTAATTGAATAGACATAGTTATTATTTTAAACTTTTAACGCATCAAGATTCTGTGAATTAATTAGGCTTAGCCCCGCATTTGCCTGTCCCTTTATTGTTGTTTGCAACGAAACCTTATCCTCTTCTTTTAAAGGCAAGTCTTTTACATCTTTCCAAACCGGGTCGTTTATATCTTTTGAATAAACAGATTGCAGCACTGAAATATCCTGATTCTTTTCTGCTTTAATTGCTTCTACAATTGCATTTTTCTTTTGCTGCAAAGTTGGTATTGCAGGAATATCCGTATTCATTTTAGATCTGAAATTTGCTTTCGTAATACTTCCTTTTGTGCCCCATGTTCTACCAGCTTTATGGCGCTTGTCCTGCTCATTCATTGCATAACCTGCATCTGTTCTGTTTGCCGCATGATTATCCATTGGCGATCCTGAACTAAAAATTCCCATTCCCATTACAACCTCAAACAAGCCGTTTTGAGGTATATGATCTGCGGTCATATCATCCCGGGTTGGTTTTGGCATTGATGCAAAAGTTCCAGCTGCACCTTCGAGCAAATATTTATTAACATGATCACTTAAAGGTTGAGTTTCACCAACGAGCAATCTTACTTTATTTGTCAATTCAACCATTTTCCCAAGTAATTGAGTTTCTAAAGCAGAGGTATCAGTACCTTCCGGAGAAGAATTTACCTGTTCTAATATTGGCAATACTTCTGTCGTAGCAAACGTTTTGGCCTCATTCGCTGCCTGTACTTTATTTGCAGGTAATCCTGGTTGAGCAGCAAACTGATTAATAAAAGTTAACAAAGGCATTGGTGTACTTTCAATCATTAGCTGGGCTGTAGAACCTCTCTTAGCTAATGCAAGTGTATGCGATTCGCCATTCTCCATTGTGAACTCTTTTCTTAAGCCAAGCCAACTCAAAACTTTACCTACAGCCGCTCTTCCCATACTCACCAGCCGTTCAATCAGCGTTACCAGTTTATCGATTACCCAGGTCAGGCCTTTATCCACTTTTTCCCTGACTGTTTCCAGGGCATCTCTCAGGCGTTCACTTAAATTCAATCCAACCTGGTTGGCAAGGAAGCCAATTACAATTGGAATTCCTCTGGCCAGCGCACCTTCAAGGAAGTCGGCTGCTTTTTTGGTCGCGCCCTGTGCAATTTGCAATGTTCCTTCAACAAATGAATTGACAATCTGCAGCATCTCTCTCAGGTATTTTAAGAAGGATTGAATGGCTTTATACAATGCAATCGCACTGTTTACCACAGCCATGATGCCTGTTGGATCGAGCATGCTTAGTAACTTGGTAGTTACTTTTTTAATGATCTGATCCATCACAAAACTCTTCACTGCATCAAGCACCATTTCCCAAACATTAGAGAGCTGCTCTTTCACTTTATCAATCATTACCGCCATAAAACCACGCTCCTGCACATCTTTCATAAATTGGTAAGCTTCTCCGGCAGCGGATGCAACACGTTCAGCGGTATCGATCATTCTTTTAATCTTATCGACTTTTGGTTTACCGATGCGTTCTTCCAGTTTCTTCCAGATCTTTTCCATGGTGACATCCAGCACTGCCAGTAACCACTTAATAATTCCCATTACAGTAAAATCGGTTGGTATGGGTATGCCGGCATCTCTGACTTCGCCCAGAAACCATTCCTTTAGGCCATTAAAGAGATGTGTCAGAATATTTTCAAAGAACTGCATGAAGCCTTCCTTAATTGCCCGAAGCAGATTTTTAAGGAAGCCAATGGGGTCTCTTTTGATCAGTTCGAAAGCCTGCATGGCTTTTGCAATGATGTTGTTGATCAGGTCAAACGGGAAATTCATGATTTCCAGAATAACCACCACCACAATTTTCACGATCTCAACCACAAAAGCGATCAACCTTCCGATGGGTTCCCCGAAAGTGGCAATAATCCGTTGGAATGCTGCAATTGGATGGACCAGATCGTTGATGCTAAAACTGTTCCATAAGTCAATGAACAATTGCACGATGGCGGCAGGAGTCATGTTTAGCCGCTCTACTGCAGCATCGATGCGTTGGGTTGCCCGTGCAATGCTTCCGGATTCCTTCATCTGCTGGAACTGCTCTTCGCCGCCTTCCATCAGGCTCATGAACCCATGAATGATATTTTCTGTGTTCCGTTCAACAACGGCATCGGTAAACGGATCTTTCCCAATAATAACCGTGACCAGGAAGTACCCTCTTGTTTCTCTGGCCCAGGTGCTGAGCCTTACCATCAGTACTTCTTTGATGAATTTCAGGATGATGACTGCGGTATCAGCCATAAACTGTAATACATCGGTTACCGGCCCAGCAAACGTGTTGTATATCTCGTTAAACTTATCTATCGGATGCATTAAAGCATCAATAGAAACAACACTCCAGATCAGATCGAAATTACTTGTGATCGTTTGCAGCAAATTGCCAAACACACTAATTCCACGGTCAATCCAGTCGGCGGCTTTCTGGAAGGTACCCGTTTCCTGCATTTGTGTGCGTTGTTGTACGCCTACCTCACCGCCCAGTTCGAGTATGGCGCTCAATATGGTTGAGCCATTCCGTTCTACTTCTACTCCGGTTATTGGATCTTCACCCAAAATAACTGTTAGCAGCGGATAGGCGGTTGTATGCTCTTTAATAAAATCGACAATCTGAGTGAGCAGCCAGCGTTTTACTATTTCAAGTAACTCTCTTGCAGCATCTTTGGCAAAATTGACAATATCGCTGATGGTGCCGTGAATGATGTTTCCGGCGTCTTCAAAGATCTGCGAGGGCGATGCAAGGCTTTCAAGCGTTAATCCATTCCAGAACGTTTCAACCCTGCTCACCACATTGTGAACGATAGCTTCTACCCCGGTGATTCTTCTGTCAATCCATCCTTCTGCCTCAGTTAATGCCCCAAGTTCATTCAGTTTATCGTACAGCAACTGGCCGCCGGGCATGATATCAAATGCCGCTTCTATAAAATTATGGCCGTTGCGTTCAATCTCTTCGCCAGTAATAGGGTCTTCGCCTAAAACCACCCGTAACGCTTTGTAACCCGGAATGGCCATTACAAAGTCTCTTGCCTCATTCAGCAACAGGCGTTTTCCGGCTTCCAGACCTTCTGCTACAAAATCAATAGCGGAATTAACAACTGACAAAGCATCATCGAACCAGCCACCCTGAATAATATTTCCATTGTTGTGCAACTGCACAGGGGGCCCACGGCTATGGACATCGGCTGATAGCGCAAGGGTATTGCCAGTTGTTGTTGAATAACTGGTATTTGTGTTTTCAACTTGTTTTGTTTGAACAGGTGACGGAGAAGGAGTTGGTATGAATTCGCTTTGGGCCTCATCTTTTTCGACTTCATTACCAATACTATCTTTTTTCTGAACTGAAAATAATTTGGGCGAAACTACTTTTTCCTCTTCCTGCGTTTCTTCTTCTTTTTTCTGTAATTCTTCAGGTTCTGTTTTCTGCTGAATGGTATTATTCGTATTCAAAACTCCATCAGCATTGATTGACCAGGTGCTTGATTCGGGTTTTGCCTGAATGCCTGTCTCTTTGGTATCTTCAGCTTTTTCTTGTTCAGGTTCTTCTTTCAGGCTGACATTAAACAATTCCTTTCTTAATTCTTTCAGCGTTTTTGGTTTTTCTTCAACCGCTCCTTCGCCACTTCCCAAACTGCCCTGCATAATCAGCAATGGGTTAAAGAAGGCTGTCCAGTCGCTCAACGGATTTTCCTTGGTTTGAACCTGTCCGCCCAGGTTGTCTTCACCGGCAGTATTTCCGTTAACGGTTTTAACTGTGTTTCCGGTAGCACTTTCTACCAATGCAAAATGCGAATAGGCATTCCGATAGGCAATATCGCCTGGCATTGGTGGACTGCCCGGAAGTCGGGCCGCTTCAGGTTTAATCATTCGTTCGCCCAATTTCCATTTAGGCATGGGCACGCCCGATTTATTTAAAGCCCAGAACGCAAAAATGCCACACCAGCTTGGCATAGCATCCCGCGATCCGGTTTTGGTTTTTGGTATTCCATTAGCGCTGGTAACCGTGGTTTTATCAACGACCATTACCCCGCTCTGTTCCCGTTTCTTTTTAATGTCCTGTTCAGCTACAGCGCCTTCCACAGAGGATCCGCCACCACCGCTGATCACCTTGTCTTCGCCAAATGTTGTTTTGAAAATGTCAACCAGATGCTCCCAACCTGTGCGGAAGCCGTCGGCTTGTAGTTTATTGGCGTCAATTTTCCCTTCAACCGTTTTAGCTTTTTCAACGGCATTTGTCAACTGCACGGGAACTCCGGCAGAACTTCGCTGTATGATATTTTTTCGGGCAATGGTTTTGGGGGCAATGCTGGTTGAGGTTCTTGCCGGACTGGCGCCCTGTTGGATGGTATGTGTTAACTCATGGGCGAGCAAAGTCCCGCCACTCTCGGTTTGAGGTGAGAATTTTCCTTCATTGAAATAAATATCGTTCCCATGAGCAAAAGCCTGCGCATGAATGTTGCTGCTCATGGCCTGTGCTGTTGCACCGGTGTGTATGCGCACACCAGTGAAGTCGGCATTAAACCGGCTTTCCATAAATTCACGGGTATCGCCTGGCAACGCACTACCAGACCCTTTGGAAGATAATAAAGATTGTTCGAATGGAATTGATTCGCGTGGTGGGCTCCTTCCACTTCGCTGAATAATATCTGAATGATATGTACCCGTTTTTTTTCTGCTGATTATTTCTGTCGCACCACCACCATCTGAATAGGAACTGCTAAATCCTGAATCAAGACTTTCGTCAGACATGCGGTAAATAGTCGAAATATGTTTCGCCTGAATTTCCTCGCCTTCCTCTTCTTTGCGGCTTATTTTGCTTATGGCAGGTGTCTCAATTTTGGTCTGAACTTCTTCTTCCTCTTTTTTATCTAATTTTTCTTCGCTGCTGGCCGAAATGGATGTTGTTGCAGGATCAGGCATACGCATTACCGTTTCGGCAACTGCATCTGCTTCTTTTTCCTGCGGATCGTCGGGGCTGCTTACAGCTAATTTGGCCTGAACGGGTGCGTTAAAAAAGGACGGTTGTTCGTTACTGCCAAAAAATGACTCTTCCTCCGCCTTTCTGAAAAAGGATTGCTGTTGTGTTTTTTGTTGGACAACAGTTGCGGGTTGGTTTGTCTTTTCAGCAGTTGAAGCCATGATTTGGGTCACATGCTAGATATACTCAAGAAATCCTTTATTGATCTTTGCAATTTTCCTTGTATTCCGGAAAACGCCAATTCCATTACTACTCCCAGCCGGATCGGTATTGCCTTCGATGGTATGAATAAAGCCGCCTTCGACTCTTTCAATTATTCCGGTATGCCCATGAGTGCCTCCCGTGTTAATAATAAATATTTGTCCGGGTTTTACGAGTATGGGATTGTTAACAGCATCAGATGCAAGTATTTTTTTTGCAGGTGAACTGTTCCAGTGTGTCATACAATGTCCGGTTTTTACCAGCGGATTTCCCCGGCCATTATTTTCGGTGGCTTTCTGAAAACACCAATAAATAAAGGCGGCACACCAGAATTGTCCACCGCCTAAACCAACACTGGAAAGGTATTCTTCTACCTTTTTACCTTTGTTGCTGCCGGGAGGATCTTCCATGATGCCAATCTGGGAAATTGCGCTATTTAATGCTTCTGACAGAAGCTGATTTGATGGTTCATTAACAACAGGCATTGTTTGACTGCCAAATAAAACTGACCATGTAACAGAGCCAACTTTACCATCGATCTCTAGTGGATTCCCGTTTTGATCGCGATGTGTTGCCTGAAATAATTTTACAGCGTTGGTAGTTTTGGGACCAAATATGCCAATAACTTCTACTGGCCCGCACCCTGATTCATTCAGCTTTTGCTGTATGGATTTAACGATTTCTGTATCAGTTTCACCAGGCTTTATTATTCTGTTCGGATAATTCATGTCTCATAAGTTTTTTTAGATATATAACTAAACCCATTCGGTTTTTAATAAGTTGGTCATCCACGGCAGTTTTATCATCGACATACTCCATGGTAATTGCTGTAACAACATGTCAAAAGTTTTTTGTTCCACCTGGAGCAGCCATTCGTTATCCATACGGCTTAGCTTACCGCTTCGCTTTAAAAATGACTCTCTCAAACCGTCGATGGAGGTATTTTTAAGTACCGACCAGTATTCAATTAAAGAAAGAAGCATTTCGTCAACTTCTTTCATTTGGCGTGTTGATATTTTGGTTTTCGTGTTCACCGGAAATCCGATATCTAAACCGCACAGTATTTTTGGGAGTACCAATTCATATTCAGCAATTTTTGCATTACCCGTTACGCAGTATTGAATAATTAACGCGGCCAAGTCAGGATTTTGGATATCTCCGTTTTTCTCTAATTCCAATTGTTTAAACAGGGCAGGGATGAAGGCGGCAAAAATTACTGCTCCGGCATTATCAATGTAAATACCTTTCTGAAGTTCGGTGACTGATTCGTCTTTGCCTTTTTTGGCCAAATCAGGATTTATGAGCTGATCGATTAATTTATTGTACCGAAGTTGCTTTTCCTTCGTAATTTCTTCTGTTTCAATTTCCTCCTGAAGTCGCTTCTTAAGTGGACTTACCAAACTTTCAGTTGTTCTCTTTTGCTTTTTCGTTTCACTGATCAAAAGTTCGTGCCAGGCCAGTATGACAGGATTGGCCGGTTTTTCAATTGGAACAGCTGGTGGCTTCAATATTTTTTCTGAAACATGAATTGCTTTCAATTCTTTGTACACCAATGGGAGTATGGAATAAGAATCAATTTTCTCCCTATTTTTAATCACTATTTTCAAGAGTTGACTGTAAAAACTCTTTCTGATGAGTTTTTCTTTTCCTGGAGAAATGTGGGTTACAATTATTTTTTCAAAGAAAGATTCAAGTTGGCTGAGGATTTCGAACGATTCCTTGCAGATGTTTTTGAGAAACGGGAAATAAAGTTTCTGTGGAACCTGATTTATGATTCGCTCAATTACATTTTTTGAGATAATTTGCTCCAGTTGTTTACGAAAAAACTCTGCCCTCGCGGCTGACATTTCTTCCCTGAACCAATTCCTAAAAACAGTTTCAAAATCATTTGTTACCAGTGCATTTCCCCACCAAGGCAAGTATCCATTTTCGAAATAGAAAAGTATAAGCTCATCCAGTTTAGCCTTTTTGGTAACAGATTCTTCGCTAATTGCTGATAAAGTTGGTTTATAATCGATAAGTTTTTGTTTCAGGCTAAATATTAGCTCATCACTGATTTTTTGTTTCCAGTCATCCGAACCAACTGTTGCCTCAATTTCAAGTTTATCAATAGTAAAGTAATTATCACCCAGATCCATAGAATCAAGCTGTTGCTCAATTTTAGGAATTAAAGTAAAATTACACCAGTCGCTCACCTCCTTTTGCAGCGCAAAACAATCCGCATTTCCATTGTATTGAAATTGTAGTGTTTGTTTGCGGATGGTATGAAGTGAGCTCGTCATGTTATAAATTCATCGCTTTGAATGTGTCGAAAATTACTCCCAGCATTTCAGCATATATCGGCTTAACCGACTCTTCTCCGTTATTTTTCAGCCTGGTTCCTTCGTCGGTTGAAATCTTTTGAAGAACAAGAAGGATTTTACGGTGATCAGGAGAGAAATTAGCCACTAATTGCAGAATATTTTGCAATAATTTGATCACAGTGGCCAGCGATTCGGCCATTTTCACTTCAGCTTTGTTGACATCATCTGCCTGAATGCAGGATATGAAATAGGCAAGTTCGGTGAGAACATTAAATGTTAGCAACGACAGTAACCTTAAATCAGGAAATTCAAGAATAACCACTCTTAAATCGTTGAGCCACTGTAATAGTCGTGATTCGATCTTCTGTTCTATAAAGAATTTAATCTTAGCCTCCACCGGCATATTTACTACATCCGAGGTCTTCATTAAATTGAAGAATACGGTGATTTCCCTTATATCGGGATAACGGACTGTAAATAATTTGAAATTGGCTGCCGTATCAGCGCCAGAGATTTTATCGAAATCCGAAATGATTTTATTTAATAGCGCGCATGTTTTTTGAACAATTACTTCCTGGGTGACAATAACTGATGCAGTGGTTGAATCACTTGCTCCTCTATTATCAGTTACAATTAATTTAAATTGGTAATCACCGGGTTGATTAAATGTAACCAGGGTTGTTTCTTTATCCGGATTATTAATTACAGAACCACTTGTTGGCCCGGAAGATAATGACCAGTTAAATGCTACAATTGTACCGTCCGGATCAATTGAACCGTTGCTGTTTAGGGTTGTTGCAGACTGCTGCCCCGGAACCAATACCAGAGTTGATGGATCTGCGCTGGCTTTGGCAACCGGAGGTATATTGTCAGCCTCAGTAACAGTTACATTAACTGTGGTTGAATCGGTTGCCCCTTTGTTGTCGGTTACGGTTAGCTTGAATTGGTAAATCCCGGGTTGATTAAATGAAACCAGAGTTGTTTCACTATCCGGATTATTAATCACAGAACCACTTGTTGGCCCGGAAGATAATGACCAGTTAAATGCTACAATTGTACCGTCCGGATCAACAGATCTGTCGCTGACTAATGTTGACGTAAACTGCTGATCAGGAACCAACACCAGGGTTGATGGGTCTGCGTTGGCTTTGGCAACCGGTGGCTTATTTTCTTCCTCAGTAACAGTTACTGTCACAGAAGTTGCATCGCTTGCTCCTCTATTATCGGTTACAGTTAGCTTGAATTGGTAAATTCCGGGTTGATTAAATGTAACCAGAGTTGTTTCTTTATCCGGATTATTAATTACAGAACCACTTGTTGGCCCGGAAGATAATGACCAGTTAAATGATACAATTGCACCATCAGGATCAACAGAACCGTCGCTGACTAATGTTGATGTAAACTGCTGATCAGGAACCAACACCAGGGTTGATGGGTCGGCATTGGCTTTGGCAACCGGTGGCTGGTTTATTTCCTCGTTAACGGTAACTATTACGGTTGTTGTATCAGTTGCCCCTTTATCGTCTTTAACAACTAATTTGAATACATAAGTACCGACTTGTGTAAAAGTAACCAGTGTCGTTTCATCATCCGGATTATTAATTACCGAACCACCCGTTGGCCCCGATGATAATGACCACACATAAGAAACGACTTTACCATCGGAATCTGTTGATTCACTGCCTATGAGTTGAGTTGTTCCAACGCCATTGGCTGATAATGTGACAAGTTCAGGTTTGGCAAGGGCTTTCGCAACCGGTGGAACATTAGCTAAAGGCAAAACGGTAACACTAACTGTAGCCGAAGAGGTTGCTCCGTCGTTGTCGGTAACTGTTAGTTTAAAAACATAAGTTCCTTCTGTAGAAAGTGAAATATTGGTTTTGCTGTCTGCCGGATTTTCAATCTTAGCTTTGGGCCCAGATTGCAATTCCCATAAATACGAATTTACGGTACCATCCGGATCAGAAGATGTACTGCCGTCAAGCGTAACCGTGTTAACCGGCAACTGGACGGACACATTGTCGCCTGGTCGTGCAACCGGCGGCTGGTTTGGTTTTTCGGGTTCGCCAGTAACAATCATTTGTATGGGCGGACAATCGGAACAACAGAGATAAGGAAGATAGAAATCTGCTATCACCACACCATCATTAAAATCTGAAATTGCTTCATCCAGTTTATCTCCTTTACGGTTCTTCAGATAGGCAGCTGCATCAGCAAGATAGGTCAGAATACGCTGATTAATATCCTGCGTTTTTTCGGCTGTAGCAGTTGCGGTAGCTGTAGCAGTTACTCCGGCAGAAACCTTTTCAGTTGCTGAAGCTTTTGCTTCTTTAACCTGAGTTGCAGCAGTCACAACTTTTTCAGTTCTCAAGTTTTCAGTATTAATTGTTTTCTTCAGACCGGTTATAATCTGCTCCCTGGCAATTCCAACTTTTTCATTCACATCAGCCGAAAGAACCATCAAATGCTCCTGGGTGGTGGAATCCGCCCGTAACTTTTGTGCTCCTGCATTAATTTTGACCGATTCGTTTGTATCAGCATTTGCTCTGAAAGCCAGGTTTTCTTTAAGAGCAACGTTTGTATCAATAGAGGTCTCGACTTTATCAGCTTCATGATAAACTAAAATGAAGGTGCCTCCTAAAGGCACGCCCGCTTTATGCTGAATTCCCGGATGGCTGATGGCATAAAAACCAGCCTGCTGCATGATTTTGATCTGTAATACCCGGCGAAGGAATTCGATGTATAACTGAACCATCCTGTTATCGGCAGTAATGGAAAGAATGGCATCCAAATGGTCGTTTTCTTCTTCGCTCAAAGGGAATCGCTCGCCGAAGAATTTGTTTAATAGTTTGATGTACCTGACGGCTTGTACTAAAGTATAATACCTGACATAAAAATTAAAGAAGGTAAAACTGCTGAGACTTGTTGTTACCGTTTCGTAAAGCATTTCTATATAATAGAGAACCGCTTTAAAAACAAAATCCATGACATCGTTATTTCCATCCTGACCGAATGATTGGAAAAATACCGGTAAAGAAATGAAAGGAAAATCTTTTACATTGGCGTAAAATAGCTCAAATTCGTGACCAATGCTGTTGTTGGTAAACCTGAATGTGGCATCGGTTTTTTTCAGCAAAGGTGCTTCAGGAATGTTACTGGCAGCATCGGCTAACGGCGGGCGTTTCGCATCCCGTTTCAAATCGTAAAAGAATTTCATTTCGTTGCTCAACTTTCCGGTGAGCTCAGACATGATGGAATCGTAGAGTAATTCCAGATCGTTGAAATGGCAACTGGTACCCATGATCGATTCGAGGGTAGCCTGGGCGTTGGAAGTGGCCGAGGTCATTATTTTCCCCAGTTCCTTTATAAAAGCAGTGATTGATGAAACATCGGCGTTTAGTGCTACAATCTCAAAAGGCAAGCGGTTTTTATTCCGGATATCAGTAATATTTTTTACTGCATGTTGGTACGATTTACCGATATGTCCTTCAATCCGTAAAAAATTATACGGCTCCAAATCGTACAACAAAGGTTCATAAATATCTTCGTCGGTAGTGTTGTATTTTTTTGCATGATACGATAGGTTTCGCTTGCTTTTACCCTGAGCAAACTTCAGGGGGCTCCAGTTTTTAAGCAATTCGTCAGAATCGTTGGAAATGGAATAATAGTACGGAATTGATTTGGTGGAGAACGGAACATTGGCCAATACAGACGGCGTAATGCGGATGTTGGCATCTACCTTTTTATTAGCGCCCTGAATGGCCGGTGGCGGTACAGCAAACTTCTGCACCAGTAATACCAGTTTTTTGAATAATATCTTTAGCTGTGAAGCTGTTTTTTCCTGATCGCTTAATATGGGCGACGGTATAAAATAATGGCGGTAACTGCTGGCATCCAATGTTGTATCCGGTATGGCCAGATCGAGCAACAGGTGCCTTGGGAAAAGGTCGTCGGGGCAGCACATTCCAATAAATTCCATCCCTTTTTCCCTGAATTCATTATAAGCCAGTATCAGGTCGGAGAAGAGATCGTAATAATATTGTATCGCGATTAATTGCTCCGACGTTATGCTACCATCATTCAGGAATTTGAAATCGTTGGCTAACGATGAAAAAGGGTTTGTTGAAAATTCTGAGGCCAGCAATGGCTGTAAAACTTCATACGATTTCGTTAATGATGTTTGTACCTGGTTAAGAAATTCTGTATTGAGAATCTTCCGGTAAGCATCAAAAAAGTTCAGACATTCAAATAACGGATTGGCCGTTACATCAAACCTTCTCATGGTCATGTCGGGAAGAGTTAACCAGGGGCTTGCCGGTGCACCGGCGCCGGTCATCAATGCTTTAACATTTGCTTTTTCAATTAATAATGGCCTGAAATTTACAGTAACGTTAATGCCTTTATCATCGCACGAGTTCGGATCGCAATTCTTATTGTTTTCTTCCAGCAATTCAACAAACATCAAAACAACTTTCTCACCGGAAGTGAGAAAAGTCTTGGTCAAAGCGGTGTTACCTTCAGCTTCAGCTTCCTGCTTTAATTCCCATAAATCAAACTTTTGCGTTTTCGAAGCGATATTTACAAACCTGTTGTAGTATTCGCTTTTTACCGCATTGAAAATGGCAGAAGTTCTTTTGGTGTACGTTATCTCCGGCACCGAAACCAAGTAGCCCGAACTGGTTACACCAACACCTTTGGTTATGGTTATACTACTTCCATCGGCCGCAGTTTTAACTTTTAACCCGCACACAATACCAATACCCGATAAATTGGTTCGTGTCATTCTTCCCTGTTCGTCCAGGTAGCCGAATAAATCGTTGAGGTTATCAGATGTTAGCACCTGATCGGCTACAAATTTTGGATAGTCTGAATTGGCTGCTGAAGGTATCATAACTGTAAATTTATTTTTCGTTAAAGCGGAACGTAAAAAATTAACTCTCGTTTTTCTTTTTGATTTGTTCATCCAGTTCTTCGTCGCTGATTATTGCCGTGTGGCCCAGGAATACCCGGTTACTGTCATTACCATCGATACAATCATGCAGTGTTGCCTGAGGATAAACATTATTCAGATTGGTAAATACTTCGATCAAAGCTTCGAGCCTGTTGTGAAGCGTAATTGGATTTGGTTCTGGTTTGGCCAGTTCTGTCAGCCAGTTGCAATACAGGTCGCCAAATTCTTTTAAAGATTCCTTACTTACCCAGCATATTTTTAAGCCAAGGTGTGCCGGGGTTTCCATGCGAATGGTTTGCTCAGCAAAACGGCGGAATTCAATGCCTTTATTGGCCAATCCATCTTCGCCATTGAGTACCACGGTGATGCGGAACGAATAGGGATCGCGTTCATCACAATCACTGCAATCGGGATCTAAACAAACTGAAAGCAACGGATCGCCAATGCTGCGTGGCCTGAGTAAAACATGCTCGACAATAAAGATCTTCTCCCGGATGATTGTTTTTTTTGCAAACCCAATGATTTCATCCCGTGCAGTTTCGGCTTCAGCTTTGGTTTTGAAATGCTGTTTTCGGGTGGCAATCACTTCGCCGGAATTGTCAACAAGATTAAGAACCCAAGTTTTTGCTTTTTTTATGGTGTAATGTGCCGGATCGGTGATGTATAAAAATACAATATCAATTTCGCTCCAGGCCTTTTGCTCGGCAACAGGAAGTGCATCATCAACATACCGGGTACTGCTGCTCAACTGTATCTTTTTTGTTTCATCGACCAGGCGCCACCTGCGTTCGTAAAACTTTCCGTCGGTATCTTTTTCTTCGTAGATTTCTACAAAATCAGAATAGCTTGGCTTATAGCCCAAAAGCAACTTGATCCGGTTCACCAGCCCAGCTACATTTTCGCTGTTGCAAACCAGCGCCGGATTCTTATAATTGAACGATTTTGCCCTGTTGCGGCTCAACTCCGGAAAGTTTTGCAAAAATGAAATCTTATTATCAATCAATTGACTGTCGGCAACGTCTTTATCCTCAGTATAGGAATAAAGCATCAGTGCATAGTCGTTAAATGTTTCGGCAAAACGAGCCAGTAAATGATCCAGAAATTTGTTGCGTCTTTTCAGAAATGTATCCTCATTTTCAATCAATCCCTGTAAAGTAGCTGCATCCAAACCATTGTATAAGCCGGCAATTCCTTCAATTTCTCCTGAATCCAGCAACCGTGAGAAATAGGTTTGTTTTACCGTATTATCAACCGCAAAAAGTTCCTGCGTATTTGCCAACTGAGACAGGTAGTTTACCAGCAATTGTTCGAAAAACAGCAGGTATGCTTTCAACTGTTTGGCCTGGGCTTTACGCAGATCGGTGGCAGAATCGGCAAGCCCGTCTGCACCCACTCCATAAGTTAATGGCAGGCTATTCTGTACGGCGTAGTACGATTCCAGTTCATAATAACTGCCATGTGGAACAGGCAAGTCATTTTCGAGAACAGAATATTTGGGTTGCGTATGTCTTCCTTTTACAACCTGAAGGGTATCACTCAGTTCGTTGGCATCGGCCAGAAAAGGCAAGCCATTTTTATATACCAAAACCTTACTTCCTTCAATGTATAACCTTGGCTGACGATTAGGCTTTACAGGCATACTCCACGACTGGCTCTCTACCAAACGTCCGGAGTCATCATATTTGGCAAATACAAAATTATTTACCGATTTAACCCCCGGAATTTCCATGATCAGATTAATTACATCCGAAGTGTAAAGGATTTTTCGCAAGGAGGCCTGGGCAAGTTCATCGTTGTCAATAAAGCCATTGCTCAATGCCGGACCTTCAAAAATTTCATCCACAGGTTTCTTGGCGTCAAGCAATTGCTGCAAGGAATAGAATTTAATATCAGGGCTCATATATTGATCAATGAGGTAATAAGCCTCAGCCAAAACAGCTTCAATATCTGCTGAAGGTTCAACTTCCATGTCAGCGCAAATGGCGATGTCTTCAACTTCAATGGCTTTAATAGTGCAATAATCTTCTGCCAGATTGCGGTGGTTGTGCAGCACCTGAATCGTTTCTGCAATGACCGTGTCGGCTCTTTTTATTTTTTCCAGATATTTCGGGAAAATGCCTGAAACCGTCTTGTCCATTATCGCCGTCTTTAAATCAGCCAGTTCAAGCGCTCTCCGTTCGGCAGTATTCCTAAACCACAAGTTAATGGGTACATCATCGAAAACCAATACTTCCGTGGCTGCATTATCTTTATCGGGTTTAAATGTAATTTCGACTTTGGCAAAAACTGGTTTGCGCAAAGCATTGTCTTGCACTTGTTCCGGAGAAGTGGGAATATCGGCTACAACAGGCATTGAACCCGAGATAAACGGAACAGCAACCGCTGTAATTTCGCTTTTTGGATTCCTGAAGTTTTTATATTTGGCTTTATCAGTTTCCAGCCTGGCCCACGAAGGAAGCCGCATTTCAATGGTTGCATTGGCTAACTGAAGCCCATTTTTAAAACTGAAATTGTATTTTATTTTGCCGCTGTTGAGGTTGCCGCTTTTCTCTTCTTCTTCAAACTCAAGCAATATATCGTAAAGCCCTCTTACAATAACCTGATGATTGGTTGGCGCATATTGCAAAATGCTTTTGGTACAATTGGCATACAAATAAATATCGTCGCACGGGCATTTTTTACAATTCAGCCAGCCGTTTTTAATGCCATCAATATTGATGAGCAGTTTGCGGAAATCGTCGCTTGTCCATGGATTTACGGTTAAAATGTTGCGTGCCGTGTAAAATGCCTGTCGCTTATCTGCCGGGTATTGTCCATCAGCATCCGCAGTTTCAGGAGCAGGTAAAGCCAACAGATCTTTTATATCGAGCGAGGTGCGGAAACCTAAATCAGTGAGTGCATAAGCCAGCGCCTCCAACATGGTAATACCCGGATCGTGAATATTATAATCGGTCCACAACCTGCTTCCCAGTTTTTCAATGTATTCAAGACCTTTCTGTCGCAGCAGTTCGTAATTACTGCTGTCAGTAAGTGTCTGAGTTTTTTGTATGGTTATACTTTTAGCCATGTTCAGGCATTATTTTACATTGTTTTTATCAATACAAATCTCTACTGCATTATTATTAGTCACTTCCGGTGGATGTATGTCATGTTTCGACGCCGGAGCTGACACCAATATACTTCGGGCAGTGGATGCGCTTATTTCATCCATATCACCACTTTCGTCGGTTGTGTCATCGACTTTTACATACATGAACACATCGGTGATAAAATCCACATAATATCTTTCTTCTATAAAATTGATCAGGACTGATTTGTAAATTTTTCCACCAAAATCAATGGTCGAGGTGTTTCCATAAGCCCAGGGTGACAGGAACTGTGTTATTTCTTCTTTTAACTTATCTCTGTAAAAATTAAAATCTTTATACTGATCGAACAGTGTGAGCGTAAATTCCAGCCGGACTTCTTCAAATTGAGGCTGACAGGCGCGCAGATTAACGAAACAGGAAATGCGTTTGCGCAAAAAGTTCTCAATATTGGTTAAGGTACTTTGTTGAGTGTAAGGTTTTAACGGATTCGCATCGTTATGGTTTTGCTGCGATGGAATGGTGATTATACTAACATATCCGGGTTTAACTTCATGATAAATTCCGTCTTCAATCTGAGTGTGATTCAGGCATTTTACCTTGTATATTTCAGGAAAAGCTTCCAGAACAAGGTGTTCGTAATCCCATACGGTAATGGCCCGGGCTTTATGGCGCAATCTTTCGCTTACCCTGATGTAAAAATGATCATCGTTTTCCTTTGGACGCCCACCAAAAGAAGAATAAGGCTGCGTAATTTTTTTAACCGAGGCATCCGGAATTCTCAGTTTGGCTATGGTTCCTGCTGGCAGTGCGGTATTTAAAAAGTCATCGGCGTTTTCGTTATTTACAAAAGTCGCCACCGAAGCCTGTGCGTCAACCGAAATGAGGTCGCAAACGGCTTCCGCTGCTTCGGTAACTGCTGCCCTAAGCCAGATATATCCGGTTGGTAAAATGGTATTTTCGGTTGTTGCTTCACCGGGAATGGCAAAAGAAATAATTCCTGACTGAACCAGTTGCAAGGTATTATCACTGTAGTCAGAAGAATCAAATTCTATCCATTTGTTATGGCTCAAAAAGGCCCAGCTTAAATGTACCGGTGGTTTGGAAATCTTTGGATCTGTAGTCCCTTCCATCACCTGAAACAAAATATTTACCCCTTCATTCGGATTTAATTTTTCGATGCCGATGTAAAATTCCCCGATATGTGATTTGGTTTCGCCTTTATGTTTGAATTGTGGCAACAGAAAGACATTTTCTGCAGGCGCTAAATATTTATGCTGTTCGCCATCGCCAAACGGATAAAGGTGAAAGAATTTGATTTCACGACTATCGAAAACTGAAGCCGTTGCAACTGATAGATCGTTTGTGCAATACGCGGAATAACTGGCATAGATGGATTTTATTTTTGGGGTATACGGTTCTATGGGCGTATTTGAAATCGTTTTTGTTACCGTCGGAACCTTTTCGATTAAAGAAAGTGAAAGGTCTTTGATATACTCGTTATAGCCAAAACTATCGGCTAATGTCATTTTTAAAAATCCATTTACAGATTCAGATTTGAGTCCTGAATATTCAGCCTCATAATCAGCGGTACAGCCATTTGGTATAGATTGTGCCGAACTGAATACCTGTACCTTAGCATTGGTGGAATCGAAAATTGCTGTATTGTCCAATGAATACGATTGCCAGATTCCGCTGTCTAAAAAACTGGGCATAATGGTAGGCACATCCGATTGCACGTTGGGAGTTGACGCATTATTATTTGCATCATACTTGATATTTTTTTCATCAGAAGGTAAATCCGCCCATTCAATATTTAAAGTAACTGATGCATTTTTTTTACTGAAGATTTCTTTTTGTCCGATAACAAATCCTGCATCTTTTTTTGGATTTGCACCAAATGGCATAAAAGGTTTTGAGGCATCCAGCACACCAAAATCGTTTGACAATAGTAGATTCTTTAATCCTTTCTGGCTGTAAGCGCTGTCCATGCCCACTTCAACCCTTATCTCCGTTTGGGTTATGGTAATGTCTTTTAATGCATCGTATTCGTAAATACTGGCATCATCGTTTACCAGATAAATTTTAAGCATCGGTAATGCCACATTGAACGTGCCTCCGTGCTTGGCTGCATTGTAATTTACGATAGCAGGAGCCGATCCGGGAATGGTGAAAGAAATTTCGGCACAGTTAGTTGTTCCATCCGAAAGTTTTTTACCGGAAGAAGCGATGGTCAACGATTCAACTTTGTACCATTCTTTTTCGGCGGTGAGGTAGCATTCAATGTGCTTGCCGTCGAGCGCTGAATTATCATTCATAGCCAGGCGAACAAATACTTTCCGCTCACCTTCGGTCAGGTATAAATAGTGCGATGCCATTGCAAAACCAAGTAACGCCTTTGGCATGGCAATTCGTTCGAGTTCGGCCTCTTTATAAACTTTGTGAACAAAGGGCTGCCATTCTTTATTGGCGCTGGTTAGCTTGGCTTCAATCCCATCGTCGGTGTTCGAGGCGGGTGAAGCAAATACCCGTCCGGTATTGTTTTGTTTTATAGTCGAAGTGCCTGGAACCTTAATGTTTTCGCTGGATGAAGCTTTGAAGAATGTTTTTAATTGAGCTACCTTTGCTTTATTGAAAACCGAATCAGCATCAAGCTGGTAGTTCACATCCTTTTTCAGACTGTCTTTTCCAGCTTTTAATAAAGTGCCCTGCTTCAGCAAATAACTGTCAACCTGCTTGGCCAGTTCGCCCAAAACATGAACCTTATTGGCTTCTGCGGTACGCGGTTGCAACCGCAAAACTTCTTTGTAATAAAAATCGAGGTGACGCTGCGTAATGGTATTGGAGTGCGTTTGGGTAAAACGGTAAAGCATTAAAAAGCTGAGGAACAAGGCATAATGCGGGGTATGGGCATCGTAGTTTTCCAGCGTTTTTAACAATTCGCTTTCAGCCTCCTGAATAATTTTGGTGTAAGTTGACAGGTAAGTATCGAATATGCCGGTAAACAGGTTGTGATTGGCTGCATGTTCGATGCTCAAAAATTCATCGGCAAAAGCGGTTAACGGATTATTAAAAATGCTTTCATCCGAATCAATGTCAGTTGTATAAGCGGTCCAGTCAGCATAAAGGGAGTCGTCAAACCAGATTTTGCTTAATCCGTCAACGTTGATTATTTGTCCGGCATCTGTCAGCGGTTTATTTAGTATCAGCCAGTTGCTTAATGTGCTATTGTCGAGATAACCATGGGTTTGCGCTGCCTGGTAATAAGCAATTAACCTCTTAAGGGCAGGCGATAACCTGGTTTTGGCGAGATTAAGAATGGTTTGTTTTAGCGAAGTTTCTTCAGGAAGTTTAAGGGCATAATTATCGAGCGCTTTGCTAATGGTCAGTATGGCGCTGAACAGTTCATTTAATTTTATCCGGATATTAGTAAGTGCGGTTTCGTTATCGTCATCGCGGATAAAATCAAACCTTTCCTTTATTTCCAACTGATAGCGTTCAATGTTTTGCAGGGCAATTGTACCAAGCTGGGCCGAAATATCGGCGGAAAAGAATGGCTTCCAATTTCCGGCGATAGCATTTGAATTGTTGTAGTAATTAATAAATACAGCAAAATCATTGGCAAACACGATCCAGTCGGCAAATTCTTTTTCGTCAACCAGCGCATATTGATTTTTATCCAGACCAGGTAAAACCCGTTGGATTTGACTGGTTCCGTTATTAATCAGTGGGTTTTTATGTTTGCTGCAGTTCGCCATTATTTTTAGACTGATTTATTGGTTGTTAAAAAATTCAGTTCTGTACCTTCGTTGATGTAGTAGGGGAATACGAAATTGAAACGGCTGTTGGTTGCCCTGACGATGTATTCGATTTCAACCAGTACTTCTCCTTCCAATTCGTTCTGCATATTCAAGGTAATTTTCTTTGCATCAATCCGGGGTTCAAAAAACAGGATGGCTGTTTTTATTTTATCAATCATGATTGTTTTCACCGTGGTGTTCAGAGGTTCAAACAATAAGGTATTCATGTTGCATCCGTATTTAGGTTGCATGACCCTTTCGCCAATGGTTGTTGTAAGCAGTATTTGCAAACTCCGCTCGATATCAATTTCCTTTTCGGTCATTTCAACAGCTTTGGTCTGTGCATTAAATGTTGGCGGAAAACTCCAACCTACACCCAGAAAATCATTGCTTGTAAATTCGTCGCTCATCGCCGTATTTTTTTAATTGACTATTCGTTTAATTTTCCAGTTTGCAATTTTCTTCAGTCAAATGTTGTCATTGATAGTCATTTGTTGTTTCCCCACTTAATGACGATTAATGACTACTCAATGACCCTTTCTCTTTTCTATCAACCACCAATATTTACCGTCGGACAACCAATAACAATTGTTCCGCCATGGGCTGTGCTGTCACCCATTCTGGCTGCCGGTGAACCCCCAATAAAAACAGTTCCGGAGCCTGCAGAAATCGAATCCGGTGGTCCAACGCAGAGACACATATCACCAACTTTTGCAGCAGGCATTCCGGCAATCATCACTGTAGGTGTTCCCGGTGGCAACACCGGCCCTCCGACATGAGGCACTACTCCGGTAACCATCGGACAAACATGCATGTCACCAACTCTTGCTGCCATTGGCATAATTCTTCGTTTTTCAGTTAATATTGACTATCGAACCTTTCACATTGGTGGTCCCGCCACTTGAAACTTCTGCACCGGAACTTCCCTCAACCTTAGTCTGCGCACTTCCTTTAATATTGATGTTTACTCCCTCTGCCTTAATATCATTAGAAGCCTTCAGTATAATGTCTTTAATGCTTTCTATTTTAATCCCGTCTTCGTTCATCGTTATTTTATTCCCATTCTGATCTTCCAGATGAATCTTCTTTTCATCTTCGGTAATGATGAATTTGTTTCCGGCAGGCGTTTCCAGTGTAAAGCTTTTTTTGTCATCATTAAAGATCATTTTCATTTCGCTGCGACTTACATAGCCTTTTTCATGATTATCATCGGCAGCGGTAAGTGGCGCCGGTTTTGCACTGCTGTTGAGCATTCCGAGGACCACTGCATGTCGGGGATCGTTATTGATAAAACCAACAATCACTTCATCCGAAATTTCAGGCCTGAAAAAAGTACCTCTTTTGTCACCGGCATCCAGGGTTGCAACCCTGCACCAAATGCCATCTTCATCGTTATTGATTACCGGTATTTTTACCAGTATCCGGTCTTCGCCGTCCGGATCGCTTTCTAACTGCGTAACAATTCCAATATGCAGGCCCTGTATAGCAGGTAACATAGCCCCACTCATAGGCTGTTGAACATTGTAGGTTTGCACAAACCATTCGGGATTAATTCCGAATTGAAAGGTCGTTTGCCATAATCCTTCGGTTATTTGATGCCTGATTCCGGTTACAAATAATTTTCCTTCAAACCGGTCGCCCACACCGTTTAACTGAATGAGCTGACCCGGCAAAACGTCTGCGGTTCCATCAGTGGTCACTTTTCCACGGATTTTTGCCAACCTGTTTTTCATCATGGCCGCATTGACCCAGGCTTGCAATTCGGGTTCTTCAATTTTGGCGCTGTTGAATAGCCGGTACTCCGTTTCACCAATCACATCTGCCAAAGCATCAGCCGTTAAATTGCCTGCATCGGGTACGCCGGGATCTTCGGCCTCTGTGTCTTTTACCAATTCCTGATCGGTGTAATTCCAAACCGAACCTTTAACCGATTTGTATTGCAGACGGGCATCAATTTCTGCATCCAGATTATGCACGGTGGCACCGTATTGAATGGTAAGTGCGGCTTCGCCCCCAAATTCAGGAGGAGCAACCGAAAGTTTACCATCGTTGGGAATGCACAACAGACCATTGACATCGGCGCGGCAAAGCATAAAATCCCAATCGGTGCAGTTGTATTGTACAATCTGTTTGTGTGTTACGGTCGTTGGTGCCACATCTTTGTCCAAACCATAGGTGTCAATGAGCTCTTCAATGATGTCGCTGTCTTTGGTGTCAAGCGCGTATTTGTTTTTACACGCGGCGGTCATTTTAACAGCTTTGTCTTTACACTCGATAATCAGCACTGAATTTTTATTCCGAACCCGGATGCTGTGTTTGATGACGATGCCTTTGAACAGGAGTTTTTCGTCACTGCTATAGCCAGCTTTTATTTCGATTTCCTTACCTGGTTCAAAATCAGCTTTACCACTCAACTCAAATGATTGTTTGCTAAGCTCTCCATCGGTATAAACAAGCGTGGCCATCGGAATGCGGTTAACCTCTTTATTTACAATGATTGATAAAAGCTGATACTGTTTGGAAACTTCGGTACCGCCGCTGATAATCGTATGAGTAACTACACTCTTCGGTTTATCGGATGGTATGTTTCTTTCGTTTGGCATCTAGTTCTTCGTTTTATCAAATGGTGGAAAAAATATTTCATTACCCACAGTGAGGTTTCTGAAATTGTTCAGTTTATTCACTTTGGCAACCTGTATGTAATATTTGGAGTCGCCATAAATTTTGAAACACATGGCCGGCAGCGTGTCTCCTTTTTTTACTATTCTGAAATGGGTGAGATCGGGCGAATGATTGTTTTCTTCCAAAACCCTGGCCTCTTCTTCCACCACTTCGCGAATGGTAACCTTGCAGATGGCGCGGATTGGTTTTCCGTCGGGATTAAATAGCTTGTAAGTGATACTTAGCGACGAACAAACACCTTTCATTAAACTCGTGCCCCATACAAATTTGAAAAACCGGGTCTGATGAATATCGCCATCGTAACCCATCAGGAAATCGTTCAGCTTTGCCAGGTCTTCCGAAATATCTTCTCTCGGATTGCCGTCAATGATTCCGGTATTGTCGTACAAAAATTCAAATGCCAGTTCGCCGGGTGGTTTCTTCTCGAACCGGGGCTGGCTTCCGCTTGTCCCACCAGCCTGTCCGTTGTTGAACTCCACTTTTGTTTCCAGGGTATAATTCTCCGGATTGATCATTGCTGTGATCGGATTCTCATCCAATGCAGCCAGTTGATCGTCTCCGCAACCCGGATCGGTGTAGGCATAAATTTTTAATTTTTCGAATTCACCGGTTGGCATTATCGTTCTTTTTTGCTGTTTAAAATGTCCATGATATCGTCAACACATTGCTGCAGCATGGCTTTCTTGTCCTCTTTCGATTCCTGGCTGCCCGAGGCTGCATTGGCTGCATCTTTGGCCTGTTGCTCGTTCACAACAACACTTATCTGCAATTCTTTAATTTCGAGTGGCATTAACTTTTGTTTATGGTAAAATAATTATAGCATAAATCGAGTGTTTCAATAACCACCGAATTTTCCTGCGCATTAAAGTCGCTGACACTCCATTTTTTTGGCCACACATTAAAAAATTGCCAGGTTGTAACGGGGTCGTGCTTCTCATTTAAGAGCGTAACATTGACCTGCACCGGACGGAAACTGCGGTTTTGCAAGGCGTCAATACACCAGTTGATAACTGCTGAGTTGGTGAGCATTCCTCTTTTCAGGGACAGATCAGGGTACTTGGTGCGAACCGGTAATTTGTGCTCAAAACGATTCTCACCGCCTTCTTTAAACGATTCGGTATCGTATTCAACATTCAACCCGGTAACACTTTGGAAACGCTGATCATTATTATTGCCCAGGTTTACAAACTCAACTTTAAAGTGAAATCCAACCGGCGGATAATAACCGCCTGCAACTGGAGTAGCCATATCTTTTACTTAAACGATGAACAAATCATTGCAGCACACTGGACTGTTTAAATTTCTTATTCTTTGATTTTTCGGTTCACCCCAAACCCTGAAGGGAGTCCGAAAAAACAAAAATCACCCTTCAGGGTCGGGGTAAATTTTTGATTTTATGTGTCCTTTCATATTTTAAACAGTCTCTCACTTCAGAAAAAATACTTTTAATTTAAAATATTCAATCCTTCATGCGCCAATTCAAGTGTTTCGATAGCTACTTCGTTACCGTCGCTTTTTAAATCACTGGCCTGTACTTTCACGGCAAAAGCATTTTTTGCTTTCCATGTCATTACGGGGGCGTGTGTTTCGTTAAGCAGACTGATAATGATATCGCGTCGTTCGACCGTATTCAAGCTGGTTGTATTGATCCATTTATAGAAGTCAGAATCACTGTTCATACTACCACGCTTCAAAGTGATGTTGCTATATTTAAGCATACCCGGCATTTTGATTTTTGAATACTCGGGGCTGCTGCCCTCCCTGTATTCAATTGCTTCTACCTGAATATCGAGTCCGGTAACTTCGGTAAACCCGATACGTTCACCGCCCCATTGCACCAGGAAGTGAAATTTGGGAAGAGGATAGTTTGCCATATTGTTTTATTTTAAGAATGAAATTTATTTTTGAATTAAACACATACTGGATTTCCGGGTCTGCTAACTTTCAGCCAGTTTATGAGAGAAGCGTAAAATGATAAATTCAGCAGGGCGAACAACAGCCATACCTATTTCCACAATCAGTCTTCCTTCAAGAATGTCGAGCGAAGTCATTGTTTTACCCAGGCCAACGGCAACATAAAATGCGTGTTCAGGTTTAACACCCTGTAAGGCGCCCTGTCTCCATAAAGTGGTCAGGAAGTTTTCAATCATACCTTGAATTTTCACCCAGGTATTGGCGTCATTGGGTTCGAATACAAAAGGTTCTGTAGATTTTTTACAGCTTTCTTCTACCATATTGAAGAAGCGACGAACCGGAACATACCGCCATTCGTTATCATTGCCGGCAAGTGTCCGCGAACCAAATACCAGCGTGCCTTTTCCGGTGAAATAGCGAATTGCATTCACCGATTTTCCAGCAACAGCATCCACATTGAGGTTATCAAGCTGAGTGGCTGTAAATACGGTTGCCGGTGCCAGTACATTATTTAAGCTGACATTGGCTGGCGCTTTCCAAACACCCCGGGTGCGGTCAACCTGTGCATATACACCAGCCACAGCACCACTTGGAGGCATAATAGTCATGCTTTTACTAACTCCGTTGATTATATTTTTATAAACCGGAAATACCAATACCAGCGAATCATCGAGTGTTTTGGTATAAGCGTTTCCAGTATTTACAATCAGATTCAGGTACGCCGTATTTAATTCATCAAACAAGGGCTGTAAAAGGTTTACAGCAGCAATCCGTCTGTTGTTATCGTTGGTTTGATCGATTAAGCCAGGAGCGGGTGGTGCTACTGCAGCAGAGGTAAGGGGCCAACTTCCAACAGTTAAAGCAGTAAAATCACTTCCGGCAAGAGCGACTGTAATATCTGCTACTGCTTCAAGATTTAGCGCCTTAATTTTTGCAAATAACGGATCAAAATTCGAGGTAATGCCTGAATTTACATCCGCAAGAAAATCGGGCAGAGTAAGTTTGTCTGGTGCAACACCATTTGCAAATTCCTGAATTTGATCTCCTATTGCTGCGATGTAGTCGAATATGTTTTTAAGATTCGCATTGATATTGCCACCAACACCATTGAAGGTTGCAACCAAAGAACTAAACCCATCAGATAAAACCCCATTCGGTGGACTTAAAACCTTTGTTTTAGCTTCAACATTGGCTACATCAGCATAGGCTTGTTCCAATTCAGTAATTAAACCCTGAACTTCAACATCGGCGGTAAGACCTGAAAGCGGAACAGAGATACCTGCCCGTTTGATCACACTTTTTACATCGGTGTATTTAATCGCTTTGGGTAGGTTTACCTTTAGCCAGGGCGAATAAACAGCGCCATATTTTAAGTTGTTTATGCCAATATTGTTTCTGAAATTGGCTCCCAGCGGATCATCTTGTTTCACATCAAAAAGTCCAACCCGGTCACCCAGATCGGCGCATTGCAATAAGGCAGCCTGCTGAACTTCTGCTATTTCAGAATCTCCTAGTGTTGCTGCGTCCGGAAATAAAATGATGGTTGGTGCATCTTCCTTACGCAACTCATCAATACCGTCAGTAAAATTACTGGCTGAAATAGTGGTGGCTTTTTCGCTTTTGCCAACCGAAACAATAAAACAATCTCCACCACCATTGGCATAAAACATACGCAATGAATCGTACATGAAGAAATTGTTTTTAACAGTGGCGGAAGTAAAATTGTTATTGCTGTCAATGTTCACCTCTGTAACTTCAGGCGATGGCCCTGTGCCATAAAACTGTTCGAACTCAACCAATGATCCAATTCGTTTTGGCTTGTTGATCAAATCGCCGGGAGCGATTTCGTCTGCTTTATTTGTGTAGCCGACAAAAGCAGGCAATGCTGTTTCAACCTGGGCTACAGACGGTGGTAATTTGGGAATTTCTTCGACAAAAACACCGGGAGTTTTGTAAGTAGTTGCCATGTGATTTCCTGTTTAAAATTAATTAATGTGAATTTCTGAATAGTATTTTTTCTCTTCGGTATGGATTAAAGCTTCAGCTTTTATTAAACTAACTGATGGATTGGGAAGCATAATCGTTTTGGTATCCTCCGGTTCGGGAGGTTTCATGATTTCGATATTACCGTAACGGGTAAGTGGCAGTGGATTTTCGAGCACGTATGGTGGATTGAAAAGCTTACCCAAATATCGCCAATGTGTCCGCCGGTTGCGGAAACGGATTTCGTAGGTTGGCGAAAGCATATCGCCTTGATTAAACAAATCATAAGCTGGCTGTTTGCTCTTTACCTTGATTTCGATCATCGCGAAAGGTGTTTCACTTCCCTGAAGAAGATAAAAGGTAACATCGTCATGATAGGTTGGGTCATCGCTGTCGATATGAATGGAATAGATTCCTTGCGGATATTTCAGCAGATCAACCTGAAGCGTTTGAAAATCACCGGGAAGAACTTCCATTTTGGGCTGAATCGTGAAGCCTGAGGAATTCTTCATGGTAGCAAATGGTTTCGCATCCTTCACCTTCATGGTGTAAGTAAAGAATCCGTTTGCCACCGGAAAACTGTCACTCACATTCACGTAACTCAGCGGGGTAGTGATATTTCCATTTTCGGTAAGCCAGTCAGCAGACGGGGCAGGGTTATTGCCTGTTTTTACAAGCGCAGTAAATAACTTCGTTGGGTTATTTGCATTATCCGAAAGCATATCGCCAGGCATATAAGTATTCCCGGGTATAAAAACCGGAGGGATGGCGCTAAGCGAAGGAAATGCATTCGAAGTATTGTTCAGGCTGTTGCTTAATACAAACATTTTATCCCGGTTTCCCTGCAACGGAAGTGCAGTGTAGTTCATGAAATTCAAATCTTTCAGCCTAACCAGAAACCGGAATGTCAGATTATCTTCACATGGAACAAAAGACTTGAATTTTCCGGGGTTTGCTTTATCAGCTTCTGCCTTAATTCCCACCAAAATTCCAGTGGATGTTTTTTTGAAGATACAGCTATGAGAGCTAAGGGCCTTTGTACTTTCCTGTGTTGGTGTTATATCAAAAATCTCCCGAATGTCATAGTTGGACTCCATCCTATCCTTGTCCTCCTGACTCATCTTGTCCCATTCCTGTTCTCCTTTATTCAGGAAGAAATGGTGCCGAATATTTACTTCGAAAAGACTTTTATAGAGAAGGCTCTGACTCATTGGATAATTTGATTTATATGATTTTACCTTACTTTTTATTTCGACCATCAATCATTACTTCTTTGATCACTCCATGTATTTCTTTGGTACTTTCTCTTTCCATTTTGAGTAGCCTGACTTTAAAACATACGAAGGGATGTTGTTTTCCGCCGAAGGTGCTCCATACATAATTTAACTGTTCAAAACCAAGGTTGTACAGGTCGAGAATAACATGGAAATCATCTGGCAATCCTTCCACTTCAGTGATACTGTCCTTTAACGTAAAGGAGTATTTACCCTGAAAAAATGTGATGGCATGAGAAAGGTAAATGAGCGCATTTTCATAATTCGTCATGAATGAAGTAATCATGATAAATAAGTTCAGGTTGAGAGGGGGATTACCGTAATTGACCAGATTATTTTTGGTCAAAGCATAATCCGGATTATTCTTCATGGTTGATTCTTCTGAAATATTTACCAGCGAAATCAGTACCTTATTGGTTGTTTTAACCGCATCCTCATCCAGTCTGGAAATATTCTGAAGGATCACATAGGGAGCTTCAAGAATATCGCCAGGTTTTTTCACCTCTTCGATATAGGTATTTAGTTGTTCTGCCAAAAACTTAAGGACTGGATGTATCATATTTCAATTCAAATAAATTTCAACAAAAGATAAACAGATCAAAATATCCATTATTATTGAGTTTAGTTTGTTGAGTTAGTTTCATTCCGGTTGTATTTCTTTGGGTGAAAAGGAATTAAATAAAAGCTGAATTTTTATTTAACCAATCGTTGATAGGTAAATTTTGATTAACGATAAATCTTCTAATCAAAAACATGACATTAAAATCAATGTCAAGAGGTCAGTAATTTTTAATTTTCTGAGTTCTTTGGGTGATGCAATTATTTATTCTTTTTTGCAAAATTTGGTAACCCTCTTTTTTGCATTATTTTTTCGCATTCTAATTAAATATTTTTAATGTGCATCAATACAGATATTTACAGGATATGTTTTTGTAAATTAGAATCCTAAAAGTTGACAATTTGCGGCTATTTATAAACATATCAAATAATCTAGATATGTTGTTTTGTTTTATATTAAGGTATATCTTTGCATTTTAAATTTTGAAACAATGAATACAATTGAAATAGCTGGAAGATACACCGCATTGGCAAACGACACCTGCTGTTTATCGTGTGGAGGAGCAGTTGATAAAAGTGAGGCAAAACCAAATGAGGTTTGTATTGATCTGGGAAGCGGTCGTGGAACCGATGTTTTACGTCTGGCGGAAGAGGTTGGCGAAGACGGTTTTGTTTATGGAATTGATGTTACTGAAGAAATGATCCGCAAGGCAACGACCACAGCGACTAAAATGGACATTGAAAATGTAAAATTTATTCTGGCCGATCTGGAACAAATTCCTTTGGAAAACGAAACAGCACACCTGATTATCTCTAATTGCACACTAAATCATGTGGCAAACAAGCATAAAGTATGGGCCGAAATTTACCGGTTATTGAAAAATGGAGGACGGTTTGTTATCAGCGATATATATTCGAATGAGCCAGTTCCCAAGGAATATGCCAATGACCCTGAAGCGGTAGCTGAGTGCTGGGCCGGATCAATTACCAAAGAGGAATATCTTGAAATAATCAGACAAAGCGGATTCAAAAATTTCAGGATTTTGGAAGAAAGTCAGCCTTATCCTAAGGGAAAAATTGAAGTATCGAGCTTTACAATTACGGCGAAGAAAGATGAATTTAGTTGCTGCTGAAAGCGAGTCCCAAGTCTATTTGAATAAATTGGATGCTTGTTATTGGATATTTTTTGATCCATAATATTTGAAAAATCTGAAAAGTATATCTATTGAATGTTGTTTCAATTTACTTACTTTTATTCTCTATAGTTTAATCAACAAAAAATTCTCGAAATGAAAAGTTTAGTAAAGAAAGCCCGTAAGGGTCAGATTAAACAGGCGCAATGTTGTGCCAAACAATCTCAGATTATTGCCGGATGCCACGATTAAGGCGTCCTCGATTAATGATTAACGATTAGTGATTAACGATTAAAGAAGTATTCTGAAGTCTGCAATCTAAAATCGTTAATCGTTGATCGTTAATTTTAATTCAAATCTCAAATGCAACTTTCTAAATACAACATCACTTCAAAAATCAAAGATTCCGACGACTGGTTTGTCGTAAATGCCTTATCAGGTCAGGCTGATATACTGGATGAGGAAACTTTTGAACAACTTCAAAATGGATCCGAAAACAATCTGGAGCTGATTGAAAATGGCTACATCGTTGATCCGGCTCAGGAAAAACGATTGTTCCGCGAAAAGTACCTGAAGTTTTTGGACGACCGGGAAAAGGACGAAGTTCAGATATTCTTTGTGACCAATTATTCATGCAATTTCGATTGTTCCTATTGCTATCAGGCTGGTTACGAAGCGTTACCTGTCGCTTTGTCGAAAGAAGTTACCGATTCATTCTTCGATTATATCCTGAAAGAATTTTCAGGAAGACGAAAATACATTACCATTTTTGGTGGCGAGCCTTTCATGAATGCCCCCCGCCACAAGGAAAACATCGAATACATCATCCAAAAGGCTACCGAACACAAACTTGAAATTGCAGCTGTGACGAACGGTTATCACCTGGAAGAATACATTCCAATTCTGAAAAAGGGAATTATTCGTGAGATTCAGGTGACGCTTGACGGAACCAGCGAAATACATAACCAGCGACGCTACCTCAAGGGCGGTGACCCGACTTTCGATCGCATTGTTCGTGGAGTTGACCTTCTGATTGAAAACAATATTCCGGTCAATCTCCGGATGGTGGTCGACAAGCAAAATATTGAGAATCTGCCTGATCTGGCTCAGTTTGCCATTGATAAGGGATGGACTTCCTCACCGCTTTTTAAGACCCAACTTGGTCGAAATTATGAGTTGCACGAATGTCAGGCCAATCAGCAAAAGCTTTATTCGCGACTCGAATTGTATCAGGATTTGTACACTTTACTGAACCAATTTCCACACATCAGCGAGTTCCACAAACCTGCATTTTCTGTTGCGAAATTCTTGTTCGAACAGGGCGAAATGCCCGCACCTCTTTTTGATGCCTGCACGGGAACCAAAACCGAATGGGCCTTCGATTTTACCGGGAACGTTTATGCCTGTACGGCCACAGTAGGGAAACAGGGTGAAAGTCTTGGTGCTTTTTATCCTGAAGTCAGGAAAAATGCGGAAGCTGTTGAGGAATGGCAGGAGCGTGATATTTTATCGATTCCGAAATGTCAAAGCTGTAACCTGAGCCTGATTTGTGGCGGCGGTTGTGCATCGATGGCTAAAAACTACAATGGAACGTTGAACAGTCACGATTGCCGGCCAGTGACCGAATTGCTTGAACTGGGAATTGGTCATTATTTCAACGATTAAACGATGGACTGCACCAATTGCCCTTACGATAAACAATGCCGCAAATCGGAAACCTGTCAGGCAACATCATTCGATCGCGATGAGGTGATTCAGAAATATGCTGAAGAATCTGAGATTGTTCAGGCTGCAGCCGATTTGGTTGATTTCGGACGTGCCGGAACTTTATCACGACTTCAGGAAACCATCGCTTTTGCAAAGAAAATGGAATACAAGCGAATTGGTCTGGCTTATTGCTACGGAATGGAAAAGCAGGTCACTCAATTGGCGGCAAATATCCGGAGTAATGGTTTGAATGTTCGGGCAGTTTCGTGCACCGTTGGCGGAATTCCGCAAAATCAGGTGAATCCTGAAAGTGCTTTTTGCACTGTTTCCTGCAACCCGATTGGTCAGGCCCGGCAATTGAACAACGAAAATGTGAACCTGGTGGTGGTGATCGGACTGTGTTTGGGTCACGATATTTTGTTTCAGCGCGAAGTGAAAGCCGATTGTACGACTTTGGTTGTGAAAGATCGGGTACATAATCATGCACCGTTAATGGAATTGTCAGAAAATCAGAAAAATAAATAGCGATTAGTCTTTAAAATTTCGATCAAAACGATTTCCTTTTCGTACACATCCCTGAAAAATCAATTGATTCAAATATTATAAAAAACCAAAAATCATGAAAGAAATAGTTGCATCAGATTATGAAAATGAAGTACTGACAGGAGGAAATGTGTTGGTAGATTTCTATTCAACTGAGTGTCCTCCATGCGAAGCTATTGCGCCTAAACTGGAAGGTCTTGAAAAACTTTTCGGAAAAGATATCAGATTTCTGAAGATTTTTCGGCAGGGAAACCGCGATCTGGCTGATCAACTGGGCGTAAAATCATCACCTACTTTACTTTTTTATCAGGATGGAGAAGAAGTAAGTGCCCGCCTGACCGGAGGAGTTAAACGTTCCGAAATTGTACGCGAACTGAAACATGTACTGGGCAAAGAAAAGGTGAATCAAATTATCGAAAAACAGCAGCCAATTGTTACCGATGTCGATGTGGCTATACTTGGTGCCGGTCCTGGTGGACTGACTGCCGGTTTATACCTGTGTCAGGCTCGCATCAACACCGTATTGGTAGATATTGCTTTGCCCGGAGGAAACGTTTCGACCACCCACATGGTTTCAAATTACCCCGGATTTATTGAGCCACAACCCGGATATATGCTTTCACACAACATGTCCGAGCAAACCAAACGCTGCGGAACAACTTACAAAGTGGCCGTTGATGTGACTCATGTCGATTTGCACAAGAAAGAAATTACGATTGATTCACAAGAGACTATTCGTGCCAAACGGATTATAATTGCCACCGGAACTTCACCTAACCGGATTGGTATTCCTGGAGAGCTTGAATTCAAAGGGAATGGCATTTCGTATTGTGCCACCTGCGATGCCAAATATTTTGTAGACAAGGAAGTGATTGTAATTGGTGGTGGAAATTCGGCGATAGAAGAAGCCGATTTCATCTCTAAGTTTGCATCGAAAATTACTATTGTGCACCAATTTGACCAGTTACAGGCCAATAAGACTGCCCAGGAAAAGGCGTTTGCCAATCCAAAAATTTCATTTCTGCTTTCACACGAACCGCGTGCGTTTAAAAAAGATGGTGACAAAATGGTGGTTGAGGTTGAAGACCTGAAGACCAAAGAAATGAAAACGCTGACTTCAAACGGAATCTTTGTTTTTATCGGGCAGAAACCGAACCTCGAAATGTTTGGTGATGCGCTTAAACTTGATAAGTGGGGTTATATCCAGGCAGATGAGGACATGCGCACAAACATTGAAGGAGTATTTGCTGTTGGTGATGTGGGTAGCAAAAAATACCGGCAAATTACTACGGCTATTGCCGATGGAACCATTGCCGCTATTGCGATTACGCGCGAAATAGGATAAATGGGGTGCGGCGAATTGTATTCACCGGATTTAAAAGCGCGATTGAAAATCGCGCCACCCATAAAGGTTAATATATAGATTCAATGAATTCCGGCAGTTATCTTTTTATAAGATTTGCCGGATTTTTTTGTTGAACCCTTGCTTTTTAAGTTTCTATAATTAACTTTGCATTTCAAAGTACTTTTAAATGAAAACAAATTCGGTTAATCCCAAGGAAGATATTCAGGCCATCCGTGAAATTATGGAACGGTCGTCGAAGTTTATGTTGCTCAATAGTATGGCAGGTTTTTTTGCAGGTGCTTGCGCATTGATTGGCGCGGCTTTGGCATGGTTCGTAATCCTGGATTCAGGGAGAATTCAATACGATGAGTTTCTATGCACTGTTGGTGGCTCGCCGATAAACAGTGTAACCATCGGATTGGGAATTGATGCGTTAATTATTTTACTTCTGGCTGGAATGGCTGCTATTTATTTTTCATATCGAAAAGCGGAGAAAGCCGGGCAAAAATTCTGGACGAATTCAACTAAACGGGTGTTGGGTCACTTGTTAATCCCCATTGTTTCAGGAGGAGTATTTGTCCTGATTCTGGTTTCACGGAACGAAATTAATTTGGCAGCTTCAGCAATGCTTATTTTCTATGGCTTAGCACTTGTCAATGCAGGTAAATTCACTTCGGGCGAGATTCATTATTTAGGTATGACGGAAATTGTTCTTGGTCTTTTGGCCGGACTCTTTGCCCAATACGGACTTTTATTTTGGGTATTAGGTTTTGGGGTGATTCACCTGATTTATGGGGTAGTGATGTATTACAGGCATGAACGGTAGAAAGTGGCATGGAGCAAAGGGCCCGGAGTTCGAACCCATAACCCACATCTTGAAAACCCGCAACATAAAGTCTAAAAAAAATAGTTAAATCGTAAATAAACTCTGGTGAAAAATCCAATTTCAAACCTTCAGAAAGTATTCGAAAGCCGCATCAGGCTTGGAATTATGTCGGCACTGATGGTGAACGACACACTGGATTTCAATGCACTGAAGGATTTGCTCGAACTGACAGACGGAAACCTGGCGAGCCACCTGAAAGCATTAGAACAACAGGAAATTATTGTTGTTTCGAAGCAATTTGTTGGCCGTAAACCCAGCACAACTTATCAGGCAACCGAGCAGGGAAAGGATTTGTTTCGCCAGCATTTAGAGGCACTTGAACAATTAATTAACAACCAATAATTTTTTTATTCTTATACTCTGAAATTCAAAGTACTTTTAAAAATTAAAACTATGGAAACAAAAGGTATTCAACATTTTTTGAACAGTTACAGTGTGAAGATGATCATCGTTTCGGGGCTGGCGATTCTTCTGCTCATTCCGTCATTCTTAATTCAGGACGTTATCAATGAGCGGATAAAATTGAGCGAAAAGGTGAAAAACGAGCTTTATGCCCAATGGGGTGGCAAACAGGTTGTGGCCGGACCGGTGCTGAATGTGCCGTTTATCGTTCAGGAAAAAAGTGAAACGAATTCGGGGATAACTGAACGAAAAGGTATTGCTCATTTTTTGCCTGAAACATTAAAAACGGATGGCTCGCTGGCTCCTGAAAAGCGCAAACGGGGCATTTACGAGGTGGTGGTTTACGAAGGAAGTATCAGGCAGAAAGGCACTTTTGTGCAACCGGATGTGTCACAGTTGGACATTCCAGAAGCCCAATTTAACTGGGATGCAGCCTATTTTACCATGGGAATTTCGGATATGCGGGGGATCAAGAATTTGCCGGAACTGGTTGTCAACGGTCAGAAATGCAGGGTTGACCCGGGTGTGGCTGATACCGATTTGTTCCTGTCAGGAATAACCGTGAAAGCTAATTCCATTGATCTGAAACAACCCCTGAATTTCGAAATCGAACTGGTTTTAAACGGTTCAGAAGACTTATCAGTTGAGGCTTTGGGTAAAACTTCTGAAGTGTCGATGAAATCGGATTGGTCTCAGCCAAGTTTTACCGGAGTGTTTCTTCCAACAGATCGGAATGTTACGACAAAGGGTTTTACTGCGAACTGGCAGGTGACTCACCTGAACCGCAATTTTCCGCAGCAATGGGTGGATAAAAAATTCAATACGCACGAAGCCAAGTTGGGCGTTGAGCTGTTGATCCCGATTGATCATTACCAGAAATCGATGCGCTCGGTGAAATATGCCATCCTGTTTATTGCTCTTAATTTCATCATTTTCATTTTCATCGAGATTAAAAGTAAAACCCGGATTCATCCGTTCCAGTATTCGCTGGTTGCTTTTGCCCTGTTGATTTTCTATGCTTTGCTAACCTCCATCGGCGAACAAACCGGCTTTAATCTGGCTTACCTGATTTCGGCGGTGGCAGTAACTTCGTTGATTTCGTGGTACGCTTTTACCATTTTGAAGGATACGCGTACGGTGGCTTGGGTAACGCTTCTGCAAACGGGCTTGTACCTGTTCCTGTTTACCATTTTGCAATTGCAGGATTACGCACTGCTCGCCGGAAGTGTTGGCTTATTTGTGATTTTGGCCATTGTTATGCGAGCTTCACAGCAAATTAAATGGTATTCTGAGGGGTAATTTTTTTCGGTTTTCTATAATTTAACCCAGAGCATCCCTCTGGGTTTCTATTTTTATCTTCATTGCCAAAACGGACGACATGAAACAGCTTGCATTTTTGTTTGTGGTGTTTTCCTTTTTCGCCTGCCAGCCCCGTGTCAATCAATCCAAAACCGTTGATATCAAATATTCTCAACTTCATAAAACCGACTGGTTAATTGGTAACTGGAAGCGTGTTTCAGATGACGGAATTTTGATTGAAGCATGGACGCAGTTAAATGATTCAACCTTTAGCGGACGAAGTTTTTTCATTAGCAATGGAGATACACTTTCTTCGGAATTGATTAGTTTGGAGCAACGAAAAGAAAAGTTGTATTACATTCCAATAGTGGCTGATCAGAACAACGGAAAGTCAGTCGTTTTTACAATGACGAGCCAGACTGACAGCTCTGCTACGTTCGAAAATCCGGAGCACAACTTCCCTCAGAAGATTGATTACCGATTTCAAAGGCCTGATTCGCTGATAGCTGATGTGTCCGCTGTTATAAATGGAAATCAAAAAGTGATTAATTTCCGCATGGGACGGGTGAAGTAAGAATTTGTTTTATCAATCTTCAATATAAATTATTTGCTTCTTTTGAGTCTTTCATTAATTTTTTGTTTTAGCTTTGATTTGCATTGGTATGACCAATTTTAAAGCTATGCAAATTACTGAAATCGAAGTCTATCAGTTTCCTGTACGCCTGAAAAAACCATTTGTTATTTCGTTAGGCGCATTCGAATTTGCCGAAAATGTGATTGTTGTTATTCGCACTGATGAAGGATTTACCGGATTTGGCGAGTGCAGTCCGTTTATGCCCATTAATGGTGAAAGCATGGAAACCTGTTATGTGGTGGCTCGTTACCTGGCAAAATCGCTGATTGGGCAAAATCCACTGGATATTGAGTCATGTTCAGAAATGATGGATCGTACGATTTTCGGTAATTCGAGTATCAAAAGTGCGTTCGACATCGCACTTTATGACCTTGCTGCACAACATGCCGGTTTGCCTTTGCATGCTTTTCTGGGCGGACAAAACAACAAAATTCTGAAAACAGACTACACCGTCAGTTTAGGTGAACCGGAGCAGATGGTTATTGATGCGCTGGAAATAAAAGAGCGAGGATTCGAGGTAATCAAGGTGAAGCTGGGAGATGATCCGGATAAAGATATTTTCAGGATAAAAGCTATTAGGAAACAGATTGGTAATGAAATTCCACTTCGGCTAGATGCCAATCAGGGTTGGGGTGTTGATTCTGCTATTCGTATTTTGAAAGCACTGGAAAGCTGTAATATTCAGTTTTGTGAAGAACCAATTCCCCGCTGGAATTTTAATGAATTATCGCATATCAGGCAGAATACTTCAATAATGATTATGGCTGATGAATCGTGCTGTGATCACCATGATGCCCAACGTTTGATTAACTTGAACGCCGTTCAGTCCTTCAACATTAAACTAGGCAAATCGTCTGGAATATTTAAGGCTTTGAAGATTATAAAGTTAGCAGAAAGGATTAACTTGCAGTTGCAAATTGGTGGATTCCTCGAATCCCGGATTGGATTTACAGCTGCTGCTCATTTGGCATTGACCAGCGATTCAGTCAGGTTCTGTGATTTCGATACGCCAATGATGTTCAGCGAGGATCCGGTTTCAGGAGGAATTCAGTATGGTTTGAATGGTTTGGTTGCCGTTCCTGAAGCTCCGGGTTTGGGGGCCAGCCTTGATGTTTCGTACCTGAAAAAACTGAATGGGTTTTCAATTAAATCATAAAACTATGGAACCAAATCATGACATTCATCCTGTTGAGGTCTTTGATGGCAACCAATGGGACGTTTCGTTGGTAAAAAGTCTTTTGGACAATGCTGAAATCGAGTCGTTTCTGAAAGATGAACGAATGGGAGTGCTTGTTCCCTGGAATGTTGCCGGTGGAGGTGCCGGGGCAGTAAAAATTTTCGTTTCGAGTGTTGATTACAAAAGGGCAAAAGAAGTGATTGATCAATACGAAAAAGCTGAAGGAATTAAGGAAAATGGAGAATTTTGATGTTTCGGTTCAGCGATTCGATGAATTTGCAGCCGAATATGCCCAACGTTTTCTAGATATGAATAGCTATTCGGATTCGATTGATCTTTTTTGCGATTTGATCAGATCTAAGAGCCCCAAGATTCTTGAATTGGCTTGTGGTCCGGGAAATGTTACACGATTATTGAAACTTTGGTTTCCGGAGAGCCAGATTATGGCTGTCGATTTGGCTCCAAAAATGATTGAAATAGCGCAGAAAACATTACCTGATGTCGATTTCAGAGTGATGGATGTGCGCAAGATTTCGTCTCTTCCGGAAGTCTTTGATGCGATAATGTGTTCGTTTTGTCTGCCATTTTTGTCGAAAACGGATGCCGCAAAATTGATTGAAGATTGTGCCAACAAGTTGGTTTCCGGAGGTGTTTTGTATGTCAGCACCATGGAAGGAAATGAAGAGCGGGCAGGTTTCGAAACCACAAGTTTTTCGGGAGACGCCAAAATTTATTTCAACTACCATCGGCAAACTGATCTGGAGCAGGCATTTATGCAGAGTGGTTTCGAAGTCAGGCAAGTCAAACTTCAGGATTACATTGAAACTGATGGATCAGCAACTACAGACATGATATTTATAGCGGTAAAAAAATGAATGAGTTTTGGGAAGAAATGTTTCAAAAAATTGGGGCGCTCTGGGAGTTTGAACCTGTAGATTCGGCCATGTTTGTCGGTGATTTATTTGCTAAGAATGAATTTCAGAAAATCCTGATTCCCGGAGTTGGTTTTGGTAGAAATGCAAAGCCTTTCGTTGAAAAAAGAATGGAGGTTACTGGGATTGAAATCGCTGAAACAGCCATCCGGCTTGCCCGTGAAAATGGTCTTGATTTTCCGATTCATCATGGATCGGTGTCTCAAATGCCTTTTGATGACACGATTTATGATGGTATATATTGTTACGCGCTTCTTCATTTGTTCAATCAAAACGAACGGCGACAATTTTTGAAGAATTGTTATAATCAGCTTCGTGATGGCGGGATCATGGTCTTTGTGGTAGTCTCGAAAGGTTATACCAAATTGTATGAAAATGGCAAACCAGTCAGCAAAGACCGATTCCGGATTCAAAATGGGCTGGATGTATTTTTCTACGATTCAGAATCGATTGAAAAAGAGTTCACCAAATATGCTTTGCTGAACTATCGAGAAATTGCTGAACCTGTTAAACACATACCGAACGAAGACCCTATGAAATTCTGGATGGTGATTTGCAGGAAAACAGTCAGTGTTCATTAGGAAAAAGGAATGAGGAAAAAGGAAATAACTCAAGTCATCCAATGAGCGGCATCCTGAGAACTGCGACTGAACACTGATCTTTTCCTATTCAATCACATTCACTTCCCGTTCCATTTCAACTCCAAATTTTTCCTGAACCGATTGTTTGATTTCTTCCGAGAGGTCGAATATTTCTTTTCCGGTGGCATTTCCATAATTTACTAAAACTAGCGCCTGCTTTTCGTGCACACCTGCATCTCCCCGTCGAAAACCCTTCCAGCCGCATTGTTCGATGAGCCAGCCGGCCGCTAATTTAGTTTGGCTTTCGGGGGCGGGGTAGTGGGGCATTTTAGGGTATGTTGCTAAAAGTTGTTCGGCCAGTGCGGTATTTACAATCGGATTCTTAAAGAAACTGCCTGCGTTTCCATAGACTTTCGGATCGGGAAGCTTCGACTCGCGAATACCAATTACTACTTTGCGGATGTTTCGGAGCGTGATTGCTCCCAACTTTTCGGTTTCAACTTTCAGGTCGCCATAATTCAGGATGAACTCCGGGAATTTATCGAGTTTGATACTTACGCTGGTAATGATGAAACGATTCTTCAACTGATTTTTGAATATACTGTCGCGGTAAGCATATCCGCATTCTGAAGCTTCATAGGTAATTTCAGTTTGCGATTCAAGATCAAATCCTGTAACTGATTCAATCTGGTTTTGAATTTCCATTCCGTAAGCGCCGATGTTCTGAACGGCTGCAGCACCTACTTTGCCTGGGATAAGCGATAAATTTTCGATTCCACCCCATCCGTTAAAAACAGCATATTCCACCAAATCGTCCCAAACCACACCTGCGCCCACTTCGAGCCAAATGTTGTTGCGGTCTTCGTGTACAACTTTAATTCCTGGAATATTAGGGTTGATAATCAGCCCTTGAAAATCGCTAACAAACAGCAGGTTGCTTCCTTCTCCCAGAATCAGGATTGGTAGATTTTTCCATTGGGTTGTGGTAGATAAGAAACCCTCCAAATCTTCAGTTTCAGTAAATTCGAAATAATGACTGGCTGTGGCCTGGGTGCCGAATGTATGATGTTTCTGGAGTTGATAATTGGCGTATGAGCGGATCATCGAAATAATTTTTGGACAAATATAACAGAAGATCGTCCTTTTTCGTTTAACTTGGCGATATCAACGAATAGAAAAATCCCTTGAAAAAAGTTTCACTTAGTGTGATCAACGATTTAGTGACCGATAACCGGATGCACAAAGTGGCCGTTAGTTTGCAAAAAATGGGTTTTGAACCTGTTCTTGTTGGAAGACTGTTACCTGAAAGTCATGATGTGGAGCGCGATTACCAAACTCACCGGATGAAACTGGTATTTCGTAAAGGTTTCTTATTTTACTTCGAATATAATCTTCGGCTATTCTTTTGGCTCCTGAAATCAAAATCCGATGTCTTTGTCTCCAATGATTTGGATACACTTCCGGCAAATTTTATGGCTTCAAGAATAAAACGAAAACCTTTGGTTTACGACAGTCATGAATATTTCACAGAAGTACCTGAACTGATTGGCCGTCCGTTTGTAAAGGCCATCTGGACATGGGTGGAAAGATTACTTGTTCCACGCGTCCATGCAGCCTATACTGTTTGCGAATCGATTGCCGGAGTGTATAGGGATTTGTACCAAGTCGATTTTAAAGTTGTTCGCAATCTTCCGGCTTGTTCGGCAACTGAAAAGAATACTCATCCGATGACTTCGAGTCATCGGATGAGTAATTCTACAAAAATAATCCTTTATCAGGGAGCATTAAATATGGGTCGTGGTATTGAGGCTGCAATCAGGGCCATGCAATTCCTTGATGTAGCTGAACTTTGGCTGGCTGGAGATGGTGATATTACTTTGCAACTTAAACAAATGGTATCCGAATTAAAACTGGATGACAAGGTGAAATTCATAGGCAGGCTGCCTCTCCAACAGCTTCAGCAGCTTACCAGGCAGGCTGATTTGGGTATCTCGCTTGAGGAGGATCTGGGTTTGAATTATCGGTTTGCCTTACCCAATAAGTTGTTTGATTATATTCAGGCAGAAGTGCCGGTTTTGGTATCCAATCTTCCTGAAATGAGACGAATCGTTGAGCATTACCAAATTGGATTAATTGCAGAAACCCACCAGCGAAAAGAATTGGCCGAAATAATGAAAATGGCACTTTTTGACCAGGAGAAAAGGCTGGTGTGGAAACAAAATCTGTTGAAAGCTGCCAAAGAATTGTGTTGGGAAAATGAAGAGGAAGTTTTGAGGAAGGTTTACAGGCGGTTTCTTTGAAACATCAGAAAATAGTCAACTGTCAATAGTTATTTGTAAAACGTCTTCTTTGCCAGTTCTATTCCTCTTTCCTCTTTCCTTTTTCCCAATGACAAATGACTCTTTCCTAACTTGGTTCTTCTTTCTTTTTAATGACTGTTTCGTAGATTTTCTGATCTTCGACCGTGATAATTCTGGCCGGGAACCTTCTGATTAATGGATAGTCATGCGTGGCAACAACTACTGTTTTGCCTTGCTCATTCAACTCCTTAAAAATCTGTATCAGTTCAATCGAAGTTTGAGGGTCGAGGTTTCCGGTTGGCTCATCAGCCAGAATGATCTCAGGATTATTAAGTATAGCGCGTGCAATCGAAATCCGTTGCTGTTCTCCCCCAGATAGCTGGTGTGGCATCGATTTGGCTTTGTTGGTCATTCCAACCATTTCAAGTACGGCATTTACACGGTCGTCGATTTCCTTTTCGTCTTTCCAGTCGGTGGCTTTCAGCACGAAGGTCAGATTATCATACACATTACGGTCGCTCAAAAGCCTGAAATCCTGAAAAACAACCCCCAATTTGCGTCTTAGAAACGGAATATCACGTGCTTTAAGTTCTGATAAACTGTACCCTGCCACTTTCCCTTCGCCCTTCTCGAGCGATAATTCAGCATTCAATGTTTTAAGCAGACTCGATTTTCCACTACCTACTTTTCCGATCAGGTAAACAAATTCACCGGTTTTAATCTCCAGATTGATGTCGGTAAGTACTGTATGATCGCGCTGAAGGATGTCGGCATTAACGAGTTCAATGATGTTTTCTTCTGACATTGGAATAACAAATTGGTCTGTTGCAAAACTAATTTTTTTTATCCTTCCAGATACTAATTCAGCCTAAATAACAGTTTTTGTTTAGAATTCAATTTAAAATTTAAAACACAGCAGGTAAGAATAGTTAATTTTACGCTGTCAACTTTATTCAGTAATAGTTGTCTTTGTTTAAAGGTGATACAATTGGTGTATCCCGAAAAACTTAAAAGTACAAATCCGATATAAAATATCCAGTCACCATATGAAAACAAACCGATTCGTTTTTATTCTGCTTTTGCTGATTCTTGCACCAGTCCTGGTCAAAGCACAGCAAACGGTTTATTATCAGTCAGTCAGTCAGGAGATTCAAAAGGCCAAAGAATTGTATCTGGCTCGAAATTACATATCAGCCATTGGTCAGTTTGAACAGATTGCTTCCAAATCAGGCGAAAATTCCGATATACGCGCCGAAGCCATGTTTTATAAAGCGTTATGCGGACTAAAACTTGATAACGGAAATGCAGAAGAACAAATTGCCGATTTTATGAATGAGTTTCCTGAAAGTTCATTCCGGAACCGGGCTTTGTTTGAACAGGCCGTTTATCAGTTCGATAAAAAGAAATATTCAGGAGTACTGAAAACCCTGGAAGGATTAAATAAAGCTGAATTAAGCAACGATGAGGTAACTCATTTTCATTACCTGAGAGGATATTCCAATTTTGAACTTGAGAAAATGGATGTTGCGGCATCCGACTTTGCCGGAATTAAGGAAGGAAATTCGATGTATGCTGCTCCGGCACAGTATTATTATGGTCACATTCAATACCTGAAAGGCAATTACGAAACTGCCCTTCAGGAATTCGTGAAGCTGAAGAAAAATCCGGTTTTCGAAAAAGTGATTCCATTTTATATCAGTCAGATTTACTATAAGCAGGGAAAATACCGCGAGGTAGTTGACTATACTGCGCCGATAATCAATAAAGTGTCTGCCGATCAGCAACCTGAAATGGCGCGGATTCTGGGTGATTCGTATTTTCATTTGCGCGAGTTTAAAGATGCTATTCAGTTTCTGGAGTTTTATCTGTCGGATAAAAATAACCGCGGGCGCGAAGAAAATTACATGCTTGGGTATTGCTACTACCTGAACAGTGAAGAAGCCAAAGCCATCCCGCATCTGGAAATTGCTTCGAAGGGAAAAGATGAATTGGCGCAAAATGCCTGTTATCATTTGGCCGATTGTTATGTGTCAACCAACGATAAAAATAAAGCGCGGCAAGCTTTTGAAGCGGCTTCAGCCTTCGATTTTGATGCAAAAATCAAGGAAGATGCCTTGTTCAATTACGCTAAAATTACCTATGAATTGTCGTATTCGCCATTTAACGAAACGATCAAGGCTTTCGATAAATATGTGGCTTCGTACCCCAATTCGGAGCGAAACGATGTGGCTTACGATTATCTGGTGAAGGTTTACATGAGTACCAGCAATTACCGCGATGCGATGACTTCGATCGAAAATATAAAGGTCAAAAGTCCATCGGTTAAAAAGGCCTACCAGCGAGTGGCCTATTATCGCGCTATGGAATGCTTTAACAACCTGGACTACACCGCCGCAATCGAGAATTTTGACAAATCGGTTGACGCAGGCGATTTCAACAAGAATTACCGTGCGCTGGCGCTTTTCTGGAAGGCTGAAGCTTATTATCGTCTCAGCGATTTTAATAAGGCGATTTCAGAATATATGAGTTTCATGAAATCGCCCGGAGCTTTTTCTCTTCCTGAATATAAAACAGCCCATTACAACCTGGCCTACAGTTATTTTCAGTTGAAGGATTTTGAGAGTGCATCCGATTATTTCAAAAAATATTTGAATCTTGAAGCTGATTTGCGCAGCGAAAAAGTGGCTGATGCCAATAACAGGTTGGGCGATTGTTATTACCTGAACCGCGATTATGCTTCGGCAATTACCAACTACGAAAAAGCTTTGCATATCAATTTGTACGATGCCGATTATGCCCTTTTTCAGAAAGCCTTTTGTTTGGGATTACAGCGTGATTATCAGGGGAAAATAAGCAGTTTGCAGACATTGATGCAAAATTATCCGAAGTCATCTTATCAGGACGATGCCCTGTATGAAACAGGCCGGACCTACGAAAGAATGAATCAGCCACAGGTTGCTGTCGGATTTTACAAGGATGTGATCAGTAAGTTTCCGCAGAGTAATTTCGTCAATAAAGCCTTGGTTCAATTAGGTTTGGCTTATTATAACCTGAACGATTTTCAGGCTTCAGTGAATTATTACAAGCAGGTAGTCGATCGTTTTCCAAACAGCCCGGAAACTCATGCTGCTTTGTCAGGAATGAAGAACAGCTACATTGAAATGAATGATGTGGACTCCTATTTTGCTTATACCGGCAAGTTGGGTTCCGGAGTGCAGGTTTCGGTCAGCGAGCAGGATTCGCTTTCGTACCAGTCGGCTGAAAAATTGTATATGGCACACGATAAAAAGGCTCGTTCGCAGTTTGAACGATATCTTAATCAGTTTCCGAATGGCAGTTTTGTGTTGAACTCGAAGTTTTATCTGGCAGAGTTGCTTTATGATGCCGGAGAATACGATAAATCGCTGGAAGGATATGATTATGTTCTTTCACAGCCCGACAATTCGTTTACCGAAGCGGCCCTGGCAAAAGCTGCCGGTTTGCAGTATAATGCGGAGAATTACACCAAAGCTCTTGCCTATTTCGAGCGATTTGCCAAGGTTTCCAATTCAGGAAATAATTTGCTGAACGCGCGTACCGGAATTATGCGTTGTCAGTTTAAACTGGCCAATTATCAGGCTTGCGTCGACCAGGCAAACCTGATTCTGGGATCGGAAAAGGTTTCGGATATTCAGAAGCGTGAAACGAATTACAAATTGGCTTTGTCGTATTACAATCTGGGCAATAAAGACAAAGCTTTGCCGATTTTAAAACAACTTTCGTCGGACACCAATTCAGGAGAAGGCGCCGAGGCCAAATATCTGGTTTCTGAGATTTTATATGAAAAACAGAAACTCAAAGAGGCCGAAAACGAAATCATGGATTTTATCGACAAAAATTCGCCACATCAGTTCTGGCTTGCAAAAAGCTTTATTTTGTTGTCAGATATTTATATGAAAAATGGCGATGAATTTCAAGCCAAACATACCCTGAAAAGTATCGTGGAAAACTATCCGGAGCAAAATGACGGAATTTTAGATCTGACGCGCCGGAAACTACAGGTCATTGAGGCTGGCGAAGCCACTCAAAACATTAACCAAAGCAAACCACTCGAAATAAACATCGGGGGCGGAAAAAAATAAAGTAAAAACAACCACAAAGGCACATAGAACACATAGGAATAGAAATTTAAAAACTATGTGCCCTATGAGTCAATATGGTTCAAAAAAATAACAGATGAAAAAACGATCCTATTTAGCAGTCAATCTTATTGCCATAGTTCTTTTTCTGGAAGTTGGAACGGCAATGGCCCAAAAGGATACGGTCAGATTAAAGCAGGAGGTGGAGGTTACCAAAGCCTATCAGCCAACGATTAATGAAGCTGTAAAGATTAACGACATACCCAAGGTAAAAGCGGAAACTACCGAGACGCCAACATTCGACTATTCGATTTACAGCAAACCTGTTTTTTCGACTTTCGATGTGAAACCGGTTGCTGCCGCAAAAATGGTTGGCGAATCCAAATCTGAAATGGGATTGGGACTTTTGAAACTGGGACTTGGAAGTTATATGACGCCTTATGGGGAACTTTTCTTTAATGCCCAACCCGATAAAAAATCAAACTTTGGTATGCATTTCAGGCATCTTTCTTCATTGGGAAAAATAAAATTACTGAATGAAGACATGGTGAAAGCCCCCGAATCGGAAAATACAGCCGAAATTTTTGGCAAACATTTCTTCTGGAAATCGACCTTGTCGGGCAATCTTGCATTCGACCGCAAAGCATTTACCTATTATGGTTACACCGGAGATTTATTGACTGATACCGAAAAGGACCAGATCATACCTTATTGGGGCGACAAACAATACTTTTCAAAGGGTACTGCCGATGTTCACCTGAAAAGCGAAACTTTAGCCGCTTACGATCTCAATTACGACTTTGGAATTAATTACCAGTTGATGAAGAGCAAAACCGGACAAACAGAAAATCAGTTTGTATTGTCGGGCGACGTAAAGAAAAAATTTGCGAATGCTTTTGGACTGCTCAATGCATCGCTTACTTATTATACGGTTGACAGCATTCAGAACAGATCTTCATCCGGATATGGGAAAAAGAACCAAATGATGATTCGGGCGAACCCATCGGTCAGGTGGGAAACCGATAACAGCAGTTTGCAGATTGGCCTGAACTCTACTATATTTTTCGATAAAGATGCGAGCGCCAAATTTCTGGTTTATCCGAAAGTTAAAGCTGAATGGTCGCCTGTGGAACGCGTCCTGACTTTATTTGCCGGAGTTGACAGCTATTTGCAGCATAATACCTATTCGGGCATTGCAACCGAAAATCGGTATGTTGATCCTTACCACGACATCAGGAATACACTGTACGAATATGTTTTATCCGGGGGATTTAAAGGGAAACTGAGCTCGAAAACCAATTATGTGGCCGAAGTAAATTATTCGACCGTCAAGGATCAGCATTTTTATATTACTGAAAGTATGAATTTATTCTATCCTGAAACAGCCGGACCTAAAATGCTTAACAATACTTTTAGTTGGGAATACGACGATGTAAATATTCTGAAATTATCAGGTGAAGTTTTGCATTCTGTATCCGATAATTTTTCGTTTCACTTATTAGGAAATTATTACTCCTATGATATGAAATCACTTGAAAAAGCCTGGCAGATGCCCAATTTTGATCTGACAATTTCGGGTATTTATAAGCCAACCGGACAGTTGAAATTCACCACTGATATTTTTGTTGTTGGCAGCAGGACAGCTTTAATCCTGAATAGTGTTTCGAAAGACCTGGCGAGTTCTGCTGTTAATATTCCTGAGAAAATAGAAGTGAATATGGACCCAATCATCGACCTGAATGTAGGTGCAGAATATCTGTTTTCACCAAAGCTGAACTTCTTTGTCAAACTCAATAATTTTGGTTTTCAGCAGTACGAACAATGGCTGGGTTACACCAATAAAAGCTTCAACTGGCTGGCCGGAATCAGTTACTCTTTCTAAGAATCATGAAGTTCTTTTGTCCGTTAGGACATGAATACCAATAGAAAATCAAATGCAAACCAATTCTTGTCCTTTAGGACATGGACAGATTCATGTTAATTCCCTACAGGAAATGGGTTATGACAATCTGGTAAATGCTATTGACATGAATCTCCTGCGGAGAATTTTTTCACAGTCATTTCAGGACGAAAAATTCGGATTCAACTTGGGCTTGTTTGTGAAAATCCCCTGAATAAGGAGTGGTTTTCCTTATTGATTTGGATCACAATTTAATTTCCGTTAAAATCGTTGTAATTTGTTGATTTTCAGAAGTAGGAAAGTTCATAAATTGTTAGAAAGTTTAACCATTCTAATGCTGATTTTCCTGTCGGTTGTTACTGCATTTTTACTATATTTGCGACTGATTTGTTGAAGGTTATTTATTGTGAAGAATTTATTGAAAATCAAATATCTTTTTTATTACCCAATCAGGCAATTTTCGAAATTCAGAAAAAGATTTGTTTTCTGAAATTGGTTTTGGCTCTGTGTTTTCAGGGCTAAATGGGTAAAATATGGAGATTAATATTTTTTATCGATGAGAGAAATTGAAGAAACCCAGGATTGGGGAACGCAGAATGAAAATGGTGGGTACGATGCCGATAGCATCCAGGTGCTTGAAGGTTTGGAAGCGGTTCGTAAACGCCCTGCCATGTATATTGGTGATGTAAATGAAAAAGGTTTACACCATTTGGTTTATGAGGTGGTTGACAACTCGATTGACGAAGCACTGGCAGGTTATTGCAAGAATATTGATGTTTTCATTAATGAAGACAATTCGATAACTGTAATTGATGATGGTCGTGGTATTCCAACCGAACTTCATACCAAAGAAAATCGCTCGGCTCTGGAAGTGGTCATGACCGTATTACATGCCGGAGGAAAATTTGATAAAGGAAGCTACAAAGTTTCCGGAGGTTTGCATGGGGTCGGGGTTTCGTGCGTAAACGCACTTTCTATTCTGCTGGAAGTTCAGGTTCACCGCGATGGTAAAATCTGGCAGCAGGAATACAGCAAAGGCAAGCCACTTTACGATGTGAAAGAAGTTGGCGTAACTGATCGTACAGGTACTACGGTGACTTTTAAACCCGATGATTCAATCTTCCTGGTTACCGAATATAAATTCGAAATTATTGCAGCCCGTATGCGTGAGCTCGCCTTCCTGAATGCCGGATTGCAATTGAATATTACGGATAAAAGGGTAAAGCTTGAAGGAGATGAAAACCATAACTATAAACACGAGGAGTTTTTCTCGAAAGAAGGTTTAAAAGAGTTTGTTGAGTATCTCGATGGTACGCGTGAACGCCTCATTGAGGAAACGATCCATATTTCATCTGAAAAAGCGGGTGTTCCGGTCGAAATCGCACTTCATTACAATACCTCGTTTACCGAAAATATTCATTCGTACGTAAATAATATCAATACGATTGAAGGCGGAACGCATCTTACCGGATTCCGTCGTGGTTTGACCCGTACCTTGAAAGCGTATGCTGAAAGCAGCGGTATGCTTCAGAAAGTGAAATTCGAAATCAGCGGCGACGATTTCCGTGAAGGATTGACAGCCGTTGTTTCGGTAAAAGTGGCAGAGCCACAGTTTGAAGGACAGACTAAAACTAAACTGGGTAACTCTGAAATAAGTTTACCTGTTGATCAGGCGGTAAGCGAAATGCTGGCCAATTATCTGGAAGAAAATCCAAAATCGGCCCGTGCCATTGTGAACAAGGTTATTCTGGCAGCAACTGCCCGTCATGCAGCCCGCAAGGCAAGGGAGTTGGTTCAACGTAAGAATGTACTTTCAGGAGCGGGGTTGCCAGGTAAATTGGCCGATTGCTCTGAAAAAGATGCTGCACTTTGCGAATTATTTCTGGTTGAGGGCGATTCTGCAGGTGGTACAGCCAAACAGGGCCGAAACAGACATTATCAGGCCATTTTGCCGCTTCGCGGTAAGATTCTGAATGTGGAGAAGGCCATGGCTCACCGGGTCTACGACAGTGAAGAAATCAGGAATATCTATACTGCGCTCGGAATCACGATTGGAACCGAAGAAGATAATTTGGCGATTAACCTTGAAAAACTGAGATACCATAAGGTAGTAATCATGACCGATGCCGACGTGGACGGTAGCCATATCGCCACGCTCATCATGACCTTCTTTTTCCGCTTTATGCAGGAACTGATTCAACGTGGACATGTTTATATTGCCACACCTCCGCTTTATCTGGTGAAGAAAGGAAAGCGCGAAGAATATTGCTGGACCGAACAACAACGCCTCCGCATTATTGAAGAATGGGGCGAAGGTAAAGAGGCAGGTATTCATGTTCAGCGATATAAAGGTCTTGGAGAAATGAACGCTGAACAGTTGTGGTCAACTACCATGAATCCTGAATTTAGGACTCTGCGTCAGGTGACCATTGAAAACGCTGCTGAAGCCGATCATATTTTCAGCATGCTGATGGGCGACGAAGTTCCGCCACGCCGCCAGTTTATCGAAGACCATGCGATTTACGCAAACATCGACGTGTAAAAAATCATAGGAAAGAGTCATTAGTCATTGGGAAAATTTCTAATGACTAATGACTCTTTCCATTTTCAAATACTATGAATATTTGTGTTTTTTCCTCATCAAGTAACGCCATTGCCGATGTTTATGTGTCGGAAGCAATTGATTTAGCCCGTTTGATTGGCAAGTCGGGGTTTTGTTTGATTAATGGTGGTTCGAATGTTGGTACGATGGATGTCGTAACGCGGGAGGCAAATCTGCATGGTGCAAAAACCATTGGCATTATTCCTGAAAAACTTCGGGATTATAATCTGGCTTCCATTCATGCTCATGAGATTATTGTTTCAGGAGATATGATGGACCGAAAATTTAAGATGAGGGAATTGTCTGATGCCTTTATTGCACTGGCTGGAGGATTCGGAACCCTTGAGGAAATTCTGGAAGTTATTACTCTAAAACAACTCGGATACCATCACAAAGCGATTGTTTTTATCAATACGAACGGCTTTTATGATGATCTTTTTCGTCAATTCGAGAAATCGTACGCTGAAAAATTTGCCAAAGAAACATATCGGAATTTGTTTTTTATTGCCAAAAATTCTGCCGATGCCATGAACTACCTGATTAATTACATCCCCGAAGAAACCGTTAATAAATGGTTTGAAGTGCCAAAACGCTAATTGGCCTGAATGTGAAAATAAAATTTTGAACCTTTCCCCAGTTCAGATTCAACCTTGATTGTTCCGCCAAGCAATTCAATCAGGTTTCTGGAAATTGCCAAACCAAGCCCGGTTCCTCCAAAATTCATTTTATATGCTTGTTCCGATTGTATAAACCGTTCAAAAATGGTGGTTTGCTGATCCTGAGGTATGCCTATCCCGGTATCTGTAATACTGAAATGGATAAAATTTTCATCACTTTTTACATCGAGTAATACTGAACCATATGAAGTAAACTTGATTGCATTTCCAATCAGATTATCCAATATTTGTTTAAGTCTGTGCTCATCAGTTAAAATGATGGATTCAGAATCAACTTCATTATTTAAAGTAAACTCAATGTTTTTTTCTTTTTTTGACAAAACAGATTCATGGTAATGGACGTTAATTTCATCCAGGAACCTCGACAGTTTAACTGGTCTCTTTTTGACCGTCAGTAAATTAGCCTCTATTTTAGAGATATCAATGATGTCGTTAATTAAATTTAAAAGCATTTCGCCATTCTTTTGTATTAATTTGACGAATATGGTACGATCCTCTATATCCTGACTTTCATCGTCAAGCAACTCCGAAAAACCGATAATGGCATTCATTGGAGTTCTGATTTCGTGAGACATGTTGGCCAGAAAAGCTGATTTTAACCGGTCTGATTCTGTAGCTCTTTTTTGCTCCTCAATCAGTTTGCTTTCAATTTCCTCGCGTAACTCAATCATTTTGTTGGCGGCAACACCTGCCCGACTAAATTCATCAAAATAAAATTCAGAAATATTCAGTTTTTTAAAACTATTTTGCGACAGAAAGAAAAAATTGAAAAAACGTTCGAAGTCTGATTTGTATTTTTTATTGAAATGGTAAATAATGACAGCTTCAACAAACAGGAGACCAATTAAAATGATAAAAATAATCAGTATACTTTTCTTCTGATCCCCCCAAAGAATTTTCTGCTGTTCAATTATACTTTCATTGGCTTCGTCCATATAAAACCCGGCGCCAATCAGCCAGTTACATTCCTTATACAAATGAACATAGGCACATTTTTCAGATGGTATGGTGTCGTTCATTTTGTTCCATTTGTAATAAAAATATCCTCCGGAAGAATCATTTTTAGCTGCCTCAAGTTCTTTTAAGAATACTGAATGACGCTGGTCGCCTGATTCCTTAAGCAAATTAAAATCACCTCTGTACACTTTGCCATCCATAACAATTGGCGTCCCATCAATGTGGTTTAGAAATACATAACCACCATGTCTGAATCTGACTGAACTTATTTTTTGTGCAATTTCTTCCCTGAATTTTGGAAAATAAGTATCTAAATACTGTTTCGATCCGAAGTACCATCCGAAATGATCAAATTTCTTCACAAAAGTTATTTTTTCGCTCCTGTAAACTTTTTCTGAATTAACTGTATCGTTTTCGTAGTTGAGAAACCCTTCCGGATTAGATTTTAGCAGATTAATTTCGGCCATCACAACCGGAGTCCCATTGGAATCAAGAAACTGTCGCATGTTTTTACCAGTAAATTCAGGTCTTCTGGGATAATATACACCAGTTCCGTCAAGTGTGGAAATAAATACTTCTTCATACTCATTCTCAAATTTTAAAGAAGATATAGTGGCAATAATGATCGACTTGATCTCCTCAGGTGATTTCAAACCTTCATATTTGCGACAAATCATTTCCGCTGTATTATTTGCCTGAATTACATTTTGCCTGACCTTTTTGCGGATATTTTCCTTGAAATTCTCATTTTGGGCCAGAATATATAAAACTTCATTATTTACGATTTCTTTAATGTAAATTTTTTGATCCTGAATATATTCCTGACTTTTTTGCCTGCTGATTTTTTTAAATTGAATTGTTTGTAAAACAATTAGAGCGCCACCTATAAGCAGAGTAGTCGCTAATGTTATAAAAATAATGGTGCGGCTCAGATAGGTTGAAATATTGGATGGGGAAGCAATTCTTTTTAAATACTTAATTGGCATATATACAGCAGTTTAATCAATATATATTTATAACAAAAGACATCAAAGATAGCTGATTTAATCTGCAATAGCGACATGACTTTCAAATTCATTTGCTGTTAAAATCTGTTAAACAATTTAAACGAAATGCAAATGACATAACACTCTTATGTCTTATTCGTTATCTTAGTGTTAGAATTAAAAATCAAAAAATTTTAACATCAAAAAGTAAAAGCGATGAATAACTTAAAGAAAGGATTATTTACCTTATTGGTGGCATTAATTGGAGGTTTTATTGCTCTATGGGTTTATACACGTTATTTTGATGAACCACAAATAGTAACTGTTCCGCAGGATCAATCGATGCGATATGCAAGTTTGCCACCTTCAAATTCAGCACCGTTCCCGGATTTGACTTTTGCGGCTGAAAACTCAATTCATTCTGTCGTACATATTAAAGTTCTTCAAAAGGGCCGATATGCTGGCACGAATAATATTTTCGACTATTTTTTTGGCGATGGAGGATCTCAGCAGCAACAGGGACCAATCAGACAGGGTGCCGGTTCCGGGGTAATAATCAGTTCAAATGGGATGATTGTAACTAACAACCATGTGATTGATGAAGCCGACGAAATCAATGTCGTTCTTAACGATAAACGTGAATTTGAAGCCAAGCTTATTGGAACCGATCCTTCAACTGATATTGCGTTGCTTAAAATTGAAGCAACAGGACTTCCTACTCTCACATTTGGTAATTCTGATGATTTGAAGTTAGGCGAGTGGGTCCTGGCGGTAGGTAATCCTTTTAATCTGACATCGACTGTTACTGCTGGTATTGTTAGCGCTAAAAGCCGTGATATTAATATTAACCCCGATCAAATGAGGATTGAATCTTTTATTCAAACGGATGCCGCCGTCAATCCCGGAAATAGTGGTGGGGCCCTGGTGGATACTCAAGGCAAACTGGTGGGTATTAATACTGCCATTGCCTCACAAACAGGATCATACAGTGGATATTCGTTTGCCATACCTGTTAACATTGTTCAAAAAGTGGTTGCTGATTTAAAGGAGTTTGGGGAAGTGCAACGGGCATTGCTAAATGTTAATATTGGTGATGTTGATGCTGAAATTGCTAAAAAATTTAATCTCGATAAAATTGAAGGAGTATTTATTGGTAAGGCACTTCCAGGTGGAGCTGCAGATTTAGCTGGAATCAAAGACAATGATGTCATTATCAGTGTTGATGGAGTGAATGTAAATTCTACTGCTGAACTTCAGGAACAAATCAGTAAACATCATCCCGGAGATAAAGTGACAGTTGTGGTAAAAAGAGACAATAAAAAGAAACCATTTAACGTAACGCTTCGTAACAAGCACGGTGATACGGATATTGTGAAGAGTGAAGATCCCAACGATATTTTTGGAGCGAAATTTGTTGCGATTTCTGACAGCGATAAAGAGGAATTAGGAATACGGTATGGTGTAAAAATTGCGGAACTTGGGGATGGTAAATTCAGGGATGCTGGAATAAAGAAAGGTTTTATCATAACTCAAGTAAACAAAAATGCCGTTTCTGAAGTTAATGAGTTAAAACACATTATTAAAAATTCAAGGGGTGGAATATTAGTTGAAGGGATATACCCAAATGGAGAGGTAGCTTATTATGTATTTGGAATTGGCACAAAATAAGCACGTTAGTTATATAATTGTAAATAATATACCTTTATAATAAACCATTTGAATTATTGACCTCAAAAGCCTATATTTGCACGCTATTTTTTTGAAGGGTATATGAGACAATTAAAGATTACAAAATCGATTACCAACCGTGAGAGCGCTTCTTTAGACAAGTATTTGCAAGAGATTGGAAAGGAAGAACTTATTACCGTTGAGGAAGAAGTGGAGTTGGCGCAGCGCATTAAAAAGGGTGATCAGGCTGCTTTAGAGAAATTAACAAGAGCTAATCTGCGATTTGTGGTTTCGGTGGCTAAACAGTATCAGAATCAGGGTTTAAGCTTGCCTGACTTAATTAATGAAGGTAATCTGGGGCTCATAAAAGCTGCTGAAAAGTTTGATGAAACCAGAGGGTTCAAATTTATTTCGTATGCCGTATGGTGGATTCGTCAATCCATTTTGCAGGCTTTAGCAGAACAATCCCGAATTGTGCGTTTACCTTTGAATCAGGTAGGTTCATTAAATAAAATCAATAAGGCATTTTCAAAATTTGAACAGGAACATGAGCGTAAGCCTTCTCCTGATGAACTTGCTGAATCATTGGATCTCCCTGCTGACAAAGTTGCAGATACCCTTCGTGTATCAGGCCGTCATATTTCTGTTGATGCTCCTTTTGTTGAAGGAGAAGATAACAGTCTGTTGGATGTTTTAATCAACAACGATTCACCGAATGCCGACAAAGCATTGATGATGGAATCGTTGGCCAGAGAGATTGAACGTGCATTAGCAACTTTAACAGAACGGGAAAGTGATATTATCCGCATGTTCTTTGGAATTGGTTGTCAGGAAATGACTCTTGAGGAGATTGGTGAACGATTTGGACTGACCCGGGAACGTGTTCGTCAGATTAAAGAAAAAGCGATACGTCGCTTAAGACATACCTCTCGAAGTAAATTATTAAAAACATACTTGGGATAACGCCCATAAAAAAACCGCTCAAAAAGCGGTTTTTTTATTTGATATCGTTGCCTACCCCAAATCTATTTCTTCAGCTTGATGACTTCACTGCCCGCCAGAAGAAATGCTCCGGTTCCATATACTTCCCAACTTTCAGCAGAAAAATTCTTTTTCGGATCAGCCCCAATGGGTTGACACCATCCAACATGGCCGTCAGGCTGAATGAGTGAATTCATACCCTTCCACGCTTTTTGAACTACCGGAAGGTATTTGTCTTTACTTAACAACTCATTGTTAATTCCCCAAGCGAGGGCATAGGTATAAAAACCAGATCCGCTAGCTTCGCCTCCCGGATAAGAACCCGGATCAAGTAAACTTGCTCTCCATAGTCCGTCCTCTTGTTGCAGACTGGCAATCTTTTCCGCCATTTCTGTATATATTTTTTCGTAGAACGGACGTTCCTTGTAATCTTTTGGAAGCTCGCTCAACAACAAAGTTAATCCACCCATTACCCAGCCATTTCCTCTCGACCAGAATATCTTTTTCCCATTGGCTTCGCGGCGGTCTGATGCATCACCTTTAATTACATAACCTAAATCGCGGGCAAACAGGTGTTCTTCTTTGTCGTAAAGTAAATCGTAACACTCGTGAAATAACCTATCGCTTCTTTCCATGTATTTTTTGTCGCCAGTTGTCATCGAAAGTTTTACCAATGCCGGTGGAGCCATAAACAAAGCATCGCACCACCACCAGGTAATTTTCTGAATTCCTTTAGTCTGATAAGGAGTGATGAGAAATTTATCCATTTGTGCTTTGAATGGATCGATCATTTTCTGGTCTTTTTTGATGCGGTAAACATCCAGGTAGGTTTGGCAGATAGCATGATCGTCTGCATGTTCCAGTCGCGGGCCCGGCTTCCATTCATTTTTTTCTCCCATTTCAATCATAGCATTCAGTAATTTTTTGTCGCCTGTAGTTTTGTATGCAGCAGAAATGCCAGCATAAAATGCTCCGTTGGTCCAGTCGTATAAAGCATGTTTGGGATTGGCTAACTGCCACATGGCTGCGGTTGTCATTGCCTTTTTAATCTCCTTAGGCTTAAAACATTTATCCTGTTCTTTTTTAGAAAATACGGTCATGCCGATAAGCATGAATACGAGAAGAAATGAAAGTGCTTTTTTCATATTTAATTGATTTAAGTTTAGTTTTGCAATCGATTGTACAAACATACACAATCATTTTTATTTTTTAATCCTGGAATGAAATATTGTAATTACAACTTTCCGTCATCACTATATGTACAGGTTTTTAATATTAATAAAAAGTAAAATCCTGAAAACTGTAATCATATAACTTGTTTTGGTTTCAATTTATAACTATAATTGTACTTCATAAAAGTAAAAATGAAAAATATCATTACATATTACGGCCACCATCATATGACTCTATCAGAAGGTAGGCAGTAATTGTTTTGATGTTATTATAAAATATTAACCCAAAAGAAGGCTTACCAAAACGGTAGGTCTTTTTTGTTTTAACACATATTGAAAATGGAAGGAATTTTAAAAATAGCCGTTCAAACCAAAGGCAGGCTAAACGAAGATTCGTTAAAACTGATTGATGAAGCAGGGATTAAACTACCCCTGAGTACACGGAAACTGATTTCGACAGCGACTAATTTTCCTCTGGAGGCTTTGTTTCTGCGCGACGATGATATTCCGCAGGCAGTGGCGATGGGAGTTGCCGATATCGGTGTCGTTGGCGAAAACGAAATGCTCGAAAAGAAGGAAAATGTGGTTGTTGCCAAACACCTCGGATTCAGTAAATGCAGACTATCTTTAGCTATTCCAAAGGATGATATTTATAATGGAGTTGAATACTTCAACGGCAAAAAGATCGCTACTTCTTATCCTGAAATTCTGAAAGGCTTCTTTGCTGAAAAAAATATAACTGCCGAAATACACGTAATCACTGGTTCTGTGGAAATTGCTCCGGGAATTGGATTGGCCGATGCCATTTTCGATATTGTCAGTTCAGGAAGTACATTGGTCAGTAATCGGTTGAAAGAAGTTGAAGTGGTTGTGAAATCAGAAGCAGTTTTAATCGCAAATCCCAACTTGTCGGAAACTAAGCAAAATATTCTTGATGAATTGATTTTCCGCATGGAATCGGTTCAGCGCGCCGAAAAGAAAAAATATATCCTTCTGAATGCCCCCAATGAGAAGTTGGCCGAAATTGAATCGTATCTACCCGGAATGAAAAGTCCTACAGTGATGCCATTGGCCGAAGAAGGCTGGAGTTCGGTTCACTCGGTAATAGACGAAAAAGACTTTTGGGAGATTATCGGTAAATTAAAATCTGCCGGTGCTACAGGCATTCTGGTTATTCCTATCGAGAAAATGATTTTTTAATACGCCGAATGAAACTCAGACAAATTCTATATTTCGTTATTCCGTGTTTCATCTGGGGATCAACGTGGTTTGCCATCAAATTTCAGTTGGGGCAAGTCGATCCGCTGGTTTCGGTTGGGTATCGCTTCCTGATTGCCGGTCTGTTGCTGATGATTTTCAGCCTTGTCCGGAAACTCAATATGCGGTTTACCCTACGCGAACACTTGTTGATGATCCTTCAGGGAATAATTTTGTTTGGGTTTAATTACTGGCTGGTTTATTTGGCTGAAACGAATCTGACGAGCGGGATAGTTGCCATTATTTTTTCGTTTTCCATTTTTACCAATATATTTTTCAACTATTTACTCCTGAAGGGAAAAATCAGGAAAGAAGTAATGGCAGGCGCCATTCTTGGAATTGCGGGTACATTCCTGATTTTTAATCATGAATTAGGGAATGCTGAGCAGATTACAATCGGGTATCAAGCGTTATTGTTTTGCTTTGGGTCAATCGTTTTGGCATCGTTGGGAAACATCCTTTCAAAATACAATCAGACCCGAAAGTTGCCTGTTATTCAGACTAATGCATTTGGAATGACATATGGAAGCCTGGCTATGATGTTGATGGTTCCCCTTTCAGGTCGGAGCTTTTCGTTTGAAGTGTCGTTCCCCTATGTTGCCTCGCTTTTTTACCTGGCGATTTTTGGCTCGATTGTCGCATTTACATTATACCTGAAGTTGGTAGGCGATATTGGTCCCGATCGCGCCGGATATACCACGCTGGTGGCTCCCGTTATTGCATTGATAATCTCCTCATTTTTCGAGAATTACCGATGGGGAATTATCGCTGTATTTGGAGTTATCCTGTTATTTGCCGGAAATATTCTGGCTTTGAAAATTAAGCCAATTAAAACAATTTGAGAATGAAGACTTATATCAATCCACAACGAATGAGATGGGATGAGATGCTGAAACGTCCATTATTCAGCGTCGCTGAGTTGCGCGATCAGGTGCAAACCATTTTAACCGAAATTCGGACCAGTGGAATTCATGCTTTGCGGAAATACACCGAAAAATTTGATGGCGTGTTCATCAGTAATTTGGCGGTTTCTCCTGAAGAAGTTGAAGAAGCGTGCAATTTAGTTGAGCCAAATTTGAAAGCAGCAATTTCTGTTGCTGCCGGAAATATCCAAAAATTTCACGAATCGCAGGTGCCTCAAACCAAACGGATTGAAACTACTTCAGGAGTAACCTGCTGGCAAAAATCTGTAGCCATTGATAAAGTTGGATTGTACGTTCCTGGAGGATCGGCTCCTTTGTTTTCGACTGTGCTCATGCTTGCCATTCCGGCCAAGATAGCTGGGTGCAAAGAAATTGTGTTGTGTACACCTCCCGATAAAGATGGGAAAATTAACCCTGCCATTTTGTTTGCAGCGCAACTGGTTGGGGTTACCAAAATATTTAAACTTGGCGGCGTTCAAGCGATTGGAGCGATGGCTTATGGTATTGATTGTGTACCAAAAGTGAATAAGATTTTCGGTCCCGGAAACCAATACGTGATGGCTGCCAAGCAATTGGTGAGTATCAGCGATGTGTCCATTGATATGCCTGCCGGTCCTTCGGAAGTTGCTGTAATGGCTGATTCGACTGCCAATCCTGCTTTCATAGCTGCCGATTTGCTATCTCAAGCAGAGCACGGCCCCGATAGCCAGGTGGTTTTGGTGACTAACGATCATTCACTGGTCGAAAAAGTTGATCAGGAATTGACCAGACAACTTAATGAATTACCACGCCAAACCATTGCAGAAAAAGCGCTGGCAAACAGTCAGGCCGTGGTTTTGGATCGTGTTGAAGATATGATCGACCTGATTAATGGGTATGCGCCTGAGCATTTGATTATTGCCATGGAAAATCACCTGGAAGTGGCTGAGAAAATCACGAATGCAGGCTCGGTTTTTCTCGGAAACTATACGCCTGAAAGTGCAGGTGATTATGCTTCAGGAACCAATCATACTTTGCCAACTAACGGTTGGGCGCGATCGTTTAGTGGCGTGAATCTTGACAGCTACATCAAGAAAATTACCTTTCAGGAAATTACTCCGGAAGGAATTCAAAACCTTGGACCAGTCATTGAAACAATGGCTGCTGCCGAGCTTTTGGATGCGCATAAAAATGCGGTGACTTTACGATTAAAAGAATTAAAAAAATAAACACATAGACACATAGAACACATAGTTTAAAAATTTTTCTATGTGATCTATGTGGTTCAAAAAGAAATATATGAATTTAGACAAACTGCTTCGCAACAACATAAAGGCACTAAAACCCTATTCATCAGCTCGCGACGAATTTTCGGGTGAGGCCGAGGTTTTTTTGGATGCCAACGAAAACCCATTCAATGCGCCATACAACCGCTATCCCGATCCGCTGCAATGGGCTGTTAAAGAGAAAATAGCTGAACTAAAGAACATTGCTCCAGAAAAAATCTTTTTAGGCAACGGCAGCGATGAGCCGATCGACATTATTTTTCGTGCATTTTGCGAGCCGGGAGTCGACAACATGGTTTCCATCGACCCAACTTACGGCATGTATCAAGTTGCAGCCGATATTAATAATGTGGAAGTTCGCAAGGTAAAACTCAATGAAGACTTCGGGTTCAGCGCACAAAAGTTGTTGGATGCCACCAATCTTTACACCAAAGCTATTTTTGTTTGTTCACCCAACAATCCAACCGCCAATCTGTTGGAAAAAGATGAAATCGTTAAACTATTGACTGGTTTCGATGGTTTGGTGGTGGTTGACGAAGCGTACATCGATTTTTCTCCTGAAAGCAGTTTGTTGCCCGAGTTGGACGACTACGAAAACCTGATTATTTTGCAGACCTTCTCGAAGGCATGGGGAATGGCCGGAATTCGCCTCGGGATGGCTTTTGCGCAACCTGAAATCATTCGTGTTTTCAACAAAGTCAAATATCCTTATAACATCAACATTCTGACTCAGCAAAAAGCTTTGGAGTTGTTGGATAATCTTCAGGAAAAAGAAGAATGGGTGAAAACCATTGTGGATGAACGCGCTAAAATGGTAAAGAAATTATTTAAATTGCCATTTGTGCAGGTAGTTTATCCTTCGGATGCCAATTTTGTTCTGGTGAAAATGAATGACGCACGTGGCATATATGAGTATCTGACAGAACAGAAAATCATCGTTCGCGACCGGTCAAAGATTACACTTTGTGACGATTGTCTGCGCATTACAATTGGTTCGCCAAAAGAAAATAAGAAGCTTAGAAAAGCGCTGAAAGAATTGATATAATACGTTTAAAATAATATTAACCACAGAGAAAAGTAGTTTTCACAGAGGTCACAGTGGTGGTAATTTTTAACTCTTTTTTTTCTCTGCGTTCTCTGTGGTAAAAAAGTTTTTTATGAAGAAAGCACTATTTATCGACCGCGACGGAACCCTGATTTTCGAAACTGAAGATGAGCAAATTGATTCGCTTGAAAAACTGGAGTATTTGCCAAAGGTTTTCAGGAATATGCATTTTATTGCCAAGAACCTGTCATACGAACTGGTGATGGTAACGAATCAGGATGGGTTGGGAACAGCTAGTTTTCCGGAGGAAACATTCTGGCCGGTTCACAACAAAGTTCTAAATGCCTTTAAAAAAGAAGGTGTTATTTTCGATGATATATTAATTGATCGGCACTTTCCACACGAAAATGCCCCAACCCGCAAACCGGGAATTGGAATGATGGGAAAATACCTCGACGGAAGTTACGATCTGGCGAACAGTTTCGTCATTGGCGATCGGTTGACAGACATTCAACTGGCCAAAAATCTTGGTTCAAAAGGTATCCTGATTAACGATGGCTCGTTGGCAAACGAAATTCAGGAAAAGGGATTGACCGAATTTTGTGCCTTGATCACCAACGACTGGGATGAAATATATGCCAAAGTGGCTTCACCTGATCGCACCGCAGTGGTTGCACGCAACACCAAGGAAACTAAAATTAGGGTTAAACTAAATCTGGATGGAACCGGGAAAGGAAATATTCACACCGGGCTGGGATTTTTCGATCATATGCTTGATCAAATTGCCCGCCACTCCGGAGTTGATTTAAATATTCGGGTTGATGGTGACCTGAATGTGGACGAACATCACACGATTGAAGATACGGGTCTGGCACTTGGAGAAGCTTTCAGACTGGCATTAGGCGATAAACGTGGCGTTGAGCGTTATGGCTATTGTTTGCCAATGGACGATTGTTTGGCTCAGGTGGCTATCGACTTTGGTGGTCGCCCATGGATTGTATGGAAAGCGGAATTTCTCCGCGAAAAAGTGGGTGATATGCCGACCGAGATGTTCTTTCATTTCTTCAAGTCGTTTTCTGATACTTCGCTTTCGAACCTGAATATTCAGGCAGAAGGAACCAATGAACACCATAAAATCGAAGGTATTTTTAAAGCATTGGCCAGAGCCATCAAAATGGCTATCCGAAAAGATGTGTTTAACTTTGAATTGCCAACAACAAAAGGAACACTGTAACCACAAAGGACGCTAAGGGTTTTCACTAAGAGCACGAAGTTAAGATTGAAAAATGTCAAAAAACTGAGATATGGATCGAGAAGAAATTTTCAAGAAAGTACTTGATTGTGCTTTTGAAGTGCACACTAACTTGGGTCCGGGTTTACTCGAAAGTGTTTACGAAGAATGTATGTTTCTGGAGCTACAAATGGCCGGTCTGAAAGTTGAAAAACAAAAGCATCTTCCATTGATATATAAAGGACTAAATCTGGAAAGCCATTTACGAATAGATATCTTGGTAGAAGATAAAATTATTATAGAATTGAAGGCCGTTGAGGAATTAACCGATGTTCATTTGGCTCAGACCTTGACTTATTTGAAATTATCAGGTTGCAAACTTGGACTTTTGCTAAACTTCAATGTAACACATTTAAAAAACGGAATTAAACGAGTTATTCTATAAAAACGAAAGATATTGGGAATGTTAGAGAGCCAAAAAAGATAAAATTTTGTGTCCTTCGTGAAAAACCTTTGTGTCCTTCGTGTTTAAATTTACCTATATGACTTTAGATAAAAGCAAATCAACCGCAATCCTACTCATTCACTGTCCTGACAAGCAGGGACTTTTGGCGTTGGTAACCGAGTTTATCAATACCAACAACGGGAATATTCTTTATCTTGATCAGCATGTCGATCGCGAAGAAAAACTGTTTTACATGCGTGTTGAATGGGATTTGAGCAATTTCAATATCCCGAAAAATAAAATTGCCGACTATTTTGCGACCCTCATTGGGCAGAAAAATCAAATGACCTTTGAACTCCATTTTTCGGAAGAAAAACCTCGCATGGCCATTTTTGTCTCGAAGATGTCGCATTGTTTGTTTGACCTTTTGGCGCGCTATACTTCCGGAGAGTGGAACGTAGAAATCCCTGTGATCATCAGCAATCATCCCGACATGGCCGATGTGGCTCGCCGGTTCGATATTGAATATCATGTTTTTCCGGTGACTAAAGACGACAAGGAAGCGCTGGAAGCCCAGGAGATTGCTTTGATGGAAAAACACAAAATCGATTTTATTGTGTTGGCGCGTTATATGCAAATTATCAGCGACGATTTTATTACACACTATCCGCACAAGATTATCAACATCCATCACTCGTTTTTACCGGCTTTTGTTGGGGCAAAACCTTACCATGCTGCATACGAACGCGGAGTGAAAATCATTGGAGCGACCAGTCATTACGTCACCACAGAACTCGATGCCGGGCCGATTATCAAGCAGGAGGTTGCCCATGTCAGTCACAAAGACACCGTGAACGACCTGATTGCCAAAGGCCGTGATCTGGAGAAAATCGTTCTTTCGAAGGCCGTAAATAAACACATCGAAAGGAAAATTCTGGTTTACAACAATCGTACAGTGGTTTTTAGTTAAAAGAAGCCTCCTCCCAGCCTCCTCCAAAGGAGGAGGAGTTAGAATACTACCTTGGAAATTGGTTATTCGTAATTCAATATTGGACATTTAAAATTATAATTATGAGACTTTTATCTTTTATACTTTTGCTCATGGTCATTGAAATTCAGGCACAAACACCATTAAAGGAAATCCCAGCCGATTATGGCTACATTGTAAAAATAGGGCAACAGGTTCCTGATTTTAGTCTAGTGACTACAGATGGGAAAACCGTAAAGATGGTTGATTTGAAAGGTAAAGTAGTCATGCTTCAGTTTACTGCCAGTTGGTGTTCGGTTTGCCGGAAAGAAATGCCGCATATCGAATCCGACATCTGGAAAAAATACAAGGACAATCCGAACTTTGCGTTGTATGGTATTGATCTGGATGAACCCAAAGATGTGGTTGAGAAATTTGCCAAACAGATTCCGGTAACTTATCCGTTGGCGCTCGACCCAAAGGGTGGTATCTTTTATCAGTTTGCCGAAAAAGGTGCCGGTGTTACGCGAAATGTGATCGTCGATAAAACCGGAAAGATTGTTTTCATGACACGACTCTACAAAGACGAAGAGTTTCAGGAAATGAAAAAGGTGATTGCTGAACTTTTAAAATAAACTTGTAGCGCGTAGCAGAATCGAACTGCCATCTCCGGATTGAGAAACCGGTTTCCTAACCGTTAGAAGAACGCGCCGTTTTTGAAACATTTAAAGCAAAAATACACAACAATCGGCTCGATGTCAACGAATAGTGAAGAAATTTGTGGAAATCTAAATTGAAACAGAACTTCCTCCCCTTTGGGGAGGATTGAGGAGGGGCTTCTTATGAACATTGTCATTATCAAATATAACGCTGGAAACATTGAATCGGTCAACAATGCTTTGATACGACTTGGTGTGACCGCTGAAATCACAGGCGACCACGAAAAAATCAAGGCTGCCGACAAAGTGATTTTCCCGGGAGTGGGAGAGGCCAGCACTACGATGATTTACCTTAAAAAAGAAGGTTTGGACAAGCTGATTCCCAAATTGAAACAACCAGTTCTGGGTATTTGTCTTGGATTACAACTCATGTGCAGCTATTCCGAAGAAAACGATACGCCATGTCTGGGTATTTTTGATGAACAAGTGAAACGCTTCATTCCTGAATCAGGAATGGAATTCGTCACCAAGGTTCCACACATGGGCTGGAACAATATCACTGACTTGAAAAGTGGAATCTTTGATCCATTGCTCGAAAATCAGTTTGTCTATTTTGTACATTCTTATTATGCTGCCGTAGGTAAAGACACCGCTGCTGTTTGCAATTACATCAACCCGTTTAGCGCGGCTTTGCACCGCGACAATTTTTACGCAACCCAGTTTCATCCTGAAAAAAGTGGAACCGTTGGAGCCAGAATATTGGAGAACTTTTTGAAAAGAAGCCTCCCCTAACCCCTCCGAAGGAGGGGGATTTGGGAGCATATATTAAAACAGAGCCGGATGAAAAGAAATTTGATTAATACGCAACTTGTTTTCTCCCTCTCCTTTGGAGAGGGTTGGGGTGAGGCTGCTTTTCTCCCCTCCTTCGGAGGGGTCGGGGGAGGCTTCCTATGATCACAATTATTCCCGCAATAGATTTGATCGACGCCAAATGTGTGCGCCTTTCGCAAGGCGATTACAACCAGAAAACGATTTACAACGAGAATCCGCTGGAAGTAGCTAAAATGTTTGAAGATGCCGGAATCACCCGTTTGCATCTGGTCGATCTGGATGGTGCTAAAGCCAAACACATTGTGAATTACAAGGTGCTTGAAAATATTGCTTCGAAAACCAATTTGGTGATTGATTTTGGTGGTGGATTGAAATCGGATGAAGATTTGCGTGTCGCATTCGAATGTGGTGCAAAAATGGTTACCGGCGGAAGTATAGCCGTAAAAGATCGCGAGACTTTTTTGCATTGGATTGAAACCTATGGTGCTGATAAAATTATTCTCGGAGCAGATGCCAAAGATAAAATGATTGCTGTAAGCGGCTGGCAGGAAGTATCGGAATTATCCATTCTTGATTTTATTGAAAGCTACACAAGCAAAGGCATCAAACAAGTCATTTCTACCGACATTGCCCGCGATGGCATGTTAACCGGCCCAAGTATTGATTTGTATAAAGAAATCATGGAACAATTTCCAAATCTTGGCCTTATTGCCAGCGGTGGAATAGCCACCATGAAAGATATTTACGAGCTGGATGAATTGGGCATTCCGGGAGTTATAACTGGGAAAGCGATTTATGAAGGTAGGATAAGTTTAGATGAGATTGAAAAATATAACCTTAATAACTTATAAATAAACATATAACTTTTAATGGTTATAATTTTATAATTAACCAATATTGGTTATATTTGTACAATGGAAACAAATGAAGAAATAGCAGTAATTACCTGCGATATTGTAGAATCGTCGTTGTTGTCGGCTGAAGAATTAAGAGATTATCAGCAGATTGTAGAATCTTTAGGGAACGAGGCGATTCTGTTACATCCTCGATTTTACAGAGGTGATAGTTTTCAATTGGCAACAAAACCGGCTGATGCGCTTGAAATCGCTGTCAGAATTCGTATTGAGATGAAACGACTTCACGAACAAAACGACGTTCGTGTTTCAGTAGGAATTGGAAAGGTTTTAACGTTAAATGAGAATGTGTTGTTTTCGACCGGTTCTGCATTTGAAATTTCAGGCAAAAATCTCGATCAGTTAAAGAGCAGAAAATTGAATTTTTTGATCCAGACAGAAGATATTCTATTGAATGATGAATTGGAAACTTATTGTTTTTTCGCTGATGTAATCATTAACGGGTTCACGAAAATTCAGTCCAATGTCATCTTTTACAAGCTTCAGGGTTTGGATCAGGCCGAAATTGCAAAGATTTTGGATATTAGTCAACCGGCGGTAAGCAAATCGCTAAAAACAGCCAATTGGCAAACCATTGAAAGGTTCCTTAAGCGATACAAAACCCTGATTAATCAAAATTATGGATCCAATGATTAGCTTATTTTTTCCAATGCTTGCCGGTCACCTGGTTGCTGACTTTTGGTTGCAACCAGCCAGTTGGGTATCTCATAAAAAGGAAAATGGCTGGAAATCGAAAAAATTGATCCTTCATACTTTGATTGCATCCATCCTCCCGGTGATATTTACCTTAGAATTAAAACTTTGGTGGTTTGTACCAATTATTTTCTTGACGCACTATCTGATTGACGTCGTAAAATCCAGGATCAAACAAACCATGTGGTTTTTTATCGCCGATCAAGTATTGCACATCGGCATCATTTGGATATTGGCTACTTTCTTTACCGAAATCACCATTCATGAAAAACTGCTTCATTTCTGGATTTATACATGTGGATTTATCTTGATAACCAATCCGCTGGGTATTTTGGCCGGAATGTTTTTAAAATCAGTCACCAAATCAGAAAGTAACGCAGTACAATTGAACGCTTCTGCATGGATCGGAATATTTGAGCGTATACTCATTGTAATTTTTGTGATCACCGGACAAATTCAGGCGATCGGCTTTCTGGTTGCCGCCAAATCGGTTTTCCGCTTCAGTGAAATACAACAAGAGGGAAACCCAAAAGCCGAGTACTTTTTACTGGGAACGCTGGTCTCATTTACCTTTGCGATTGTGGTAGGATTTGGGATAAAACTTTTAATTGTTGCCTGAAGCTGAAAGTTTGACCTGGAACTTTGAACTTGGAATTTGAATCTTGGAACTAAAATTATGCTTGCAAAACGAATCATACCATGCCTTGATATTAAAGACGGTCAGACCGTGAAAGGTATCAACTTTGTAAATATTAAAAGCGTTGGCGATCCGGTTGAACTGGGAGCGCTTTATGCCGAACAGGGAGCCGACGAACTGGTTTTCCTCGACATCACCGCTACACACGAAGGCCGCAAAACCTTTGTGGAACTGGTGAAACGCATTGCCCGGGAAATCAACATCCCGTTTACCGTTGGTGGAGGAATCAGCGAATTGAAAGATGCCGAAGCCTTGCTGAGTGCCGGAGCCGATAAAATCAGCATCAACTCGTCAGCGGTGCGCAACCCGAAGCTGATTGACGATCTGGCGCTGAACTTTGGCAGCCAGTTTGTAGTTTTGGCGATTGACGCCAGGGGCGAAAATGATTACTGGACAGTGACTGTCAATGGCGGTCGTATTCCAACCGAAAAGGAACTGTATACCTGGGCCAAAGAAGGCGAAAACCGTGGTGCAGGCGAAATCCTGTTTACGTCAATGAATCATGATGGAACCAAAAACGGTTTTGCCAACAAGGAGCTGGCAAAAATGGCTGATATGCTTCGAATTCCAATTATCGCTTCAGGAGGTGCCGGAAACATGGACCATTTTGTAGATGTATTCACCGAAGGAAAAGCCGATGCAGGATTGGCGGCCAGCATTTTTCACTATAAAGAAATTGCAATACCTGATTTGAAGAGCTATCTTCGGGCAAAAAATATTCCTATCCGATTATAATTCCTACCCCAATGAAAAATGTTCTCCTCTTTATCGCGTTTTTGATTTCAATTTCTGCGATTGCACAAACAAATATTGATAAAGAACTTTTAGCCCAGACTCCTAATTGTGAAAATGTTGCGTTTAATTCTTCAAGACTGGTTGACCGATATTTTGAACGAAAAAACTATGATTCGATCAATGTGGTGAGTAACCGATGGGAGGAGTTTTGCGGAACAACAGAACCTGTATTTCGAATGAAAGTTTTACAGCAGATTCAAAGTAAATCTTTTAGCGAAGAATGGATAAATAAAGATTACCTCATGAACTTTATTTTTCTTTATCTGGATCGTCTGGATTATTCAAAAGAACCTAATGCCAAACTTATTTATGAGCGATATAAAATTTCATTTGGATACATCTCTTTTAATTCGCCTTTCGATGATTTGACCGTAATTTGGGCAAACTCGCTGCTTGAAAATGAGGACTTGTTGCCTGTAGAACGTGCATTTTGTCTGCTATACTCTAATCAAACAGATGCTTTCTGGCAGATACTGAAAGATCAAAAAGTGACGGGAACGAAACTTCAGGAGGTTTATGAGGAACAAGTGAGAAAAACAAAACGGATGGTTGAAGGAAATCTGGGATTAATGAGTGGTGTTATGCTTCCATTTGGAAATCTTTCTGAATATATTGGAATTAAACCAGCCTTTGGATTTCAACTTGGGTTTAAGTCAAATAGAATTCAGTATGATTTAACCTTTCTTATTCGTGCAGGAAAAGCTGTTAAAGATTATCAGGTTATCTATCTGAATGAACCCAAAATGACAGATCAATGTGTTGGTGGGTATATGGGGCTTGATTTTGCATATGAATTATCGAGAAATAAAAGGCACGAATTCGATTTTCTATCTGGGTTCGGTTACGATGGATTTAGTGCAATTGAAGGCGATACAAAAAATGGAATCGAAGGAAAATCGATCAATTCCTTCAACTTGAATTTAGGTTTCGGTTATCGGATTTATACCAAAAAAATGAATTTCTACGGAATTCAGACTAAATACAATTTTGCCAATTACAACAACAGTGGCGGTACTGATCTTGGAGGAAATTATATTTCTTTGATTTTGACAGCCAACATGTTTGGGAATATTCAGAAGAATCAAATGAAGGAAAGACTTAAAATGAAATAATATACAAATGGAAAATACACAATTAGATTTCACTAAACTGAACGGTCTCATTCCGGCTGTTATTCAGGATAATACCACCAATGTTGTTTTAATGTTGGGATTTATGAACGAAGAGGCTGTTACCAAAACTGAAGAAACCGGTCAGGTAACCTTTTTCAGCCGTTCGAAAAACCGGTTATGGACCAAAGGTGAAGAGTCGGGAAACTTCATGAATGTGGTTTCGATTGCTGCCGATTGCGATAATGATACGCTTTTGATCAAAGTCAATCCGGTTGGTCCGGTTTGTCACACCGGCGATGACACCTGTTGGGGCGAGGAAAATGAAGAAAGCGATATCCAGTTCCTGGAATACCTTCAGGATTTTATCGATCAGCGCAAACAGGAAATGCCTGAAGGTTCGTACACCACTTCGCTCTTTCAGAAGGGAACACGCACGATTGCGCAGAAAGTGGGAGAGGAAGCTGTTGAAACAATTATTGGAGCAATGGCCAATGATGATGAGAATTTCTTGTACGAAGGGGCCGATTTGTTGTATCACCTCATCGTTTTATTGTCGCATAAAGGTTACCGCATTGAAGATTTGGCCAGAGAATTGAAGAAAAGACACAAATAGAGACAATGGAGTGAAAACTTATCCAATTTTTAAATTGAATTTGGATTGAAATTTCAACTATTTTGGTGAAATAGTCACACAGCTAATAAAAAAATAGCATCAAAATCTGATTTTGATGCTATTTTTTTATACAAAGGATTATAACTCAGATTCATCAGTGGTAACTTTTATTGGCAGGCGTTCCATATAAAAATAGATGCCTGAATCATCTACTTTCTTAAATCCCAATCGTTCATATAAACGTAAGGCCGGATTAAAATACTCCACATGGATAGTTATTTTCTTTCCCGATTTTTCAGATTCCTGAATAATGGATTGAAGTATTTTGGTTCCAACTCCTTTCCCCTGAAAATCGGGTAGCAGTGCAATATCCATAATTCTGATCTGTGTTTCTGTTCGCCAGATATACAATCTTCCTGCAGGTTTATTATTCAGTAAGATAAGATTAAACTCCGCATCTTTATATGCCTGAGAGTAATGCGAATGTTGCGCATTGAATTGGAATTCAATGAACCTGGATTTATCTTCTTCAGACATATTAGCCTGAGATAGTTCCTCTTCACGGGTACTCCTGTATACTTTTCTGAGAAAAGGGAAATCATCTTCGTTTACTTTCCTGAAACTTATTTTCATAAAATTTTTGAATTTATTATAAATAAATATAAAAAGATATGTATATCTTTAAATAAATATTTTTATCTTAGTGGAAATATCAATAAATATTCAGATTCAATTTTTCCATTGTTCCAGCCACTTATAGAAATGCCGATTAATACATATTATCAGGAATAAACAAAAATAACTTAAAATAGATTAATATGTCAGAACCTTTTCTTGCTGAAGTTAGAATTTTTGCCGGCAATTTTGCACCACGGGGATGGGCATTTTGCGATGGACAGTTAATTTCAATTTCCCAAAACACAGCTCTTTTTTCATTGCTCGGAACTACGTATGGTGGTAATGGACAAACTATTTTTGGGTTACCCAACCTGAGAGGAAGGGCCCCTATGCATCCAGGTCAAGGGCCTGGTCTTACCCCACGTTCGTTAGGTGAACAGGGTGGTACTGCCTCGGAAACTTTACTACAGTCTGAACTGCCATCTCATACTCATGCGATGAAGTATAACAAGACTGTTGCAGGAGATTCCAATTCACCGGCAGGTAAATTGTTTGCCAAATCAGTTGTACCGGTAGCCAGTGTATTTTCTTCCAGTCCGCCTGATACAGCTATTGGCCCACCAACTGCTGCAGGTAGTTCGCAACCCCACAACAATATGCAGCCTTATTTGGGCCTAAGTTACATTATTGCTATGCAGGGAATTTATCCACCAAGATCTTAAAATCAACTACTATGTCAGAACCATTTATTGGAGAAATAAGAATGTTTGGGGGAAATTTTGCCCCTAATGGTTGGGCCCTTTGTGATGGCCAATTACTTCCGATATCAGAAAATGATGCACTCTTTGCTTTGATTGGAACCACCTATGGAGGTGATGGACAATCGACATTTGGCCTTCCTGATTTACGGGGAAGAATTCCGATTCATTCAGGACAAGGACCTGGCTTATCCAATCGGATTTTAAGTGAACAGTTTGGATCTGAGACTACAACACTAACGGTGAACCAAATTCCTCCTCATAATCACAGTGTACAGGCTACTCCTTCAGTTGGAAATTCAACAGGTATTAGCAATAGTACAATTGCTGCCGGAACTATTGGCAGGGTATATACGAACGATAATACTCCGGCTAATTTGGGTGACATGAATGCAGGCACCATAGCAAATACAGGAGGATCTCAGCCGCATAATAATCTCATGCCTTATTTGTGCATCAATTTTATCATTGCTCTTTTCGGAATTTTTCCAACACAAAATTAAAATTTGAATATTATGTCAGAACCATTTATAGCAGAAATAAGAATTGTCAGTTTTAATTACCCTCCCAAGGGTTGGGCATTCTGTAATGGTCAAATCCTTCCGATTAACCAAAATCAAGCTTTATTTTCCTTAGTCGGAACCACCTATGGAGGTAATGGACAAACAACTTTTGCTTTGCCTGATCTAAGGGGCAGGACTCCAATCCATTTTGATAACTCAACCATTCAACTTGGGCAAGTATCCGGTGAAGAAAATCATACCATTACAGTTGCTGAAATACCCTCACATTCACATCAGGTAAAAATTGTGAATGCTGATGGAATTAATACTCCACCGGCAACTCCAACCATTTCAAAATCAAAAATTGAGCAGCGATTTTCTACCGTTAGTCCGGGAACTACTGCAATGAACCCAAGTTCTGTAAGTAACTCGGGAGGCGGGCAACCGCACAATAATATGCAGCCGTCATTGGTATTGAATTATTGTATCGCACTTCAAGGTATTTTCCCATCACGAAACTAGTAACCATGAACAACAGAAGAAATTTTCTTAAAATTGCCGGAACAGGGTTGACTGCTTCCTTGCTTCAGCCTTTCCAGTCGAACGCAACTATACTTAATACCAAAGGTGGGAAAGTCAAGGTTGGCGTATTATTACCACAATCGGCCGAACATCCGCATTATGCCGGTTCATTTTTAAATGGACTGCGAAGCGGAATTGACCAACACTCTTCCATAAAAAAGAATAAAATTGAGCTGATTATTGAACCAGTAAATTTTGGAACGCCTTATGCGGTTAAGGAAAAAACGCAAAAGCTTATTTCTGAAAACAATGTTGATCTGGTTGTTGGTGTTTTGAACTCAGAAGTAGCCTCATATGTTGGCTCTATTTTCAAAAATGCCAAACTTCCGGTAATCATTGCGAATACCGGTGAGAGTTATTTGATCAACGAAAGTAAACAGAATGATTTTCTGTTCTTCAATAGTTTGAACCTGTTTCAGGCAGCTTATCATTCCGGAAAATATTCGGTTGAAAAGTTTGGTCAGAAGGTGGCCATTATAACTTCATTGTATGATGGTGGGTATGATGCATTATTTACTTTCCGTCAGGGAGTTGAAGCAGCAGGAGGTACTATTTCTGAGACCTATCTCACCGGTCAGAATGAACCCGATTTTATTTCTGGAACATTAGATAAACTCAAACAATCGCCACCTGATTGCATCTATCTGTTTATGCACGGGAACGAATCTGATGAAATGATCAGGAATCTGCATTTCAGTAAACTAAATATTCCGATTGTTACAACCGCTTTTTCAACCGAGGAACACCGGCTGGTGAATCTGGGTGAAGCCGCTGAGAATATTATCAGTATTAGTTCGTGGAATAAAAAACTGGACAGTAAAGTAAACAAGGATTTTGTTGACCAGTATTTAAAGAACTATCGTAAAAATCCTGATTTATTTAGTGTTTTAGGATACGAAACCGGACAACTGATTTATAATTCGCTTTCACGATGTGCGGGCGATTTTTCAGGTGAACAGATTTCCAAATCATTAAAAACCTGTGCAATCGAATCACCACGCGGAAAAATCAGGATAAATGAAAAATCAGGCATGGTTAACAATCAGCTCGTTGTTAATCAGACAACTCAATCGATTTTCGGCATACCTGAAAATAGAATCATTGATACGCTGAATCCAGTCAGTGAATTTGACGAACAGTTTGCTTCACTCGACAATGAACTTCGGTCGGGTTGGTTAAATCCTTACTTATTTGTATAAACTTAGCTTCCTGAATCCATGAAAAAATTTTACTTTTTTACATATCTGCTGCTCTTTACTTTGATAGGCTATCAGGCCAGCGCGATTGAAGTTGGAACAGACGTCAAAATCGGAACAAATCTTAATTCGTCACAATTTCCACAAGTGGTTTCCTGTACCAACGGGAATAACTTTCTTGTAGTCTGGAGTGGTGATCAGGACGGAAAGGATCGGATTTATTACAATTTTCAGGATGTTGCCAGTGTTTCAGGAGTACCTGTTACAACCGGAACGCTTCTTTCGGAAATTGTTTTGGGAAAGTTCCTTTATGCAGAAAGGCCGCAAGCTGCCTATGACGCCTTCAGCAATACTGCGGCAGTGGTTTGGCAGGAAAGTCATGTTTCGCTTAAAGATTCTGTTGTATTGGCACTCATTAATACAACCACTAAGCTGAAAACAACTCAAATAGTTGTTGCCAGTGGTAGCTGGAATATGTCTTCATCGGTTTCTTCGAATCACAATGGAACTTATTTGGTTGTGTGGTACGATGCCACCAGTCTGAATATTTCCGGAAGATTTTATGATACAAGCGGTTCACCTGTTGGAAGCGCGGTAGTATTAGGTTCTGTTCCCAGTGGTTATTTGTTGCCCTATTCCATCGATGTGGATTACAATTCTACCGATGCACATTTTCTTGTTTCCTGGGCAGACTTGTCAACAAATCTGTTTTCAAGGACATTAAAAACGGATGGAACCCTGGGAGTACTAAATAATTATTCAACCATTAGTGGTGTGATTAATCCCGCTATTGCCTACAACGATTTAACCAACGAGTTTTTATTGGTTTATGACGACTTTGCCGGAAATATTTCAGGAATTTTGACTGATAATACAGGTGTCAGCATTAGTAGTCCTTTAACTTTTGGTAGTATTCCAGGAATTCAGGCAGAACCAGATGTGAGATTAAACAAGGATAATCACGCCTACGCAATTTCCTGGCACGATCCGTCGCTCAATGCCGGAATATATTTTCAGGAATATTCAGGAACACTTGTGCCTGCTTTCACCACCGCCGTGAAAATTGACTCTCAAACAGCAACATCCTATGCTCCATCAATTGCTTATGGTGGCAGTGAATATTGGATAAGCTGGTTTGGGCAATCTCCAGCCTTTAAGGATGAAATATACCTTCAACGATACGATAGTGATTACACCATCCTGAAAGCTAAATGTAAAAACGTGACAGTTTCATTGGATGCTTCAGGAAACTATACGTTAACTGCTGCTGAAATTGACAATGGTTCAAGCGCCAGCAGTGGTATAGCCAGCATGGTGCTGAGTAAAACTGCATTCACCTGCGCTGATATTTCCACAAATCCGAATCAAGTAACCCTGACTGTTACTGATAATGATGGGAATGTTGAAAGTTGTACTGCAACGGTTACAATTGTCGATGATATTGATCCTGTGGCGAAAGCCAAGGCGTATACTGCAGAGCTTGATGCAACAGGCAATGTGACAATTACTCCCGCAAATGTTGATGACGGATCAAGCGATGCCTGCGGGATTCAATCAATGGTTCTGAGCAAAACTGCTTTTACCTGCAGTGACATTGCAACCAACCCGAATGTAGTCACTCTTACGGTTACTGATAATCATGGAAATACCAGTACGGCAGATGCCAATATAACGGTATTGGATAAGTTGCCACCAGCAGTTGTTGGTAAGGATTTCAGTGCTGATCTTGATGCAAATGGCACCTTTAGTTTGACCTTGGGATATGTATTACAGAATGCCTTCACTTCCAGAACAGACAATTGTGGATTGCAAAATATCGTGGGAGTTACAGGCGCAAATTACACCTGTAATAACATTGGTGCGAATACCCTTACGATATATTCTTATGATCTTTCGGGCAACCAGACGCCAGTTACAGTTACCCTTACCATTAACGATCCGTTAAATTCGTGCAACAAACCACCTGTTGCCGTATGTAAAAGCATTATTGTTTATGCTGATGCTAATTGCAGTGCAACAATAACTGCTCTTGATATAGACAATGGTTCTTCCGATCCGGATAATGATCCGCTGACTTATAGCCTTGACAATACCGGACCATTTGGGGTGGGAGTTCATTCCGTGGAACTTACGGTCAGCGATGGTTTGTTGACGGGTAAATGCACGGCAACTGTTACAGTAATTGATAATACTCCACCAGCAGTTGTTGGTAAGGATTTCAGTGCTGATCTTGATGTAAATGGCACCTTTAGTTTGACCTTGGGATATGTATTACAGAATGCCTTCACTTCCAGAACAGACAATTGTGGATTGCAAAATGTTGTGGGAGTTACAGGCGCAAATTATACCTGTAATAACATTGGTGCGAATACACTTACGATCTATTCCTATGATCTTTCGGGCAACCAGACTCCAGTTACAGTTACCCTTACCATTAACGATCCGCTAAATTCATGTAACAAACCACCTGTTGCCGCATGTAAAAGCATTGTAGTTAATGCTGATGCTAATTGCAGTGCAATAATAACTGCTCTTGATATAGACAATGGTTCTTCCGATCCGGATAATGATCCGTTGACTTATAGCCTTGACAATACCGGACCATTTGGGGTGGGAGTTCATTCAGTAGAACTTACTGTAAGTGATGGTTCGTTGACAAGTAAATGCACGGCAACTGTTACAGTAGTTGATAATATGCAGCCATCTGTAACCTGCAAATCTGCAACAGTTTATTTGAATTCAGTCGGGGCGGCTTCTATTGTTCCTGCTGATGTGTACTTAACCGGAAGTGATAATTGTGGAACAGTTAACCTGGTTTCGGTATTTCCGAATTCATTTACCTGCGATAACTTAGGAAGTAATACTGTAACACTAACTATAAATGACGGGCATGGAAATACCAGTACATGTGATGCAACTGTTACTGTAGTTGACAATACACCTCCTTCGATAACATGTCCTGCAAATAAAACTTCAGCCAGCGATACGGGGTTATGTACCAAAACGTTTACAGCGGCCCAAATCGGATTGCCAACGGCATCAGACAATTGTTCTTATAATATAAGCTGGTCAAGAAGTGATGCTGCGTTGAATCTTACTGATCCATTCCTGTTTGGGGTCACCACGATCACCTGGACCGCTACAGACCCTACCGGGCTTACAGCTTCATGTAATCAGACCATTGCAGTTGATAAGATCACCACTAACACCACAGTTACTGTAACGCCGAATTCACAGCAGTACAGTGATTTGGTAGAGTTTAAAGCTACTATTTCGCCATGGAACTGCGCTGTTGGAGGTAATGCAGGAGGTGATGTCACTTTCTATGTTGGAACTCAGGCAATGGGAGCACCGGTTACTATCGGATCGGATGGAACTGCAACGATGGTTTATCCGTTAGTTGAGATTCCAACGCAACCATCCAATGGTCAAATGGCACCTGGGAATCATGTGGTTTTAGCTGATTTTAACAATACTGATCCTGCATTCGATGTTCAGGATAAAACAACATCATTGTTAATTACTCAGGAAAATGCCCTTGTTGAATACGTTGGGTCTGAATTCCAGGCAACTCAAAGTTCAACATCTTCATTGGCAACTGTTACATTACGGGCAGTTTTAAAATCTGTTACTGATACTCCAGGTTCCGGTGGCGACATACGGAATGCCTGCGTGACTTTCGAAATCGGAGGTTTAACGATTGGGCCATTAACTCCACAGTTAATTAATCCTGCAGACTTAACTACCGGGGTGGTTGTTTACAATTGGAGCACTAATATCGGAACAGCGGATTATTTATCGTACGATTTAAAAGTAAAAGCCAATTGTTATTTTACCGGTGAAGATCAAACGGTAATAACCGTGTATAAACCAGTTGGTGACTTTATTACCGGAGGAGGGAATATAAAACCAACTCTTTCTTCGGGAGTTTATGCTTCAACCTCAGGTCTGAAAGCCAATTTTGGTTTCCATGTGAAATTTAATAAAAAAGGCACCAGTCTTCAGGGAGGAATGAACATTATCTTCCGTCGGCAAGTAGGTGGTGAAACACAGTTGTTCCAAATTAAGACCAATTCTATGTCAACATTGGGTGTGAATATCTCAAATCCGAAAGTAAAAACTGGTGTATTTACTTCAAAAGTAAACCTGAAGAATCTAACTACTGGTGAAAGTTTAGGTGGAAATCTTCAGCTTCAGGTAAAAATAACAGACCGTGGGGAACCAGGCACAAATGATGACATTGCAATTACTCTTTGGGATGGAAATGTACTTCTGTATTCCAGCAATTGGACAGGCCTAAATACTGCCCCATTATTATTGTCCGGCGGAAATTTAGTTGTTCAATCAGGATTTGGTCTGAAATCCACTGAAATTGCGACAGGAATTTTACAATTGCCCAATAGTTTTGAGGTTAAAATGTATCCAAATCCAAGTCAGGGAGAAGTAATACTGGATATCAACGGTTCAGAAATAAGGAATTCAAAAGTTGTTGTTCGTAGTATTACCGGCAGTGAAGTGTTCAGAAAAGAATACAAAGCTGCGGAACAAATCAGGCTCGACCTTTCGAAACTGGTAAGTGGAACCTACATGGTAACTTTAGAAATTGACGGGAACCTTATCGTTAAAAAATTGATTCTCGACAAGAAATAGAGAGTACTTAAATAGCAATTATGAAAACAGGAACCAATTGGTTCCTGTTTTTGTATTATCTATCGAGTAATTTGGGATAAGCCCTTAAAGTAGAAAAATAAAAGCAGAATATCAGACAGGTTTTGCTGCCAAATATTCATTTTCAGGAAGCCTAAACGGTTTTTAGCTTCAATTGTAATAGCGAATTCAGACAAAAAAGTCCTCCGATTTGCATTATAATGCGACTAAATTGTTAAAAGAGTAGTATTTACACAAACTTAACTTCCAGCTTACCGTAATACCAATTTTGATTGGATTAATCGGCTATCTTTGCGCCTTCATTTTTGGATCCTATGCAGAAGATTAGAAACATCGCGATTATTGCTCACGTTGACCACGGAAAGACAACATTGGTTGACAAGTTGATTTACTATTGTAACATCATGAAGGAGCATGAGAAGAAACAGGAGTTGATTCTCGACAGTAACGATTTGGAGCGTGAAAGGGGAATTACCATTCTGGCGAAGAACGTTTCCGTTATTTATAAGGATATTAAAATCAATATTATCGATACTCCCGGCCATGCTGATTTTGGCGGCGAGGTTGAACGTGTGCTGAATATGGCCGATGGCGTATTGCTGTTAGTCGATGCTTTTGAAGGTACAATGCCTCAAACCCGTTTTGTTTTGTCGAAAGCGCTTGCTTTGGGACTTAAACCCATTGTTGTCGTGAATAAAGTTGACAAACCAAATTGCCGTCCCGAAGAAGTTCATGAACAGGTTTTCGACCTGATGTACAGTCTGAATGCTACTGAAGATCAGTTGAATTTTCCAACCATTTACGGCTCAGCCAAACAAGGCTGGATGTCTGATGATGTGAAAGTTCCAACTGATAACATTACAGCTTTGCTCGAAGCAATTGTGAAATATATTCCAGGTCCGGTTCCCAATCCAGGTACTCCCCAGGTTTTGATTACCTCTTTGGATTATTCATCGTACGTTGGACGTATTGCCATTGGCCGCATCCATCGTGGCGAAATTAAAGAAGGAATGAACGTTTCACTCGTTAAGCGTGATGGTTCGGTTAAACGTACCAAAATTAAAGAGCTTCATACCTTTACCGGACTTGGCCGTCAGAAGGTTGAGAGTATGATTTCAGGAGATATTTGTGCAATGGTTGGAATTGATGGATTCGACATCGGCGATACCGTTTGTGACTGGGAAAATCCGGAACCACTCGATCCGATTGCAGTGGATGAGCCAACCATGAGCATGACCTTCATGATCAATAATTCGCCATTCTATGGTAAAGAGGGAAAATTTGTAACATCCCGACACCTGAAAGATCGTCTGGAAAAAGAATTGGAGAAAAACCTTGCCTTAAGGGTACTTCCTACTGATTCAGCCGATTCATATACGGTTTATGGCCGTGGTGTACTTCATTTATCGGTGCTTATTGAAACAATGCGTCGCGAAGGATACGAACTTCAGGTTGGCCAGCCGCAGGTTTTGTTCAAAGAAATTGCCGGCGAAAAATGTGAACCAATCGAAGAAATGCATGTCGATGTTCCTGATGAGTATTCAGGAAAAGTGGTTGAAATGGCCTCGCAGCGGAAAGGTGAAATGCAAAATATGGAGCGTAAAGGCGACCGTATTCATCTTGAATTCTTGATTCCTTCGCGTGGAATTATTGGTATGCGTACCAATATGTTGACTGCCACTGCGGGTGAAGCCGTTATGAATCATCGTTTTATCGAGTATCAACCTTATAAGGGACCTATTGATACCAGAAATAATGGTTCTCTGGTAGCTTTTGAAACCGGGAATGCTTTTGCATATTCAATCGGAAAACTTCAGGATCGCGGTTCATTTTTTATTGATCCGGGGCAGGATGTTTATGAAGGACAGGTGATTGGAGAAAGTACCCGTGGAGACGATTTAGCGATAAATGTGACCAAACCCAAGAAACTGACCAACATGCGTGCATCAGGTACCGACGAAAAATTGAGACTGATTACGCCCGTCAAGTTCAGTTTGGAAGAGGCACTCGAATACATCAAAAGTGATGAACTGGTTGAGGTAACTCCATTGTCAATCCGCATGCGAAAAATTTATTTGAAAGAGCATGAACGAAAAAGATTAGCAAAGAACAGCACTAATTAATTGCTGGAAAATTGATAAGAATATAGAAACCCCGGTCAGATAATATGCTGATCGGGGTTTTCTTTTTAAGGGATTTGGCACGAAGAGCTTAAAAATTGGAATGGTTATGTTTGAAAAGGGTGGTGTGGCTGACATTGTTTTCTACAACATAATGCTAAAAATTAGAACATCAAACATATCTTTTCAGATTTAATTTTCGTATATTTTAATTGAAAAATCCAATAATTCTAATCGTATTATTATGAATGTCATATCAACTTGCCTAACCGGAACTGCAACAATCTTAACATGCAGAAAAATCGCTCAATCCTTTAGCGAGAACATCTACGAACTCTCTTCCATCAGGCGGAATTGGTCGCCCGATTATGCTGGTAATCTGAAAGAAAGAATTGAAAAGATCATGAACCAGTATTTTACCTACGAATCGCTTGTTGACCATTTGGAAAAGAATGGACAGTTCTATGAATTAATGATTGCAGCTTTAAAAGACATCAGTGTTTTCAGGGCTGAAATGAAAGTTGATTTTCATCACGACAAAACATTTTTAAATCAAACATTTGATAATCTGGGCTATGTAGATTATTACAGTGATGCTAAAAATGGAGATCATTTCAGTTTGTATAAAATGATGGCTACATTCAAGCGAAACATGACTCCCGAATTGCAGCAAATGATCTCTGCCCGTGGCATTGATGAAAATCTGGTCAATCGGTTAATTTCATACAAAGCAAAACTGGCCGAATTAAAGAATTGCTTTGATATTTCGCACGGCAACGACCAATTGGGGGCTGAACTAAAGCATGAAATAAACACCATTTATGCTGAAGTGAAAGACATTTGCCGGATCGCAAATGCTTATTATGAATTTGATCCAGCTATTCGCGATAAGTTCAATTTTTATAAGGTGATGATTAAACTTAAAAAATCAGCCTTGAAGTCAGTGTAAATTAGCCGAACAGTCTTATCTCTTCATATAAATAGTTCAATCATTGTTAGTTGAAATTCAAAACTGAAGCTCAGCTAACAATGATTTTTCAGTTATTCCTGATCGTCTTCTATTTCCTCATCCTCGGCGGAATAAACTACATCCAGATCTTCATCCTCAAATACCTGCGATTTTGTAACTTGTGCCAATGGTTTCAGATTTGAAGGAATTGCCTGATTGTCATTATTCCCAAAGTATGGAAAAACATCAACAATTGTGCTGACAGCCAGTGAAGTCGTTTGGTAGGGGACTAAAACATAGGAGAGGCCTTCTTCCAGCCGCTGAAGAGCTTGTTTGATATCATCTGCGGCAACCAAAAAATAATTGTTTATTTTTTTTTCTTTACCGGCATTTTCGTCAATGGTTACAATACCAATTTTTGCCTTATACCACCATTCTCCAACTTCGTGAGGAAAAATCTCAATGATGTTTGATTTTTTAATGTTATCAACCACAAACTCACCACGAACCATAGTTTGCAGTTGTTGAATAATCCGCGTTTCGGCATCGGTAAACGTTACTGCATCAACCAGATATACTTCACTGACTTTGCGCTCACGTCCGTCGTCGTCAACTTTTACATATTTTACTTTACACTCGAACCAGGTTTGCATATATCCTTATTTTTTTGAATTGCAAAGATATTTTCCTGAACGGGAATTCAGGAAAAAAGAGGAAATAGTTATTCACAAATTGAAGGATTGATTTTCTGATTTACTGAAGGAATGAATTACTGATGGATTGAATGAGAGAATTGCCAAATGATCAAATTGATGAATTGTTAAATTTATACAACCTGACCAAAGAAATTAATTACAACAAACATCTATTCAATCCATCAGGAGCTTGTCGGCAATGGCATTGGCAAGGTCGACGTACCGATCAAAATGATCAAGCTTCATGGCGCCTTTTTCTTCCAAAGGCTCCCCAACCATTTCCCATTGAATTTCTTCAGAAAATTTCAACAGGTTTTTAACTCCTCCTCCGTTCCAGCTGTATGAACCAAAGATTCCGAGCAAGTGGTTCTTAATCCCCATGTGCTTTATGGTTGTCAAAAGCGTTTCTACTGTGGGAAACATAGCGTTGTTGTAGGCTGCACTTCCTAAAATTAAGGCCTTGTATTTAAATATATCGCTGATGATGAATGATGGATGTGTTTTGGATGAATCGTAAACGCGGATATTTTTCACACCTCTTACAGCCAGTTGTCGGGCAATGATTTCGGCCATCTTAGCGGTATTTCCGTACATCGATCCATAAACGATTACTGCTCCCGGATCTGTCTGGTAAGTACTTAATTTCTGATATTTATCCAGAATGAAATCAATGTGCGATCGCCAGATCATTCCATGAGTGGAGGCGATCATTTTAATATCGTATTTGGCAATTTTCTTCAAAGCACGTTGGGTATGAGGGCAATATTTACCTACAATGTTCGAGAAATACCGTACAATTTCTTCATCATAAAGCGTATAGTCCAGTTCGTCGTCAAAAATTCCACCATCCAATGTTCCATAGCTTCCGCAGGCATCACCGGTAAAGAGAATCTTGTTGGTCGATTCAAAGGTTACCATTGTTTCAGGCCAGTGCACCATGGGAATGGTTGTAAACTGTAAGTTTGTTTTCCCAAGCGATAGTTCCGAATCATCATACACTTCGATTGATTGTTGTTTGACCTGGTAAAAATTGTCTGCCATTTCAAAAGTCTTTTTATTACCCACCAATGTGATGTTGGGATAACGCGAAATAACAGCTTTGAGTGCTCCGGAATGATCAGGTTCCATGTGATTAATGACGAGGTAATCCACTGCGCGGCCGTCGGTCAGGACGGCAATCTGGTCGAGATAATCATCAATATACGAACGTTCAACGGTATCAATCAACGCTATTTTTTCATCAACAATGAGATACGAATTGTATGAAACTCCTTTTGGAATGGGCCATATATTTTCGAAAAGGTGGGTTTTGCGATCATTAAATCCCACATAATAAATGTTTTCAGCTAAATTAACCTTGTGCATAATGAACTGTTTTGAAGGTATGTAAATTGCAGTGCGAAAATACGCAAATTAGGTCAAACCAAATGCGGCTTCATTTCATTCCTTCCGAAAAAAAAAGATAAAGATTACAAACATTCATTCAGGTATTTAAAAGGTTTAATGAATTTTGCTTTTCTGTTCATTTTAGGTTCTTTGAATGAAATGATTATTTTTATGCAAAAAACCCGGAATAAGTATGGATTTAATCAAAACTTGTAAGCTTATGCTGTTTCCCAGATTGAATAAATGGATTGTTATGTTTTTCATAATTGCCCTTGCCGCAGGAGGAATACGTGGCTATCAACTCTATCGTTATATTTTTGAACCCAACATTCAAACTCCGGGGAGTATTATTATTCCGCTTAACGCCACTTATGAAATGGTGGTCGATAGTTTGAAAAAGCGCAACATCATCCTGAATTATAAGGCTTTTAATTGGGTGGCTGATCGCAAGAATTATGCAACTGCCATAAAACCAGGTAAATATTTACTTGACAAAGGATTGAATACGAATGAAATCTTAAACATGTTGAAATCCGGGAATCAGCAACCTGTTAATGTAACTTTCAATAATTTGCGTTTCATCGAAGAACTTGCAGGCGACATTTCAAAATACATCCAACCTGATTCGTTGGAATTACTCACGAAATTTCGGGATCCGGCTATACACGAAAAATATGGATTTACTGAAAGCACCTTTCATTGTTTGTTTATTCCGAATACCTACGAGTTTTACTGGACCACCACTGCCGACCAGTTTCTTGAACGAATGGCAATGGAGTATGCCAGATTTTGGAATGAAACCCGCAGGAATAAAGCTATTGAGTTGGGCCTCACTCCTGAAGAAGTGATGACTGTTGCATCCATTGTACAGGAAGAAACCAACAAAAAAGATGAAAAACCGATTGTGGCTGGGTTGTACCTGAACCGCATTAAACGGGGAATGCCTTTGCAGGCCGATCCAACTGTGAAATTTGCATTAGGTAATTTTCACATCAAACGTGTTTTGAACAGCCATTTGGAAATTGACTCGCCATACAATACCTATAAATATCCGGGTTTACCTCCCGGGCCCATTAATTTTCCTGAAATTTCAAGTATTGAAGCCGTATTAAATGCAGCAAAAACGCCTTATCTCTATATGTGTGCCCGCCAGGATTTTTCGGGCTACCATAATTTTGCAAAAAATCTTTCAGCGCATAACGAAAATGCCCGGAAATACAAAGCTGCACTCGATTCCATGCAGATATTTCAATAACGCACTGCCTTGAACGTTGCTAAAATAAAAAAGCTACCGAAAGAATTACAAGTCTTGTTCTTTCGGTAGCTTTTTATATGGCTGATCTAATTGATACTAATCAAAAATGTCCCGCATTTTCTCGAAGAAATTCCGGTCAGCCTGATCGGGACCATCAACAAAATTGGTTGACGATTGTAATTTTTCGAGTAATTTGCGTTCGTCAGAAGTGAGCTTCCGGGGAATCCAAACATGAACGCGCACCAGTAAATCGCCTTTTCCATAGCCATTTACATCAGGTAATCCTTTCCCACGTAAACGAAGAATTTTTTCAGGTTGGGTTCCCGGTTCTATCTTAACTTTCACTTTGCTGTCAACGGTCGGAATTTCTTTGGTGGTTCCCAATGTTATTTCGGGGAAGGTGACAAAAAGATTATAAATCAGATTATTCCCATCACGGATTAATTCCTGATGTTCCTCTTCCTGAATAACTACAAACAAGTCGCCATTGATTCCGCCACGTCTTCCGGAATTTCCTTTTCCGGCTACATTCAGTTGCATCCCTTCACCAACTCCTGCCGGTATCTTGATGCTAATCACTTCTTCGTCGCGAACAACTCCTTCGCCCTGGCAGTGAACACATTTATTGGTTATAATTTGTCCTTCACCATTGCAGGTGGGGCATGTAGAAGTAGTCTGCATTTGTCCGAGCATGGTATTCTGGATGCGGGTTACATGTCCTGAACCTTTGCAGGTTGAACAGTTCGAATAGGACGATCCGCCCTGGGCACCGGTTCCATGGCAATGGGTACACGGAACATATTTTTTTACTTTAAGTTTTTTCTCAACTCCGCTTAGAACTTCCAAAAGATTCAGCGAAACTTTTACACGCAGATCAGATCCCCGGTGTTGTCGCGGGCCCCGGCTACGCGAGCCACCTCCAAAGCCACCGAAACCTCCAAAACCACCACCTCCGAAAATGTCGCCAAACATCGAAAAGATATCGTCCATCGACATGTCGTGTCCGCCGAAACCGGCATTTCCACTCATTCCGGCATGTCCAAACTGGTCGTATTTCTGACGTTTTTCCGGACTACTCAATATCTCGTATGCTTCAGCAGCTTCTTTGAATTTTTCCTCGGCTTCTTTATTGCCGGGATTTTTATCAGGATGGAACTGAATAGCTTTTTGCCGGTAGGCCTTTTTTATTTCATCGGCCGTCGCAGTTTTGCTGACACCAAGAATCTCATAAAAATCGCGTTTTGTCATTTTAATCAAATATATCAGGCTTATTCGCCAATAACTACTTTAGGAAATCGTATCACTTTGTCGTTCAGATAATATCCTTTTTGAATTACATCCACATTTTTGCCTTTTAATTCTTCAGATGGCGCCGGTATTTTGGTGATTGCTTCGTGCAAATCGGTATTGAATTCCTGACCTTTTGCTTCAATTTCCTTTACCCCGTTTTGTTTCAGAAATTCCTGAAACTTATTGAAAATTAGTTTAACACCTTCTTTAACATGACCTTCTTCTTCCACAATATCCAGCATTTGCATGGCCCTGTCAAAATCATCAATTACCGGAAGTAGACTCATCAAAAGGCTTTCGCTGGCTGTTTTCAGCAATTCCATCCGTTCCTTTAGGGTACGTTTCCGGTAATTATCGAACTCTGCCTGTAACCGGATATGTTTATCTTTCAGCTCAAGTAGTTCTGCTTCAGTTTTTTCCAATTGTTCTTCAGCCTTTGGTTTTTTGTGCCATCTATCTTTTTTTGCCTCCTTTTTAGGCTCAACAGCTTCTTCTTTTTGTTCCTTCAATTCCGGTGTTTCGGCTTCTTCCTGCCCGTTAACTTTAGCATTATCTTCTGTCATTGTACCTGAATTTTAAAATTTCGAATACGAAACTGCAAATATACTGCCATTGCACTTACATTTGACAAATTGGCATTTTAAATAATTGCTAACTGACACGACTTCTTTGAAACTGTTTAAATTTCATTCATTTTAATTTTTTTGGTATCCCCTGCCTGCGGCGGGCAGGCAAACCCTGAAGGGTGCCCGAAAAATCCACGCCTGACGTCGGGCAGGAAAAAATTGCACTTTAGGGCAGGGGTAAATTTTTTGATTTAGCGTGAAATTTCAAATTTTAAACAGTTTCTTCCATCACATTCAGTTCAATCTGGAATTTTCCAGAAAAGAATGAGGATTTTAATGGGCAAAATTAAACGAACCAATCCAATTGAAGTCAAAAAACGATTCAGAAATAAATATCTTTGAACAAACTAAATTGACCAACCATGAAAAAACCAATCCTTCAAGCAGCTTTTCTTTCTTTTTCCTTCTTTCTTTTTTCTTTATTAACCCAGGCTCAGGTTAAAGTTTCAGATTTTGCTGCCAACTGGCCCGAATGGCGCGGATTGTATAATTCGGGAGCTGTCGCCGGAGGTAATACTCCGGTTGAATTCAGCGAAACAAAAAATATGAAATGGAAAATAGAAATTCCGGGGAAGGGCCATGCAACGCCTATTGTCTGGGGCAACCAGATCATTGTTCAAACGGCCGTGGCCACCGATAAAAAGATTGAAAAAACTGATGCAGCGCCTGCAAGTCCAATGGCACCTAACCAGACCGATCTGATCCACCAGTTTACTGTGATTTCGGTTGATAAAACTTCAGGAAAAATAAACTGGCAAAAAGTGGTACGAGAAGAATTACCAGCCGAACGCACCCATGAATTGGGGAGCTGGGCATCCAATTCACCGGTTACGGATGGGGAAAATATTTTCGCCTACTTTGGTTCACGTGGTTTGTACTGTTTGGATTTTAAGGGGAATGTGAAGTGGGAGCGCGATTTCGGACAAATGGAAATTGTTGCCAGTTTTGGTGAAGGTAGCTCGCCGGTTATTTATAAGGATAAGATTTTTGTACAGTGGGATCATCAACAAAAATCGTATTTATATGCTTTGGATAAAAAAACCGGCAAGGAAGCCTGGACTGCAGAAAGGGACGAAATTACCTCTTGGGCAACTCCGCTGGTGGTTGAAGTGAACGGTAAAGCGCAGGTAATAACCAGTGCAACCAATAAAGTGAGGAGTTATGATGCCGAAACAGGCAAAGTAATATGGGAATGTACAGGAATGACCCGTAATGTAATACCCAATCCGATGTATGCCGACGGTATTTTGTACCTGATGAGTGGTTTCCGCGGAAATGCAATCAAAGCTGTTGATCTGGCAAAAGCATCCGGAGACATTACCGGAACTGCAACTATTCTTTGGGAGTATAATCAGGATGCACCATACACGCCAAGTCCGGTATTAATGGATGGAAAATTGTATTTCCTGAAAGGCAACAATGGAATTATGACTTGCCTGAATGCCAAAGATGGGAAAGTGATTTACAGCAACCAGAAACTGGATGGAATTACCAACATTTTTTCGTCGCCTACCGGGAATAAGGACAAAATTTATGTAGCCGCGACCAATGTGGTTGATGTGGTTAAAGCCGGAAACGAGTTTTCCCTGCTGGCAAAAAATACGTTGGATGATACATTTGAAGCGTCGCCGGTAATCATCGGAAATGATCTGTTTTTAAGGGGAGCTAAATATTTGTATTGTATTTCAGAAAAGTAGGCCTTCAGATCAACGAATAATGGATTAGCGATTAAAGATTTGAGATGTAACTGTTTGTCGGCCAAATCACAGATCTTTAATCGCTGAATTCTTTTAAGAAACTCCAGCATTCAAATTCCAAACCAGCACTCACCTTTATACTTGAAGAGCTATATCCTTTGCCGTTTCGCTTTAGCGAACGGACAAAAAATATTCAAAAAAATATTAGGCTTTAGCCCTTCAACTCCTTCATATTGGTTTTTTTAGGGCTAAAGCCCAAAAGAAGAGCGATGCCCAATCGAGCTATATCCTTTGCCGTTTGGCTTTAGCCAACGGACATGATGACCAAAAAAGCACAGGGCTTTAGCCCTTAATTCGTTCAAAACCATATTTTTTCATAAACAGTTCAACCTCTTCTTTCCAACTGATTTTCTTGTGATGTTCATCCTGATTTTTTATGTATTCCCTCACCCGATCAACATGAGAATGACTGACAGAAACCGCAAAATAATCGTCCTGCCAGGCGAAATGACAGGGAAGGATTTTCTGGTTGTTAATCCAGAATGAACTTTCGCCTTTCAAACATTGCATCACTGTAGACAAATTTTGTTGCTTGCCCAGATTAATAAGCGCATGAACATGGTCCTCATGAACATTGATGTAGTCCAGAACAATGTTTTTTTCCTGAGCATTTTCCCTGAAATGTTTTAGCACGACAGGACGAAATGACTTGAGAATTATACATCCTCTGTTTTTTGTACTCCAAACACAATGAAGCCAGATTTTGACATAAGACATAGCATTGAATCTTTTGATGAATACACTAATTTAGTGAATATAATCCACAAATTGAGTCCTTTTTTTGTTGTCTTACAGGGGCTAAAGCCCAACAAAATAGTGTATTTGCAATTCCGTCACATGAATGTGACGGCAAAGGATAGTGCATTGATGACCATTCGAGCAATATCCTTTGCCGTTGGCTTTAGCCAACGGACAGGATTAACAATAGAATATTGGGCTTTAGCCCTGCCAAATGGGATGCATTTCATGTCCGTCACATAAATGTGACGGCAAAGGATAACTCATTGATCATCATTAATGCTGATATTCTTTACCGTCTGGTTTTAGCCGACGGACATGAATTATTTTATTCTTCATGTAATGAAATCCTGTTGACTTCGTCTTAACTTTGAAAACAAGCAAATAGGTTCGAATGTTAGCCAGAGAATTTAAAACCGATGTACTTCCGATCAGCAACAAGTTGTTGCGGTTTGCGCTTCAGATCCTCCAAAACGAGGAAGAAGCCAGGGACGTGCTTCAGGATATTATTCTCAAACTCTGGCAAAAACGGGAAGAACTTGGGAAAGTGGAGAATCTGGAGGCGTTTGCCATACGCATGATCCGAAACCGTTGTCTGGATGTCATTCGCTCGAGAAGGACTGTTTCGCTGGAAGTGGTAAAAAAGCACCGTTTGCCTGACGAAGAAAGTTCGGATACTGATCATCTGGAAATTACTGAAACTGCCGGACTTATCAAACGAATCATTACCGGGCTGCCCGATATACAACGCACAATTATTCATTTGCGTGACATTGAGCAGCTTGAATATGAAGAAATTGCCGAAGCAACGGAGATGAATGTGAACGCAATCAGGGTAAATTTATCGCGTGCCCGGAAAAAAGTGCGGGATGAAATCTTAAAAATTCAAAATTATGGAATCACAGAGAATACATATACTGCTGCAAAGGTACTTTGAGGCCGAAACCACACTTGAAGAAGAAAATGAACTGATCACTTATTTTACTTCCGGAGAGGTGGATGAAAAACTGAAAATGTATATTCCAATGTTTTCAGGAATAAGGAATATTTCGGCTGAAGAAAATGCTGACCTGAGCGACGAATTGATGGATTATATCCTCGAATCGGAGCATAAGGAAAAAGTAAAATACCGCTGGATGTGGCAAATGGTAACCGGAATTGCTGCTTCTGTGATTGTCGTGATGTTGTCGGTCAATTACTACAACAGCAGGACCCAGTGGAAAGATACATTTACCGACCCCCAAAAGGCTTATGCGGAAGCCAGCAAAACCCTTGATTTTGTTGCCGGCAAATACAACCAGGGTTTGGCTCAGCTGAAGCCATTCGGGAAAATTGAAAGTGCAGTAAATCCCTTAAATTCAGGAATGAAAAAGCTGAATAAAGGATTTGACCAAATGAATGAATTAAATAAAAAACTAAAAAAAGAATAGCCATGAAACGAATTTTATTGACTTTGGTGTTGCTCATCCCATTGTTGGTGATGGCACAGGAGAACAGTCCGATTGACAAGCTTTTTAATAAGTATGCCAATAGAGACGGATTTACAACGGTTAATATCAGCGGAAAGTTATTGAGTTTTGCCAGTAAGTTCGACGATTCGAAAAGTGACGAAACAGCAATGCTCGCAAAATTATCTGGTATACGTATTTTATCCGTCGAAAATAAGGAACTGAATAAAGATCTAAACTTTTTCAAGGAACTGGAGAACGATGGCTTCTTCAAAAACCACAATTACGAAGTTTTGATGGAAGTAACCGAAAAGAATGAAGTTGTGCGGTTCTACGGAAGGAGTGGTGAAAAAGGAAAACTGTCGGAACTGTTGCTGGTTGTTGGCGGGGACGATAATACACTTATCAGCATTCGCGGTGTAATCGATCCGGATGATATTGGTAAAATAACCGGTTCGCTCGATTTGGATATTAAGACTAAATAGGAAAAAAGAAATTAGTCAATAAGGAAAATTTAACAGCTTATAATCCTGAAGCAATTTTGCTTCGGGATTTTTTTTGATGTATTCCAACCCAACATTCCTATATCAAATCATTCATTTCACTTCCTGAAAAATGTTATTACTTTTACCCCCCATGGCTCAGGAAAAGGAACATATTCTTTTTAGCGAAATCAAGAATAGTAACGAAGTCGCTTTTAACAAGGCTTTTGATTTATACTATTCCCGCCTGTGTTTTTTTGCCGATAAAATTCTCTGTGATTTTGATTTATCCCGATCTGTCGCACAACAAGTGTTTGTTGATTTATGGATCAAACGTGATAAACTGATGATCACTTCACTTCAGTCCTACCTTTATCATTCAGTTCATAATTCAGCGTTGGATGTGCTGAAACGCCGTAAAGTGGAATCTCGTTATCTGGCTTCACTTGAACCTACTGAATCGAGTGAAATGAATGATTTAATTGAGGAAGCTGAATTTGCCGACCGCATCAACCGGGCCATACAGAACCTTCCGGAGAAATGTCGCGAAATATTTATACTCTGCCGTTTCGAAGAACTAAAATATGCTGAAATTGCAGATCGGCTCAATATTTCAGTAAAAACTGTCGAGATGCAGATCAGTATTGCGCTTAAAAAACTGCGCAAAGAATTGTCCGATTGTCAAATGATACAATTGCTGACTATTATCTTTCCAAAAAAATAGCCTTCGTCTTACAGGGTATTTTAAAAGCAAATCGTCAAAGGGATAAATAAACAAATTCTCAGGACGAATGCAAAACGAACCCAATCATATTGACATTTTAATTACCAACTATTTGAGTGGCGAAGCTACCGAAACAGAAAAAGACGAAGTAATCAAGTGGATTGGTGAATCGCCTGCCAACAAACGAATTTTTGAAGATACTCAACGAATTTGGCAAAAGAGTCATACCTATTTTTCTTCCTCCGATATTGGCTCCGATCGTCAAAATATCAATGATAAAATTATTCAGCAGCTTTCAACCCCCGCTAAAAATCGGACATTTAACATCTGGTTTTATCGGGTTGCAGCCGTTTTGGCATTGCCAATCATGTTGGGTATTGGCTGGTACCTGGGTTCATCGAACACAAACAATGAAACTCAGATGTGCGAAGTAACTGCGCCCAAAGGACAGATATCGAAGTGTGTACTATCAGATGGCACCGAGGTTTGGCTGAATGCCGGAACAACTTTAAAATATGACCCAACTTTGAAAGGGTCAATGCGGGAAGTTAACCTCGATGGGGAAGCCTATTTCAAAGTGACAAAAAACAAGCACAAACCATTTGCTGTAAATACAAAGTATGCACAGGTAAAAGTTGTGGGTACCATTTTCAACCTAAAAGCTTATTCCGGAGAAGACAAAGTAGAGACTACACTGGAAGAAGGAAGTGTTGAATTTAGCCTGAAAGGAAGTGCTGCAAAACCAGTTGAAATGAAAGCAGGAGAACAGGTTGTTTACAACATTTCAGAAAAGAAGATTACACTGGGCAAGGTTGAAACCTATTTGCATACTGCCTGGAAGGACGGAAAATTTGTGTTTAAAGATGCTGATTTGAAGACTATTATTCAGGAATTGGAAAAACTGTATGACGTTCACATTCATCTGGAAAATGATTCGCTCTTAAAGTTGCATTTCAGGGGAATGTTTGAATACGAACAAAATATATTCAGCGCACTCGAAACACTTGAGCGGACAACGAATATCAAGTACCGGATGAATGGGCGTGATATCTGGTTACAGTAGAGTTCCAAGTTCCAGGTTTCAAGTTCAAAGTTGTGCTTTGTTCAGGATTGATGCAGGTTTAACTTTTACTCGTGTAGTTAGGGAAAGCAGTTCTTCACCCTGAAAGGGTGGCATATCAATAACCCGTGGGAAGAGAGAAACGAACGCAACCCCGGGACAGGATGAAGTTATTAAATCCGTCCGCGAAATAATGATCATCAAAGAGATTGACATATTTCGGACGGAACAGGATGAGCTTAAATGAGATATATTACTAACTAAATATTAACCTAAAATTGAAATGTCTATGAGGAAATAACTGCTTTGACTTTTATTTCTGCGGTTCCGAACTCCCGGAATAAAAAACAGGAACAGCTGCGAACTGTCCCTGTTTAAAAAACGCAGAAATGCGAAAAAACGAAAATCATTTTTTTAATTAAAAACAACCAAATTTATGAAAATTATTCGGCAATCGAATGAAGGCTCCTTGCCTTCGTTCAAAAAAATCTGGTTAATTATGAAGCTCAACTTTTTTTTAATTCTTCTGACGGTTTTACAGGTTTCGGCCGGTGTTTCGGCTCAAAATACCCGTTTAGATCTGAAAATGAAGGATGCCACTATTTCACAGGTTTTTGATGAAATTGAACGGCAATCAGAAGTTTATTTTTTCTACAACAAAAGTCAGATTGATGAGAACAAAACCATCAGTGTTGACTTTCGGAACAAAACCATCGATGATATTCTGAAAAATATGTTTTCTGAACTGTCGCTGACTTACGAGTTTGTTGGTAACAATATCATTGTAAAAGCATCGGAAAATCAGGGTAACGGCATTCAGCAGCATAAAAAGGTTTCAGGGAAAGTAACCGACCCAACCGGTGCCCCTTTACCTGGTGTAACCGTATTGGTAAAAGGAACCAATAACGGAATTATTACTGATGCTAACGGTAATTACGATTTATCGAATGTTCCGGTTGATGGAACACTCGTTTTTTCCTTCGTAGGAATGAAGAAAGTCGAAGTTGCCGTTGAAGGCAAAACCACTGTGGACATAGTTCTTGAAGATGAAACCATCGGCATTGACGAAGTTGTTGCCATTGGTTATGGTTCAGTAAAAAAGAGTGACCTTACCGGCGCAGTTGGCTCGGTTAAGGGAGAATCTATTGCCGACCGTCAAACAACACAATTATCGCAAGCTCTTCAGGGAGCGATATCTGGCGTTATGGTTACCCGCAGCAACAATGCGCCGGGAGCAACAGCAAATATTCGTATCCGAGGGGTGACTACCATTGGCGATAGCAGTCCGTTAATTATTGTTGATGGTGTGCCAGTTGATAACATGAACGACATCAACCCGAACGACGTGCAGGATATGTCGGTATTGAAAGACGCTGCATCTGCCTCCATTTATGGATCACGGGCCGCTTCAGGGGTTATTTTAATTACCACCAAACGCGCAAAAAGCGGTGAAGTGGCACTCAATTATAACGTTGAGTATGGTTTTGAGAAACCAACAGGACTGCCCGAATATGTTGATGTAAAGCGCTATATGCAAATGGCTAACGAATTGCGTTGGAACGATAACAACAACAATGCAAACGAATATCCACTCTATCCGAAGGATATGATTGACAATTATACCGCATTAAATGCTGAGAATCCGAATAAATATCCGAATACCGATTGGGTCGGATTAATGCTGAACAGCAGTGCCCCTCGTCAAAGCCATGTTTTGAGTTTAACTGCCGGAACAAAAGCAATCCGGACCAAGGTATCGTTGGCTTATGACAAAACTGATGCTTTGTACGATGCTAGCTCTTACGAACGTATAACTGCCCGGTTCAATAACGATGTGACGATTACGAAGAATCTGTCGGCCAGTATTGACTTTTCATTTAAACGGTCAATTTCGCTTCAGCCAAGCATGGATCCTATTTATGTGACATTTATTTCGGCGCCTGTTTATGCTGCAACTTGGGCTGATGGACGCATTGCTGAAGGAAAAACCGGGGCCAATATTTATGCTCAACTTAAAGATGGTGGTAATGTTGATAACCGCTACAATCAGGTTGGCGGCAAAATGTCGCTTGATTTTACACCGTTCAAAGGATTTAAACTCTCGGCTGTTTTATCACCAACCTTGGGTTTCGATAAGGGTAAAAACTTTCAGAAGAAAGTATCCTATTATTCAGCCGACGATCCAACCGTTTTTAACGGAACAACGCAATGGGGAGCTACTACAAAATTAACAGAAAGCCGGGCCGATTATTCGCGCGTTACATCGCAGTTGATTGGTACTTACCTGAGAGATTTTGGCGCACATAGCCTGAATTTAATGGCCGGTTACGAAAACTATTATGCTTTTAATGAAAGTATGGGCGCCTCGCGCGATAAATACGAATTAACCACTTTCCCGTATTTGAACCTGGGGCCGCTTGAATTTCGCGACAATAGCGGAAGCGCATACGAAAATGCTTACAGATCGTACTTTGGACGTGCGATGTATAATTATAAAAACAAATATTTTTTGCAGGGAAACATCCGTTACGACGGTTCTTCGCGGTTTCACGAAGATTACCGCTGGGGCTCATTCCCTTCCTTCTCTGCAGGCTGGGTGCTTTCAGAAGAATCTTTCATGAAAAATATTCCTGCTCTGTCGTTCCTGAAATTGCGTGGTTCATGGGGAACGTTGGGTAATGAAAGAATTGGAAACTATCCATACCAGGCAACCATTGCTTTTACCAATGCTTTGTTTTTTCAGGGAAGCAATGTAGCGGCAGCTCAAACAGCAGCTCAAACTAAGTATGTGATTCAGGATATTTCATGGGAAACCACCGAGTCTATCGACTTTGGAGTTGATGCCAATTTCCTGAATAACCGGTTGAGATTTACAGGCGACTATTATCAAAAAACAACCAAAGATATGTTGCTTGCCCTTGAGATTCCGGATTATATCGGCTTTGATAATCCTGACCAAAACACTGGTAAAATGAATACCAAAGGATGGGAGACTGAAATTGGATGGAATGACAAAATTGGGGAGCTGGGTTATTCAGTTTCAGCAAATATTTCTGATTTTAAATCAGTGATGGGCGATCTGGGCGGAACCGAATTTTTGGGTGACCAAATTAAAAAGAAGGGCAGCGAATTCAATGAGTGGTATGGCTATGTGTCTGACGGACTGTTTCAGACCGATGCAGACCTGGCCGCATCTCCGAAATTTAATACTGCAGTGAAAGTTGGTGATGTAAAATACCTGGATATTAGTGGACCAGCTGGAGTTCCTGATGGTAAAATTTCTCCTGAATACGATCGTAAATTATTGGGAGGTTCCTTGCCACGTTACATGTATGGCGCCAATATTAAACTGGATTACAAAAACTTCGATTTCTCAATGATTCTGCAGGGCGTTGGCAAGGTTACAACACGATTGGAAGGCTTAATGATACAACCATTGATGGAGAACTGGGGATCGGTACCAAAAATATTGGATGGTACAAGCTGGAGCAAATACAACACCGAGGCGCAGAATCTGGCAGCCAAATACCCACGGCTTACCCAAAATAACCGCGGAAGCAACTATCTCATGTCAGATTATTGGTTGTTTGATGGTGCATATCTTCGTTTGAAGAACATTACTTTGGGATACAATTTGCCACAAGTTTGGGCTCAGAAAGTAAGTCTTCAGAAAGTAAGGGTATATGCAAGCGCATCGGATATCCTGACCTTCAACAAATATCCAAAAGGGTGGGACCCTGAAGTTTCTTCAAGCGGATACCCGATTACTGCTTCTTATGTTTTTGGTTTATCAGTCACATTTTAAAACTACGGTATCATGAAAAATAAAATATTACAACTGCTGTTTCTTACCGGATTTATCTTCTTTTCATCATGTACTGATTTAAATTTAAATCCATTGTCTGAAGGTTCAAGTGAAACCTGGTACTCCAACGAAAGCGAAGTTACCATGGCTTTGAACGATTTATACCGTGAGGTTTTTTGGCCAAGAGATGCTGACGACTGGAGTGATGATTGGACTCAACGAGATCAGACAACTGCCATAACCAACGGTACACTGAATGGCGAGGATGGAACGATAAACACCTGGTGGACTAATTCATACAAATGTATTGCACGGGCTAATACCATTTTACTCAATCTTGAAAAGTCAAAAGATAAATTTCCACAGGCTATTCTTGACAAATATGCCGGTGAGGCGCGTTTTGTAAGAGCTGCCCAATATGCCTTATTGATTTCGCATTATGGCGATGTGGTTTATTTTACTGGTGTTCTGAATCTGGAAGAGTCGTTTACTTTAGCAAAAACAGATCAGAAAACCATATTGAAAGCCATTTACGATGACTATGATTTTGCGGCTTCAAAATTACCAACCACCTATGGAAGTACCCAGAATTTACATGCAACAAAGGGTGCAGCATTGGCTATGAAGGCCCGTATCGCGCTTTTCTATAAAGATTTTGCCATTGCCCGCGATGCAGCCAAAGCTTGTATGGATTTGAATACATATGATTTGTTTGCTGATTATTCAACCTTGTTCCTTTCTAAAACAAAAAACCCCAAGGAATTGGTTTTTGGACTTCCTCGTTCTGCGGTACTATTGGTAACAATTGGCGACACAAAAAACTGGATTTCACGTTTATCAGGAGGCTGGGGTGCTGCAGCCGCTCCATCGTGGGAACTATTCTGTTCTTATTTGTGCACCGATGGATTACCCATCGACGAATCACCACTTTTCAATCCACGTCTGCCATTCAAAAATCGTGACCCACGTTGTACTGCAACCATTGTGGAGTTTCAGACTCCCTGGTTAGGTTTCATGTACCAGCCACATCCCGATTCATTGAAAGTGACCAACTTTAAGACAGGAGTTAAGGTAACAAACAACGACACCCGTTCGAATGCTGCATTTGCCTCATTCAATGCCTTAATGTGGAAGAAAGGTATCGATGAAGATTGGACCGATGATTACAAAGCTGAAAATGAAATTTTTCTGATGCGTTATGCCGATGTGTTGTTAATGTATGCTGAGGCAAAAATTGAACTGAATGAAATTGACCAGGCGATGCTCGATGCAACAATTAATAGAGTTCGTGCCCGTGCCTATAAAGTGGCAGTTACCGATAAAACCAAATATCCGGCTGTTGAAGGTACCGATCAGACCAAACTGCGCAAAGCTCTTCGTATTGAACGACGCATGGAATTTGCTTTCGAAAATCGCCGCTACGAAGATATTATTCGCTGGAAATTGGCTGAAAAAGTGCTGAACCGGAATATCTATGGCATGTTGGATGTTGCCGATTTGCGCCTCAAAGTAATTAAACCGGGCTTGTGGTTTTTCCCTCAAACACCTGAAATTGATGACGATGGTGCAGCAATCTTTGAACCTATTTACAACGCTGGCTTAATTAAACGTGTAGCAATACGTAACTATCCGGTGAAACAGTACGTTTGGCCAATCCCATCCAAAGAAGTTTTGATCAATCCGAATCTGAAACAGAACAACGGATACTAAACTTTATTTTTTAGTGACGGGATGACTTAGAGTCACCCCGTCACTAATTAAACTACCCTAAACCAAATTATTTGCCATGCATTTCCTGAAGCCGAATTGCCTCTTTATGCTGTTATTGCCATTTTCTGCTTTTGCCGAAAAAAATGAAAGAGACAGTAAAAGACAACCCAACATTATTTTTATTTATTCCGACGATCAGAGACAGGATGCTTTGGGAGCCAATGGCAATAAGGTGATCATCACTCCTGCATTGGATAAACTGGCCAAACAGGGTGTGCGCTTTACCAACGCCAATGTGGTTTTTTCACTTTGCAGCCCGAGTCGTGCAGCACTCCTCACTGGACGATACGGTAGTGCTAATGGAGTTTTGGAACTGGATAGCGATCTCAATCCAAATGAAAAAACTGTAGCTCAATATCTTCATGAGGTTGGATATTTAACCGGAATGTCAGGTAAATGGCACATCGGTCGCAAACCTTCTGATGCTGGATTCGATTTTTCAGTATGGTTCGAAGGAAACGGATCTTATTATGGACGAACCATTCATGATGAAGGAAAAACGATGAATCCAGAAATGCATTGTGATGAATATTGCGTCAACCGCTCGGTTGATTTTCTCAAAGAGGCTGCTAAATCAGGAAAGCCATTCTTTCTGTTCCACAATACGCAATTACCACACATGAATAATAAACAGATATGGGATGCCAGACAGGAAACCAAAGAGAAATATAATTCAAATGAAATGCCGGTCGCTAAAAACAGGCTGGACAATTTGGAAAATAAGCCGGAATACCTGAAAAAAGTTCGGAACCGGACACAGGCCAAAGAATATGGTTATCCTGATTCGGTTGCGATACAAAACCATACCCGCGATTATTATTCGGTCATCACCGAAATGGACGAATATCTGGATCAGCTTTTTAAAACTATCGATGAACTTGGATTGCGCAAAGATACATGGATCTTTTTTATGAGCGATAACGGCTGGATGTTGGGCGATCATGGATTCACCAGCAAGGTTCTGCCTTACCATACTGCCACTCGTGTTCCTTTTTTTGTGCTTGGCCCTGATCTGAAACCGGCGGTCAATGATCAGCTGGTACTGAATATCGACATGGCTCCAACTATTCTGGAACTTGCCGGAATTAAAGGCAGTGATGATATTCATGGAAAAAGCATCGTTCCAATTATATACGACAATCTGAAAGACTGGAGAAACGCATTTGTTTACGAAGGTTTGGGAACTTATGGAGGAGCAAAACAAAATTTGACAGTTGTCTCAAAAGACTATCGGTATATGGTTACTTACGGAGATGAAACATTGAATAATATCATTTTTAGTGAGTTGTACAATCAGAATACTGATCCGGAAGAAATGAAAAATTTGATTAAGGAACCTAAATACAAAGTGGTTATTGAACAACTACAAAAGAATATTGACGCGCATAAAATAAAAGTGCTTAAAAAATAAATTTAAATCGGCTTAAACTTTAAAAAAAATACAATGAACAAATTAATGGTGTTAACACTTCTGATTTCATTGATAATATCAGGCTGTAATACTGGGGAAAATGTAGTCGATACCCCAAAATCATTCAGCGGCATCTATCCGCAACTGGCTTATTATAACAACGAAGGCGAGTGCGGAACCGGTGCTGTTGTTCCGTGGGCCGACCGCCTGTGGGTTATAACCTACGGACCGCATCTTCCGTTGGGCTCATCCGATAAACTATACGAAATTACCCCTGATCTACAGAAAATTGTTCGTCCTGAAAGTATCGGAGGAACGCCTGCCAACCGCATGATTCATAAAGAAAGTAATCAACTTTTTATTGGTCCGTATGCCATCGATGCAACGGGAAATGTGAAAGCGATTCCATACTCGGCTATGCAAGGCCGCCATACCGGAAATGCCCGTCATTTAACCGATCCGGCCAGAAAAATTTACTACGGGACCATGGAAGAAGGATTTTACGAAGTGGATGTCAAAACCCTTCAGCCAAACCAACTTTATAAGGATGGTAACAATGCAAAGGGTGGAATTATCACCCACAATGATACTGATGTGAATCCTGTAAGTGCGACATTACCCGGAGCTCATGGCAAAGGTCTGTATTCCGGACAAGGTGTAATGGTGTATTCAAACAATGGTGAAGCCAATCCTTTGGCACTGACAAAATTTGATATTGAAGCTGGTGCTTTGTCGGAATGGAATGGCAAAGACTGGAAAGTGGTTCGCCGCAACCAGTTTGTAGAAGTGACAGGCCCAGGCGGAATTTACGGCAATGCCAATCCGGCAACTGACCCAATTTGGGCAACCGGCTGGGATCATAAATCAGTCCTTTTAGGAGTGCGAAACCCTGAAACGGGTTGGAGTTTCTATCGTTTACCAAAAGCCAGTCACAGTTATGACGGCGCACATGGCTGGAACACCGAATGGCCACGCATCCGCGACATTGGCACTGCCGAAAAACCTGACTACCTGATGACCATGCACGGCATGTTCTGGCGTTTCCCCGGAACGTTTTCTTCTGGAAACTCAGCAGGTATTCGACCGCGTTCGGCTTACCTGAAAGTAATAGGTGACTATACCCGCTGGAACGACCAGCTTGTTTTTGGTTGCGACGATTCAGCACAAAAAGAATTCCTCAACAAACGCAAAGTAAAAGGCTCAATAGAAGGCCCGGGACAATCCAATTCCAACCTGTGGTTTACTTCCATTGAAAAACCCGATCAGTTGGGGCCAAATACTGCTGAAGGTGCAGTTTGGATTTCCGAAGAAATTAAAGCCGGAACCATTTCAGAACCATTCTTGTTTGCCGGTTGGGATATTCGCTCGGCCTGGATTAAAAATGATGGAAAGCAAGCAGTTAATTTTAAGTTTGAAGTTGACGAAAACGGAAATAATAGCTGGAAGGCTTTCAAATCAGTTTCGGTTAAAGCAGGAGAATCTGCCAATGTACCTTTCGAAACTAATGAAAAAGGCGAATGGATTCGCGTAAAAGCCGATCAGCCAAGCAAAGCAACAGTACATTTCTCGTATGCGCAAAAAGACAATCGTTCTACTGCTTCTGATGTAATGTTTGCCGGTTTGGCCAATGTTTCTGACACCGAAACCAATGCAGGATTACTCTGGGGTCTGGGCAAAAACCGACGCAAATTAGGCATTCTGGCCGGAACTGCTTCTGATCATGGCGTTACTGAAAGCGGTTACTACGAACTCGATTCGCTGATGAACCTCGTGAAAAAGGAAGATGATGAAACAGCAACTTTCATTCGCGAAAAATTTGCCATTCCCCAACAGGTAGTTACCATTGATGAGGCTTCCGTTTTGGTCACTGATGATTTGGGACGTCGCTGGAGATTGCCAAAAGGAAATGCCAAATACACCGATTTAACAAACAACTCCGTTTTACGCATTTGCCGCGAAGTCGCTACCGAGCGTGATTTATTGAACTGTGCGGGAACTTTTTACGAACTTCCGGCAGAAAATGCAGATGGTTTTGCCAAGATTCGCCCCATTGCCTCACACAATTTCCGTATTCACGATTTCGCTTCTTACCGTGGAATGCTGATTATGACTGGCATTGATACTAAAGCAGCGAAGGACAATCCGCACGTAGTTGTTTCAGAAGATGGAAAGGCTGCCGTTTGGGCTGGTGCAATCGACGATATCTGGCAAATGGGAAAACCGGTTGGCGAAGGTGGTCCGTGGAAGAATTCAGCGGTTAAATCTGGAATTGCTTCCGATCCCTACCTAATTGGCTTTTACGATCAGCGAAGTTTGAAGCTTTCTCACGATTCGAAAGAAACAGTTACCTTCCAGATTGAAGTTGAACCCGTTGGTCATGGTCCATGGATGACTTTTCAAACGGTATCGGTGAAATCGGGAGAAACTTTTGAGTACGCTTTTCCTGAAAGTTTCCAGTCGCGCTGGATACGGTTTATAGCTGACAAGGATTGCTCGACAACCGCCTGGCTGAAATACGAATAAATCATATATTTGAAAATCTAAACCAATTCCTATGAATAAATTATTTCTCATCATTCTGTCTACTATCTTTTATTTTACGGTTCAGGCTCAAAACAATACGCTTCTTATTGAGGCTGAAAGTTTCGCCAGTAAAGGTGGCTGGGTGGTCGATCCACAATTTGTTGAACAAATGGGATCGCCTTACCTTTTGGCGCACGGAATGGGAAAGCCGGTAAAAGATGCTGAAACGAATATTCCAATTAAGAAATCCGGAAAGTATCATGTTTGGGTTCGTACCAAAAACTGGGCTCCCGGAAACTGGGAAGCTCCCGGCCGTTTTTATGTAGCTGTTGGCGGAAAACAACTGGCGAATCAGCTGGGGAAAAAAGCCGGATGGAACTGGGAATATGCCGGAAACATTGAACTTTCAAAAGGTGAAAAAAAGCTTTCGCTTAAAGATTTGACTGGTTTCGAAGGTCGTTGCGATGCCATTTACCTGACCCAGTCGGAAAATGAAAAGCTGCCAACGGAAAAAGAAGCGCTGAAAAAGTGGCGTTCTGTTCAATCCGGAGTAGCAGATGTTCCTCAGAAGCTTGTGAAATATGATTTGGTGGTGGTAGGCGGTGGAATTGCCGGTTGTGCTGCTTCCATTGCTGCTGCTGAGCAAGGACTGAAAGTTGCTCTTGTGCACGACCGGCCTGTTTTGGGCGGAAATGCCAGCGGTGAAATACGGGTGCATACCCTCGGAATTTACGGGAAGTTTGAGCGAATACTAAAAATGCTTGATACCGAACATTATCCAAATGGGTCAGCCGATGCTTTAAAAGAAGATCAAAAGCGCACGGCGAACGTCGGAAAATACAAGAATATAGATCTGTTTCTCAATTTCAGGGCGTATGGAGCCAATGCAATTGATGGGAAAATTACCTCGGTTGATGCACGGCAAACCTCGAGCGGTGAGCCTGTTCGTTTTGAAGCGCCATTGTTTGTGGATTGCACCGGCGACGGCTGGATTGGCTATTGGGCTGGCGCTGAATATAACTATGGAAGGGAAGCTTCCTCGAAATACAACGAAAGCTGGGATGCACATGGATTATTGTGGAGTCCGGAAACAGCAGACAACTTCGTAATGGGCTCTTCAGTTTTGTGGGGATCAGAAAACGCCGGTAAACGGGTTGAATTTCCGGAGGTCCCCTGGGCTATGGATGTAGCGAAAAAATACGCCGAAAAGAATGGAGAATGGCAATGGGAGTTTTCACAAAATGATATCAGTCAGATTGAAGATGCCGAGTACATTCGCGACCATATGTTTCAGGCCATTTATGGATCGTTTTACAATTACAAACATCCTACTGCCCCGAAGCCCAATACAGATCAGGCAGTATTAGGATCATTTGATAATAAAAAGCAACAACAGAAAGCCGACAGCCTTCAGTTAAAATGGGTTTCCTATCTTTTGGGTAAACGTGAGTCGCGTCGTTTGGTTGGCGATTATATCTACACTTTTAATGACGAACGTAACAGCACCCAATTTGAAGATGCAGTAGTGTTCGAAAAACGAGAAGTAGATGTACATTATCAGATCAATTTGCTCGACTCGGATAAACCGAATTTTTTGTCTGAAGCGATGTTCTACAAAACCAATCAGTACAACATTCCTTACCGGTGTTTCTATTCTAAAAATATAAGCAATCTGTTTATGGCCGGACGCGATTTTAGTTGTTCGCATGTTGGCCTTGGTGGCCCTCGTGTAATGCGCACCACCGGTCAGATGGGTGCTGCTGTGGGATTTGCTGCGTCGCTTTGTAAAAAATACAATGCCAGTCCGCGAGATATTTACCAGTCGCACTTAAAAGAGTACCTTGATTTAATTGAATCGCAAAAATAAGCAGATGCGTTTAGCTGGCATTGCACTGATCATCTTAAGTTTTTCGCTGCATTCAGTTCGTGCAGTTTCAAACCCTCCGGATAGTTTAAGAACTTGCCGGAAAGCATTCCTATTTAAAACTGATGATTATGCTGTTGCCAATACAATCAACATTTGCAGCAATAGTGTGCAAGTTCCGGTGGGTTACGAAACTGCACTAAACATGGCCGTTTGCGACGATAAATTATGTGCCAATGTGCTCCTGAAAATATGTTGGGATTTGGCCGGTAATTATGTGCGCTTTGACACAATCGCTGGCAATCCTCTGACAAAATTTGATCACAAGCGGTTTAACGCTGCCGACTATAAAAAACTGGATCAGATTTTAAAAGACCGTAATAGTATGCTTCGGGTTTTGGAAAAGAGTGATCTGGTGGATAAAAGTATCAAGCTGAAAGCTACTTCTGTTGACGCAGTAAGCGGAGCAACTCCGGCAACGATAAAAAAAGCTGTTGTTGAAGGGGCGGTGTATTCGTCACATACGTTGTGGCATTTCGTTAATGGCCAGATCAAAGACAGCATTCGCGCTTTTACCCTCCGAAATTATTCAGAACAAATAGCTTTACAGATGTTGGAGTCTGATAATTTTGAAACTCAATTGTTCGCGTTAAAACAAATTCCGCAGGAACAATACGTAAGTCATTTTGAAATACTTTTTCAGGTCATCCGGAAAAGTAGTCCTTTGATTCGTTCATACATCTTGAACAGAGCGCCTTTGCCATTTCATGATCAGGAGAAAAACCGGAAACTTGCGTTGCTGTTTCCTGATCTTGACGGATACACCAAAAGCGTATTCTTTGATCGGGTAATTGCAGAGAAAATTATAGCCGTGGTTTTTATCCCGCTAATGTTGCCTCAGTTTCAGTCGTTGGATCAACGGCAGCAAGATAAATTGATAACGCAGGTTCAGAAATTCGAAATTTCAGGAATGGAAGAATTAATAAAGAATTACGCCGGAGGAAATAAACAATAGTCTGGTAATTCCACAAAAACGGATAAAAATTGGAATTGTATTGTTATTTTAGAAAGCGAATTATAGAATAATTACATGATTAAAATAAGTTAGCATTATGAATGCAATGCCCTTTGTTATTGGCGCTTTGGCGGTTTTAGCATTAGCCTACCGGTTCTATTACAGTTTTATTTGTGCAAAGGTTTTAACGCTGAACGACAACACTGAAGCTCCGTCAATCCGATTATTCGATAAACACAATTATTACCCGATGGCCAAATGGGTCGTTTTCGGGCATCATTTTGCCGCCATTGCCGGAGCAGGGCCGTTGGTTGGTCCGGTGCTGGCAGCCCAGTTCGGTTTTATGCCCGGATTTATCTGGATGCTGGTTGGAGCGGTAATGGCAGGAGCAGTTCATGATGTGGTTATTCTCACAGCTTCAGTAAGGCACGACGGAAAATCGCTCGCAGAAATCGCCAAAGCCGAAATCAGCTCGTTCAGTGGTTCAATCACATCCATTGCGGTTTTAATCATCCTTATCATCGCTTTGGCTGGCCTGGGAGTTGTTGTTGTTAATGCGCTGGCTGAAAGTTCGTGGGGTACTTTTACCATTGCGATGACCATACCTATTGCCATTTTTATGGGTTTGTGGATGTTTAAGTTCCGCAAAGGCAAAACCGTTGAGGCAACCATCATTGGAGTAATATTGCTGTCGTTGGCTGTTATTTACGGAAAATATATTCCCGGTTCACCTTTCGAATCCTGGTTTACATTCGACCGGAAAACGCTCACCATTTTGCTTGCTGGCTATGGATTTTTCGCCTCGGTTTTGCCTGTCTGGCTGTTGCTTTCACCCCGCGATTACCTGAGTTCAATCATGAAACTGGGTGTAATTGCGATGTTGGCCATTGGAGTGATAGCCGTTGCTCCGACCATTCAAATGCCGTCATTTACGCCGTTCATTCATGGAGGTGGTCCGATCATTCCCGGAACTTTATTTCCTTATTTATTCATTACCATTGCTTGTGGCGCCATTTCAGGGTTTCATGCCTTGGTGAGTTCGGGCACCACACCCAAAATGATTATGAAAGAATCTCACATCAAGCCCATTGCGGTTGGTTCCATGTTAGCAGAATCGATGGTGAGTATTTTGGCTTTAATCGCAGCAACCAGTCTTTTTCCACTCGATTATTTTCAGATTAATGTTTCTCCTGAAAAGTTTGCTCAAATTTTACCACAGCTTCAGGCCTTGGGCTTTACACAAACGAATTTACTTGAACTGTCGCGAGAGGTTGGTGAAAATATTGCCGGCAGACCCGGCGGTGCCGTTTCGCTGGCGGTGGGTATGGCTCAGATATTTTCAGCCATCCCGGGACTTGCAGGATTAATGTCATACTGGTACCACTTTGCCATCATGTTCGAAGCTTTATTTATTCTCACTACAGTGGATGCCGGAACGCGTATTGCACGTTTCATTACCCAGGAAGCATTAGGTAAAGTTTATGCTCCTTTTGGCAAAACTAACTGGCTTCCCGGAAACCTGATTACCAGTTTCCTGGTAGTTTTTGCCTGGGGATATTTTATCTATACCGGAAGTGTTTCAACCATCTGGCCCATGTTTGGTGTGGCCAACCAACTTTTGGCAACGCTTGCCCTGGCAGTCGGAACTTCATTCCTGATCAACCACGGAAAACGAAAGTACATTTGGATTACGCTGGGGCCAATGATTTTTGTCGGAATAACTACCGTCACCGGAGGGGTGATGAATATGCTCAATATTTACATTCCGCAAATGATGGTGGAGAAGACCCGTATTCAGGGAACCATCAATACTCTTTTAACCGGTATAATCCTGATATGTGTGGTACTCATCATCAGTGAAGCATCTCACAAATGGATTAAAGGGAGAAAAAGTAAGGTGTAAAAATGCCTGATTTTTACACCGAGGAGATGAATGTCAATAGAACAAGGTAGACTATTCGAACAAATTTCCAAAGTGGACTTAATTCCAGCCTGACTAGCCATTGGAGTGTAGGTGAGTTTTCTATACATTCGCTGTGGTAAAATTGATTATATACTTGAATTATGGAAAACATACTAAAAACGGCCTTGTTGTCCATTGTGGTTGTAGCCTTGCTTCTGTCATGCAATCATCCACCGGCAAAAGAACAAAGCATTAAAACCGGGGGGCCTGAAGTTATCAATTTTAAGGTGCTTCCTTTCGGACTGAAAGATGTAAAATTGCTTGACGGACCGTTTAAACATGCCACCGAGCTGAATATCCAGTCGCTGCTGAATTACGAACCCGACCGGTTGCTTGCCAAATTCAGGAAAGAAAATGGATTAAAACCCAAAGCCGAACATTATGGCGGATGGGAAGATAATACCATCGCTGGTCATAGTCTGGGGCATTACCTGACTTCGATTGCCCTGATGTACCAAACTACCAACGATCAGCGTTTTCTTGATCGTGTAAATTATATTGTTGACGAGTTGAAAGTTTGTCAGGATGCTGATCCTGATGGCTACATAGGAGCTTTCCCAAATGGCAAAAAAATTTTAACTGAAGAGGTTGCCAAAGGAAATATTCGCGCCAAAGGCTTCGACCTGAACGGTATTTGGGTGCCCTATTATACACAACACAAAGTGATGATGGGATTAATGGATGCCTACTATTTGTGCGGCAACCAGAAAGCACTTGATGTGAATATAAAATTTGGTAAATGGCTCGAAACGGTTACTAAGAATCTGACCGATGAGCAGGTGCAGAATATGTTGAATTGTGAGCATGGCGGTATCAACGAAGCCTTTGCTGAACTTTATGCGGTAACCAGGGATTCTTCCTTTCTGAAAGAATCACGCCTTTTCCATCACAAAGCTATTCTGGATTCATTGGCCCACCACAAAGATATTCTTCCGGGGAAACATGCCAACACACAAATTCCGAAATTAGTTGGACTGGCACGTCGCTATGAACTGACCGGTGATTCAGCTGATCAAAAAGCAGCCAGGTTTTTTTGGGACCGCGTTGTAAATCACCATTCGTATGTTACAGGCGGACATTGCGATCACGAGTATTTTGGTCCGGCTGATACACTCCGCAATCGACTGAGCGATGGCACTACCGAAACCTGCAATGTTTACAACATGCTGAAACTGTCGGAACACCTGTTCGAATGGGAAGCCAAACCCGAAGTAGCCGATTTTTATGAACGGGCATTGTTTAACCACATTCTTTCGTCGCAGCACCCGAAAGATGGCCGTGTAATTTACAACCTGTCGCTCGAAATGGGCGGAAGCAAAGAATACCAGGATCCTATGTGGTTTACCTGCTGTATAGGTACCGGAATGGAAAATCATTCGAAATACGGAAAGAACATTTATTACCACAACAACGAAGCTTTATACGTTTTTCAGTACATCGCATCGGAACTTACATGGAAGGAAAAGGGGTTGAAAGTGACCCAGCAAACACAGTTTCCGGAGGAACAGGGGAGTACACTGGAACTAACTTGCGACCAACCAGTTGAGTTGACACTGAATATTCGTTACCCATATTGGGCCGAAAACGGCATGGAGATTTTGGTGAACGGGAAACCCCAAACGATAAATGGTAAGCCCGGAAGTTTTGTCGCTGTGAGCAACGTATGGAAAACAGGCGATAAGATTGAAATTAAGTTGCCATTCTCACTGCGCCTCGAAACGATGCCTGACGACAAATATCGCGTTGCGGTGATGTATGGGCCAATGGTACTTGCAGGCGATCTGGGACCTGAAAAAGACCTGGCTGCTACCGAACCAATGTATGTTCCGGTGCTGATGGCTAAAGATAAAGCTCCGGCTACCTGGTTGGTTCCGGTTGAAGGTGAGTCAAATACATTCAAAACTAAAGAAGTTGGTCGTCCGCGTGATATTGTTTTTAAACCATTCTTCCAGACACACGAACGTCGCTATTCGGTGTATTTCGATGTTTTCAATGATCAGGAATGGGATCAGTATCAGGCCGAATACAAGGCCAAAGAAGAGGCCAAAAAGAAAATGGAACGCATGACTATCGATTTTTTCCAACCAGGCGAAATGCAGCCAGAACGCGATCACCGTTTCAAAGAAGAGAAAACCTGGATCAACGAATTCAAGCATCGTAAATATCGTGAAGCCGATCGTGGCGGATGGATGTCGTTCGATATGACTGTTTACAAGGGCCAACCCATGGCGATAGCTATGGAATATTGGGGCGGTTTCCCCGGCTCGCGCACATTCGATGTATGGGCCAACGGAACAAAAATCGCTACCGAAAATATTTCGAATGCTAAACCCGGAGAGTTCTTTACTAAACAATACGATCTTCCGGAAACAATGACTTTCGATAAAGATAAAGTGACATTTAAACTGGTGCCTCACGACGGACACCGTGCCGGTCCAATCTTTGGTGTAAGAACATTGAGACGATAATATTTAAGGACAACTTATCGGTAAATCTTGTGTCCCCGAATATCTAAACGTCCTTCTTTTTCGAGGGTTTTGACCGATCGGATGACCGTTTCAACACGCAGTCCGGTAAGGTCTGCAATGTGTTGGCGCGTTAGGCTGACTTCAAACTTCTGATCGTCCGGAATTCCTTCTTCTTTCTTCAGGTAATCGAGCAAACTTAAGATGCGGTGTTCAGGTTTAAAACTTGAGATTTCCTTTAGGAGCATCGATTTATAAAGCAATCTTGAAGCCATCATCTTAGTCATTTTGAGATGAATTTCAGGATTTTCTTTCAGTAGTTTAAAAAATTTAGCCTTTGAAAGTTTATATAAACAGGAATTCTCTTCGGCAACCGTGCAGGCAGGGTAATTTGAATCGGTAAAAAGTGGAGGTTCCCCAAAGCTTTCACCAGCTTCAAACATGCCTTGGGTAAATAGTTTTCCTTCAGCATTCAGGTTAAACATTTTTACTTTTCCGGTTTTCACCTGAAAATAATGCGCTGCACGTTCCTTTTCATGAAAAAGAAATGCTCCCTTTTCGAGATTAAATTCAACTGCACCATACTGAATAAGGATGTTTTCTTCAATCATTTTCCGTCTGTTTTAAGTGCAAATTTACCTTAAAAAAATAAATAAAGAGATTATAATCTTCTATGACGATTAACTAATTTTCCTAAAATCGTCTCAAATCACATTCAATTTGCTGAATAGTAGATGTTTAATTGAATTTGTCCGATATGATCCTGCTCATAAAAGTACACAATTTGCCCGATCTATCTTTACGTCCGTAAATTGAATTCTCACAAAATCAAATTATAAATCTTAAAACAACGTACTATGAACATTCGGAAATTATGGTTTTGGTTTATTACGGTAATGGTCCTCAGTTTTGGGGTGCTGGGCTATTACGGTATCGAAATTTACCATCAGGCTCCACCCATTCCCGACAAAGTGGTGACTTCCGACGGAACTGTTCTGTTTACCGGGCAGGACATCCGCGACGGGCAAAACATCTGGCAGTCGATCGGCGGTCAGGAATTGGGAAGTGTTTGGGGGCACGGTTCGTATCAGGCACCCGACTGGACAGCCGACTGGCTGCATAAAGAAGCACTGCACATGCTGGATGTCTTGTCGCTTGAAAAGAATGCCAAAAAATTCAGCGAGGTTGATCCTGCGGATCAGGCATTCCTGAAAATTAAACTTCAGCAGGAAATCAGGAAAAATACCTACGACGAATCGGCTAAAACGATTACAGTAAGTCCTGTACGCGCTCTGGCTATCAAAAATACGAGTACATTCTATTCGGGTTTATTCACTAATAATCCGGAAATGGCTGTTCTTCGCGAAAACTATTCCATTCCTGAAAATTCGATTAAAAGTCAGGATCGAATGGACAAAATGAATGCTTTCTTTTTCTGGGCATCGTGGGCTTGTGTAACCGAACGTCCGAACAGTGATTTGACTTACACCCACAACTGGCCGCACGAAGAACTGGTTGGAAACGTTGCCACTGGCGACCTTCATATCTGGACGGGTTTCAGTGTAATTATTTTGCTTTTGGGTATTGCATTGCTGGCCTATCAGTATGCCCGCACCCGCGATGGCGAAGAGCATCTGGAAATGCCCGCTACCAACCCGTTGATCACGATGATGTCAACTCCATCGATGAAAGCCACTCTGAAATATTTTGTCGTCGTTACGGCCTTGATTCTGGTACAGGTGATTATGGGAGTTATTACAGCTCACTACGGCGTTGAGGGGAATGCGTTTTACGGACTAAACATGGATAATATTCTGCCGTTCTCGGTGTCGCGTACCTGGCACGTGCAGTTGGCTATTTTCTGGATCGCTACTTCGTGGTTGGCCACCGGTTTGTACATTGCCCCGGCAGTTTCCGGCTATGAACCCAAATTTCAGCGCCTGGGTGTGAATGTGCTGTTTGGCGCGTTGCTGGTTATTGTTGTTGGCTCGTTGGCTGGCCAATGGATGGGCGTGATGCAGAAACTGGGTCTGGCCGAAAACTTCTGGTTTGGTCATCAAGGGTACGAATATGTTGACCTGGGCCGTTTCTGGCAGATTTTCCTGTTTGCCGGTTTGTTCATCTGGCTCACTTTGATGGTTCGTCCGTTAATCCCGATCCTGAAACGTCCTTCTGAAAGCCGGAACCTGATCATCTTGTTTGTGGTTGCTTCGGCAGCTATCGGCTCGTTTTACGGCGCCGGACTGATGTGGGGACAACAAACCAACCTGGCCATTGCCGAATATTGGCGCTGGTGGGTAGTTCACCTCTGGGTTGAAGGTTTCTTCGAAGTTTTTGCGGCTGTTGTGTCGGCGTTTATTTTCGTGCAACTGGGCCTGTTACGCATCAAAACAGCGACTACCGCAGTGTTGCTGGCCACGATTATCTTCTTGTCGGGTGGTATCATTGGTACGTTCCATCACTTGTATTTTACCGGAACACCAACCGCAATCCTGGCACTTGGGGCTACATTCAGCGCATTGGAGGTTGTTCCACTGGTATTGATGGGTTTCGAAGTCTGGCATAACTTTAAACTGAGCCGCCACAGCAACTGGCTGACCGCTTATAAATGGCCGATTTACGGGTTAATTTCTGTGTCATTTTGGAATTTGGTTGGTGCCGGTATCTTTGGCTTCCTGATTAATCCGCCAACCGCTTTGTATTACATGCAAGGTTTGAATACGACTCCTGTGCATGCACACACCGCTCTGTTTGGCGTGTACGGAATGTTGGGAATTTCGCTCATGCTGTTTGTTCTCCGGAACATGTGGGTGAAGAGTGTGTGGAAAGATAAACCACTTTCTGTTGCCTTCTGGTGCATCAATATCGGGTTGATGCTTATGGTTCTGATCAGTATTTTGCCTATCGGATTTTTACAAACCGTTGCCAGTGTCAAACATGGCATGTGGTATGCCCGTTCGGCAGAGTTCCTGCAACAGCCACACATGGAGACACTTCGCTGGCTGCGTGCCATTGGCGACACCATTTTTGCTGTCGGAATCGTTGCATTGGTTTATTTTGTGGCCGGACTTGTTTTTGGCTGGTCGGTTCAGAAAGAAGAAAAATAAGTTTGACAAGTAAATAACTCTGACAGGGGTTCAAACCCTGTCAGAGTTGAATGAATACAATTTTAAAACAAATTATCATGGAAAACATTAGAAATAAATCAGTAGGGGAGATTGTAAAACTGGATTTCAGGGCTGCAGATATATTTAGCAGTTATGGAATTGATTTTTGCTGCGGTGGAAAAATATCAGTTGCTGAAGCCTGTGCTAATGCAAAGACTGATGAGTCATTAGTAATCAGCGCATTGGATAATTTAAGGAATCAAACCGGTTCAGCAGTTCACAATTTCGATAGCTGGAACATTGGCTTTTTGACCGATTACATTATTCATACCCATCATCAATATGTGAGCAAAGCTATTCCGCAAATACTTCCTTTGGCTCAGAAAGTTGCCGATGTGCATGGCGAACATCATCCTGAAGTGGTTGTCATCAATGAACTTTTTAATGACCTGGCTAACGAATTGCTTTCGCACATGCAGAAAGAGGAACAAATTCTGTTCCCGTACATCAAAAAACTGGTCGTAGATGAATCTGCCGGAAAATGCAGTGATCCTTCTTGTTTCGGAACCGTGATGGGTCCAATCTCAGTGATGGAACAGGAACATGAAAATGCAGGAGTTATCTTGAAACAGCTTTATCATTTGAGCGATGGGTATACTCCTCCGGAAGATGCCTGCAATACATTTCGTGTACTTTATGGCAAGCTGAAAGAATTTGAAGACGATTTGCATCGACACATTCACCTGGAAAACAATATTTTATTTCCGAAAGCTATCGAGATGGAGCAGGCTTTACTGGTTGGATAAATGGCTTAGATGGATTATTGAGGAAAATCCTGAATCTGATTTATTTCGGGTTCAGGATTTTTTTTAGATAAATTTAGGGAACTTTCGATTGGTTTGAATAACAAATTAGGAAAGGAAAATTTCTTAATTTTGAGAAGTGCTGTTTGCAGGCACTGCTAATTCAATCTAATAAAATGGAAAGCATCGATAATATTTCAGTTGAAAAAACCTCCATTCAGGAAAGGGTATCGGACCATGAATTTGAAGCTTGGAATTGTGATTTCATGGCTGATTATATTGTTCAGACACATCATCATTATGAGATCAATGTGATACCTCAGATTCAGTTACTGATTGATAAAGTAGTTGACAGGCATGGAGCAAATCATCCTGAATTAAAATCAATTAAAGACCTTTTCAAGCAACTGTCGAATGATCTGTTGCTTCATATGAGGAAAGAAGAAATTGTTTTGTTTCCATTCATCAAAGAACTTGTTGAGGCCGAATCTGGCTTTAAACCAGTTTCCCCTCCGGCTTTCGGATCAGTAAAGTCTCCTATTTCGGTGATGAACATGGAACATCAGACCTCTGCTATAATGCTGAACAAGTTGTTTCGTCTAGGTAATGGTTACCAAATTCCGGATGATGCCGACGATTTATTTCATGAATTGTATGTAAACCTGAAAGAGTTTGATGACGATTTGCGACATCATATTCATGTTGAAGATGACATTCTGTTTCCCAAAACGATAGAACTGGAAAAGTCTTTATTGACCTGTTAAGGTTTAGGCCGTATAATGACGGGGGTTAAAAATTAATCCTGAACCTTATTTTATTCAGGTCCAGGATTTTTTTTATGGATGAAGAGAAGGTCAGATTTAAAATGCTTTGGATTCGATTATTGGATGTCTATGCTTGTAATTCCCTTTAAGCTGATTGTTTTTCCCTGCCATCCGAAAGTCCCGGTTAATCCTTCAGGTATCGTTACTACTCCCTGAATGCCGGCAGTTCCGATTCTTTTCAGATCAAAAATAATCATTCCAGCGGGATGTGGCATTTGCCCTTTGATGAATTTCAGATCGCCCAAAGCCGGCTGCATCCGAATGGTTTTAAACCCGGGTGAGGCAGGGCGGATGCCAGCAACAGTTGCCAGAAAATCGTAGTTCGGACTTGCGCTCCATGCATGGCAATCGGACCGGGTCGGATCCTGTTTTTCGGCAAAAGTACTCAGACCATTTTGAAGCATTTCTTTCCATGGATTCAGTGTTGACAAATAACGATCAGCTAATCCCGTTTTTTTCAAAGCTTGTGTGAGATAAAACCGGAAGTATAAGGTGGGTTGAATCAAATTTTTATCGTTCATTAATATTTCCATCACGACTTTCTGTTCGTTTTCCGGAATTGTATTGGTCAACACCCCGAAAATTTGAGCATGCATGCTGAATTCCGTTTTGTCAGGTGTATCAGCCAGATATTGTCGCGATGAATCCCAGCAACGCTCATATACTGATTGGGTCAGGTATTTCGCTAGTTGTTTATAATTTTCAGCCTGAACCGGTTGGTCGAAATAGTCGTGCAATTCGGCTGCGCGTTGAGCTGCATAAGCCAGTTGCATGGTCAAAATCGAAGATTGACTATCGCTGCGCGCACCTTTTGGAACACCACCGATACGGTTTTCATTGATCCACGGCCATTCATCGGCCCAATCCACAAAATTCCAGTATTCCACTTTTCCGAGTAATCCGGTTTTGGGGTCAATCCGTTGAGAAAACCAAGCTAATACCTGATCAATTCCGTTTAAAAATCCTGAAACAAACTCCGGATCGTCGCGCAGTGTCCAGTAGTCGTGGACCATATCGATCCAATAAAGCGAAAATGGCGGAATGACCTGTGGACTTGCCGACGGATACCGGCTTTGCGTCAGCCCTTCATGAAAACGGGATTGGTCATACTGCAACAAAGCATTTCGGACCAAGCGGTCGTCGCCTGAAACATACATCGAGATCAAAGCTTGAATCCGGGTATCACCAACATATTGAAGTTGCTCATAGTACGGGCAATCGTAGTAAGTTTCGTTTGCACAAAGCCTTGCAGTTCTCCATCCGGTGTTCCAGATTTGTTTCAAAGCAGCCTGGTCCGATTCAAAAACCGCATTTTCCTGAAGCGGATAAGCCGTAAATTCGCTTTTAAAATCATCAATGACCAGCGCTTCATTTTTAGTTTCAATTTCCAACTGAAGGTATTTCCAGGTTCGGAACCATAAAGGTCTGAACATCCGGTTCGTTCCTCCATCAGGAAGAAAAATGTCGGCATATCCCTTGATTGACTTTCCTTCAATTTCATTGCGGTTTCCTTTGTTTCCCTTTGCATCAAACAAGGCTTCCGAATAAATCACCTTAATCCGGCTCCCTTTTCCTTTGGAAACAATCAACTCAGGATAGCCCGTTGTTAAATTTCCCTGATCGAGCAAAATAGTCATCTTTTGATTAGCCGGAATTGTCCATTTGGAATTCCCCTGAAGAAAACCTGCTGGTACGATGTTCAAAGCATTGGTGGCTGAGTTTGTCGAAGTGGTAGAAGCCCGCTGTATACTATAGAAACGCTGTTCTTTTGTTTCCATCTGTGGAATTCGACGAGGTGTGAGTACCCAGTTAATATCTGTTCCAACTCCTCGGGGATGACCTACATCAATCGCTTTTGCCTTGTTCCAGTTTTGATCGTTATAAGCTTCAGTTTCCCAGTTCCAGGGATATTGAGATGCATCCACGCGATCGCATGGACCAACCACAATAAATTGACCAAGGGCTTCTTTGGCATCAGCCGATGCAGACTGATAGGCTTTATTTTTGGTAACCTTCCAACTTGAATCTGTATTTACCAGTTCTTCATTCGGTGAATTTCCCTGAACAATTAATGCAGTTTTAAGCGAGAATTGTGCCCATGGTTTATCTTCACCAAAGTTCCAAACGATGGCAGCCAGCAGATTTCTGCCCGGTTTCAGAAATTTGGAAATATCGATGCTTTCGTAAAACCAGTGTGCCAGATCTCCACGGGCCGGTCCAAAACAAATGGCCTGACCATTAACAAATATCCGATAACGATTATCTGCTGAAATATGAATGATGAATTCTTTGGGAACAGAAACGAGTTCAAAGCTTTTTCTGAAATGAAAAATCCCGTAATCGAGTGCTGATTCTGTCGGATGAGTGATCCATTGCGCTTTCCAGTGATTGGTAAGTAATTCGGGATTTATTTTTTCAACAGGTACAAGTGATTGGGGTTGTGCATGGACTGAAAGGGTAAACCAAATAAAGAACAATAGAATTATACTCGATTTCATGGCCGATTTGTTAGGTTAGTGTTTTATTGGGCGCTAATTTAACTGAATCGTAAATTTAATCAAACGTCGGATAAATACTCATCAGGCCAATAAAAAAAGAGCCGGTCTCCTAAAGGAAACCGGCTCTTTTTTTATTCAGCTTTATTCTTATTTTTTTACTGGTTTCTTGTATCCGTAGATTGCCGAAGCGCCCAATTCTTCTTCAATGCGAAGTAACTGGTTGTATTTGGCCATACGGTCAGAACGGCTCAATGAACCGGTTTTGATTTGTCCGGCGTTTGTAGCAACAGCAATATCAGCGATTGTTGAATCTTCGGTTTCGCCTGAACGGTGTGAAGTTACTGAAGTGTAACCTGCACGGTGAGCCATTTCAATAGCGTCCAAAGTTTCAGTTAAAGTACCAATCTGGTTAACTTTAATCAGGATTGAGTTGGCAGCACCCAGTTCGATACCTTTTTTCAGGTATTCAACGTTGGTCACGAATAAATCGTCGCCAACCAACTGGCATTTGTCGCCCAGTTTTTCAGTTAACGCAACCCAGCCATTCCAGTCGCCTTCATTCATTCCGTCTTCGATGGAATCGATCGGGAAATTAGCAACTAAACTGGCAAGGAATTCAACTTGTTCAGTCGAATTTCTTTTTGCACCGTTTGGACCTTCGAATTTTGAATAGTCGTAGATTCCATCTTTATAGAATTCAGAAGCGGCACAGTCTAAAGCGATAGAAACATCTCCACCTTCAGAAGCGCGACCTGGTTTGTAACCGGCATTTTTAATGGCTTTGATGATGCTGTTCAATGCATCTTCAGTTCCATCCAAAGCTGGAGCGAAACCTCCTTCGTCACCAACAGCAGTGCTTAAGCCACGGTCGTGAAGAACTTTTTTCAGGTGATGGAAAACTTCAGCGCCCATACGTAACCCTTCACGGAAAGATGCAGCACCAATTGGGCGAATCATAAATTCCTGGAAAGCTATAGGAGCGTCAGAATGTGAACCACCATTGATGATGTTCATCATCGGAACCGGCAATGTTTTAGCATTAGTTCCGCCAATGTAGCGGTACAAAGGCATGTCAAGAGCATCGGCAGCAGCACGCGCAACAGCCAAAGAAACACCCAACATGGCATTAGCGCCTAATTTTGATTTGGTTTTAGTTCCGTCAAGTGCGATCAATTTTTTGTCAATAGCTACCTGATTTGAAGCATCCATTCCCAAAATTTCTTTGGCAATTACTGTATTGACGTTGGCAACAGCTTTTAAAACGCCTTTACCTAAATAACGGCCTTTGTCACCATCGCGAAGCTCAATTGCTTCGTTCTCGCCTGTTGATGCTCCTGATGGAACAGCAGCGCGTCCAATAGCACCACACTCGAGGGTTACCTCTACTTCTACGGTTGGATTACCACGTGAATCCAAAATTTCTCTACCTACTACTTTATCAATAAACATTGTGATATGGTTTAGAATTAAACGTTAATATTATCTATAAAATCATTAATAATCAGGTTGATAAGCGCTTTTTGTCAAAGCAGCACAAAGATAATAAAAGCATCTGAATAAAGAATAAAAACAAGTAAGGCATAACCTTAATTTAAATAATAAAAAAGTAAATACTGTGGGGCTACGACAAAGCATGAAAGAAATAGTTCTGACATTTTTTAGATCATAAAAATCCTGAGAAACTCATTATCTTTCCATTTTATATGCTACGCCATGAATAGATTTATATTTCGCCGGAGAATCATATTAAGTGTAATTTTTTGCTTTTTGCTGATAAATGGTTCGGCACAAGGCCAACTGGCTGCCGTTCAGCAGAGAATTAAAACATGGCAAAGCTCATCAGGTTTGGCAAATGCGAGTATTGGCATTTCCGTTGCTGATAATCAGACCGGTGAGGAATTAATTAAATCTGAACCACAACTCAGTTTGGTTCCTGCATCAATTATGAAAGTGATTACAACTGCCACTGCACTGGAAGTTTTGGGTCCTGATTTTCGATTCAATACCAGACTTTCCTGTTCCGGAATGATTCGAAACGATACGCTCTTTGGCGACTTTCAAATCATTGGAGGCGGAGATCCCACTTTAGGCTCTGTCTATTTCCCTGAGTCAAATCATTTTCTGGATATCTGGACTGAAGCCATCCAAAGCAAAAACATCAAAGTAATTACCGGAAATCTTATCATGGATGCCACCATTTACGATTCGCAAACCATTCCGGATACATGGGTATGGGAAGATATGGGTAATTATTATGGAGCCGGGGCTTCCGGAATTAGTGTTTTCGATAATATGTATGAAATTCACTTGAAATCAGATGCTGCTGCCGGAAAATCAACTGAACTAATTAGTGTTATCCCTGAAATCCCCAATTTGGAATTGAAGAACGAAGTGCTTTCTTCGGATCAGAACAGCGATCAGGCTTATGTTTTTGGCAGCCCTATGGAAAACAAACGAATAATTCGCGGCACAATTCCAAAGAATCGGGCAGACTTTGCAATCAAGGCCTCCGTACCTGATCCTTCAGCTTTATTAGCTTTTGAATTCAGGAAAAAACTTTCAGCAAGCGGTATCTCTGTTTCAGGAATAACCAAATACGAAAAGGCAAAAGTAGATTCATCCTTTCATCTTTCGGTTATACAATCGCCTCCTTTAAAGGATATTATCCGGGTGACGAATCATGAAAGCGTGAACCTCTTTGCTGAACATTTGCTTAAGCATCTGGCTTTTCAAAAATTTGGACTGGGAACGACCAAAGACGGATGCAAATTCATTGTGCAATTCTGGCAAGAAAAGGGACTGGATATGAATGGTTTCTTTATGAATGATGGCAGCGGATTGTCACGGTTCAATGCTTTTACTCCCAGCCACCTGGTAAATATTTTAAAATTCATGAAAACTAAATGTAGATACTTCGCTGATTTTTACCAATCTCTGCCATCTGCAGGGAATGGCACATTGACTGTTTTCAGCAAAGAGAATTTTCCCGGTGATTGTCTGCATGCCAAAAGTGGCTCGATGACCCGTGTGCGCTGTTATGCCGGTTACCTCACTGCTAATTCAGGACGAGAATTTTCATTTGCCATCATGTTGAATAATTTTTCGTGTCCTCAATCAGAAGTAGTCATGAAAATTGAAGAATTGTTGGCTCAATTGAGAAAATTACAGTGATAAAGGCTGTATTTAATAACAAGAAAACCCCGTTTTGCAACGAGGTTTTCCTATCAATCAATTTATTTCAGATTAGATAATCGCTTTCATGGCCTCCATGGCTTCACGCAATTCTTCACCAATTAGTTCAACTTCGTGGAAACGGATTTCTTCGTTGATAGCGATTAATTCAAGATTATCAACATGATTACTCTTCCCTTCGTTAAAGTTTTTACCAATGACGTTGGTATCGATTTTCTTCATGAAATCAGCTAACAATGGTTTGCAGGCATGATCGAAAAGATAACAACCATATTCGGCAGTATCAGAAATTACGCGGTTCATTTCGAACAGTTTTTTGCGTGCAATAGTGTTGGCGATCAGTGGAGTTTCGTGCAAAGATTCGTAATAGGCGGATTCTGGTTTGATTCCAGTTTCAGTCATGACTTCAAAAGCCAATTCAACCCCAGCTTTAATGAAGGCAACCATTAGCGTGCCATTATCAAAGTACTCTTGTTCACTGATTTGCATATCACCGGCGGGAGTTTTTTCGAAAGCAGTTTCGCCAGTTTCAGCTCTCCATTTCAGTAAATTCTTGTCGCCTGCTTTCCAGTCTTCCATCATCGTTGATGAGAATACACCACTCATGATATTATCCATGTGTTTTTCGTACAATGGGCGCATGATGTGCTTCAGTTGGGCTGACAATTGAAAAGCTTCAATTTTGGCCGGATTGCTCAGGCGGTCCATCATGTTGGTGATTCCGCCCAGTTTTAAAGCTTCTGTAATGGTTTCCCATCCGTATTGAACCAATTTTGAAGCATAGCCAGGATTAATTCCCTTTTCAATCATTTTGTTGAAACAAAGAATCGAACCGGTTTGTAAAACGCCGCAAAGTATGGTTTGCTCGCCCATTAAATCAGATTTTACTTCAGCCACAAATGACGAATGTAAAACTCCGGCTTTGTGTCCACCGGTTCCAACGCAGTAGGCTTTGGCAATTTCCAATCCGTCGCCATTCGGATCGTTTTCACGATGGACAGCAATTAGTGTTGGAACACCAAATCCACGAAGAAATTCGGCACGCACTTCCGATGCGGGTGATTTTGGGGCTACCATGATTACAGTGAGGTCCGGACGAATCTGAATACCTTCTTCAACGATGTTGAATCCGTGAGAATACGAAAGACAAGCGCCTTTTTTCATCAGCGGCATGGCAGCATTTACAACTGGTGTATGGTATTTGTCGGGTGTTAAGTTCAAAACCAAATCAGCCGTTGGAATCAGCTCGCTAAAGGTGCCAACCTTGAATTTATTTTCTGTAGCATTCACCCAGGAGATATGTTTCTCGGTAATTTCAATTTCGCGCAAAGCATATGAAATATCCAAACCACTGTCGCGCATGTTTAGTCCCTGGGCTAAGCCCTGAGCGCCACAACCCAAAACAACGATTTTCTTGCCAATTAATTTTTTGACCCCGTCAGCGAATTCTGACTCGTCCATAAAATCGCATTTGCCCAACTGTTCAAGCTGAACACGTAAAGGAATTGAATTAAAATAATTTGCCATTTTCTTTTGATTTTATTGTGTTTATAATTCTTTCAGATGATACAAAGCAATGGAATATTCCTGAATTAGCAGAGTAAAAAAACTAATATTTTAGGTGTTTATCATGGTTTTTATTTTTCATTCAAACTTTATAGCAGAAATATCAACTTAATGCCAATAAGTTAAAGCTATTTTTGTTTTGGTAATTTTACTTGTTATTTTAAGCCGTCTGTCCGATACTGAAGAGGAGTCAGGCCGGTCTCCCGCTTAAAGAACTTTGTGAAATAGGACTGATCCTCGAAATTGAGCTGATTGGCAATTTCGGAAACATTCATATTGGTATGAACCAACAAACGTTTAATCTCAAGAAGTTGTTTCGCTTTTATGATTTGTGACGATGTTTTTCCGGTCAGCAGTTTAACAGTCTGGGTCAGATGATTGGCTGTTATGCCCATTAAATCAGCATAATCAGTTAGAGAAAGATTCCTTAGATAGTTTTCTTCTACCAATTGAAAAAAACGTTTAACCAAAAATTGCCCTTTCCCTTTAAGAAAATTTTCATTGATCGGGTAACGGGTTGCACATGTAGTTAGAATCAAGTCAAGAATGGACCGGAGCATTTCAGGAACAGATTCGCCTGCTTTGCTGATTTCAAATATTCCCTTTTTGAACAAGGTTTCCAGAAAATACGCATCATTTTCGTTTTCAAGCTGTAAAGGCGGATTGTCCTGGTGAATGGTGTAGAAAAATGGAAATTCGATCAGTGTTTTCTGGTTGGTTCGGTTGAGCAGAAAAAAATCGGAAGTGAAAATAAAAATGTAGCCTTCAATATCGTTCGAAAGCTCCAATTTATGCGCCTGTCCCGGCGACATGAAGAAAACGCAGGCTGGCTTTATTTCATATTTGTTACCGTCAATGACATGATATCCTGATCCTTTCAACAAAAACAACACTTCGAAAAAGTCGTGCCTGTGCGGGTATTTCACACTAAAATGCCGGTTTGCATCGAACACTTCAACCTGAAACTGCTGACTTTTTCGTTCAGGAGAACTGAAATTGTGCAGACTATAAACCGGAATTTGTTCGGAAGATGGGTTCATGAATTTGCTTTGGATCGAATACGAAGGTAATGACAATAAAAAAGAAAAGGAAAAGGGAAACAGAAAAATTGAAAGGCAGGTTACCCGTCTAGTAATTATAGTAGCCCGATAAACCGTTTTCGGTATTCGGATGGGGGCACGCCGGTATATTTTTTAAATTGTTTGTTGAAATGACTCAGGTTGTTAAAACCGCTGTCGAAGCAAATATCAATAATACTCATATCGTTATTCATCAATAATTTACATGCAAATTCAGTTTTTATCTGATTCAGGTATTCGAAAACGGTCATCCCCATGTTTGCCTTAAAATACCGGCAGAGTGATCCTTCAGCCATATTGACCAATATGGCCAGCTTTTTCAGATCCACTTCTTCGCGGTAATTATTCATTAAATATTCATGAATAGCAGTAATCCGCTTATTCACTGTTCGAAAACGGGACTTCATGTAATCTGTGCTGGCAAGTTGAATGTTTGAATCACTTCTACCTATGATATCCAGGATCCTGAAAAGATGCAACATTCGCTCAAATCCTTTCAGGTAGGGCATTTGAAGCAGAAGTTCGCTTACTTCATTAAGCGTTTGGCCAACAATCTGAATTCCTCTTTCGGAGAAAGTTAAAGCTTTGGAAACATATTTAAACTCCGGAAGGGTCAACAAATGAGACCCAGGCATATCAGAAGTGAATTGAAGAAATACCATTTCCAGGTTTCTTCGTGTTGGACTCAATGGCTCTTTTTCTACCAGCCAGACATGTGGCAGGTTTGGACCTATAAAAACCAAATCACCTGGCTGAAATTCTTCAATCGAATCAGCAACGATCCGCTTTCCGGATCCTTCGGTAATAAAACTGATCTCAAAATTCCGGTGATAATGCCAGGTGCTTTTTTCAAGATTATCCTGAAAAATTCCAATGAAAAAGGATTCATCTTCATTTAGGATCATTTGTTCAAGTAGTGCCGACATAGTAGTTTAAAATATACAAAAATTGCTTTTTATGTGAATATAGCATCAATAATAGTAAAAATAGGCGTAGAATTCGTTTCATTCATCCTTTATTTTTGTTTCAGAAACTAACACAAACAAATAGACCTAACATTATGGAAGAATTACTCGAAAAACTGCTTGAAGCTGTTGAATTAGGGAAAGTCGATTTAAAATCACCTTATCCGCCACAACTCAGAGGATGTGACGGCGCTTTGGAAATCACCATGAAAGCCATTGAAACAGGTATCAGTCCGCAAAGTATTCTTGAAAATGCTTTGGTACCTGCGATGGATCGGGTTGGTAAAAAATTTTCAGAAAATAAAATCTTTGTGCCACAAATGCTCATGTCGGCTAAAGCCATGGGTGCGTCGATGCTGCAGTTAAAACCATTCTTTACTTCTGGAGAAATCAAAACCAAAGGAATTTTTATCATTGGTACTGTAAAAGGCGATTTACACGACATCGGTAAAAATCTGGTAGCCATGATGGTCGAGGGTGCTGGCTGGACTGTCGTTGATTTAGGAGTAGATGTTCCATCGACCAGGTACATTGAGGCACTTCAGAATAATCCGGGCGCCATAGTTGCCTTATCAGCACTTTTGACCACCACCATGGTGAATATGGGAGAAATTGTTTCAGCTATCAAAACACAGGTACCGGGAACAAAAGTATTTATTGGAGGAGCACCGGTTAACAATGAATTCTGTCAAAAAATAGGAGCCGATTTCTATGCTCCCGATCCACAGGGTGTGGTTGAATACCTCGGCAAACTGGCTTCTTAACAAGGAATAATTTGGAAGTTCCATAAACTTAATTGCTTTAGAAATAAAGCAAAATGAAAATCAATGCATCTGATATACCGAAAGAATAGCATTATAAAACTTTAATTGTCAATCGAATGAGATACAAAAGCCTAATAATTAACAATCCGGAAGATTTGATGTTCGGGATTGCTCCTTTCCCGGTAAAAACACGTCGTGGACTGGAAATCGGCGGAGGACAAGTCTATGCTGAACTTAATTTCACTCTTCCGGTCATGAGTATTAACGATAGCACCCTTGCACAAGTTTATACACATTATCGTGAAATTGCAGAGGGGGCTTTGGAACGAGCCTTGCATCTGAACTCAAAGGGTGTTGTGCTCGAATTGGAAACCTTGTTGGAGATGACTAAAACACCATCGATTGGGGTAGAAATTGTCAAGGTTATGAACGAAATCTGCGAAAAATATTACCAGAATTATGGGCTGAAATCTGAAATCAGACTAACGCCAAATGATTTACGCGAATTCGAAAGACCAGCATTTCAGCGCACTTCAAAGTACCTTGAACCCATGATGGAACTTTTTGAACGTGGTATGGAAGCTGGTGGCGATTTATTATCCATCGAGAGTACAGGTGGCAAGGAAGTTTCGGACGAAGCGCTGATGATGTGCGATGTTAAGGGAACTATGTTTGCCCTTTCGGTTCTGGGTGTGCGCGATATGCAGTTTCTTTGGAGTAAAATTGTTGCTGCTGCCAATAAACAAGGCAAGATCGCAGCAGGCGACTCTGCTTGCGGATTTGCCAATACAGCCATGGTTTTGGCCGAAAAGAAATATATTCCTAAAGTTTTCGCAACGCTCGTACGTGTTATTTCAGTGGTTCGGTCAATTGTTGCAATGGAAGAGGGAGCTGTTGGTCCTGACAAAGATTGTGGTTACGAAGGTCCATTCCTGAAAGCGATTACCGGAATCCCGATTTCGATGGAGGGAAAAACGGCTGCCTGCGCCCATTTAAGTCCAATCGGAAACATTGCTTCGGCTTGTTGCGATTTGTGGAGCAACGAATCGGTACAAAACATCAAATTGTTGTCGGGCATGGCTCCAACAGCCTATATGGAACAACTGGAATACGACGCAAGGTTGATGAATGAAGCACTAAAAGCAGGCAAAGTGCATCGTAGTATATTGCAGCAATTGCTTGTTGCATCTGATATTTATACCGATCCGCAGGCTTTGATCCTTGCTCCTGAAAATGTAATCCGAATTTCGAAAGCATTAATAAAAGGTGATTCCTATGTAGCCAATGCAAAATATGGCGCTTTGGAAGCTATCAGCATTATAGAAGAAGCTTTGGCATCGGGACTCATGATTCTTCCTGATATGGAAACCAGCTATCTCCCCATTTTAAGAGATGATTTGGAAAGTATTCCCGATAATGAAAGCGATTTCGTTGAAATGATGTTGCCTCTTCTGGATCAGAGTAAATTTATCCTGAAAGAATACGGATTATAAAGACAGCCCCACCCAAACCCTTCCCGAGAGAGAGGGTTAGAAAATGCGTTAACGTTGCATTTTGTTCTATCTATTTATGTACATCAATAAACATACTCACTTTTTAAGTCCCCTCTCTGTGGAGGGGATTTAGGGGAGGCTTTATGAAAAAAATCCCGGTAAATATCATTTCAGGATTTCTTGGATCAGGAAAAACCACTGCAATTATCAATCTTCTGAACCAAAAAAGCGCTGATGAAAAATGGGCGGTCGTTATCAATGAATTTGGCAAAATATCGATTGATGGTCAAACATTAAAATCATCATCCGAAACCGGGACTGTTTTCGAAATTTCAGGAGGGTGTATCTGCTGTTCTGCCAAAGGATATTTTCATGAGAATCTTGACCAAATCATCGGAACAGGACAATTTCAACGGATTATTATTGAACCCAGCGGACTGGGCGGCATTGATATGGTCTCGGAAATTGTTAAAACAAAATCCTTGTTCCAATTGATGCCCATAATTTGCATGGTCGACATTACTTCAATGGAGAACCAACGCCTTCAAATGAGTTTTCTTTATAAGACTCAAATTTCGAAGGCCGAATTGATTGTATTCAGTAAATGTGACTTGCTGACTGATACTGAACTTCAGCATCGGTTAATCATGAAATTTAAATCTGCTTTTCCTGAAAAGTGCCATTATCTCTTCGGTTCACAACTCCATCCTTCTGTGCTTCAACTGAATTTTCCGGATGACAACTCAACTAATTTTTTGCAGGTCATTTTCGAGTCAAAAACAAATCAAACAACTGAAAATTATGAAGAAAACGATGTCATAGTTGACAGAGAAATCATTTTTGATTCCTGGGAAGTGATCCAATTCTTTCAAAATCATCCGTCAATTATCAGGGCCAAAGGTCACCTCCGGACAGAAAGCGGCTGGAAGTTGGTTAATTACACGCTTTCAGGATGTATTTTTGAACCTTGCCCGGAGAAAGAACAAAATGAAATTATCTTTATCTCTGAAAAAGCAGGCTTCGGCATGAAAAACATTGAATCTGAATTTGAAGAAATCTTCCTTAAATGAATAAACACACCATTCGTCTGCACCCGTTGGGTAAAGAATTGCATGTAAACCACAGGACTCCTTTGATTGATGTTTTGCATGAATTCGGGATTGAGTTTCCATGTGGAGGAAAAGGAACTTGCGGAAAATGCAGGGTCAGGTTGCTTGAAGGCGAGATAGAAACAACTGAAAATCATCAGCAAAAAATTGAAAAACTGGGACTTGATTCTGATTGGCGACTGGCTTGTTTTAGTGAATGCACCAGTGATATCACTCTTGAAATCGATCAGTTTAATCACCTCATTCTGGCAGACGAAAGCGAATTTGATTTTAATCCGCAAGTAGGCTTTGGCGTTGCTGTTGATTTGGGAACAACTACCTTGGTTGCACAACTGATTGATTTATCGTCAGCCAAAGTACGGGCAGTTGAATCGATGTTAAATCCGCAGATCCGATTTGGGGCTGACCTGATTTCAAGGATTCAGGGATGCCTTGACGGGAAAGCCGCGGAAATGACCCGGCTCATCCGCTCCGCTATTGGGGAAATGATTGACTTGATGCTGAAAAAAACTGAAGTTGATTTGGAAAAAGTAGTATTGGTCGGAAATACAGTCATGCAACATATTTTTAGCGACATTGATGTTTCTCCGCTTTCCATGTATCCGTTTAACGCCAGTAATCTCGGACTGAAAATATTTGACCGGGAAGAACTTGGATGGAAATTTCGGGTGAACCAAAAAGTTCAGTTTTATCCTTCTATCGGGAGTTTTGTTGGTAGTGATATTCTGGCAGGGATTGTTGCAACCGAATTGCATCAGAAGGAAACTTATTCAGCTTTAATTGATCTTGGAACCAATGGCGAAATTGTGGTTGGAAATAAAAATCAGATTGTTTGTGCTTCAACAGCTGCGGGTCCGGCTTTCGAAGGTGCAAACATCTCCATGGGAATGCGCGCTGTCACCGGTGCGATCTCTTCGCTTTGCCTGAATAATGGAAAAATTGAGGCTAGTGTGATTGGGAATACTGCGGCAAAAGGCATATGTGGAAGTGCCTTGATTGATGCTGTTGCCATACTACGGAAATTGGATTTGATTGGCATGTTTGGTGAAATCAATTCGGGCGAAAGACAAATACCTATTACCGGGAAAGTATGCCTGAGCCAAAAGGACATCAATGAATTTCAATTGGCCAAAGCCGCAATTGCTGCCGGACTTACTATTTTAACCCATAAACAGGCAATACCAATCTCCGATATTCAGGATCTATACATTGCAGGTGGATTCGGTAGTTATATCAACATCGAAAATGTGGTGGCAACCGGAATGATTGAGCTTCCGGAGGAGAAAATTCATAAAATGGGGAACACTGCTCTTATTGGAGCAAAGATATTTCTGTTTTCAGATTCAACTGTCATCAATGAAATCCTGAAAAAAACCACCACGATAAATCTGGAAGGCGATCCCAATTTTCAGGATATTTATGTAGATAAGATGATGTTTTAGAAGTTCGAAGTGCCTAAAATTTTGAGTGCCTAGAGTTAAATGCCATGCTTCGATTAAGGTATTTTTAACTTTAGGCACTTTAGTTCACTTTAGGCACTCCGAACTATTTTCTAATCAACCTGCTCCAGCAATGCATCGCGTTCACGAAGGAATACTGATAGCCTTTCAATGTTGCTGCGCGTAATGGCAACCCTTCCGGAACGAATAAATTGGGTTACACCAAATACATTCAGTTCATCAAACAAACGCTGTGTTTCATCCGAATGGCCGGTTTTCTCAATCACTACATATTCACGCGTCAATTCAAGAATTCGTGCACCACTGTTGCGAACAATTTTTTCCACTTTATCCGATTCGAACAAAAACTCGGTCGAAACTTTATACAACGCAATTTCCTGATAAATCATCTCGTCGTTGGTGTTGGCAAATACTTTTAAAACATCCACCACTTTTTCCAACTGCCCAACTACTTTCTGCACACGTTCAGCAGTGTCCTTGATCACAATAGTAAATTTAAATACTCCTGCTATTGCCGATTCAGAAACCGTTAAACTGTCGATGTTGATTTTGCGCCGGGTAAAAATGATGGTTATACGGCTTAATAGACCAATATGATCTTCCGAGAAAACAGTTATGATATATTCTTGTTTCGTGTTCATTGTATTATGATGTTTCGTTTTAATTTCAATAAAAATAAGGAACGAGAAATAAGGAATCAGGAACAGATATTTTGACGTTTATTGATTTTTATTACTCGCTCGCATCGGGCAGAGATGTTTATTATTTGTACCCTGGAACCTGAAACTTGAAACTTGGAACTGATTAAGGTTCAAGTAAAATATCAGAAATTGACGCTCCGGTCGGAATCATCGGAAAAACGTTATCTTCCTGTTCAACAACTACCTCCAAAACATATGGTCCCTGGTGATCAATCATCTCCTGAATAGCCCCTTCCAACTGATCGCGGGAAGTAACTTTTTGTGACGCCAATCCATAAGCTTTTGCAATGGCAACAAAATCAGGATTTTTCATTTCAGTGAAAGAATACCTCTTTTCGAAGAAAAGTTGCTGCCACTGACGAACCATACCCAAAAAATTGTTGTTTAGTACAATAACTTTCACCCCGATTTCATATTGTGAAATGGTTCCCAATTCCTGAATTGTCATTTGGAAACCTCCATCGCCAACCATGGCAAATACTTCCCTGTCGGGACGACCAATTTTGGCACCCATCGCTGCAGGCAGTCCGTATCCCATCGTTCCCAATCCTCCGGAAGTAACATTACTTCGTGACTGATTAAACTTGAAATAGCGTGATGCGATCATTTGCTGTTGACCTACATCAGTCACCAAAATGGCGTCGTGGTTGGTTTTTTCTGAGGCAATCCGAACCACTTCACCCATAGTTAATCCTGACTTTTTGGGATAAACATCATGCGATATTACTTTTTCGTATTCAATTTTGTCGCAATCGTGGAATTCTTTCAGCCATTCCTCATGCGAATTAGGATTCACATTATCAATCAACATCCGGAGGGATTTTTTAGAATTTCCTAAAACCGGTGCATCTGCATGAATAATTTTATTGATTTCGGCCGGATCAATTTCAAGGTGAACAATCTTAGCCTGGCGGGCATAGGCAGCAACTTTCCCGGTTACCCGGTCGTCGAAACGCATTCCGATTGAAATAACCACATCTGCTTCGTTGGTTTTGATGTTTGGACCATAATTTCCGTGCATTCCTAACATCCCAACATTCAAAGGATGGTTGCTTGGAAGCGCTGAAAGTCCTAACAAAGTCCAGGCAGCCGGAATGCCGGTTTTTTCAATAAATTCTTTTAATTCATCCTCAGCATGTCCTAAAATAACACCATGTCCGAATAAAACAATCGGTTTTTTAGCTTCGTTGATAATATCAGCGGCTGCTTTTATCTGAAACGGATCAACCGGATATTCAGGTAAATAACTTCTGATTTTGGTGCATTTTTTATATTCAAAATCGAACTGCGCAAATTGTGCATCTTTTGAAATATCGAGCAATACCGGACCAGGACGGCCAGTCAATGCAATATGAAAAGCTTTGGCAATAGCTTCCGGAATTTCATCGGCCGAAGTGACCTGGTAATTCCATTTGGTAACAGGCATTGAAATACCCACCACATCTGATTCCTGAAAAGCATCAGTCCCTAAAAGTGGTGAAGCAACCTGGCCGGTAATACAGACCAGTGGAATAGAATCAATCAGGGCGTCAGCCAATCCTGTGATCAGGTTTGTTGCTCCCGGGCCTGAAGTTGCAAAACAGACACCAACTTTTCCGGTTACTTTGGCATAACCTTCGGCGGCATGGATTGCACCCTGCTCGTGTCGGGTTAAGTAGTGGGTAACTTGTTGATCGTAGTCGTAGAGTGCGTCATAGATAGGCATAATTGCACCCCCCGGATACCCGAAAATAGTATCAACTTCTTCTTCCAGAAGAGATTTTATTACAGCTTCTGAGCCGCTTATTCGCTGTGTTGCCATTGTATTTTAGTTTTATTTATTTTCAATTTTTAAGTTTGGAGAGCCTAGAGTTCGAAGTGCCTAGAGTTTTAACTCCGAACTTTAGGCACTTTTTTTAATCAATCAGCCTTATCGCTCCTCGGTCAGCCGACGAAACCATGCTGGCATAAGCTTTTAGCGCTTTACTAACCTTTCGGTTGCGAGGGGTGGGCATATAGGCATCTTTTCCTCTTCCCATTTCCTTTTCCCTTCTTTCTTCCAATTCTTCATCGCTGAGCAGAACATCAATTTTGCGTGACAGGATATCAATTTCAATTAAATCTCCATCCTGAATCAGGGCGATTTCACCACCGGCAGCAGCTTCGGGAGACACATGCCCGATCGACAAGCCTGAAGTCCCGCCTGAAAAGCGACCGTCGGTAATTAAAGCACATGCTTTGCCAAGTCCCATTGATTTAATGTATGAAGTTGGATACAACATTTCCTGCATTCCAGGTCCACCTTTGGGACCTTCATAAATAATTACCACTACATCGCCGGCCTGTACTTTGTCGCCAAGAATTCCGTTGCAGGCATCGTCCTGCGATTGGAATACCCTGGCAGTTCCCTTAAAGTGATAGACTGAAGGATCAACACCTGCTGTTTTTACAATACAGCCGTTTCGGGCAATGTTGCCGTAAAGTACAGCCAAACCGCCATCTTTGTTGTAAGCATGTTCATAATCTCGTATGCAACCGTTTTCACGGTCGGTATCTAATTCTTTAAAATAGTTTTCCTGAGAACCCATTACCAGATTACGACCACCACCCGGAGCTGATTTATAGCGTCTAAAAGCATCTTCAGTAACAGTTGACGCCATTACATCATATTGGGCAAGGGCCTCACCCAACGTTTTTCCGTCAGCACGTGGAACTGAGGTGTCGAGCATTCCTGCACGATCAAGTTCTGCCAGTATTCCCAAAATTCCACCGGCACGGTTGACATCCTCCATATGATAACTTCCACTAGGTGCAACTTTGCAGAGGTTTGGCGTTACACGCGATAATTCATCGATGTCTTTCATGGTAAAATCCACTTCACCTTCAGCAGCAATGGCAAGAATATGCAAAACCGTATTGGTTGAGCCTCCCATGGCGATATCGAGTTTCATGGCATTTTCGAAAGCAGCTTTTGTGGCAATATTTCGTGGGATGACATTTTCATTGCCATTTTTATAGTAATCGTAGGTCATTTCAACAATACGGTGGGCAGCCTCATCGAACAATCGTTTACGGTTGGCGTGAGTAGCCAGGATAGAACCGTTGCCAGGCAGTGCCAAACCAAGCGCTTCGGCCAGACAGTTCATGGAATTGGCGGTGAACATTCCGGAACAAGAGCCACAAGTTGGGCATGCATCGCGCTCAACCTTTGAGATTTGTTCATCAGAAACCGAATTGTCTGCGGCCATCACCATAGCGTCAACTAAATCATATTTTTTTCCATCGATCTCGCCGGCTTCCATAGGTCCGCCCGATACAAAAATGACAGGAATATTCAGGCGCATGGCGGCCATCATCATTCCGGGGGTAATTTTATCGCAGTTCGAGATACAAACCATAGCATCGGCCTGGTGTGCATTGCACATGTATTCAACACTATCGGCAATTACATCACGGGACGGTAACGAATACAACATCCCGTCGTGGCCCATGGCAATTCCATCGTCAACGGCTATGGTGTTAAATTCGGCAGCAAAACAACCTTCTTTCTCAATTATGCTTTTAATGTACTGACCAACATCGTGAAGATGTGCATGCCCCGGAACAAATTGTGTAAACGAATTAACAATGGCGATTACTGGTCGCCCAAAATGTTCTTCCTTCATCCCATTTGCCCGCCAGAGGCTCCTTGCTCCAGCCATCCGCCGTCCTTCGGTCGTTGTGGCTGATCTTAATCGTTTCTGCATACCTTTTTGTCTGAAATTATTTTATCTTAAAAAAAAGCCTTTCTCATTGGTTGAGAAAGGCTTTCAAGTTTTTAGCTTACATTATACCAATCTCATTCAGCACGAAGGAGGACCACCACGCTGACAAGAATAATAGATATAATGCTGATATTTTTCATTACTATGATCGTTTAATGTTGGCAAATGTAGAAATTAATTTGAACTTCCAAAATTAATTTGAAAGTAAATTGACTGTTTTCTGAAAAATCTAAAAGTAAATACCTCTTGTTTGATGTAGTATTGCTTCAAATAAGCAGGTTTTGCATTAATTATTTACAGTCATGAATTCAGGTATGGAATGATTACTGAAAGTTTTAAGTAATCACCGAGTCTCCGACTTTCAATGGCAGTGTGAAATAGAAACTTGTGCCTACCTCAGGTTCTGACTCGAACCAAATCTTGCCACCCATCAGTTCTATCAGATTTTTTGTGATGGCTAATCCAAGTCCATTTCCACCGTACCTTCTCGAATTTGAGGCTTCAACCTGGCTAAAACGATCGAATATTTTAGCATGAAAATCCGAAGGAATACCAATTCCTGAATCCTTTACCTCAAATTGCATCATGTTTCCTATCCTTGAGAAGCCCATGAGAACAAATCCTTTGCTGGTGAACTTAAGTGCATTGCTTACCAGATTTTTAAATACCTGATTTAACCGTTCAGGATCGGCCAAAACCTGAACCGATTCAAGTTCTTTTGCATATTCAATTCGAAGATCAATTCCTTTTTCTTCAAATCGAACTAAAAATTGCTTCCTGATTTCAGTGACAATCTTTAGAACCTGGACTTCATGTATATGAATGCTTAACATTCCAGATTCCATCTTTGAAATATCCATGATATCACTGATAATACTTAACAAGCTATTTCCGTTACTGATAATATGCCCTATAAATTCATCTTTCTGCTCAATCTCGAAATGCATATCGGCAAGCAACTCTGAAAATCCAATTATACTGTTCAGAGGTGTTCGTATTTCGTGCGACATATTGGCCAGGAATGCCGATTTGAGCCGGTCACTTTCCTCTGCCTTGTTTTTGGCGACAATTAATTCTGCCTCCATTTGTTTCCTTATGCTAATGTCTTCTTTGCTTGCGATGTAGTTGATAATTTCATTATCCTCGTTCTTTATTGACGTCAGGGTAATCCATTCCCAAAAGAGCTCCCCATTTTTTTTCCGGTTTAACAATTCGCCGCGCCATACTTTGCCGGTACTGATTGAATTCCACATCTGTTTATAGACTTCATCCGGTGTTTTCCCCGATTGGAGAATGCGCGGGTTTTGTCCAATAGCTTCTTCGGATGTGAATCCGGTAATTTCAGTGAATTTTGGATTCACATACTCAATATTTCCGTTTACATCAGTAATAACAATGGTTAAAGGGCTTTGCTCTATGCTTATACTAAGTTTAAGTATTTGTTCTTCAGCATCCTTAAACTCAGTTATATCACGACCAATACCTACCAACCCCGAAGATTTTCCATCATTATCGAAGATCGGAATTTTAGAGGTAAGCAACCATCTTTTTTTTCCCTCGGCATTATAAAAGACTTCCTGGCGATTCAATACTGCTTCCCCTCGCTGAATCACCTTTAAATCATCTAAGTGTCCCCGGAAACCAATCTCATCATTAAAAAGTTCCAAATCGGTTTTTCCGATCACTTCAGCCTCAGTTGTACTCCCAATAACCTTTAGATCAGCCGGATTGGCAATTATTTTTCGACAATGCTGGTCTTTTACATAGATGGTATCAGGTAAATTATCGATAAGGGTCCGAAGCAGTTTTCTTTCTTCCTGAATATCGTTCTCTGCTTTTTTCTTTTCAGTGATATCAATGATCGATATTATTCCGGCAGGACGATCCTTGTATGTAATACTACTTCCTGACAAATAAGCCCATTTTTCAACTCCATCCTTATTGAAAATTTTAAACTCATACGAGCTTGCTTTTCCGTTTCCGGATAACCTATCCTGACCATTTTTAAGAATTAATTCACGGTATTCAGGAGCAACTATTTCCCAGAATTTTTTCTTGTAAAGTTCCTCCAGCGAAAATCCACTCATTCTTTCTGCAGAAGGGTTCACATACACCCAGTAATCGTCCTGATAGATACCAATAGCTGCGGGTGAAGAATCGGCCAGATTTCTAAATTTCTCTTCACTTTCTTTCAAGGCCTTTTCGGCACGCCATTCTATAGTTTGATCTCTAAATACGAGTACGACTCCGACCATCTCTCCTGTTCCATTTCGTATAGGTGCCGCACTATCAGCAACCGGAATCTCTAAACCTGATTTTGAAATCAGAATGGTGTGGTTTGCCAAACCTACAATATTACCGTCACGCAAGACTTTTCTAACCGGATTTTTAACTTTCTCCCATGTTGTTTCATTGATGATCATGAAGATTTCTTCAATCATCAATCCGGCGGCCTCTTGTTGGGTCCAGCCAGTAAGCTCTTCCGCAACTTTATTCATCAGCTTTACGCGACCATTACTTTCAACTGTGATTACACCATCCCCAATGCCATATAAAGTTGTCCGGTATTGTTCTTCACTTTGAGCCAGTAATTCCAGAGCTTGTTTCCGATCGTTGATGTAGCGGGCTTGTTGAATGTTTTGGTAGGCTAGCTGAGACATCTGTCCGGCCATTGTGTGTAACATTTCTGATATCAGATGGAATCTCTCTTCTGACATAGGAGTAACTTCAGCGAAGGCCTGCAAAGTATCCACTTCATTTGCTCCAATTTCCCGGGCATATAACCGAATTTTTTCTTCGTTCTGGGTTTGATCTCTTACCTGGCCGATTAGCCAATTGGCAATATGCACACCACCTAAAGTTATACTCGAACCGGCATCCCATAATCCTCCGCTAAGGCATGGCTGAATGGTAGGGCCATTCGGGTTTGGAATACCTAAAACTGAATCGGAATAGATGCAGTTTTTCAGTCCCAATTCGGTCTTGCGGATAATATCATTGCAAAGCCGGCAAAAGTTGCTTGGCGCTGTTATTGGACTACCGTCTGGATAAGTAATAATTGAAGCTACTCCAAATGCCTTGGCAAACTGATCCTGAAGCCTTTGTATTTCGACCAAATCAAATAAATCAGGAAAGCGAACATCTTTATCTGAATTGTTAGGTTTGGTTAGCGAAACGATTTGTTTCCCCATCAAATCTTCTTTTAGCTTACTCTGGTCAATCTCAGCCTGAAGTTTTTCGTTTATATCTGCTAACTCTATTTTTTGATGCAACAATTGAACCCTCATATCAGCCAGGCGCAGGTGATTCTTTAGCCTTGCCAAAATTTCTTCTTTTCGGAATGGCTTTGAAATAAAGTCAACTCCACCAAGCTGAAATCCGGTTAATATGGATTGTTCATCATCAAAGGCGCTAATAAAAATAACGGGGATATCCTGAATTTGGGGATCAGCTTTAAGCAGCCTGCAAAATTCGAAACCATCCATCTCGGGCATCCTGATATCGAGCAGAATAATTGAAACTGATTTTGATTTCACAACCTTCATAGCCTCCAATCCTGAAGAAGCCAGATATACTGAATAACCATGAGGGTTTATTATTGCTGATAAAAGCTGAAGATTCGAAGAAATATCGTCAACAATCAGCACACTCTTATCAAACCTATTTTGATCAAAATCAGCCAAAGAATTCATACTATTTGATTAGTTTAGGATCAGATAAAAAAGAAATGAAAATAGACAATCAATTCTGTTTACCAAGGATATTGTCCATTTTCATTCTGGTTTAAATGTATAAAAATCAAATCATTTGACTGGACTATTCCGGACATTTTCATAATAATCTTCCAAATCAGAAAAAAGTTTATTCGCATCCTTCAAAAAGCAGATGCTTCAGGTATAAAAATCGCTGGTTGTTTCAGGATAATCGTAAGATAAAATGGAGCGGATACTGGATTAGAGAACATAGATAAAACGACAAAGGACTACACCTATTGAATGCAGCCCTTTGTCGAAAGCATGTCCGAAACCAATTTATTTAATCATGATTTTTCGGGTAGCCAATTTGTTGCCATAAACAATACGAACCAAATAATTACCTGAATGTAGCCCATTCACATTAATTTGTATTCCTTTTGAAATACTGAAATCGTCGTGAATTTCAGAATAGCAAACCTGTCCGTTTATGCCCACCAGTTCAACTACATAGATGCCACATGGAGCGTTCTGAAGTGAAATATTCAGTTTATCTTTCACCGGATTCGGGAATACCTGAAGTTTATCTTTCTTCAGTTCAAATTCTTTTACATCAACGGTAATGTGCGTTGAGGCATCATACTGAGAAGGAGTGGCTTCTTTCAGGCTTACATTGTCGGTTGCCACGCTGTAGAATTTGTATTTTGAGCCAACATTACCAATAAATTCAGCCGATTTCAGGGTGGTATTTAATTTCCATGGGCGAAGTGCTGTATCGTTTTCCATTACATAAATAGAATACGAAGCTATGCCTGATCCAACATCGCTACCAGTCCAGGCCAAAGGGAAACGGCTGTCGATGGTGGCATCGAGCGGGTACACCTGACTTTGCGGTTGATCCATATCGAGTGAATTCACAAATTCGTTGGTGATAATCGGACTGTTGGCATCAAAAACAATTGATGCCTTGTTTTTAAGTAGGGCATTGGTTCCGAGTTCTTTTTTCATACCAACGGAGTAACTTACAAATCCTTCACCGGCATGACTGGTGTTATTAGGTGGAAGGAATCCGACAAACGGATCTTCTTCCAACTGCATACTGGTTGGATTGAGCGACAGAAACTCCCATTTAATTACTCCTGAAATGGTATCGATTTGACCGGATACGCGTGCTATCAGGTTCATTTTTGGTTTGAGATTCACATCCATTGAAAATTGCCTTAACTTTTTACCGCTGGGAGCCAAAATCGTATCGCCAAAACCAAATGAGCCAAAACCGAATTCTTTCAGGTCAAATTTAGTCAGGTCCAATGTGTTGGTTACAGTAACCTCATGGGCAGGAGCCGTTGCTGTGCTTTTATTTTCAAAAAGGATGGTGTAGGGAATAGTATTATTCTTTTGAATCCAGTGATTGTCGCCAAATCCTGCCGGCCCTATCATTTCGTTGGGATCGAAAGATGAAACGGCCCTGACTCCCATTTTGTTTTTATAAAGCGGGTCGTATAACTCGTGGCATTCTTTGTTTTTTTGATAGCCATCGAACATCGATTTAACAAACATTCCTCCTTTAAGAATTGCTTCAGCTCCGGTTAAACTTGCTCCGCAACTTATTACACAGCTTGATAATCCATAAACATGGTCCCAGAATGTTTTGGGCTTATCAGGTTTTGGACTTACTGCATCCCAGGGATTCCATGCATAAGTTAACACATCGTATGCACAGCCAATGGGTAAAACCATTCCAATCAGATCGGCAGCTCCGGAACTTGCCGCATCCATCGCAGCGGCTGCAACACAGGCATTGAGTTTTGTTTTCTCGTCGGGCCAGTCATCAGAAATTGAACCTGCACTTTTTGTTTGATCTGTTTGATATAAAGGAGCATTCATCCAGCTTTCAATATCGAAAGATTCCGGACTTTTAATACGGATGTGAACATTTTCTGAACTCTTGGCCGGGATCATTGGAACGATCAGCGAATAAATACGGGCATCTTTCCCGGTTCCAAAATAATCTTTCCAGATAAAATAGTCTTTGGTTCGCGCTGTTACCAGTGCCGGAAATTTTGTTTTGATATAGGCATTCGGTTCTATCCTGAAATCAATCAACTCAACATCAGTTTCAGGGTAATTTTGAATGGCAATATTTAATGGAACACCCAGTGCGTCAACATTTCCATTGTTTCCGTAGTTGATGGTATAGGTTTGCCACCGATTAAATAAAATAGCCCCCCGACCCGAAACGCTTACCCACGGAGCAGGCGGCTCGGCTTTGGTTATTGAAAATGCTTCTTTCAGAATTTGTTCCGTTGAGCCTTTTTTAACCACAAAATCCCATTTTCCCTGCGATTTTCCATTCAGATTAAAATAAGCAGAAAGTACTCCTTTGGTAGGTAAAGCAAGTTTCTCACCTGAGATATCCGATTCTCCCGTTTTTCTTAAAAATACGGTTGTCCCTTCAACTATCAGGCCGCCGCCAAACACTGAGATAGTAGCGTATCCGCCATTGCCTGCCTGCAAAGGCTCAACCCGGTCGAGCCCGACAATGGTCGCTTTTTTGAGGATTGCTGTTTTACTGTTGGCATTCATTGCTTCCAAAGTGATATTGTATTCGCCTGCTTTGGGATAAGTATAAGTCGGATTGCCTAAAGTTGAAACTGTTCCATCGCCATAACTCCAGTTGTAAGTTTTGCCATTCTGCGTTTTGTTGGTCAGCGAAACCTGGTTCATCGTTTGGTACAAATCGAATGCGGGAATGGGAGGATTAAAATCGGATGTTTTCAGAATGCCCAGGTACAATGGGATGGCATCATTTTTATTTCCGGTGATATCCTTAAAGGTATCATCAAAATTCAGGAACATTTTTAGTCCGGGTTCATTCCCTTGAAATGTTTTTACCTGATTTTGAAGAAGCTCTTCCTGGGTAAGAGCTTTATTCCAGAGACGGATGTTATCGACCTTATAGTTGGTAGTTCCATAAAACGAAGATCTTGATCCCAAAACGAGCAATCCGTTTCCGGTAATAATTTTTCCGGTTACTGTTTGCTGAGCGCTTAAAAGTCCGTCAACATAGGTTTTGAAATTATTCAGACCGGCTTTTTCACTGTAAGTAAATGCAATGTGATGCCAAAGCGTATCAACAATCGCTAATGATCCCCAATTGACAAAATCTCCCTTATCGGTTTCCAATCCTGAATTGGCATAAAACTTCCCATTATTCTTCCGGAAACCCAATTGATATCCATTAGGGGTATAATCGTAATTGTCAGCGCCATTCACCTTTGCCAGAACATTGACTTCATGTTCTGATTTCGAATTAAATTTCACCCATGCTTCGGCGGTCATGGCCGAATCAAAATCCAGACTTGGTGAGGATGGAACAACGACCGTTTCAAACTTAGTAAAGATTACCGATTCAATGGAAAGCGCCTTGTTCGTGGTTCCCGGAGCCGGAGCCGGAGCAATGGAGCGATACATAATATCATGATCAGTTCCACCGGTTACCATCATTTCAGAAATCCAATGTTTATTCCCTTTTGAGTCAATAACCATGTCAGATTGAATCCATTTCAGATTACTGTTCATGAATGGTGAAACTAAAACACTTTCTTGAAATGTTTGTCCCCCGTCGGTTGATTTGGTAGAAAACATGGATTGACCGGCAATGTAAACGGTTGTTCCGTTTGTATCCCCGGGATCAAAAACCAAACTGGGCCACCATGTCGTTTCCACATAACGAAAACCGGCAGGCAAAACACTTTTTGCCGTTGAATAGGTATTTCCGTTGTCAGCCGATTGCAAGAAGTAAATTTTCCCTGCGGTACTTTGATAAATCATGTAAACATGTCCGTTTTTTGCGACAACTGTTTCCATTCCGGCTTGCAATCCATTCCCTGGCAATATTGCATTATTAATGTCTTTAGCTTTTTCAAACGTAAGTCCATTGTCGGTTGAGCGGGTATAAAGAGTTGTCCATTCGATTTTTTCGTTGTAGCCCACAAATACGACATGAATATTATTTCCTGATTTGGCTATTTTAGGCGCATAATGACCGTCGTAATAACATCGGCACTTTTCACGAACAACTGTTGGAGATTCATTGTAAGTAGTTGAGACTTTTTGAGTAGTAAAAGTTGCCGCATTGTCGTTTGAAATGGAGACAAATACTTTCCCGATATTGAGACCGTAATAATAATAGATGTATTCAGAAACGACAATCATCTGAGTGCCATCGTACCAAAAATCGGTAAACTCGCTCGGGTCTTCTGTGATTAACTTATCGGTAAATGAAGTGCCACCATTGGCGGAATACAACAACCTCAAACCGTTAATTGCTCCTGAACCCATATAGGCCAATGCAACTTTTCCGTTTTTTGCTTTAATCTGGCTACCATATATTTTCCGATATCCGCCACCTGTTGAAATAATCTCTTTTATCGTTTCAAACGAACTGCCACCATTACCTGACTTCGCATAATAGATCCGGCCAGTTCCATTATTTGAATAATCGTAGTCACAGAAAGCGATATGAACACTATTTCCATCAACGGCAAGTTTTCTTGATTTGGCTTGCCGGGCATATTCCCCGTCTTTTAGTTTGGCAATCAATTTGGGAGTTTCCCAGGTTTTACCCAGGTCGGTTGAGCGGCAATAGTAAAATGGATTTTCGACTCCGTACTTATTTTCCGTCCAGACCACATGGATGGTATTTCCTTCGATGACCATTTCAGGAACAACATCATCGACAGCTTCAGTGTTAACGGGCATCGATAAATTAGTAAGGTAATTCGACAGTTTAGGATTATTTGCAATTCCCTGAAATCCAGAAAGGAGAATAGCCAGCAAAAGGCTATAAAACTTCCGGAAATTACTCAATGAACTTCCAGTTTTTTTCATGTGGGTTGAATTTGGTTTTCTTGCTAAAAGGTACAATATTTTGACTTGAAAACCAAACAACACACCTTCAGGATTTCCAAAATAATTCTAAATTATTCCGGGTTAATGTGTCGTTTATAATCTGTTAAGAAAATACTAAGGCCATCTGCAGACTGCAAATGACCTTCATGTTTTATTCTGGATGACCAGGTAATTGATTGAAAATAAATTATAAAAATTATGGGCGGTACGATTTGCTCATCGATGCAGGGGTGCAGATAATAAAATTCGCCTGTCCAAAGCTTTCCTTATCGAGCACATCAATTTCATCCTGCTCGGTCGCTCCGATGGTCAATACTTTGATATCAGGATTCGCCTTTTTGAGGTACCACTCGATTCCCTGATGTTGGTCGCTGTGATAAGAGCCGTTGAAATGAATCAATGTTTTTCCTGGAGAAAGATTCTTCAGGATGAAATAGGCCATCGTTGCATCTTTTACTGCCTGTGATTTTGGCAAGTTTTGTCCGCCATGCCCCTCTGCATTTTTGAAAATATCGGCATAGCACGCAAGTGTGCTATCATAACTAATGGGGAGCGGGGCTATCCATTTTTTTGCATCAAAATCAATACTGTCCAGTTTTTCTAACCCTTTGGAATAAACCATGTTGGCGTATCGTCGTGGTATGTTTGTCGCAATAAACTTCAATTTGTTTTTTTTTGCAAAATCAAGCAAAGGTTTGTAATCGCTGGGGTAATTTGTCCAGAGTTTGGCTTCCTCTTTCAGCGTTTTCTCTGAAACCAATCCTGATAAATACTCATTTAAGGCAATCTGATCGTCTGATTCGAACATCTCAGCTCCAAGAATCAGGTCGCCTTTTTTTGAATCGTAAAGTTCTCTGGTGAGTTCCTGTTCGAGCCAATGATTAATCGGATTGTCATGAAATTCACCAAAGAGAATCACATCTGCCTCTTTGGCCGATTCCAGGAGTTTTTCATACTTTACTTCTTTCCCCTCAGAATTAAATAGTACAAATGCCTTTTTATCGCTCCTGAAGGAGAACAAGGAAAGGACTACTGCAACTAAAATCAAGTTTTTTCTAATCATGTCATAGTTTTATATCCAGAATAACAATTGGCTATCAATAAGTTTCATTTTAATCCGTTTTTGATTTGCCAAATATTAGCAATCCTAGGTAATTCAGGAAAAAACTACCATGTAACTTATTCATAATCGCGGTATCGTCAGACCTCCGTCAACCATAAATACCTGGCCGGTAGAGTAGGGGAAACTTCCCATCGCCAGGGCGCCAACTACTTTTCCAACATCTTCCGGTTGGCCCCAACGCTTTTGAACACATAATCCATCGGCAATTAACCGATCATATTTATCTTTTACTCCTTCAGTCATATCAGTTTCAATAACTCCGGGTCTGACTTCATAAACCGGAATGTTAAATTCACCCAAACGTACAGCAAATAGTTGTGTTGCCATACTGATTCCAGCCTTGGAAATGCAGTATTCTCCCCGATTAACTGAGGCAACAGTCGCTGAAATAGATGATATGTTAATGATGCAGCCATTAAAATCCGGGTCAACTTTCTTTTGATCAATCATCCAGTTTGCAGCATCTTGAGTCAGAAAATAATTGCCTTTCAGATTGACGGAAATTACCTCGTTAAAACTTTCTTCCGTCGAATCAAGAATATCACGTCTCTCTTTTGGTGCAATACCAGCGTTGTTAACCAGTATATGTAGCCTGTTAAAATGATCTTTCACCTGACTGAGGATTCTCTTGCGGTCTGCACAAATAGCAATGTTTCCGGGACAATAAATTACATCTGCACCCAATTCTTTCACTTCTGACATGGTCTTTCTGACAGATTCTTCCGGACGAACTCCATTAATTGCCAAATCAAAACCCAACATCGCTAGTTGTTTGACGATGCCCAATCCAATTCCCCTGCTTCCGCCAGTAACTAATGCTACTTTTTTCATATTCTATTTTTTACCACATAGGCACATAGTTCACTTAGAAAAATAATAACTATGTGTTCTATGTGTCTATGTGGTTATTACCTACTTAATCAGATTTCTGGAATATCCACCCAACACCGTTTTGCCCAGCTTTCCAGTCCTTTTTCTGCAAGCTGTACTCCTTTTGCTCCTTCATGAAGCGTCCATGGGAATGGTTCGTCTTTGACCACATGTTTCAGGAACAATTCCCACTGAACTTTAAACGCATTCTCATAAACTTCCTGCTCCGGCACCTTCGCCCAACCGTCAAAATAATTGATAGGCTGGGGGATATCCGGATTCCAGACTGGTTTTGGCGTATTTCCATAATGCTGAATGTAACATTCACGAAGACCGGCCACTGCAGAACCTTTTGTTCCATCCACCTGAAGGGTAAGCAAATCGTCACGCCGAACCCTCACCGTCCACGATGAATTGAAGTGAGCGATAACACCATTCTCCAATTCAAAGGTTGCATAAGCCGAATCGTCGGCAGTACAGGCATAAGGTTTTCCATTTTCATCAACCCTGTTTTTGATGTGGGTTGCACCTAAACAGGAAACAGCTTTTACTTTTCCGAATACATTATCCAGAACATATCTCCAGTGACAGAGCATGTCGACGATAATTCCGCCGTCGTCTTCTTTCCGGTAATTCCACGATGGGCGCTGGGCTGGAATTGAATCGCCTTCGAAAACCCAATATCCGAATTCTCCCCGAACCGAAAGGATTTCGCCAAAAAAGCCCTGCTGAATTAACCGTTTAAGTTTTACAATTCCGGGGAGCCATAATTTATCCTGAACAACTCCATTTTTAAGTCCGGCTTTTTTGCAGATTTCGTACAATTCCAAAGCAACTTCTGTGCTTACTGCAATGGGTTTTTCGCAATAAATGTGCTTGCCTGCTTTTACAGCCTTGCGAACAGCATCTGCTCTTCTTCCAGTGGTTTGCGCGTCAAAATAGATGATATTATCAGGGTTGTTGAGCGCTTCGTCCAGATTGGTACTCATTTTGGTGATTCCGGTGAGTTTGCAAAGTTTTTTCAGTTTGTCCTCATCGCGACCAATCAAAATCGGATCAGGCATGATGGTTTCTCCGGGGCCGATCTTCACGCCACCTTGTTTCATGATTTCCAGAATCGACCGAAGCAGATGCTGGTTGGTTCCCATGCGGCCAGTCACCCCATTCATTATTATTCCTACTGTATGTTGTTTCATAGATTAAAAAATTTTAGAAATTATTACCAATCTATTTACCCAGAATTTTAATCAACATTTTCGCAATAGTTTCATTCCCTTTATCCGATGGATGAAGTCCGTCATAAGTCAGATTGATTGCTTCGACCGGATATGGATATTCATCAGTTTCAGGATTAAAAGGAACATCAATAAATTCAGGGTATTTAAAATTTTTATATTCACCTGTTTTTGGATCTTTCAAACGCTCGAAATTAACCAGATTTTCGATGTTAAGTTTTTTGTCGTGAAAAAGATCAACGACTTCCAGTTTTTCAGATTTACCAATACTTAAAATAGCGTTTGCAAATTGTTCAAGCGATTGCCCGTTCTTGTCTTTGAATGAACCCCAGGCATTGTTCTTTTTATCCTTGATATAAACAAAATTTACACGTTGCATTGGAGTGATGAGAATGATCCTGGCATTTTTGTTCAGCTTGCGAAGTGAATTAATAATTATGCGGTAAGAGCCAGAAAATGTATTGTTCCCGGTGTTGTTCTTGTAGTCGTCAATCGTTCCAATGGGGCGACCGGCCCACCAGTCGTTTGTACCCAGAAAAACTGAATAAATATCAGCTTCAGTTAATCCTAAACTCTCAATTTCTTTTGCAATACCACCTGCGGTCCAACCATTATGACCCTGATTGACATATTTTATATCGGTCAATTTCGCTGTAACTTGGGTCATGTATCCTTTTGTAACCCGGTTTCCCGTTTCATCAGCATGATCATTCAAATAGGTTATTGAATCGCCAATAGCCACCCATGTTTTTTGTTTCGACGAAAACGAACTAGCGATCGCTAGAATAGCAAGGATTAAAAATATTTTTTTCATAGATTTTCTTATTGGTCCACAATTTGAAATTGCGACAATCATTCCTGTATGAATACCTGATATGCTTTTATTATTTGTTTCAAAAACTCCGACTGGTCCATTTTCCAGTATCTGGATGAAAATATTTCAACTTCCTGAAATCCATTGAATCCTGTATTGTCAACCCAGGTCCTGATTTTCCGGAGTGGAATGCACCCTTCTCCCATCAAACCACGGTCGTTCAGGAAATCGGTGGTTGGGGTTTTCCAGTCGCAAATATGAAAGGCAAGTAAGGCATTATTTTTACCGCATCGTTCGATTTCCTTTTCCAGGTTTGGGTCCCACCAAAGATGATACACATCAACAGCAACTCCTACCCACGGCGAATTTAACGCTTCAGTCATGTCGTTTGCCTGCGACAAGGTATTGATGGCCGAACGGGTATCGGCGTACATTGGATGAAGTGGTTCAATGGCCAACTTAACACCAGCCGCTGAAGCCTCAGGAATAAGTTCAGCAATACCATCCTGAATTTGTTTTCGGGAATCTTCGAGCGATTGCGCCGGATCGGCTCCGCAAACCAACACAATTAATTGTGTGCCAAGTTCAAATGCTTCCTCAATGGCTTTCCGGTTATCATCCAGGGCAAGTTTTCTTTTTTCAGGGTCAACGCTTGGGAAAAAACCACCCCTGCATAACGAAACGATGGAAAGATCGTGTTCGCGAAGCATTTGACCAGTTTGCCTTATATTCCTTCCGGTCAACGCATCACGCCAGACCGTAATTCCCTTTACACCACTGGCCGCATAATTTTTTGCAGCATCATTGATATTCCAGGGTTTGGTGGTAATGGTGTGCACACAAAGTTTCGAAAGTTCGTTGATTGGCTCCCGGTTCATTTGACACAGCTAAAAAAGGTGTAATAATTTTCTTTACTGATCATCCTGTGAAGGTAGAGGCCTGCTTCTCGGATGTGGTAATCGCCCCACATACTCGATTCACCGAATGGAATCTGACTGCCTTCAGGTATAAAATCCCAACCGTTGGGTCGGTGATAAATGGAATGAAGCAGCAATCCCTGATGGTTTTGGTTGATACTCAAATAGGGCTCGTCGAGTAAGGTATTCAGCACGGTAAGTCCGGCCTGAAAATATTTTTTTCCGGCTTCGGCATCTCCATTTTCAGATAAATATTTTCCTAGACGCAACAATCCTTGAGCTCCAATTGCCGCCGCCGAACTGTCAACCGGCTCAAAATCATTGAATGGATCAGCAGGTTTGTTCAGGTAATCGCCCATTTTATGCAGGTTTGGCGCACCTGAGTCCCAATACGGTATTCCGTCGGTTGGGGTATTTTCGATGTAAAAATCGCAGGTAGCTTTTGCTGCTTTCAGCATAGTAGCTGAAAGAACGTCTTTCCCGCCATAGCCGATCAATTCATTTTTATTTATAAAATCGAGAATTTCCAGTTGTTCCGAAAAACCACACATCGCCCAGGCCAAACCTCGTGTCCAGGTAGTGAAACCGGAGAAGCCTTGTTGCGAATTCGGACACCGGTAGTTCCCGTCTTTTACATTGAAAATGCTTTCGTGGGCGGTACGGCCCCAAACATCATAGCTGTCGCGGCCTTCACCGTAGTATACAGCATATTTTGCCGTAGCCTGAATATGCTGGATGGCCCGCTCTAGTAGATTGATCTTCACATCGCCTTCACCTTGAAAAACATGGCCGAGCAGGTGGCTGATCATTAAAGAACGGCAGGAACGGATGGTATCGACAAACAAGGAATGTGCCCCGTTGAACGAATGGATAAAACCTCCGGCTGGAATGGTTGTCCAGCGCGAAGCCTGCACTGCTCCTGATATTTTTAAGGCCAGTTCATAGAAATTCTTCTCCCATTCGTTGAACGGAATTTTGCCTTCACGCATGAGTCGCAACAGGTTTCCATAGGTGCTCACATTGTTGAACCCGTGATCGTGAACCCCGGTATGGCTGATATGAGGAGCCATTTTTGAAATCGTATTCTTTCTGGCCAACTCCAATAATTTTTGATCTCCGGAAATGTCAAACTGAAGGATAGCCGAACCATACTGAAATCCCTGTGTCCATTCGGTCCAACCACGGGTTGAATACTTGCCTTCGACGGTAAATACCGGAGAACCTTTTGAATAGTCGTACTGTTTTTCAATCAGATGGATTTTTTGATCCGAAAGTTGCCAGAACCGGTTTAGTTTGCCCGAAAGTTCTTCAGGTTTAAGTTTATCGTTTATTCGCATTGTGTTAGGTTCGTTTCAGAAGCCGAATTTACGTTTATTCGGTCTCTTTTTTTAATGCTGGTCAGGTTTTTTGAAAAAAGTTATTCGTTTAACCACCCTGTTCAAGGATACATAAAGTCACAATTGATAGGATTAGACTTGAAAAAGGTAATCTATCAATATTGGATGTGATGAAGGAAAACGAGATTCTGTATTTCACTCCATTAAGATGAGGTAATTTGCTTTTGCCGAAGCATGGAAATCCGGTTTTAGCTTGGTGTTGTATTTCGTAGTTATTTTAAATTTTTTCTGACTACAAAATAATCATTGTATTCTTTTTCAATTTCAAAGTTAAATTTTTCATATAATTCTAATGGCCCTTTATAATGGTGTTCACAAGATAGTTTTCCTTTTCCCGGATAGGCCTCAATGTAATCATAGTCTTGAGTTGAATAGTCAGTGCATACCTGCTCAAGTAATTTCCGGGCAATACCCATTCTCCTGTATTCAGGGCTTATCACAAAACATACAATTGAACAGACTTTGTCGTTAGGATTATCTATCAAGTCGTAATACTTTAATAGTCTCTCATAGTTTAGCCTGTTGTTTACATTGCACCATCCAACAGGCTTATTTCCCGAATATGCCAGATAACCAGTCATTCTATTTTCATTGATATAGTCGACCACCGCGGCACGATTATCGTCTCTGTTCCATTGATCATTTGTCCCGGTAAAATGAAAAGAAAAACAGTAACAAGCTGACCAATCCGGATTTTCTGTAAATACCATGTTATCAAAGAAGAACAAATAATCCTTTATTAATTCAGGTTTTAAAGGTTTAATAGTAATATTCATAATTCAGGGTTTTAACTTTGTCAGATACCTTTTTCTTGTTCATTCGTGTACTCCACTTTCTAACAGGCTAAATGTTTTTTTGTTACAGTTAATTTCACCAGTTACGCCAATTGGAATAGTGAAGGTTGGACAAGTATGCCCAAAGTCCATTCCGGTAATAATGGGCAAATTAGGCCGTTCTTCTTCGGCCATTACTTTCAAAAGCTCCTGGTTATAATCTTCCGCAAACGAAGAGTTGCAAAGCCGTCCAAGAATTAGCCCATTTACATGATGCAAAATTTCCTGTGCGGCCAAGTTTCTTAGCCACCTGCGAAATTCATCCGGCTTCGGTGTTTCATCAGATGTCTCTAAAAACAGGATGCAATCCTCCCATTCCTCCTTATCCGGCCAATAATCGGTACCTTTCAATAATTCCAAAACTTCCATACAACCGCCAAGTAATCTGCCCTGAACTTTTCCATGTCCTTGTAAAAAGTTCCACCCGGTATTTTCGGTTAATTTTCTTTTCGTGTTGAGTAACGGAGGGTCGAACCATTCAAGTGGTTCAGAGGTCCAACCATTTTGACTGGGGAGTATTTGACCGACAGGCGATGAAGAAAACAGGGTGCGCTGAATATCATTTATTTGATAGGGATGCATGCCCCCAAATTCGGCAAAACCGACCATTAATGAAGTGCCGTAAAAGGAGGTTAAACCCGCTTTATAACAGGCGAAATGGGTTATAGTGGAGTCGGGAAATCCTAAGAATATTTTCGGATTATTCCTGATAACTTCAAGGTTGATGTAGGGCAAAGTTCTGATACTGTCATCACCCCCAATATTGGTGAATATTGCTTTTATTGACGGGTCCGAAAAAGCCTCCATCAAATCTTCTGCTCTTGCTTTGGGGTTTTTATAAATCCATTCTGCCGACTTTAAGGCATTGGCTGTTTCTACTACCCGAAGTCCAAAAATAGTTTGCAGGTTATTTTTGCCCTGTTTGTATCGATCTACCAGTCCGCTTGTACCGCCCCAGGAAAGTGAAATTGTGGCAACTTTGTCCCCTTCTTTTAATACCGCTGGTTTGATAAGTGTTTTCATAAATAGCTGTTAACGATTTGCTGCTTTAGAGATGAGAACTTATAACTTGTTATTATATGAAATGCATCTCCAAATTACGAAATATTATTCAATCAGCATATTATGTTTCAGCCTTGTTTGAAAAATATGGAATGTCGTGATATTAACCTTTGAACGAACGAAAGAATTTCTGCCAAAGTGATTAACCGGCGTTAGATATGCCCAATAAAAAAGCGCTTACAATTTTTACCTTGTAAGCGCCTGATTGGTTGGTCGGTCTGCTGGGATTCGAACCCAGGGCCCGCTGATTAAGAGTCAGCTGCTCTACCAACTGAGCTACAGACCGAATCGGCGACAAAAGTAACAGATTGTTTGTCATTTTCAAAAAACAGCTTCGAAAAAGGTAATTATTTGTTTTGTTTATGAAATTTGCCAGTGAACATTGGTTTATGTTCGTCCAGTTCGGTGAAATAAATCTATCTTCGTGCTTCATTTAACAAAAACCGTATGGCGTCTTATATGGGCGAAATTGCCGCTTTGCTGACTGCCGTCTTTTGGACGGTAACCAGTTTGTCATTTGAATCGGCAGGCAAAAAAATCGGATCGCTTCAGGTTAACCTTATTCGCCTGGTATTCGCATTTTTCATCTTTGGAATAGTCAATTATTTCAGGAGAGGCCTGATTTTACCTACAGATGCAGGCTTGGATAGCTGGCTTTGGCTGGCAGCTTCCGGAGTGGTTGGTTTTGTATTCGGCGATTTACTACTTTTTCAAGCGTATGTGGTCATTGGTGCGCGAATCGCCATGCTGATTATGGCTTTGACCCCTCCGATTACTGCTTTTGTAAGCTGGATCATTTTGGGTGAGGTTCTAAGTCCCATGAATTGGGTGGGGATGATTGTTACCCTGACCGGAATTTCAATTGTTATCCTGAAACGCGAAAAGCTGGAAGATTCTTTAAAGCATAAAATAACGACCAGTTATAGTATGAAGGGAATTCTACTTGCTTTTGGTGGTGCTATTGGCCAGGGAGTTGGTTTGGTGTTAAGCAAAAAGGGGATGGGCGAATACGATGCTTTTGCAGCATCGCACATTCGTGTAATTACTGGTATGATAGGCTTTGCCGTCATTATCCTGTTTACCAGGCGGTATGGAAAAATCTGGAAAGCACTACAGCATAAATCTGCTATGAAAAGGGTTGCACTGGGCTCAGTTTTCGGACCTTTTCTGGGTGTTTCGTTTTCGCTGCTCGCCATTCAGCACACCCAGGCAGGCATTGCAGCCACCATTATGTCCATCGTGCCGGTACTAATCATTCCACCGGCGATCTTCATTTTTCATGAAAAGGTCAACTGGAAGGAAATTATCGGAGCGATAATAACAGTGGCTGGCGTGGCTATTTTCTTTCTGTAAGAGAATCTTTCCTATTGTTTAGTTTTCAGCGGATTTTCTGATTCATCAAAAAATTGTTTTTGAAGAGCAGGTGTAATTTCATCTTTTTTAACAGCCTGAATCATTTTTATCAACTGGGCAACCGTTGAGTTAATCAGCAATTCGCCTGCTTGTGCATTTGCCTTGTTACCAATGCCTCCGTAATGGTTCGGATATTTGGCGTACCACCATATTCCGGTATACACATTGGGCAGATTCTTCAGCCTGTCCTGATCAATCCCCGATTGTTGTCCGGCCCGCTCGAGGTGGACAATTTCAGGAACTATCGCTTTAATTACCGATGATTCTTCGTTACCGGCATGAGCATTATACGGATCATGCTGAGTCAGTTCTTCTGCTTTTTTCATCACTTCCGGATCGTCGGTTGGCTGAAACCAATACAAACTGTAGTTGCGTCGTTCAGACAATTGAGCCATTCCGAAAAAGTTCAGGAAAGCATTGTTCCCGCCATGACCGTTTACAATGATGATTTTGTCGAATCCGTTGCGCACCAGTTCGTTCAGTGTTTCCTGCAGCGCTTTCCAAATCAGTTCAGGGCTATAGGCTATCGTCCCGGGCTGATGTCTGGCTTCGTTAATCTGGCTGAAATAATACCACGGATAGACAACTGTATATTCTTTTTCGGCAGCACGCAATGCAAACTCACGGGATGTATACAGATCGGTTCCCAATGGGAGATGTGGTCCGTGTTTCTCAAATACTCCAATGGGAAGGATACAGGTTTTCGATGATTTTTCGACAGCCTTGATGAAATCGGGGGCAGTTAATTCTTCGAGCCGGAATGGAAGCTGTTGAGAATGAGCAGAATATGCAAATAAAATTAAAAGTGCTACAGAAATAAGGTTTTTCATGATCGTTGGATTTGTGGTTGAGTGGTCTAAAATTAGCAAATTGAATGTCAACGACCTACAAAATCATTCTGAAAAATTATTTTCTGTTACTAATTGCATGGTTGAATCAGCGAACGATCAATTTTGTACTGACCGGTTGATTCCCAATCGTCTTCAACGTTACGAAATAGATTCCTGATGGTAAATCTGATACATTAAGTACACTTTCAAAAGTCCATAACGCCGATTGATCCAATACCAGTTTCCCGGAGTTGTTAAAAACTTTAATCTCCTGAATTGTTGAAGAAGATTCAATATAAACATGATCGGAAGCTGGATTTGGGAAAATGCGGTAACTGAATGCCTGTGGTTCAGCATCCAACCCGGTGGCAATTGATTTTCCGGGCATATTGGCATCCAGCCAGGTCAGGCGGGTTTTAATCCAGTTGGTAAATTTTGTTACCTGTCCGGCATAAGTCGAAGGCTGACTATCCACTTCCGGGGCTCCGACACTTGAACTTAAAATATTCCATTTGCTGTAATGGCGCACTTCTGCTTCACTGGCCAGTTTTTGAACAGAATCGATATAGCTTTGAAGGTGACTAAAACTCAGGTATGAATTCCGAAGTTCGAAATAACGTTTATTGAGGGCATTTGCAAAATTTTCATCCTGAAGCAATCGAATCATCCATCCATTGGAATTTGGGTAAATATTGCCGCAATCATTGACTTTATAACTCCAGCCCGAGCCATCAGTAGCCTGATAAAAACTACAATCCCAGATATTTTTCCATGCCCAGTCGAAATCCCAAACCGGTCCGGCATTAATCTTTCCGCCTTTGCTGTTTTTATCCTTGAAGAAAAAACAGCTCTTCTTGAACCCATCTACGTTTCGGGATACTTCGCTTACAATGAAATAATCGATAAATGAATTGATGTCGATCCAGGCGGGATAACCGCTGGTTTTATCGGCAAAACCATTGCTGTAAAGAATAGATTCAAAAGAATTTACGGCATCTTTCAGGTACGTTTTTTGCGAAGCAAGTAGTTCCGTCTCATCCGGATCGGCATACACATAATTTACCGCTTTGGTTGGATAACCCAGCGGTGTATAATTACTTTTCCAGCTATTGGATGCATCGTAATAATCAATTTTAAAAATATAACCGCCAGTCACATCATCACCGGTTACATCTTTGGAAGCCAGTTTGGCAATATCTACACGGCCTTTATCGCGCTTAATTTTTTCAGTCAGAATATAGATGCCCTGGTATACATTATTGATTATCACTTCAACCATTTGCGTCCTTGGCGCGTAATGGCCCATTTTGCGAAACAGCTCAAATGCCAGTGTATTTCGCATAAAGGATTTATCATTATAGTTGGATAAAAGTATCCAATCGTTTTCTGCTGGCATTCCCAAAAGGGAAACATCCAGATTGGCCCCGGTCTGATCGCGTGTTTCGAATCCATAAGGCTTTTGTGGAAGCGAGGCAGAATAAGCACCCCGAATTTCAATTCCAATTTTGCCATCGTACATATTTCCCGGGTCGGTAGGTTTATTCACTTTTCCAATTCCATTCCAGATCAGTTTCATGCCTGCCTGTATCTTGGCCGAATTTTGAATGGTTTGTCCGCTGGTATTAATCACAACCAAAGGTAGGTTGGATGAGCTTAATCCCGAAACCTGCGGGAAACATGCTGAGGAAATGAGTAAGGATACAAACAGGAATAATACTCGATGAAACATGGTTTAGGAAAGTTGGGTTTTAATACAGAGAACAAGAAGAGAACCTGAAAAAAGAAACTCTGATTGTTGGTTCAATCAGAGTTTCCTGTTACGAAGAATTATTCCGATTTGATTTTTCGTTTCGGATTCATGTACATTTCTTTTGCAAAAGGTTTAAAGTCCTGGCTGTCAGCAAATTTTTCCAATCCCATTTTTGCAGATTTTAAAGTCACACCAGTAATAGCCAACCCTTTCATATCGGATAAGGCTACACTTAACAAAGCCTCATTTGGGTCGCCAAAGGGCAGAAGATTAGCGATATCTTCCTCCGCCGTGATATTGGGGATCAATCCATCTACATAATCAGACACTCCTTCTGAGTTGGCATATTTTACAATGATAGGTTGCATGGCCCATTTGTGATTCGGGTTGACATTCCCGTTTTCGTCCCAGTCTTTTATGGTGGCAGAACCGGTGTATTTGCCTTCCGTGTTAATGCCGATCACTTTTACATTCATATAAGGCCGAAGTCCGTTAATCAGGAGTTCGCTGGCCGAGGCAGTATTGTCAGAAACAATGATATAGATTTTCTGCAGGTTGAGGGTATTTATCTGGGCGGCCGGATGTTTGTCCGTTTTTTCGATGGTTGCCGTAAAATTATCGTTGAGGGAACTCGCCCCAAACTGTTCGGTATAATAGGCTTGTAATCCGGAATTGTAACGGCTTCTGGCAAATACCTTGTTTACATCGGTTCCATAAATCATACTGGCCAGATAAACACTTGTTTGTACCGAACCACCACCGTTATATCGCAAATCAAGTACCATCTGATTTATTCCGGCATCTTTAAATTTTTTGATGACATCGTTCAACTGAATATCGAATTCAGCATTAAATCCATTGTAAACCAAATAGCCTACTTTCTGATTGTTAAAGGTGAAAACAGTGTCTTTCTGAATAGGATTTTCCTGCATTTCGATAGCCGTCATTGTAATCATTTTACTGCTTGGTGTGATGGTTTGGTTAGCTATGGTCGCATAACCCATCGTATAGGTCTTGTTGGTAAACAGCAAAGTCCGGTAATTGGTGACAGTCAGTTGCTGATCATTGATCTTAAGGAAAATATCACCACGTTTTACGCCTGCCTTTTCAGCGGGTGAACCTTTAAAAACATACCTGACAAAGCCAAATAAGTTATCTGAAGATCCAATTCTTCCCAGCATAAAGTCATAGCCCATTGTTTCTGAAATACCGGCAATCCAGTCGTCAATGGTTTTAGAGTTGTCAACCAAAAATGACCATTTATCAATTTCTTTGTATTTATACAACAAGCTGGTGAAAAGCTCCTGAGGATCAGTATACTTATTCAGGAATACATTTAAGCTATCCTTCTTTTCATAATTTGAGGATGTGAGGTTTGAATTCATTTCGTTCCATAAGTAATAGTCGCGAAGGCCTTTAAAAACAAATGTGTTTACCTCCGATGCCTCCGGAATAATAACTGGAACTTCCTCTTTACGGCAACCGGAAATCCAGATTCCTGCAATTAGTACCAGCGAAATCCAATATTTAGATGTTAATGATTTCATGTTGATTGAAATAAATTTATAGAATGAATGTGTAATTTAATAAGCTAAAGTAAATAAAAGATTAAGGACATAATCAATCCTGCTGCAATAAGAAACGCGAAATTTAGAATTAAATTACGTCGAATATTTGTACTGCTCAACGAAACAGCATAAATCATTTTTAACAGGTTGTTGCTGTTCGTCGCATTAAAGATTGCGATGACAATGGTCGTTTGACTAATAACCGCTTTTTGCTGCAAAAGGTTTAGTAAAAAGGGGTCAATGTCGGTTATTCCCACTACAAAGGCTAAGCCTGTAATTCCATTGCTTCCGTATGTTTTCAAAACAAAATTGGTTATTAAGGCGAAGACAATAAACAATAGGCCAAAAATGGCTGCAGTCCTGAATTCCAGCGGATTTTTGCTTGTAGCCTGAGCACCTTCCACCGGGATTTCGGAATGTCCTCCGGCATTTTTGCCTGAAGCAAAACGGGAAAGAAAATAAGAAACAACAAACAGGACAATAAATGGAACAGTCAGTTTAATGGCAACAGCCTGGTTAAAAATGAATGCCAATACCAAAATCCGCAAATACATCATTCCATTGGCGATCATGATAGCAGAAACTACCTGTTTGCCTGCCAATCCCTGCTTTTCCTGCCGCGCCAAAATAACGGTGGTTGCGGTACTGCTGTAAATACCTCCTAAAACTCCGGTCAAAAATATTCCTGAATCAGGAAAAACAAATTTTTTCAACAGGTAACTTGCATACGAAATTCCTGAAACAACAACAATAGCCAGCCATAAATGATAGGGAGAGACTGCGATTTGAGCAGAGATATTTTCTTCAGGAAGCAGCGGCAGGATTACACCAGAAAATAGTATAAATTTTCCCAGAGTGATGAACTCTTCTTCCGAGGCTTTTTTTGAAAGCGTAATAAAATGATTTTTCAACTCGGTAATCATCAGCAATGCTACAATGAACAAAAGAACGAGCCACACAGGTTGTGTAAAAACCATGATGGGAATGCAGTAAGTGAGCATGGCCAGTATCGTACTGGTTAAACCATATTTACTATTCTGACTGATTTTATGAAAATACTGGATTCCCAATAAAACACCTATCAGGACAAATCCAACCAGGAATGGAATATAATTTTCGGGATCAGCAATAAAAAGCACGTAGGCAAGCAATCCAATGAATGTAAAAGTACGATCAGTCCCAAAAAGAAGGTCTTCATTCTCGTTAATATGGTGCCGCCTTTGTTCGAGACCAATAAGTAGAGAAAAAATAAGCACCAAAATAAATTTTACAAATTCATCTGGTATGTAATTCAGGATTTCCATGTTAAGTTGATGATGGTAAACAAAGATAATCTTTCAAAACCGCTAAAACAAAACACTGGCGATCCATTCCCACATTCTGAAATGTGATCCTATTCCATATCGCTGAGGTGCAAATCGAGCGCTTTAACCGAAATCTGAATCTCGCGGATTGAAATACCAAGCGACAGAATAAGAAGCACCAGGGCAATACCAAACAGGATTTCAGCCCATATCATAAAATGTACATAGATGAGAAACATACAAATGACACAAAGGAGCAGGCTCGAAATGCCCAAAACCTGCATCATCTGGGTTAGGTGAAGCCGTTTTCTTAAATTCTGAATTTGCCCAAGCAAAACAGCGTTTGGGTTCTCTTTAAAAGTAGTGTGCAAAGTTCTGACTACCTGTGCGTAAGCCAGAAATCGGTTGGTGTAGGCAAGAGTAATAAGCGAAACAGCCGAAAATAATAAGGCTGGTGTTGTGAGGGTTAATTGTTCCATCTTTAAAAGTGCCTAAAGTGAACTAGAGTGCCTAAAGTTCGGAGTAACTCTTTAGGCACTTCAAACTCTAGGCACTCCGAACTTTTTTTCCTATTTCAGGAGTTCTGCTATCTTTTCCCGGAGTTTCTCTTCGCGTAAATTACGGTCAATGATTTTTCCGGTTTTGTCAACCAACAGGTTTGCAGGAATCGAACTGACTGCATAAACTGCGGCAGCTTCGTTTTTCCAACCTTTCAGATCCGACACATGAGGCCAGGTCAGCTGGTCATCAGTAATGGCTTTCAGCCATTTTTCTTTATCGGTATCAAGCGATACTCCGAATACTCCAAATCCTTTTGCTTTATTGCTGTTAAAAACGGCTACCACATTGGGATTTTCGCGACGGCACGGTCCACACCACGATGCCCAGAAGTCAACCAGCGTATATTCGTTTTTTGAATAGATATCACTCAGTTTGACAGGATTTCCCTCAGCATCGTTCATGGTAAAGTCAGGCGCCATTTGGCCAACGGCTACCGATTTCAGCTTTACAACCCGTTCTTTCAACATTACAACGGTAGGAACCGAATCAAGTTTTGCATCAAATCCGCTGAGGCAACTATCCAGAACATCGGCTTCCATTTCGTAGTATACGCGACCTAAAAGATAAGGCGAAACAAACGAAGCCGGATGTGCTTTGATATAATCTTTTTGCTGAATGTCGATATCATTGAATATTTTTTCGGCCAACACCATTAAGCTGTCAGACTTGTTATTCGCACCACTTTTGCCTGCTTCTTTTGATGCTTTGAAAAAAGCCATTCCTTGTTGGTCCATCAAATCCAATTTGTCCTGAAGGGTCTTAAATTCCTGATGAACTGCAGAACCTGTCACTTTTGCGGAAGCCAGTGAATCAACCAATCCGGTAATTGAAATCGATGAGTTTTCAATAAAGAACATCAGTTTTTCTTTTTTGGAACTGACACCCAGATAATATACCTCAGGATTTTTAACTGCACCTTTAAATTGGCATTCGCCGTTTTTAAACTCAGAAGAATCGAGTTTCACCCATTCGCCTTTAATCCGTTGGGTAAGAAATGCTTTTCCTTCGGCATTGGCCAGTTTTACATTTACCTGGTAAGATGGTTTTTGGGTACAGGCAAAAAATCCAAATAATAATGCAATCAGCAAAAAATTTTTCATGGTTTTTGTGTTAATAGTTGAATGTGTTTCAAGTCATTGCAAAATAAAGGAAATAATTGATTGTTTAATTGTTTTTTGTAACAAAAAAACCGGGCCAAACAGCCCGGTTTCCATTCAATATTTTCTAAAAGTAAAAATTCATCTTCGATCATTTTTTCTCCTCATATCCTTCGAGGTGAACGCTTCCTACTGAGCGACCGGAAGGATCGGCATTGTTCTTGAAACTGGCATCCCACTCGAGTGCGATTGGCGTACTACACGCGATTGATGGCACTGACGGCACGCAACTTGCAGCCGAATCAGACGGAAAATGCTCGGTAAATATAGAACGGTAATAATACTCTTCTTTGGACATTGGTGTATTGATTGGGAACCGGAATTCCGAAGTAGCCATCATTTCGTCGGTAACTTTTTCCAATACCATGGCTTTCAGAGAGTCGATCCAGTTGTATCCGACACCATCTGAGAATTGTTCCTTCTGGCGCCACGCTACACTTGCCGGTAAATAGTCTTCAAAAGCTTTGCGGACTACCCATTTTTCCATGCGTCCGTTTTTAGCCATTTTTTCTTCCGGATTAATGCGCATGGCCACATCCAGAAATTCTTTATCAAGGAATGGAACCCGCCCTTCAACACCCCATGCTGCCAGCGATTTGTTGGCACGTAAACAATCGTACAAATGCAGTTTGCTCAACTTTCGAACGGTTTCTTCATGAAAGGCTCTTGCATTTGGTGCCTTGTGGAAATAAAGGTAACCACCAAAAATTTCATCGGCTCCTTCACCTGAAAGGACCATTTTTACTCCCATTGACTTGATTACACGCGATAGCAGGTACATGGGAGTCGAAGCCCGAACAGTAGTAACATCGTATGTTTCAAGGTGATAAATCACATCACGGATGGCATCCAGTCCTTCCTGAACGGTAAAATGAATCTGGTGGTGTATCGTTCCAATGTGATCGGCAACTTTCTGGGCTGCAGCCAAATCTGGCGAACCAATTAATCCAACGGCAAAAGAGTGCAATTGCGGCCAATAAGCCGTTTCCGAATCCTGAGATTCGATGCGGTAAGCAGCATACTTTTTAGCAATAGCTGAAATTACCGATGAATCAAGACCGCCGGAGAGCAAAACGCCGTAAGGTACATCCGACATTAACTGTCGATGAACAGCATCCTCAAGAGCTTTGCGCAATTCAGCAATATCGAACCCATTATCTTTAACTGCATCAAACGATTTCCATTCGCGTTCATACCATGTTTTTACTTCTCCATCAGCGCTATACAGGTATTTTCCCGGCAAAAACTCTTCAATAATACTGCAATGGCCTTCCAACGCTTTTAACTCAGAAGCTACATAGTAATTGCCATGTTTATCCCAACCCTGATAAAGCGGAATAATGCCGATATGGTCACGGGCAATTAAATAAACATCTTTTTCAATATCATATAGTGCAAAAGCAAAAATTCCATTCAAGTCTTCCAGAAAATCGACACCTTTTTCACGGTATAAAGCCAAAATAACTTCGCAGTCAGAATGAGTAAGGAATTCATATGAATCCCCAATCCGTTCCCGGATTTCAAGATGATTGTATATTTCGCCGTTGACCGCCAATACCAGTTTGCCGTCTTTACTGTACAAGGGCTGTTGTCCCGATTCAGGGTCAACAATTGATAATCGTTCGTGAGAAAGAATAGCTTTGTCGCACGAAAAAATGCCTGACCAATCGGGGCCACGGTGACGAATTTTCTTCGACATCTTCAAAACCTGGGGACGCAATTCCCGCGCCGGAACTTTTAAATCAAAAACACCTACAAATCCACACATAATATACCGGGTTTAAATAATTACATTTTAATATTTATTGAGTTTTCAAAAATAGTCATTTTGATTTATTTAATAAAGATATGCTGACAAATTTCTTATTTATGTGTTATTTACTGTCAAATGAGTCGTTATTTATTCTTTTTTGTGTGAATTATGAAATTGATATTTTTGTTTGCCCACCTTTTTTTATTAGCAGTTTCCACAAAAAATGCAGTTATTTTCTCATAGCCCCTATTTAAAATTCAATAACAAATAAAATAATGACCTGTTTTCATAAAATACCCCTTCTGTAGATTTAATGTGAATTATTTGTGTAAAAAAGCAAAAAGGCAGCCAAAACTGACTGCCTTTTTGCTTTTTTACTCCATATAGTACCTAAACGTTGAATCTAAAATGCATAATGTCGCCATCCTGAACCACATAATCTTTTCCTTCGATTCCAATTTTGCCTGCTTCGCGACAGGCAGCTTCGGAACCTAAACGGATATATTCACTATATTTAATCACTTCGGCACGTATAAAACCTCTTTCAAAATCAGAATGGATAATTCCGGCGGCCTGTGGGGCTTTAATCCCGCGAACATAGGTCCACGCCCGGCTTTCGTCAGCTCCGGTTGTAAAATAAGTTTCAAGGTTTAGCAGACGGTAGGCAGCGTGGATCAGCATATTTACTCCAGGTTCGGTTAATCCAAGCTCCTCCAGAAACATTTGTTTTTCTTCGTAGGATTCCAGTTCTGCGATGTCCGATTCGGTTGCTGCGGCAATCACCATGATTTCAGCATTTTCATCTTTTACCGATTCCCTGAGCATATCTACATATTTATTCCCGGTTTTGGCTGAACCCTCGTCAACATTGCAAACATACAGTACTGGTTTGTTGGTCAGCAAAAAGAAATCGTGGGCGAGTTTTTTTTCTTCAGCATTTAGAACTACGGTTCGTGCTGATTTTCCCTGGATCAAGACATCGCGGTAACGCTGACTAATTTCGACTATCTTTTTTGCAGAATTGTCTGCTCCGTGTTTGGCAACCTTTTCCCACTTTGAGATCCTTGCTTCAACGGTTTCCAGATCTTTCAGCTGCAATTCAATATCAATTACTTCCTTGTCGCGGACCGGATTGATTGAACCGTCAACGTGCGTAATGTTGTCGTTGTCAAAACATCTTAAAACATGGATAATGGCATCGGTTTCCCTGATATTTGCAAGAAACTGGTTTCCCAGTCCTTCGCCTTTACTCGCACCCTTTACCAAACCGGCAATATCAACAATCTCAATGGTGGTTGGCACCACTTTTTTCGGTTTATCAATCCGCTGAAGTTCGATTAATCTTTCGTCGGGAACTGTAATTACCCCTATATTGGGTTCAATGGTACAAAACGGATAATTTGCCGATTGTGCTTTTGCGCTCGACAAACAATTAAACAAGGTTGACTTTCCTACATTCGGAAGTCCAACAATTCCACACTTTAAAGCCATTCTATCTTATCTGTTAATTTTGATGCAAAGATAATCTATTCGGCCAACAACGAAGCAATTATTATACATACAATGAGAGATAATAAACTCTGGATTATTACTTTTGCATTCAAAGGTTAGCATTATGATTTTAAATTCAGTTTCAGTTGATTGTGTTATTTTCGGGTTCGACAAATCGGGATTGAAGGTATTATTGGTCCAAATTGATAAGGAAATACTTAAACAGGAACTTCCTGAACAGGCAAGCGCCGAACAGATCAGGCAGATTTATGACAAACATCCGGTATTTGTGGGCGATGGTTATTGGAGCCTTTTCGGTGGACATGTTCCGGAGGCAAAGGATCTGGATGAATTCGCAAAAATACTTCTTTTTCAGGCAACCGGACTGAATGATGTTTTTCTTCAGCAAATCCATGCTTTTGGTTCGCTCGAACGTGTTCCGTATACCAGGGTAATTACCATTGGATATTATGCTTTGATTAATCCGGATTATTACGATCTGAAACAAGCAAAACGGGCGAAATCGTTACAATGGTTTAACCTGAATGAATTACCTCCTCTCTGTTTTGATCACGATAAAATCATCGAACAGGCACTCCTGAAATTGAGACAGGAAGTGATGTATCACCCTGTCGGATTTCACCTTTTACCCGATAAATTTACTTTGACCGAAATTCAGTCACTTTACGAGGTTATCCTGAATAAAAAGATGGACACGCGTAATTTCAGAAAGAAACTGGCCAAAATGGATTTATTAATCGACTCGGGCGAGAAACAGCAGAACGTTGCCCACCGTGCAGCCAAATTGTACCAGTTTGATATTCAGGTTTACCAAAAGCTGAAAGATGAGGGATTGAATTTCAGGATAGAGTAAAAAAGTGTTCTGTCTCAGTGTTCAGAAATGTAGGCACTAAGACTGGACACTGAGACTGAACACTTAATCTTCAAATCGACGGATTAAACCATTTTACAATATACCTGTCAGATAACCAGTGAATGTTACCGTATGACCGATGACCTGCAAATACTGGAAAGTCTGAAAGATCCTTTCACGAAGGAGCTAGCTTTCAGACATCTGATTTCCAAATACAAGGAAAGGTTATACTGGCACATCCGGAAAATAGTGCTGAATCATGATGACACCGACGATGTTCTTCAAAATACTTTTATCAAAATCTGGAATGGAATAGATGCTTTCAGGGCCGAATCGAGTTTGTTTACCTGGCTTTACCGGATTGCTACCAACGAATCAATTACTTTTCTGAATCAGCGAAAACGCAAGTCGATGACTAGTTTGAGTGATGAAAACCAGTATTTAATCGATAATCTGGAAGGCGACACCTATTTTGATGGCGATAATTGGCAAATGCTGTTACAAAAAGCAATAGCAACCTTGCCCGAAAAACAAAGACTGGTATTCAACATGAAATACTTCGATGAAATTAAATACGAGGAAATGTCACAAATTCTGACAACTTCGGTAGGCGCCTTAAAAGCTTCCTATCATCATGCAGTAAAAAAAGTGGAAGAGTACGTTAAGTCGCACGAAACAAGGATAGAACCTTAACAGATGAAAATTAAACGGATGGAATATTAAACTATTTGAATTTAATGATGTCAAAGCCATATAATTAGAATATCATGTACGAAGAAGATCATATACAACCTGATTTTGGAAAACGTTCTCAAAATCCATTCAGAACTCCTGATAACTACTTCGAGTCGCTCGAAGATCGGATCATGGGGAACATTAATAACCAGACGAAGAAGAAAAACTCTTCCACAAAAATAATACGGTTTTTGAAACCGGTGTTGGGTATTGCAGCCAGTTTAACCCTGATTTTTATGCTGGGATATTATTCGATTAATACTTTCCTGCTGAAAGACACTGCACAAATTGAGCAAACTGAAATTACCGGCACCGATTCGCTAAATAATTATTCAATCAGTTTAGCGTCAATCGATGAAAATTCATTGATCAATGCAATTTTTACTGATGAGACAGACATTTTCGCTGAAACTAATCCGGATGAATTTCTGGCTTATCTTTCCACCGGACTGAATGATGTTGAAATTTATTCTGAAATTCAAAATTAAAGAATCATGAAGAAGTTAATCCTGATAGGTATGCTGTCAATTTTTACCTTTACGGTAATAGTTGCACAGGAAAGAAGAGGTCCAAGTCCTGAAATGTTTGAAAAAATAAAGGCCGAGAAAATATCCTTTTTTACCAGTAAGCTCGATCTGACTTCTGCTGAAGCACAGGCATTCTGGCCGGTATACAACGAATTTGAAAAGAAAAGATTTGACATACAACGGCAGATTCACGAATTTGAACGTATGCCTGATGATAAAATCACCAGTCTTTCAGAATCAGAAATTGAAAAAATGACCAGTAATTATATTGGCTCATTCGAAAAGGAAGCACTTCTGTTAAAAGAATACAACAAGCAGTTCTTGAAAATATTACCCAAGAAAAAGGTTTTGATGATGTATCGGACTGAAAATGAATTCAGATCGCATTTGATCAGGGAATACAGAAAGAATCAAAAGAAAGAATAGAAGAAAACCCGGTTAATTTTAACCGGGTTTTCTTTTGAAAATTAATCCTGCGAATTTTTTGCTGAAAGGATTTTGATCAATTCCTCAGCGTCAACCAGCTTTTGCTCACCGGAGACCATGTTTTTGAGATTTATTTTTCCCTGAAGCAATTCGTTTTCTCCAACGATTGCCACAAACGGTATTTTTTTATTATTCGCCCATTTCATTTGTTTGTCCATTTTGCTCTTATCGGGGAAAATCTCAGCATTGATGCCGGCCTTTCGCACAGCCGCTAAAACAGGCAGACAAAAAGCTTCTTCTGAGGGGCCAAAATTTACAAACATCAATTTCGTAGAATCTGCGGTTTCTGAAGGGAATAATTGCAATTGAGTCAATACGTCGTAGATTCGGTCAGCGCCAAATGAAATTCCTACTCCGGAAACACCCGGCATTCCGAAGTTTCCTGTGAGGTCGTCGTAACGGCCACCGCCACAAATACTGCCCATCGCCACATCTTTAGCCTTTACCTCGAAAATAGCCCCGGTATAATAATTCAGTCCGCGCGCCAAAGTCAGATCCAGCTCAATTTCGGTAGTTAAACTAAGCGTATCCAGATATGCAAACAAAGTTTTCATTTCTGAGATTCCCTTTGCACCAATTTCAGTATAACCAATTACGTTTTCCAACTGACTTAATTTTTCTGAAACGGAACCTGACAAATGCAAAATAGGCTGAAGTTTATCGATTGCATTTTGCGAAATACCTTTTTCGATCAATTCTTCGTTGACCTTTTCCAGACCGATTTTATCCAGTTTGTCGATGGCAACCGTAATGTCTATGATGCGGTCCTTTTCTCCCATCACTTCTGCAATTCCGGCAAGAATCTTACGGTTGTTAATTTTAACTACCGTATTTATTTTTAGTTTGCCGAAAACCTGATCGACAATTTGCACCAGTTCCATTTCGTTGAGCAATGAATCGCTGCCAACGATATCCACATCGCATTGGTAAAACTCGCGGTAGCGACCTTTCTGTGGTCGGTCGGCCCTCCATACAGGCTGTATCTGGTAACGTTTGAATGGAAATGAAATATCGTTGCGGTACTGAACAACAAATCGTGCAAAAGGTACGGTAAGGTCGTAGCGCAGGCCTTTTTCAGAAATTTTATTAGTCAACCGTATGCTATTTCGCTCCAATAATTCGTGATCTGAAAGATTGCCGACGAAATCTCCGGAATTCAAAATTTTAAACAACAGTTTATCACCTTCTTCTCCGTATTTGCCCATCAGGGTAGAAAGATTTTCCATGGCCGGAGTTTCGATGGGTTGAAATCCGTACAAACGAAAAATACTTTTAATGCTATCGAAAATGTAATTCCGGTTAGTCATTTCAGCCGGTGAAAAATCGCGGGTTCCTTTTGGGATTGAAGGTTTCTGTGCCATGTTAATTTATTTCTGAAGGCGCAAAATTAAGGAAATTCAGGATAAACAGGCAATCGGGTTAAATTTATCTGTTATAATACCGATTCGTTAACTGTTCAAGATACTCACTGCAGTTTACATCACCTTCCTTGGGTGCCCAACTGGCAAAGTTTTTATCTGAAAGCGGCAAATAGGGACCATCTTTTACTTCATAAACTACCGAATCCGTCTCTAGTGAAATTAAAGTATGCCAGGCTCCGACTGGAATTTCAACCGCATGGTTTCCTTTTACCGGATCGAGCAAAACAAATTCAGTCGGATTTCCGGAATTGTCAAAAAAAACCACGACCAAACTTCCACGCAACACTATAAAAACTTCGCGTTTATCCGGATTTTCGTGCTTGTGAGGCTGGAGATAAGTGCCGGGTTCCAAAGCGTTGAGCATCCGGTTAATCGGATCGGCCAGGTCGTCATGAAAATTGTGATTTAAGCGTTTTCGGGGTGAAGTGCCAGCTTTTTGACTCAACTCATCGAGCAATACTTTGGATACAATTTTTAGCATACTATTTAATAAATTGAATGGTAAGCGGATAACGGTAATATATACCATCATTTGCTCGCACCGAGGCTATAACAGTTAAAATCAATGAGACTATTCCAAGCGCAATAATCAGGAAAAAACCTATAAAAAAGATACTTATAACTCCTGCGCTTATCAAATAAATAAGCACAGAAATCTGGAAATTCATAGATTCTTTTCCCTGATCAGAAACAAATGCGTATTCATCCTTTTTCATGGAATAAACGATCAGTGGGCCAATAATATTCCCGAAAGGAATTATACATCCGACAAGAGCAGACAAGTGGCAAAGCATTCCCCACATCCGCTCGTCTTTGTTTTCAATAGTTGCATTCATTATACAGAGATTTTATTCGAATTTACGACTTTAAAACTAAATAAAATGAAGTTAAAATAAGAAAGTCCGAAGCGATTACCTGCTCCGGACGTTGTGTTCTATCTATCAACTGACGGGGTGACTCAAAGTCACCCCGTCAGTAAAAATTAGCATTATACCAGCTTTTTGTATTTTACGCGTTGCGGACCAACATCACCCATTCGTTTTTTACGGTTTTCTTCGTAATCGGTAAAACCGCCTTCGAAGAATACCACTTTTGAATCGCCTTCGAATGCCAGAATATGCGTGGCAATGCGGTCGAGGAACCAGCGGTCGTGCGAAATAACAACGGCACAACCGGCAAAGTTGTCCAATCCTTCTTCCAGCGCACGCAAGGTGTTGATGTCGATATCGTTGGTAGGCTCATCGAGCAATAATACATTTCCTTCTTCTTTCAGGGCCAGAGCCAAATGCAGACGATTTTTTTCTCCACCTGAAAGATATCCGCATTTCTTTTCCTGATCGGCTCCTCCAAAGTTGAACCGCGAAACATAGGCACGGGCATTCAACTGTTTTCCGCCAACGGAAATCAAATCACTTCCACCGGTAATCACCTGATAAACTGTTTTTTCCGGATCAATTGCCTTGTGAGTTTGATCGACATAGGCCAATTTTACGGTATCGCCTACTTCGAAAGTTCCTTTATTGGCTTGTTCCAAACCCATGATCAGCTTGAATAATGTCGTTTTCCCTGCACCATTCGGGCCAATAACACCAACAATTCCGTTCGGAGGAAGTATAAAATTCAGATCTTCAAACAAGAGCCGGTCGCCATAACCTTTGGCAACATCAGTGGCAGAAATAACCCGCTCACCAAGTCTCGGCCCGTTCGGGATGAATATTTCAAGTTTTTCTTCTTTCTGTCTGACATCTTCGTTAACCATGCGGTCATATGCACCCATACGGGCTTTCGATTTGGCCTGACGTGCTTTTGGCGCCATCCTGATCCACTCTAATTCTCGCTCAAGCGATTTTCGTCGTTTGGAAGCAACCTTTTCTTCCTGCTCCATTCGTTTTGATTTCTGTTCCAGCCAGGAAGAGTAATTGCCTTTCCATGGAATACCTTCGCCACGGTCAAGTTCCAGAATCCAGCCAGCCACATTATCAAGGAAATAGCGGTCGTGGGTGATGCAAATGACTGTTCCTTTATACTGTTGGAGGTGCATTTCGAGCCACTGTATCGATTCTGCATCCAAATGGTTGGTAGGCTCATCGAGAAGCAGGACATCAGGTTCTTTCAGTAGCAGTCTGCATAAAGCTACCCTGCGGCGTTCACCACCTGAAAGTTCTCCAACAAGCTGATCATCAGGCGGACACTGCAAAGCATCCATCGCCCGTTCAAGTTTTGAATCGAGGTTCCATGCATCAAAATGATCAATTTTATCCTGAAGGACAGCCTGTTCTTCGTAAAGCTTATCCATTACATCCTGATTTTCGTACACTTCAGGATCACCAAATTTCAGGTTGATGTCTTCATAAGCTTTCAATACATCTATAATTTCCTGAGTTCCTTCCTGTACAATTTCTTTTACTGTTTTGGTCTCGTCTAATTTTGGATCTTGTTCCAGATATCCAACCGTATAACCGGGTGCGAAAACCAATTCGCCCTGAAAGGAACCTTCCAATCCGGCAATAATTTTAAGCAAAGTTGATTTACCTGATCCATTTAATCCGATGATGCCAATTTTTGCACCCAGAAAAAATGATAATGAAATATCTTTCAGAACTTGCTTTTGTGGGGGATAGGTTTTACTTACCCGATACATCGAGAAAATAATCTTTTTATCGTCGGCCATATTTATAGTTTTTAGAATTTTTGTTTCAAACGTATGTTATCAGCTATCCAAGTCATGATTTGAATTATCAAAAATAGTGCTTTTTAAGTTTCTTATTCGTTAGTTTTAGAATAAGAAATTGGTTCAAACAAAAAAAGCTTTGTGAAACTATTAATTGTAGATGATAATCCGATCAATCAAAAATTTCTAAGTTACTCTTTAAACAAGCACTTTGAAATTACGACCGCTTTAAACGGATTGGAAGCCTTGAGTATCCTTAACAATTATGATTTTGATGTTGTATTAATGGACCTGTCAATGCCAGTGATGGATGGTGCAGAAGCTACGCGAAGAATCAGGCAATCACTGCTTTTCAGGAATAGACATATCCCAATTATTTTTATAACGACAAACGATTTTGAAGACGAGCGTAAACGCTGTCTGGAAATCGGTGGTGATGATTATTTGGTTAAACCTGTAAGTATTAGAGATTTGCGGGATAGTATCGATTATCATCTCCGGCAGAAACTGGATTTAGTCCTTTAGGCTTAAACTGAAAATTGAACTTAATACCCGATATCTCTCATTATTGCATTTCAAAAAGAAGGAAACGAAAAAGGCTGATTATAAATCAGCCTTTTTTTATACTTAGAATATGATTCTATTCTTCAGATTTGGTTTCCGGTTCTGTTTCAACAACAGGAGCAACTGGAGCTTTTGCTACAGGAGCCTTTGTTGCCGGAACTTTGTCGGCTACTTTTTTCTTTCCACCACGGCGTGATTTTACTGGTTTTGCCTTGCCTTCCTTAGCAGCCAACATGTTTTCGTTGAAGTCAACCAACTCGATGATGCACATTTCTGCGTTATCACCCAATCTGTTTCCTGTCTTCAGAATCCGTGTGTAACCACCCGGGCGATCACCTACTTTTTCTGCCACTTCTCTAAAAAGCATGGCCACAGCGGTTTTGCTTTTCAGATATTCAAAAACCACCCTACGCGAATGTGTTGCGTCGTCTTTTGCTTTGGTAATAAGAGGCTCAACATATAATCTCAGTGCTTTGGCTTTGGCTAAAGTTGTAGTGATACGTTTGTGGAAAATCAATGAATTAGCCATATTGGACAACATTGCTTTCCTATGAGCGCTTGTTCTTCCTAAATGGTTGAATTTTTTACTATGTCTCATTTTTACTTATTCCTTATCAAGTTTATATTTACTGATGTCCATTCCGAAAGTCAGATTCAAACTCACCAACAGGTCATCCAGTTCGGTGAGTGATTTTTTACCGAAATTACGGAATTTGAGCAAGTCGTTCCGGTTATAGGTAACCAGTTCGCCCAATGTTTCAACATCTGCTGCTTTGAGGCAATTTAATGCACGTACAGAAAGATCCATGTCAACCAATTTGGTTTTCAGGAGTTGACGCATGTGCAGTACTTCTTCATCAAACTCTTCGTTTGCAAATTTTTCGTCCGAATCAATGGTGATTTTTTCGTCAGAAAATAACATGAAGTGATAAATCAGAATTTTTGCGGCTTCTTTCAGTGCATCTTTTGGATGAATTGAACCATCGGTGGTGATTTCGAAAACTAATTTTTCGTAGTCAGTTTTTTGCTCAACACGGTAATTTTCGACTGCATATTTCACATTCTTAATAGGTGTGAAAATTGAATCGATCGGAATTACTCCAAACTCAGCATCGATAGGCTTATTTTCAGCGCTTGGGACATATCCGCGACCTTTATTGATCGTGAGATCCATCTGCAACTTAACTTCTGGTTCCATCCGGCAAATAATTAACTCCGGATTTAAAACACGGAAGCCGGTCATAAACTTATTAATATCTCCAGCGGTAAACGTATCCTGACCGGAAATTGAGATTGAAACCTTTTCGCTGTCAAAATCTTCGACTTCGCGTTTAAAACGGATTTGCTTCAGGTTAAGGATGATTTCAGTAACATCTTCCATCACACCTTTAATAGTCGCAAATTCATGGTCAACTTTGTCGATTTTGACTGTAGTTACTGCGTAACCTTCTAATGAAGATAGCAGAATTCTACGCAAGGCATTTCCAATTGTAATACCATAACCTGGTTCCAATGGACGGAATTCGAATTTTCCGTACTTCTCATCGGTTTCAACCATTATAACTTTGTCGGGTTTCTGGAACGCTAATATTGCCATAATAATACTGAGTAATTGATTATTTAGAATACAACTCTACTATAAGTTGT